>Ga0116124_1000734_pt1 | contig 28020 bp, 23 predicted proteins | sample June2015DPH_13_1_2_FD_89728 | JGI IMG/M metagenome (GOLD analysis project Ga0116124, IMG submission 89728) | Peatland microbial communities from SPRUCE experiment site at the Marcell Experimental Forest, Minnesota, USA - June2015DPH_13_150 | ecosystem: Environmental > Terrestrial > Soil >... | reverse complement strand
TAGCACCTCTGAAATTCTTTCGGCGATTAGTTTGCAGATGTCGTACTCGCGATCATCAAGTGTCCTCCGCGCAGCTGTGCCTGGCCCCGGGACACTTCTGCGGTGGACAGTCGCTTCGAGAGATCGACTCTCCGGATTCCCATCTTCTCCGATCGCCAAAGTCATGCGGATTGCAGTACGCTGTTGTGAGTCCCAAACAGAGGCGGGCTTCTTCCAGGGATCCTCCTTCCACGCCGAAACCCGAACGTGCGGCAGAATTCGTTCTATTGCCCCAGTTGAATACTTGAGGAACTGGAGGCCGGCAGCTCCCAGCGCGTCCCTGAGGCGACTATTCTTTCTCAGCATTTTATGAAGTAGCGACTCCTGGATTCTAACGTATCAGCCTTGATTCAGCATCGCGTGAAGTTTTTGAGCAAGTCTTTCCACGAATATCAGACTTTCGAAGGGTTCAATACCTGTGTTTTGTGAAGTCGGATGAATCTGACGAGGCCTGTAACCGCAGGCATCTGGTTCCAGGCTTTCTGGACCTTTATTGACCACCATGGCGACCTATTCAGGTGTTGGGCTCGGCTTTCAACGCCGAGTCCCCGTTGATTCCGCTGGCCTTCCTCCCCTGGACGCTTCGATTTGGGAGTTCGAGGGGTAATTTCTAAGGAAGCCCAAACTGCTTAAAGGGAGCTGCGTCAAGCCAAGAGCAGTCAGGGATCAAGTTCATATTGTAGGCAAAATAGTGCCGGAATTGGATTTGACCTGAAGAAGCCTTTCAGAGGCACGTAAACGCTCGACTTACGGGGGCAGTCACTCTACGATGACGTATATGGACAGCATTAATGAGCTAAAGCAAGCGACGAATTCCATTGAGTCGTCAGTATTTCCGAACAGCAAATGAGCGCGCCGATCATCCACCGTCTGAACATCGAGCGTTTCCGCTGCCTCGAAAAACTGTCATGGCATCCTGCCAAAGGCGTGAATCTGATTCTCGGCGGCGGCGATGTCGGCAAGACCACCATCCTTGATGCCATCGGACTTCTTCTCAGCCCCACGAATCCCACGACTCTTGCCGATACCGACTATCATGCCCGAAATATCGAGGCAGGTTTCGTCATCGAAGCAATCCTTTCGTTGCCACCCGAGAGCGAGATTAGCCAGCAGACCAAAGCTTCCTGGCCGTGGGACTGGAACGGTAGCGAAGCCGTGGTGCCCACCATCGACGGCGAAGGCGGGATTAAGGGGCAACCCGTCTATCGCCTGCGTGTGCGCGGAACAGAAGACCTCGAACTGGTGTACGAAATCGTGCAGCCGGACGGCGCCACTGACAGTTTACCGGTAGGACTGCGCCGTAGCATCGGTCTCGTGCGCCTGAGCGGTGACGATCGCAACGACCGCGACCTCCGGCTCGTACAGGGCTCGGCCCTTGATCGGTTGCTCTCTGACAAAGCGCTCCGCTCCCGGCTGGCGAGCGAGCTGGCAAAAAGCGACGTCTCGGAACAACTCACTGACACCGGGAAGGAAGCGCTCAAAGCTCTCAATAAAGTGTTTGAGTCGAAGAGCTTGCCCAAAGATCTCGACTTGGCGATCACCGGCGGACCAGGTTTGTCCATCACTGCATTGATTGGACTCACCGCCAAACGCGAGGGTGTGGAGTTGCCTCTTGCGAGCTGGGGGTCAGGGACACGACGGTTTGCGGCCCTTGCCATTGCCGAGCAAAACCAGGGAGAAGCTCCCATTACGCTTGTCGATGAAGTCGAACGCGGCCTTGAACCCTATCGGCAGCGATTCTTGATCCAAAACCTGCAAGCAAGCAAGTCGCAGGTTTTCGTCACGACACACAGTCCGTCAGCCATCTCGGCTGCATCCGAGTCAACCCTCTGGTATGTTGATCACACTGGCGGCATAGGCCAGCTTGCGTCGGCCCCGGTGGCAAGGCAGCGCGAAGCTGACCCGGAGACATTTCTGGCACGCCTAGCGATTGTTGCCGAGGGTGCCACCGAGTTCGGTTTTGTCAGCGTTTTTCTCGAAAGAGCCCTCGGCCCATCCCTACAGAGCCACGGGGTGCATGTTACTGATGGCGGCGGGCACGAGCCTACACTTGGCCTTCTTGAAGCGCTCGCTGCTGGTGGTTTGCGTTTCGGCGGATTCGCCGACGACGAGGGCAAGCACCCTACGCGTTGGCTGAAAGTCGCCACGAAGCTTGACAAGCTGCTCTTCCGTTGGAGATCTGGCTGTATCGAAGAAAATATCATTAACCTCCTGCCTGAGGACAAACTAGAAGAGCTGTTAACCGACCCGCAGAATGACAAAGCCGGTATGCGCCTCCGGACCCTAGCGGATCGGCTGGGAATCCGGGAGAAAGATTTTGCGACGATTAAGGTCAAGGCCGGATCGGGCCTGAAGGCACTCATCCTTGCGGCCGCGCTTGGAACAGTGCCAGCCGATAAAACTGCGGAAAGGAAGCAATATCAGTCCCAAGGCCAGACGTGGTTCAAGACAATCGAGGGCGGCCGCGAACTTGCCGGGAAGGTCTTCAGTCTCGGCATCTGGCACACACTGAAGCCGCAACTGATGCCGTTTTGCAATGCCGTTCGCGAGGCGGTTGGCCTAGACGAAATCCTGGATCTCACTCCGTGAGCGACGATAGTGTCCATGCCGCGCTGCGATCTGATGCCTCGCTTGTCGTCGTGGAAGCACCGGCCGGTTGCGGGAAAACAACCAAGGGCGCAGACTATGCACGCGAAATCGCCGTCAACGCCGGTCCGAACCGGCTCCTCATCTTGACCCATACCCACGCGGCCTGTTCCGTGTTTGCGGACCGGACTAAGGGCGCCGGTTCCCACGTGGAGATCCGCACCATCGACAGCGTCATTGCTCACATCGCGTCCGCTTACCACGCCGGACTCGGGGTTCCGCCGGATATCGCATGGTGGGTTCGCCAGCGCCATGACGGATATGCCGAGCTTGCGCTTCGAGTTGCTGCGCTCCTGAAGCGCTACCCTATGATTGCGGCCTCGCTGGCACAACGCCATCGCGTCGTCATCTGCGACGAGCATCAGGATTCGAGTGGCGAGCAGCATTCCATTGTTATGGCGTTTCAAGCTCAGGGCGCAAGGCTCAGGGTGTTCGGCGATCCCATGCAGAAAATCTTCAGGGAGAGAGCCAGCGTAACCTCCTGTCCTCCGTGCGACTGGGATGCTCTCACGCGTCAGGCCGAGTTATTTGAGCATCTGGATTTCCCGCATCGATGGTCGGATGGATGTCCGGATCTGGGGCAATGGACCCTGACGGCGCGCAGTGCGCTAAAAACCGGCGGCTCAATCGATCTGCGAAGAGGTCTGCCGCCCAGCGTTACCGTCGTATTTGCAGAAAACCAATCGCAGAGGAACTTTGACTACCAGCTCTCCCGCCAAGACCGGAAACAGATAGACGCGTTTGAACGGGCTCAAACGTCCCTTCTGGTACTGACCCGTTACAATGAGACCGCTCGATCGTTCCGTGGATTCTTCAACCGGCGCATTCTGCTCTGGGAGGGTCACACCCGCTATGGTTTGGAGAAACTCGTCAATGCTCTTGCCGCGGGTCATGGTGACCGAGCCGCCCTTTCCGCCGCCGTTGTTGCGTTCATGAGCGAAGTAGGCAAGGGATTCAGCCCCTCGGCATTCGGCAACAGGTTCGAGAGGGAAGCACGCGAAGGATGCATAAGAAACTGCCGGGGAAAACCCGCAACTATCCAGGAGCTTGCTCGCTTTCTCGCAGCCGAATCCAATCATCGCGGCGTTGCCAAGATGCTCAGGCGTCTCTCAGAGCTCACCGCCACCGACAGCAACTTCTCTGAAATCAAAATCGATTGTCGCAGAGAATTTTGGGAAGCAATCCGACTTGGGGATTTCGATACCCCTGACGGCGGCTTTGCGGAGATAACCCACCGCCGTATCTATTCCCGCCCGAAACCTCAGGAGAAGGCGATCAGCACCATCCACAAGGCGAAGGGACTGGAGTGCGACAGTGTGATCGTCATGCCTTGTGACGCGAGGAACTTCCCGGACAATCAAGAAGCGAGGTGCCTACTTTACGTCGCGCTCAGCCGCGCGAAGAAACGATTGATGTTGGTCATCTCCCGCAACAGCCCAAGCCCGTTGCTTACCATCTGACACTGGGCTAAGTTGCTTGAATGCGTCACTTCCTTGGAATTCAATCCAATACCCCGCCACGCCTTGGCATTGACGATCGCGTTTATCCTCGCCCGGGGTAACCGCTATTTGTGTGCGGCTTTGATCGCGCGCTTCGAGAGGCCATCTGGGAAGAAGTTTTCATCTTTCTTTATACCTCTCCCAAAAAATCGCTGATAGTTTGCGTACGTGAACTCTGATTCCGCTCCACCAGTAATCACGACGAAATTTGGTGGCTTTCTGCGTGATAACTGGACGCGCTTCAATAGGTACTTAAATTCGTAGTCCGCCGCTGGCAGAGAATAACCGATGAAAATCCACTCATCGGCAGTTCGTAGCAGACGCTCCGCCGAGAGCCATGACCGTTCAAACATTGGGAAATCCAGAGCTTTCAAGAAGCTGAAGGTAGCAATTCTTGTTGTGAGCGGCACGGTTGTGCAGTTCAGGCATCGCCACCTCGCGCAATCTCGTGCGTCCTTCAGTTTGAGTTTCTTGGCTTCCTGAGACGTAATGAGTTGCATCGCGACCCGAACCGCATCTGCAGGCGGAAACCAGTAGAGCTGCCGACAGTTGTCACAGTACAGCCAGTTCACCGAACCATGAATCTTCACCACGGGCACGCTCTTGGAATCCCTACACCTAACGGGCTCCGATATGATGTTGCCCTTGCCGGCAAACTCCGCGGCCATCGCCCCACAGCAATAGTCAAAGTCCTTCACCTTGCGACGCTCGGTCAATCTGCGTTCAATCACCGTATCCCAATTGATTGAAATGAAAGCACTGCGCTCGATGTCGAGCCCCTTGAAGAAGTTATCCAGATTCTCCCACCTGTCCGATTTAGTAGTCTCTGCTTCGATATATCTTTCATTCAGCATGTACATCATCCTTGCCAGTAACACTCTTCGCGTCGTCCTGAGACTCGACGGCGCGTGATTGGGACCGAGATGATGTCCTGTATTTGCCGCAAGATCGATGTTCGTGAACACGTCTTCCAGATTGGGCCAGAACCGCGCTTTTGCTGATTCGTTGTGATCAAAAGCGGCATGAACGAATTGTCCTAAATGCCTGATCAGAGGATGAGTTGGATGGGCGGCCTCGGATCTTGGTGCCAGCAGTGCCTCGGTGAAGCCAGCCTGCAAAGGTAGTCCAGCGTACATAGAGAAACCGGCTCCGACGATGTAAATGTGTGTGCGTCGCATGCCTATCCTTCCTTCAGCGGCACTTATAGCAGCTCTTCACATCCCTGCACACGGTACCCTAGCTTTATCGTACACAAATAGGTGTAAAATCAATTACTTCGCTAGAGCGTAGCCAAATGCCCATCGATCCCACCCTGACCGGTGAGAACAAGTTTCCACTGGGGCAGCGCATAAACCTACCCGGCCACTTTCTGGAGCCGGTCACCCTTGAGGCCATTCGGTTCATAGGGTCGGGATACGAGTGTCGGGTCCGCTTGGGGGATGGGAGCCCTGACGAGGCGATCCTGTCATTGGAAGAGGCCACGGCCCTCGCCGGCCAGGTGGTTAGTACACAGCCCGTTATCCACCCTGCCGACGCTGAAAAACTACGTCTGCTAGTAGAATCCGCACGAATTCGGCTTGCCTACGCACATGACCGCCAATTCGCGGTCAGTTTGTCTGGTATTCGCACCCTGCCGCATCAGATCGAAGCTGTTTACATGAAAATGCTGCCACAGCCGCGACTCCGCTTTCTGTTGGCAGACGATCCCGGGGCTGGCAAGACGATCATGGCGGGTCTCTTACTCAAGGAGATGAAGCTCAGAGAAGCCATCGAACGCATCCTGATTCTCTGCCCCGCTCCCCTCACAATTCAGTGGCAGGATGAACTACTCCGGTGGTTTGGCGAACCATTCGAGGTCATTTTTTCTGCCGTGGACCAACAGCAGCTTGTCAATCCCTGGCAGAGGGCCACCCAGGTGATCGCGTCGCTCGACTACGCCAAACAGGAAGATGTCCGCGAACGCGTTTGGCAGCAACGATGGGATTTGGTCATCGTGGACGAGGCCCATAAATGTAGTGCCTACACGAAACGATCTTCCGGTCGTGGTGACGAGGTCGAGAAGACCCGCCGCTATCAATTGGCCGAGCGCCTGGCTGCCGACGCTGATCACCTGCTGCTCCTAACGGCTACACCCCACCATGGGGATGATGACCGCTTCAGCCATTTCGTCCGGCTGATCGATCCAGACTTATTTCCGGAGCCTACTCGGGTGGGTGAACGGGCAGGTGAGATTCGGCGCGACATTCTCAGTCTCGGAGAAAACTGTCCCTGGGCCCTGCGCCGGCTGAAAGAAGACCTCCGCGACATCGACGGTCAGCGGCTATTCCCCGACCGTCACGCGCACACTGTCACCTTCCGGCTGAATCATGAAGAGTTTGACCTGTACAAGACCGTCACGGCCTATATAAATGAGTTTTTGCCGCAGGCGAGCGGACGCAAGAAGCAAAGTGTAGCGCTGGCGCGTACAGTTCTTCAGCGACGACTAGCCAGTTCAACACAGGCCATCGCCGAGTCGATACGCCGCAGGTTGGAGAAGCAGGAGGGACTTCTGGAGGAGTTGGAGTCTCTATCACCAGTACAGCGGACCAAACGGCTTGCACAAATCCAGGGCCGTCTCACTGATGCTGAGCAAGATGAAGACGATCTCGACGATGCCGAACGCGACCTCCTGACCGACGAGTTCACGACGGCGATGGAGCTCGACCAGCTCCGGGCCGAAATAGCTGCGCTTCGGGATCTGCTGGGGCAAGCACGCCGCGTGCGTGACCACGCCACGGATTCCAAACTCACCGCGCTTCGCGATTGCCTGGCGAAAGCCGAGTTCAATGAATTGAAAGACGGCAGGGGCAGGCTGCTCATTTTTACAGAGCACCGCGACACCTTGAACTATTTGCTCGACCATCTAAACCGTTGGGGATACTCGACCTGCCAAATCCATGGGGGCATGAATCCTCACGAACGGAAGCGAGCGCAGGAGGATTTCCGCACTTCCCGCCAAGTTTGTGTCGCGACCGAGGCTGCTGGCGAGGGCATCAACCTCCAGTTCTGTCGGCTAATGATTAACTACGACCTCCCCTGGAACCCAACGCGTCTGGAGCAGCGCCTCGGTCGTATTCACCGGATCGGCCAGGAGCGCGACGTACACGCCTTCAACTTCGTGGCAAGTGAGTCCGAAGAGGGACAACCAATCATCGAAGGCCGCATCCTTGAGCGGCTACTACAGAAAATGGAGCAGATGAGGAACGCACTAGCGGACCGTGTCTTCGATGTCATCGGAGAAGTTCTGTCGCTGAACGATGTCAATTTACCCGAGATCCTCCGCGAGGCGGCCAATGACCCTCGGCGATTGGACGAATACCTCGATCAGATTGAACGTGTTGACCCTAAGCGGCTGCTTCAGTACGAGCAAGCAACGGGAATCGCACTGGCACGCGCGAACGTGGATTTCTCGGGTTTTCAAACAGCGAACGCCGAGGCAGAAGAACGACGGCTGATGCCACGCTATGTCGAGCAACACTTTGTGAATGCTGCCCGCGAGATAGGTCTGAGGGTTGAGCCTCGCGCTGACGGCCTATACCGGGTCGAGCATATTTTGGCCGACTTGCGCTCGGACCGGCTTGTCTCTGTACGGCGGCTCGGAAAACCTGAGAGCTCGTATCGGAAAGTTACATTCCACAAAGAACATCTGGAGATGGATCAGCACATTGATGCTGTGCTGATTGGGCCTGGCCATCCGCTGTACGCTGCAGTTGATGAGCGCCTGAACGAAATGCTCGCTCCACTGACGACTGGACTTGCCGTGTTCGTGGACACCAACAGCGACGTTCCTTACAAACTCCACTTTTTTGAGATGGCCGTCAAAGGTCAGAACACCAAAGGTGAAGTGCAGACACTTTTGGGCGAATTGGTTGCTGTCCGTGAAGAATTATCGAGCGCCGACGAGCACTTCTCCATTGTTCCGGCGGACATCTTGCTCGATCTGCCTGCTCACCCTGCAGCACCAGAAAACTTGGTACCTGAGGACGTCACGTCTGCGGCAGACTTTCTCAAGAGCACGTACCAGACGCGGCGTCGCGCCGAATGCCAGCAAGAGAGGCAGCACTTTGTTCAGGTGTGCCGCGATTACCTCCAGCAGTCATTTGATGCGCGTATCAGGGCGGCGCAGGACCGTGTAATGAACTTGAAGGCCCGCGAGATGCGCGAGCCGGATGTGGCGATTGCTCGTCAGCGGGCCGAAAACGACCTGGCTGACCTGACCCGCACACGAATCGAGCGTCTTGCGGGCTTGCAACGGCTTACAATAGCCAAGCATGGCCCCGTACGCCACGTTGCCACCGCCTTAGTACTACAAAGCACCAAGTCCGTCGAAGAGCAGATCGGCGCCGTCTTAGATGATCTCGATCCCGAAGTGCGACGCAAGTCTGAAATAGCTGCTGAGGATGTTGTCATCGCGTACGAATCGGGTAGGGGATTCGAGTGCGAACGTGTAGGACATCTCAAGATTGGGTTTGACGTGAGGAGCCTGGGCCCGGCTGATCCGCAAACCGGGTACCGTGATCCGGTGACCAGTATTCGCCGCATCGAGGTAAAAGGCCGACGCCGTGGTCAGCCCGTTCGCCTCACGACGAACGAGTGGTACAAGGCAACTCAACTCGCAGAGAGTTATTGGCTCTATGTCGTTTGGAGTCCGCTGGACAATCCCGACCCCGAGCCAATGAGGATTCAGAACCCGGCGAAGCATCTCGATAATGCCAAGCGCGAGGTCATTGCCGCACGGTACTATGACATTCCTGCTGACGCGATAGAAAACGCTGCAGCGAAGCAGAAGGGACTTGCTCAGTGAACGGTTCCGATAAACGACTTATAGAAGATTTCCTCCCCCTCGAGGAGATTAGCTCGGCCGCATCCAGGGAAAAAGCGGCCCGGAGAGGCCACATCTCTACAATGCACCTTTGGTGGGCGAGGCGGCCCCTAGTAGCGTGTCGTGCGACAGTTTTCGGAGCATTAGTACGCGCAGATTCCTTCGAGGAAATGAACGGACCTGTTGAAACACGCTTTAAGATGAGTCGCGCGAACGCAGCCAAGTTTATTGGCGGCCTATGTACCTACCCCGGAGTGCAAAGTGCAATCGACCAAGCACAGAAACACATTCTGACTGCTCATGCGGAGCGCCTGTCACAGGAAACGGGAAGGAAGGTCACGGCTGAAGACATCAAGAGCGGTCGAGAGCCACGGCCCCAAGTTCTTGACATGTTTGCGGGAGGTGGGGCCATTCCACTTGAGGCACTCCGCCTCGGCTGTGACGTTTATGCTCTGGACCTTAACCCGGTGGCATATCTGATAGAACTCTGCACGCTCGTATACCCAGACAGGCACGGGAATGCCGATCAAAAAGCCAAAGGCTGCTCACCCGATGGAACTTGGGCCGGTTTGCCCAAAGAACTGCGCAAATGGGGCACCTACCTCCTTCAAAATGTTCTAAAGAATGTCGGGGACTTGTATCCATCAATACTTGACCAAGACACGAAAACAAAGCAGGTAAAGTCTGAGCGATTATGGCATGAGAACATGCACGGGCAGATTGCCGCTGGCCACCTTGTCCCAACCGCTTATATATGGACGCGAACCGTGCGGTGCAAAAAACCGACGTGTCATGCAATTGTTCCACTCTTGCGCCAGACATGGTTATGCAAACGCACCAATCACTACGTCGCGCTTAGGACGATCTGTCCGAAAGAAGGTAGACAGGTTCGTTTCGAAGTAGTGGAAGCGAGTTCCGAGAAAGCCCTCGGCTTCGATCCCGAAGCAGGGTCCTCCAGAGGAAATGCTACCTGTCCATTTTGTGGGACAGTTGCTGATAACGACTACATAAAGTCGGAAGGACGGAAGCGCGGTTTTTCGACACAACTATTGGCTGTTGCGTGTGTACGTCCCCATGATGCTGGAAAGGTCTACATATCCGGTGATGAAGTCACCTCCATTATTCCTGACGAATCAGAACTGAACGATCGGCTTACGGCACTTTGCAAAGAAACTGGACTGTCCATCCCTGATGAACCGCTCCCGAAATCCGGGACTCTCGGTTTTCGAGTGCAGCCGTATGGCTTCAGAACCTGGGGCGATCTTTTCACAACTCGTCAAAAGCTAATGCTTCTGACATTCGCAGCTGCTGTCAGGCACACAGAGAAGGAGCTGAGAAACCAGGGCTATTCCGGGGAACATATAATTGCAATTACGACATACCTGGCGCTCCTTCAAAGCACAATCTCAAATTCCAACAGTACTATTTGCCGTTGGATACCCCAGAATCAGCAGATGGGTAGTACCTTCTCCCGGCAGGCGCTTCCCATGACGTGGGACTTCGCTGAGATCGCCCCGTTCGGAGGGGCGTCAGGTGATACCCAGGAATATTTCGAACGTCAGGTAGAGGCAGTTGAGGCAGCACAGGTGTCGGATCGAGAAGTACACCTAAGGCGGGGCTCAGCAACATCGCTCCCCTGGGGCGATTCGACTTTCGATGCGGTAATCACCGACCCTCCGTATTATGACAACGTTCCATACGCCGACCTGTCGGACTATTTCTATGTCTGGCTACGGCGCACCGTTGGCCACCTTTACCCCGAACATTTCGCGTCACCGCTGACACCGAAGAAATCGGAGGCAATTGCTGAGCCCGCTCGGTTTGATGGGTCAATGGACCGGGCACGCGCGGCCTATGAGCAGATGATGCTGAGCGCATTCCGCGAAGCAGCGCGAGTGCTCAAACCGGGTGGTCACATAAGCGTGATTTATGCACACAAAACCACATTGGGATGGGCAACGCTAGTGGACGCCCTTCGCCAAGCAGGTTTCATGGTCACGGAAGCCTGGCCACTTGACACAGAAAAACCGGGCCGACTCCGCGCTCTCGATTCATCAGCTTTAGCATCAAGCATCGTCCTGGTGGGTCGTAAACGCGACAACGAGAGGACGGGGCAATACGAAGAGGTAGTGCGGGAGGAACTTGAGTCGGTTGTGCGCGAGAGGGTCAAGTCTCTCTGGCTTTTAGGCATCTCGGGCGCGGACTTGGTTATCTCTTGTGTCGGTGCCGGGCTGCGTGCCTTTACTCGATATCCGAGAGTTGAGTACCGGAATGGCGAAGAAGTTCCTGCGGAGCGGTTTCTCTTCGAGGTTGAGACTGTCGTACTAGATACGATCCTAGAAAGACTCTCTGAAGATGCTGGCGGCAAGGGCGGACGCTACGCCCTGGCTGGTGTAGATTCTGCGACACGCTTCTACACTCTGTGGCGCTACACATACAAGTCGGCAGAACTAGAAGCTGGCGAGGCCATTATTTTTGCGAACGGAACACATGTGGAGTTAGATGGTCCTCGTGGTTTGTCGCAAGGTTCGCGCCCCCTCGTTGAGAAAAAGAAAGATAAGTACCACCTGCTTGACTGCTCCGAGCGCGGCGATGATGCAAAGTTGGGCGTGCCGTCCGATGATGGACATCCAGCTCCTTTGATCGACATGCTGCAGCGCCTCCTCTGGCTGATGGAGCATCGCCCCTCTACTATCCCTGAGTTCTTGCGTGAGGCACAGCCGAATATTGAGCAGATGCGATTGGTCGCACAGGCACTTGCTGGTCCGGGGCTCAAGGGTGGTGAACTTAGTGATGTCGCGACTGGCGGCGAGTTGGCAGCATTGACAAAGTTGACTGCTAACTGGCGGAGCGTGGTGGAAGACGCGGCAGATGCCGCACAAGGTCCCCTGTTCAGAGCAGCGCGTACGCAGAAATGAGAACGCGATTTGTCATTAGATAGTGGCGTGTTGAATGTAAGTCCAGCCTCATCAGAAGCAACTGATCGAGTCGCTGAACAAAAAGGAGATGTTCCATGACGGGTGAAGATTTGATTATGGATCTAAGAATCGAACAAGGCCCTGGTCGAGACACACAAGTCCAGCCCCCTGCTGGCGTGTGGTTTTCATACTTCGGCCTGGATACTGAAGAGCTACCCAATCTGCAATTGGTCAACCGTAACCAGCAGAATCCGGAACCAGAAATCCGGCCGGTTGTTGAGCACGGTACTCCTAATTGGACAGTTGAGGTTGCCGGGGCCGCCGTTGAGAAGCCAGCCATTATTAGACTCCACAGAACTGGAGAAAACAGCTACGACTACTGGGTGTACAGACCTCAGGAGCCGGAGTATGCACACTGCGACTGGATTTTGAACACATTCGACAATCCGCAGCATCACCGTGGTCGTAGATGGTTCATCCTTTGAGACGTTACCCCCGGTCGACGGTATATGACGTCCGACCACCAAATGTGAGCCTTGAATGATTTCCAAGTGGAGCACCGACATATGACTTCGATACCCGGTCACACGTCAACGGACATAAAACCGTGGGTTCAGGTGGTGCAAGTCCATCCCGACGTGGATTCTCCAAATTTTTCTGAAGACATTTTTGCGCTCGATCTCGGTCCACTCGCCGACGGCAACAAGAGTGTTCCCGCGGTTTACCGAGAACCCGAGCACTTCTTTCGCGTCTCCTACCTGACCAAAGGACTCCGCTCACTGTTGGAGGACGTGCTTTCGCGTTTGAGCGGGGGCACCGGCAACCGAGTTCTGAAACTGCTGACGCCGTTTGGTGGGGGTAAGACACACACGTTGGCGTCTTTGTTCCACGCCGCGCGTAGCCGCAAGGCACTGGATGTTCTTCCCGAGGCACAGGGGCTTCCCAGGCCTACCAACGTTCGCACAGCAGTTTTTGACGGTCAGTTCTTCGACGCTACCAACGGTAAGCAGATTCCCGGAGAGAAGTTTCGCGCGCAAACGATGTGGGGCTGGATTGCATGGTCACTTGGTGGCAAGAAGGGCTACGAGATCATGCGCAAGCAGGATGAGGCGCGTGTCGCACCGGGTGCAGACGAGATCATGGCATTGCTGGCGGAAGGCCCGAACCTCATCCTGCTCGACGAGGTTCTGCAATATCTAATCAGCGTTGGTGGCATAAGAGTTCATCAGACCACTCTGCGGGATGAAACCATGAATTTTCTGCACCGGCTAACAGGTGCGGTCGGCAACTCGGCAAACACTGCGTTGGTTTTCTCCTTGCAGTCCAGCAAACGTGAGTCGCTTGAATACGTGAACCTGCTACAAACAGTAGATCATTTGGCAGCACGGAAGGACCAACTCCGCGAACCTGTTGAGGGCAACGAAGTCCTCTCAGTTATTCAGCGCCGTCTCCTGGCGCGCATTCCCACAACCGAGGAAGCCACTCCTGCAGCGAATGCGTACCAGGAAATCGTTACGCAGATGAAGCGCGGCTATGCCAAGGGCGCCGCAGAGGAACGGCAAGCGGAAGAGGAAGGCCTTGCGCTGCGAGAGCGCATCCGCGCCGCATATCCGTTCCATCCCGCATTAATCGACGTTATGAGAGAGCAGTGGGCCGCGATTCCCGATTTCCAGAGGACGCGTGGAGCACTTCGGTTTCTTGCAGCGTGTCTGCGTGCCACGAAACGTGAGGAAAGAAGTCGTGCTGTGCTCGGGCCAGGAGATGTCCCGATTTATGACGCCGAGGTGCGTCTTGCATTCTTCAAGGAAGTGGGGCAGCAGGCAGATTTCCAAGCGGTGCTGGAGCATGACCTGATCGGAGCGAACTCTCGTTCGCGTCGTATTGATGAAAGGCGCACCAAGGAAAGCCCGTCCGAGACGGGGAAACGGGCTGCTTTCCGCCTAGCCACCACGATTCTAATGTACTCATTCGGCGGTTTGCGGCGTGATGGCGCGAACGGTACGGCGTTCCTTCCACCCGGTATCACCGAAGCTAGCCTCCTCTCAGTGTGCGTCGGTCCTGACCTCGACAGCACAACGGCGCTGGCGTGCCTGAAGGAACTCAAGGAGCAATGTCTCTACCTCCACTTTGACGGCGTCCGATACTGCTTCAAGAAAGATCCCAACGTCACGCTGCTGATCGAGCAGGAGTCCAACGTGGTAGCGCGGGACGAACGCCAAGTGGAAGAGCGAATTAAGGAAATGCTGGAAGCACGAATCACTGGTCGCAATAGTGTCGTTTGGCGTGCAAAGTCAGGTGATATACCTGACAAGGAACCATCCTTCATGGTTGCGTATATGCCATTGGACTTCGGCATTGACGCACGCACCGGGCGTGAAGCGGCGGCCAAGGAGATATTTGAAAATTACGGAAGTTCTCCGCGCAAATACCGCAACGGGCTTGGACTCGCCATTCCCGCAGCCGAACAGATTGAAATCCTTCGCCGCTCTGTTCGTTACCTGCTCGCGATTGAGCACGTGCAGGAAAAAGCTAAGATGCACAATATTACCGATGAACAGAAATCCCAATTGCGGGAAAGACAACGGACCGAGAGCGCGGCTGCGGAATCGGCCCTACTGAAGCTCTATGCCGAGGTGTGGCTGCCCAAAGTGACTGCTGATGGCATCGTGATTGACGTGGCCGCCGTGGGCGGTCGCCCTTTGCAGACTACTCTGGATGCTGAGAAGCACGCGCGCGTACACGACCGGATAATGGAACTGCTAGTTGATCTCCAGCGCCGCGTGTTCACGACGGTCAGCCCAAACAAGATCATCGAACTGTTCAAACTCGGGGAAGGCACTCCACTAACCCTTGGGATCAGGACCACCGATGTGGTGGATGGATTCTATTCTTTCCTCGGCTTCCCGAGATTAGTCAACAGCGCAGTAGTTAAAAAGGCCATCTCGCTCGGCATCCAGGAAGGTTATTTCGGCTATTACTCCGGCTCGATTCCTGTGCTCGGCAACGATGGAAAATATCAAGTGCCAGTGGAGCGTGTGCGTCTCAACACGATGGTCGGTGAAGACGAGCTCGACGTGGATTCGGGTTTCCTAATGATGCCTCAAGCCGTGCCTGTGGCGCCGGCCTCACCGGCCAGTAATGCCACAGGGGGAGTGGCTGGCGCGCCCGGCGGGGAATCGACCGTGACGCCTACTCCAACGCCTAGTGCTCCCGGCGCAGTACCTGGACCAGCCTCCTCCGCTGTCGCCGCGGGCCAGAAATCGGTCGAGATCAGTTTCTCAGCAGACCGCAATCAGCTGTTCACAGCCTGGAACGCCATCGCAAACCTCGCCGACCTCGCTGGCAAAGTAAACGTTTCAGTTCGTGCCGATTCTGCCGAAGGATTCGACAAGACCAAACTCCAGAATGGCGTCCTAGAGCCGCTGCGCGAGTCTGACTTGATCAAATAGGCGCCACAGATGGACTTGATGCCACTTCAAAGGCTAAGGCGAGTCCTGAAGGCAAATTACTTGGTTGAGACATGCTGAAGTTTTTCTACGAGCCGCACCATCCCCAGCGTATCCTGACCGCAGTAGTCCAGCAGCGCCTTCCTAATCCTGTCGCGCTCGTCCCGATCCAATCCGTCGCGCACCAGCGACTCCCAAGCCAGCCCGGCGTCCTGCCCGTCCGCCACTTCCATCCCTTCGTAGGTCATCTCGGGCACCAGCGCAGGGAGCACGGATTTGAGCGAGTACGACCCGCCAAATGCTGGGTGGTACACATGATTGCGGACGATCGGAAGCAAGTCCCATAGTCGTCGCTGAATCTTGTTGATCCGCCCCGAGAACTTTGACAGCCACAAGGCAAGGTCTGCGAGTCGCTGTGATTCGAATTGCTGGTGATACACGACGATGCTGCCGCGATCGCCGAGGGCATCGCAGAGCGCCGAGATGAACGCCGGGCGAGGATCGCTCTTGTCAGCCGCTAAGAACTCAAAATGCTCGGGCGCTGCGCCCGGCTGCCGTTGCACGTGCACACTCCATTGGAATGGAATCTGATCGTAAGGACGCATCCCCGCAAACCGAGGTATCGCCGGATTCACGGTCTCGAAATCCATATAGTACAGCGGGTATTCTAGCGCCCGTAACTCGCCCTTGATTTCGGGACCGAACCAAGGCGTTCCCGTTCGCACGCAGGTGCACGCACGGCGGAGCCGTCCCGAGAGCGGGTGGTCCTCCGGGATGTCCTTAATGGATTGGACACCGAGAGCAGCGAGCTTTGACACAGTGCGCACATGAATTCTGGGGAGCCGCAAGATGTGATCGTCAGGAAGCGGAGGATTGCAACGGTCGAAGAATTCGCAAGTGACCGGGTTACTGCAATGGTGTCCAGCGGCAACGTCGGGGGCCACGGGCATGGCGAGGACGCGAAACTCTGAGCGAAGTTGAACTGTAATTTCGGACTGCAAGCTCTCGACTTGCCGGGTCAGGTTCCTGATTCTGAAAAAACGGTGCACATCGATGGAACCGCCCTCGTAAACGTACTCCCGGTTCACATGCGCTAAGCAAGATGCCGCCAGATCGATTCCTGAACGGCCCACCACCCGGTGCTGGATCGCAACGTCGTCCAGATGGTGGTCTTTGACATCCGTGGTCGATTTGACCTCGATGAGCCGCCAACGTCGATCTTGACGGCGCTGGAGAATATCGACTCGGACGAAAACGTCCCGGTGCTCGAATGCGCCTTCGAAGATCGCTGGAATTTCTGGATTGCCGATCAATTCCCCAGTCGCCCGAATCGCCTCCTCTCGATTTTTGGGCTCAACGGCCACGCCGCCCGGAAATATCCCCCGAGCCAGCAGACCAACCTCTTGCCCTTGATCAATGATCGCTTGATCTGAGTCGCCCGGCTGCGCTGCCAAATCAGGCTGGTGCACAGCCAAATACAGTCGCTTGAGGCATTGCGACCCGGCAACGAATTTGGATTTTGTGAGGAGCATCAGTATTAAATCCGTTTGTACTTTACTGCTTCGAGACCCAACCTACTCTCCCCAATCTTCGTCCTCATTGGTCTTCTTGCCTCGCAAGCAGAGAGGGCATCTATAGTGCAAATCGGTGCCAGTCTTCACTTTCTTTCTTCTCAGATGGAGGGTTTTCTTGATCTGGGCGATCAAGCCCTTGTGTTTGAGAATGCACTTGTCTGCAAAAGATGGTGAATTGCCCGGAAGCAGGATCGTGCATCACTCTCCCGCGGGGATACTCATCGTACTCGGAGCCACGGGGAACTCTCCCGCTGCGCCTGAGCTTTGCCCAAACACGAATGTGGCTGCGGGGATGTGTCATGTGGTCGCCGTATCGCTCGGCTTCGCTCAGCGGCGAACTATCGATGATCAGCTTGCCATCTACGAGCCAAAAGATTCCGAGATGCGGTGCACGATCTGAATTCTTGCTGCCTGTCACTTGATCACTCCTGCGACCCACAGGACTCCAATGAGTTCCCGCGGCGGCGTGCGGTTCCAGCCTTTGGTCTTTGATTCCCGGCAAAGCTCCACAGGCAATAGTTGCCACGCCGTTTCGTCTCGCCACTCCAAGATGTAGTCGGGGCTATCTTCAATAACAAACCAACCGACTTGGGGGTCTCGGACGGCAAGCTGTAGCTCGCCGACTTGCTGTCCATCGATCACTTCTCGCTGGACATTGATCTCGGGGATGAACGTGCCGTTCAGGCGGAAAGCGAAGTCGGTCGGTTTGGATGGCATTGGTCGAAACTCCAATTCGATTCCTCACCCAAAGTATACGGAGGCAAGGTGGAAATCGACTATTCGCATGCAAGTCGTGTACTTTCAAATGCTTACGGATAGCCAATTTCCGGAGGTGCTCTGTATATTGAGGGTAGAGGGAAATTTGAAGCACTTGCCACCAGAAGAGCTTTCCGTTGGCGAACTGTTCGAGTACCAGCGGAGGCTGGCGGAATCGCACGATTTGAATGAGCGACTTAAGACACTGTGGATCGGGGCACTGTTGGGAGAGCGTTTGGAAAGGTGCTCGGATCGCCAGATCGGAGACTTGCTGTCCATGGTGCAGGACGGCTTGGGGATTTTCAGCCCCGAATATTTAGTCTGCGAGCATGGCAAGCGGCGGCTCTTGCGATCCACGCTAACGACTGGCCACGAGAATTGGCAAATGGTTCGTGATGAGGGGCTGGAGCTATTGAATGCTGAAACTGCGTTATTTCGGGCAGGCATACCTCACATGCTTTTGCCGTTCCAGCGGGACAGGTTCGCCAGCAACGTGTTCTATGTGCCGAGCGCACGACGGGCGAGAGAATGCCTTTTGCGGGAGGGGTTTCGGAGTGTTCTGCACACGGACGCAGCGTTACTTGACTCTCAGACGAATCGAGCGGTGCGGCTCATTGAAGTAGGACGTGAAGAGTAGGAGACGACGTGATTACTCGTATCTGGGAACGATTGCAAGTTGGTAAGTTGGAGAATCAAGCCAGCTGCCGATAGGAGGAACCCCTGCGTGGACGGACGACTTGAAGCCCACATCGCTCTCGACCACTGGTACGCCGCTTTGCAGCGCATCCGCGATGTGGTCGCTGCCGCCGAGACCTACACGCCCGGCGCATTCCGGGAATCTGTAAGACCCCTCTGGCAGGACAACTGCGAAGCGCAGACCAAGCTTCTGTCTGCCCTTGGCACGATTGAAAAGGGAGCCACAAAGATAAGAAGGCCCCTCGAAATCGAAGATGACGAAGGTCACGTCATCGGCTGGCAGGAGACCCTCATCAATGGCAAGAGGACAGCCCGTGTTTCCGTGGTCGGGGAATGCGTGACGGTGGCGCTGGTGGACACCTAGAGCGGCCATGCGAAGGACAAAGGCCACTGTCGCCCGTTTGACAATCATGGTGCAGATCAAGTGCAGCGAAGTGAAGGCCAGCCAAGGCGAAACCAAGCAACAGAGCGAGTGATTGGTTTGGACAGAGAGCGAAACCGAGGAGGGACGTGAAGATGAAGAAGGCAGCTATCTATGCCCGAGTGAGCACGCCAGATCAGCACGTCGAGACGCAGTTGTACGACCTCCGAAAGCTTGCGGCACAGCGAGGCTTCGAGGTCGTACGCGAGTACTGCGACCGTGGCGTTTCGACTTCTAAGACACGCCGTCCGGGATTGGACGCCATGATGGCAGATGCACGGCGTGGTGAGTTTTCTGTGCTCTTAGTAGCCGCGTTCGACCGCATTGCCAGAAGCACCAAGGAGTTCCTTCAAATTGTGGATGAACTCCACGAACTCGGGATTGAATTCATCAGTGCCAGAGAAGCTATCGACACGACTGGTGCCATGGGCAGGATGTTCATCACCATGATTGGCAGCATCGCCGAACTGGAAAGGAGCATCCTGCGAGAACGCATCAAGGCTGGGATGCGCCGCGCCAAGATGGAAGGTCAACGGCTCGGGCGAGCGCCGCCCGGTCCACATTGAGCGTGACCGCCTGTCCGGTATGAGCTTGACCAAAGTGGCAAAACGTCACGGGGTTTCCCGCGCTACCGTGGTGCGGCTTGTGCGGGAAGCAAAGCAGCAAGAAATAGTCGCTGCGGCGTGAGCGCCACATTAGGGGAAGCATGAGCCACCGTCATTACTGTGATTTCGCGGGGCACGATTGGCAGTGCAGCGAAGACTGCGAATGCCTATGCGGTCTCCCCATGGAGGGAAACGACCACGGCGATTGCCCCGTCGAACTTCGTGCCTGTCCCGAACACGCATCCGATCAGCAAAGGAGCATTGCTGAAGCGATAGCTTCCCAGCCCGATCCTGAGTCCATCCTGAAGTGGCAAGAACTGCTGTCGGCACGCCCTCATTGCGAGTGCGGGTGCGCCGAAGCCGAATTCAGCAACGTGGTCGGCTGGTGCCTCCATTGCGATTACGTGTATGTGAACTACAGCCCAGAGATCGAAAATCGCCACTTCGCCAGCGATTGCCCCGGCGCTCCTGAAGAACTTCGGAAATCTGCTCAGGAAAGGCTAGTAAGGCACTGATCGGCTTCCGAAACCAACTGGGCAAGCTGAAAGGGAGAAAACAATGATCCGAAGCCTGATGAATTTCTTGGCGTTCAACGCCTTCGTGCTGCTCCTGCCAGTAGCATGTTTTGCCGCATGGGGCTGGGGAAGTCCCGACGAGAAGTGGCTGATGAAAGCGGCGGTCTGTGCCCTCGGCCCGTTCTGCCTCGACTTCTGGTACCTCATCGTGACGCATCTGGTTTTGAGGCGGCAATCCAGCTACCTCATGCAGGCGCTCATCATCATCGGCGGCTACGCGGGAATCGCATTGCTGCTCAAGGAACGCGTGATTGCGTTTTGAGCGCCGCTGTCACGCAGCGCCACTGGAAGAAATCCGCAGCCCTATATTCACTGAGCGGAGAAATAGGAGAGAGCCCGAATGCAGATCGGAAAGCCGCTACGCACGATCATTGTCGAGCCTTTGGAGTCGCCGGTTCCCACCACGGTTCCTGATCCCGAACCTGACGAACCTGAGCCAGTCGCACCAACACACGAGCCCGATCCCGAACCCGAGCACGATCCCGTCGCGCCATGACAGCGCCGGACTACATCTTTCCTGTCATCGGCTACCGTGTCTGGCAGTGGGACGCGGAGGGGTTGAAGTCGCTGAACGGGATTGGATGGCATCCCGGAATCGCGTTCACTGCCGAATGTAGAACGCAGGGCTGCAACGAAGTTCCCCGGTCTGATTGCACATGCGGAATCTACGCCAGCAAAAGCCTCGACCACCTGCGCCAACTTGGTTATACAGAAAACCGCATCCATGGGGAGGTCTGCCTGTGGGGCACCGTCATAGAGCATGAAGACGGATGGCGTGCCCAATTAGCCTACCCAAAGAACTTCATCGTGCCACTTTCGCTGGTGCCCTTTGACATGAGCGGCGTCGAATCGTGGCTTGCTACCTTGGCGGCGTACGGTTGCGACATCTTCCTCCTTGGCGAAACCGGAACGGTGCCGCTGTGGCGCACGGGCTCCGGCGTCGAAACAAACGGGCTCGGCCTGCTCGTGCAGCGATGCAGCGCATGGTACGCCCACCAGAGCGAGCAACGGCAGATCAAACGCGGCGACCGTGTGGCTGTGCTCGGGCATGGCATCGCGGTGGTCGAGCGTCTGGACAACGATATAGTGCAGGCTGTCCTTGGCGGCAGAAGCGTGCTGAGGATTGAGCGCAAGGAAGTCGTTTGGGACGAGCGGAACATGCGGTGGGAAACGGCACGCGGCGCGGTCATAAGATTGACGGCGCGCAAGCCACCGCATGATGTGCGGATGCGCCTTGCATAAGTGCCAAAAGTCATGCCGTCCTGAGAGTGGCGAGAAGGCTGAGACTGCCCGGCGTGAGGGCCGTCTGCATCTGGTGTGGGCATCGATACCACAGATGGAGTTACGAAGCGCAGGACGCCCACTTGTCCAAGTGCTCTGCGTATCAGGCCGCCAAGAAGGAAAGCTAACCTTCCATTTGCAGTCCCAGTACCCATATGGACGATTAGCGGGTTCTATAAAGGGGAGAGTCAAGAGGAAAACTTCTCCGGCGACTGGAGGGAGCAGGGATCTTCGACTTGCTCTCCAGCCCATGTCATGTTGCGAGGCTCTGGCGGTTTTCTCTCTTTGCAGATTCATCTTCTTGTCGTGACGACGCTTTCGGCTTCAGATGCAAACAAGCAGCGTGGTTGGAAGATGCCAACCATGGTTCTATCTGAGACTCGGGGCCTATAGCTTTTTCTGGTTGTCCGAGGGGGCATATGGTTAATCAAGAGACTGGCGGTGCTCGCAGCACACTCTCCGCCTGAACGCGCAAATGGATACTCACCCTCGAACCAGAGCGTCGGAAGAACCGAAGTCATCGCCAGAAATGAATCTGGGAAGAAAAGTTCTCGACCAGGCGCTCAAGCTGCTTGTTGTTTTAGATGTTCAGCGTCGAAACGCACTCCTTTCTTCCAAACGAGCAAAGTGATGGCTGCGATTTTGCGCGCCAACGTGAGACGCGCCATCGATGGTTTCATTCCTCGGGCAAGGCAAGCCTCGTAGAAATTCTGGAAAGGTCCGCTGGTAGCGGCAGCCCAGGTGGCCGCTCCCTTGAAGATATTTTTCAGATCATGGTTATGGTTGATGTTGAGTCCGCGGATGGCTAAAGCCTTCTTGGATCGTTGGAGTTGGCCGCCAACGAAGCGGTATTCACCGCTCCCGTAGGTCTTCAGCGCCAGACCGATATACGACCAGAACTGGCGCTTGGTGCGAAAGCGGTGCGGCGTCTGGATCAAAGCAACCAAGAGTGCTGCGCGGATGGGACCGATCGAAGGAATCTGGCGCAGTAATTTCACCGCGAAATGTTCCCGGCTTTCAGCAAGGAGTTCTCGCCGCGCTTGCTGACGCAGAGCCGCTAAGGCATCGAACTGCTGGTAGTAAAATTCAGCGCGGCGGCGCACACCAGCTTCACTAATCTTAGCCAGCCATTCTGCACGGTAGCGGGGTGCGTACACCTGCTGGCCGGCACAAGGAATCGCCCAACTCCGATAGATGGCTTTCAATCGACTCATCACGCGTGTCAGATCCCGAGTGAGCGCCAGGTAACTCCGTGCCAGTTCCTTCAAAGTTCGGATGCCATGCTCGCCGTGATAGACCGGCTTAAGCTTGCTCCGGTACAACAGTTCGGCCAGCTCGCGTGCGTCATCGCGATCATTCTTGTTTCCAACTTTCCCAAGGGCGTTTTTGCGCGGGTCGCAAACGAGCACTTGCGCAACGTGCGGCTTGAGCAGATCGTGCAACCAAGCCGCGCAAGTTCCTTCTTCAAAGGTCACATGCAGACTGCCACGCAGGCCACGCAGAAACTGCAGAATCGTTTCGGCTTTCGTTTCGAGGATGGCCTCCATCACCAACTTGCCGGCCGAATCCAGAACGGCCACTGAGATCGTTGCCTGATGCACATCCAGCCCAATATACTTGGCGTCATTCATGAGGGCGCTCCTTGTTGTAGGCGTTGATGCAAACGATCAAAACCTACTCCATTCGGGCGCCCTTTTATAATGCGTTAATCAGGACTTAGCCCGAATTTCCATTTTGAGTTAGTTACTGACAACCTTAAACCGGTCCGGCGATAACTAAAGACACAACGACGTCGGCCGCACAACGAGCCGAGAGGTTCCGCTCTTCAACTTTACTTCGTTTTGTCGTTGCCGGGAGACGCTTTTGCGGGATGAAGCTTGTTATAGTCTTTTATGAACATGCGCAAGCCGGAATCCGGCGTAATTTTTGCATAGCCCGCCGAAAGCTGTTCTTTGTAATGTTCCAAATAGAAATCGAGTGGATCCTTTGGATCCATGTCGATGAGTATCAAATCCGCATCGTTCATGACGAGCTTGCCGAAGCGGAGACGATTGTTCTTGTAGGCCATGTAATTTCCGGCGCGAATATTTTTCACAGGCTTGACATCCGAACCGCCAAAAACCTGAATGATTTTGTCGCCTTCAATTCGTACGGAGACCACCTTGCCTTCAATATGGGGAGGCGGCAGGATCTGTTCAAGATCAATGATCAGATCGTCCTCTTCTGCCCGCACACCCGGAACTTTGCCCTCCTTCATCAACTCGCCTAAATCGACACCGAAGAGATCCATCAAACCTTTTACTTGGACATGCATGGCCTTGATCTTCTCGTTGTGCAGGCGAAGTTTTCCGTCAGCGGTGGGAATGAGAATCCCCTCCGTCTCGAACGGGATGTCCCCTTTGTCATGGAGCTTTCCCTTCACTTTCAGGTGCCCCTTCTCAACGATGATGGATAGCTCTGTCAAGGGCGAATGCGGACGCGCGAAAACATAAGAATTGAGAACGTTTGCCAAGTTTGACGAATCAATGGCGATCTCCCCCGTGCTGATGCGCAGGTTAAACGAGCCCTTGTCGTCGAAGATGGGGAACTCGTTTTTGCCGAGGGGCACGAGTTCACCGTTCAGCGATTTTATTTCCACTGCCACGGTGTCCGAAAAGTGATACGTGACGTTGCGCATCTCCGTCTGGACCGTGCCCTCCTGCTTATCGTTGTTCGGGGTATTTTGGCTCGCGACGATTTCCGTCGCCGCAGCGCAAAGGAGAACGAACAGAACCCGGGATATCAAAAGCGGTGTAGAAATGTGGGACGGCGAGACCAAGTTCCTTACGAATTGCAATATTGCACCTCTAGCAGATCTTAACCCAGAATCTCCGATTTGGACCTCCAGTTAGCGCATCGTACGCTTCTCCTGCCCTGGACACAACGAATTTGCCACCAGAGCAGGCCCCAGAAAGATCAGCGGTTTTCCGGCGGCTCGGTTTGCATTCTAGTGGACGATAAGTCTTAGCCCGCATTTCCGTTTTGAAGGTTGCACGCGAACGGGCGGTCGGCTGGTGAGACATGCGCGCTATTATTGGCTCTTACTAGCCGAAGGGCATCTGAGTCGGAGGCTGTTCGGCAGCATGCTCAGAATGATCGCGGCGTTGCCGCTGCCGGACGGTTAGCGAACTAGGGCGGAAAGCAAACGAGCGCTCGGAAGCCATTGAGCGGGGAAGTGTGAGCGGCGAGGAAGACTGGGGCGATCAAAACCAGCACAGCGGCTCCGCAGAATGGCCAAAACGAGCCGCACTACCACCCCCAAGAGGCCAGCGCGGCTTGCGGTTGACTCGACGGGGCAGGAGGGGTAGGCTATCGGGCAAAGGGGAGGCTCAAAACGGAAATTCCGGAGAAAATGAGAACGAGCAAAAGGGGTCGCACTGGGCCTGCCGTCCTTATTTGCCTCGTCGCGCTATGTTTCTTCTCAATTCCAGCAGCAGCCCGAAAGCGATTTCAGGTGTTGCATAAGCATGTTCGCCCTGCCATTACCAACGGCCAAGCCGCACGTGTCGGTCCGATGTCAAAGAGTCAACGCATGAGGCTTGCGATCATTTTGCCACTCCGCAATCAAAGCGAACTGACGAACTTATTGAAACGGCTTTATGACCCATCCAGCCCCGATTACCGGCATTTTCTTACTGTGGCTCAGTTCACGCAACAGTTTGGCCCCACGAAGCAGGATTACCAGGCTGTGGTGAAGTTCGCCAAATCTAAAGGTTTCAGCGTGACCAATACACCTGCGAATCGCCTGCTGGTGCATATTAATGGCACAGTGTCACAGATCAACAAGGCTTTCCATGTGGCGATGACGACCTATCGCCATCCAACGGAGAACCGTACTTTCTATTCCCCGGACCGTGAGCCCTCACTCGACCTGAGCGTCCCAGTGACGCACCTTGCGGGGCTGAACAATTTCTCCTTACCACGTCCGAAGTTCAAAAGGGCCCCAGCGAACTTTCGCCGCAACAGCACTGGCTCGGGGCCGAGTGGTGCGTATCTTGGTAGCGACATGCGTGCAGCCTACTACGGCGGCACCGCTCTCACAGGCAGTGGCCAGGCAGTGGGGCTGTTGGAGTTCGACGGCTACAACATGAACGATGTAACCGCGAGCCTTGCAGGACAGCGCAATAGCGTTCCCATTCAGAACGTGCTGCTCGACGGCGCCAGCGCCGGCTCAGACGGCGATGATGGAGAACAAGTTCTGGATATCGTGCAGGCGGCGTCCATGGCTCCCGGGATGAGCCAAATTCGCGTATATATCGCTCCAGGCACTTCGCAAATCGGTGTCGGCGACGTCGACATATTCAATGACATGGCAACCGAAAATATCGCCAAGCAACTAAGTTGCTCGTGGGGATGGAATCCGGATGACACTGCGCAGCTTGACCCCATATTCCAGGAATTTGCGGCGCAAGGCCAGAATCTTTTCGTGGCATCTGGAGACGCGGGAGCGTTCACGGGGTCGAACTCTACAGACAATAGCTATCCGGCGGAATCCGTTTACGTGGTGGCCGTCGGCGGAACGGATTTGACCACGAATGGCGCGGGCGGTCCTTGGCAATCAGAAACGGCGTGGCTCGACAGCGGCGGCGGCCCTGCCGACGATGGCTTCGCGATTCCGAGTTGGCAGGTCGGCGTGGCCAATTCCTCCAACCACGCTTCCACGACCATACGCAATGTTCCGGACGTGGCTGCGGAAGCAAATACTGACAATTATCTCTGCGACCAAGGATCCTGTACAGGAGACTATGGCGGCACCAGCTTCGCCGCGCCGCGATGGGCCGGCTTTCTTGCGCTCGTCAATCAACAAGCGGTGGCCAACGGGAACTCAACTTTGGGGTTCATTAACCCAACCATCTACTCGATTGGTAAGGGTGCCAGCTACCATGATGAATTCCACGACATCACCAGCGGCAGCAATAGCACGTATTCGGCAGAGCCGGGCTACGACTTGGTCACTGGCTGGGGCAGTCCGAATGGCACTGGCCTGATCAACGCTCTAGCTCCGTAACGGTCGTGGTATGAACATACGCACACCATTAAGGTAGAAGCGCGAATGCAGATTGAAAAGAAATATGGGAACGGGCCCACGAATGCCTTCCTGCTGTCCGTTCCGTTAGTTCTCGTGTTCGCAGGGTTGCTCCCAAGCAACCCTGCAGCCGCTCAGCAGGCAATCACGCCAGAGAACCACCAGGCCACGGCGACGGCGGAACAGGAAACGGGCGTTAAAGCTATTCTGGCTACCATAACCCAATCGCGCTCTACCAACACCCTTGGCTATAGAATTGTGATATACAATGACGGCAGCGCCACAGCAGAAATTGGTGGCGCCAGCTCTGCCCTTCGTACCGAGCCATCGCGATGGCAACAGTTTCCTCCTGGAGCGATCGATACAAAGACCCTGCGGCGCCTGCTTACAGAAATTGGGGATGTCAGCAAGATCCCGACTGGAGGCTGCGCGAAATCGGTCTCCTTTGGAACGCGCACTCAGATTACGTATGCGAGCAAGACCAGTGGAGATCTGCAATGCATCCGACAGCAAGCATCAAACGGCGATCAGGCGCCACAGCAAGCATCTGAAGACTTAGGTAGATTTGTGCAGACAACATTCGGCCAATTGAAGATTAACGACAGGCGCATCGGCTCGAACCAGTAGAATCGACGAAGCCCATCAGACTCCCGCCGCCATTCTTGACAGGCCCTCTGCTACGGGCAGCCCACCTATATACCGCCCACTCAGCTTCAGACTCGCTCAACCACTTCTGGTATTCGATTTCCGCATCGATAATTCTTGCAATAGGCGCCTGATACTCCTGGTCAATGTGCTCCAATTGTTTTGCGTCGCCCTGGCACGCGCCCCGCGCATATTTCATCGTACCGAACTCCGTCATCATTTGGGCCGCAAGAGGGGTGAATTCCCCCCAGTACAGGAACTGGTGTTTAGCACCGGATTTATTGGACAGTGAATTGAGTGTATTCATGCAGCGGCTCCGAGTGCAAGGAGTTGCTGGCGAGCTTGGGCGGGCGTGAGGTAGCCCAGGCGCTGGACGATCCAGCGCTGGTTGTAACGCTCGCGAAATTCCGCCAGTGCGCAGCGCAGTTCCTCGACGTTCCGAAACACCCTCACCCACAGCAACTGCTCTTTCAGCGTGCGAATGAAGCGTTCAACGCAGCCGTTGCATTCCGGCTGGCGCACGAACGACGGCGAAGACTCCATGCCCAGGAAAGCAATCTCGGCTTGGTAGTCGTCGCTCATGTACTGGCTGCCGTGGTCGTGCCGGTTGCGGATGCCCGCCGCCGCGCCGGCACGAAATCCGCCGCAGTAGTCGCGCACTCCTTGCCGCAGCGGTTCCAGCGCCTCGAACCGCGTGGCTTTTTTCGCCGCGTGCAGGCCCACGCATTCCGTGGTGCAGTGATCCACGGCGACGAACACGGTCACATGGCCTTCCTCAATGGTGACTGTCATGGTGTGGTCGCTAGCCCAGACTTCGTTAGGCCGAGCGGTGATGATCGTGCCGGTGTGCGGATTCTCAGCCTTGGGAAGCGTGCGTGACGGCGCCAGCAGCTGTGCTTCGCGCATCAGCCGCAGCACCCGCGCCTTCGACGTGCGCACTTCCTGAAAACGCAGCCGCGCCCACACTTTGCGATGGCCCTCGCCGTAAAACGG
>Ga0116124_1000709_pt1 | contig 28681 bp, 23 predicted proteins | sample June2015DPH_13_1_2_FD_89728 | JGI IMG/M metagenome (GOLD analysis project Ga0116124, IMG submission 89728) | Peatland microbial communities from SPRUCE experiment site at the Marcell Experimental Forest, Minnesota, USA - June2015DPH_13_150 | ecosystem: Environmental > Terrestrial > Soil >... | reverse complement strand
TTATGACGTACGGGTCGCTCGCTAGAGCTTTACGTCTGCGCGGCGGGGCGAGAGCCGCGGGCAGGGCTATGGCGGCGACCCCTTCTAGTAAGGGCATACCGTGGCATCGCGTTGTAGGCGAGCGCGGAAAACTGCTGATCCGTGAGCCGTATGCTTCTCTGCAGCGCAAACTGCTGGAGAGCGAAGGCGTGACCCTGCAGGAATCTCGCGTGGACATCAAGAATTGCCACTGGCATCCGCCGCTCGGCAAGGACTCCACAACCAAACGCAAAAGCCCTCGCAAAGGCAATTAGCCAATCGCGGTGAGTCGAACTTTCAACGCTGCCCCGTCGGAGATGTGTTAGATTCGGCGCGACATGAAGTTTCCAAGACTCTTTCAGCGGCGCGCGGGTTCGTGGCGAACACCCTGTCGGCTGCTTCCTTTTTTCGCGATCACGGTTCTCTTGCTTGGCGCCGGGACGCAATCGCTTCGAGCAGAGACCGGCCGCGATGCCTGGTTGCGTTATGCCCCACTTGATCCTTCAGCAAGCGCGAAATACTCCTCTGTTCCCCGCTTCATTTTGCGCGTTGGCGATTCTACCGTTCTGGAGTCGGCCGAGCAGGAATTGATTCGCGGGCTTGGTGGGTTGTTGGGTGACGAATTCCACCGTTCCGCCACTTTTCCTCGTGAACCCGTCATCCTTTTAGGCACGCTGAGCCAAGTCACAGTACTGCTTCCTGATCTTCGCCCTCCGCAAGCGCTTTCGCCGGATGGCTACTGGTTGGCTCAAACAAAAGTGAATGGTTCCACTTGCTTGATCATCACCGCCCAAAACGACCGCGGCGTCCTCTACGGCGTCTTCGCGTTCCTCAGCAAAATCGCGCGCACGGAAAGTTTGCAATCTCTGAACGAGGTGCAAGTTCCTGCCAACACAATTCGCGTGGTCGATCAATGGGACAACCTGGATGGCACGATCGAGCGAGGGTATGCCGGAGCCTCGCTCTTCTTCGAAAATGGCCAAGTCCGCCAGGACCTCTCGCGTGCCGCCGAGTACGCCCGTCTTCTTGCCTCAATTGGGATTAATGCGTGCGCCATCAACAATGTGAACGCGAATCCTCGGCTGCTCGATCACGTCTTCCTTCCGCAACTGCGCCGCGTTGCTGAAGCCTTCCGCCCCTGGGGCGTGCGCCTGGCGCTTTCCGTTGACGTCAGCAGCCCAAAAGTGATCGGCGGATTGCCTACCTTTGATCCACTTGATGCGCGCGTAGCCGCGTGGTGGCAGCAAACGGTGGATGCACTCTACGCCGAAATTCCGGACTTTGCTGGGTTCGTGGTGAAAGCGGATTCGGAGGGCCGTGCGGGGCCCGCCAGCTACGGCCGCACTCCCGCCGATGCTGCAAACGCGATCGCGCGCGCGCTGAAGCCGCACGGTGGATTGCTTTTCTACCGCAGTTTCGTTTACGACCACCACCTCGACTGGCGCAGTCCCAAGAATGATCGTGCCAGGGCGGCCTACGACATTTTTCATCCGCTGGACGGCCAATTCGCGGAAAATGTCGTGATTCAAATCAAACATGGGCCCATCGATTTTCAGGTCCGCGAACCGGTTTCACCTCTGCTCGGCGGCCTGGAAAAAACGAATGAAGCCATCGAGCTGCAAATCACGCAGGAATATACCGGGCAGCAGAGGCATTTGTGTTATCTCCTGCCGATGTGGAAGGAAACGCTCGATTTCGATATGCGCAACGCGGGCCAATCCACGCCCGTGCGCGATTTGGTTTCCGGCAAGACCTACCAGCGCCCCTACGGCGGCTTGGTGGGCGTCGCGAATGTGGGCATGGATGCGAACTGGCTCGCGCATCCGCTCGCGATGGCCAACCTTTATGGCTTCGGCCGCCTGGCGTGGGACCCCACCCTCAGCGCGCAAACCATCACGGAAGAATGGACGCGCCTCACCTTCGGCAACGATGCAACCACCGTTTCCACGATTGATGCCATGCTGCTTTCTTCCTGGAACATCTACGAAAGCTATACGGGGCCGCTCGGGGCGGGCACGCTCACCGATATTCTCGGAAGTCACTACGGTCCCGGTGTGGAATCCTCCGAACGAAATGGCTGGGGCCAGTGGCACCGCGCGGATCAGGCGGGGATTGGCATGGATCGCACAGCCGCCACAGGGACTGGGTATGTCGCGCAATATTCGCCCGCAGTTGCGAAGCAATACGAGTCCGTGGAAACGACGCCAGACGAATTGCTCTTGTTTTTCCACCATGTTCCTTACTCTTACAAACTTCACTCCGGCAAAACCGTGATCCAACATATTTATGATTCCCATTATGACGGCGCCGGCCGGGCCGCTGCGCTCGTCACCCACTGGCAATCACTGAAAGGCCGCGTGGATCAGGCACGTTACGAAGACGTGTTGCGGCGCCTTGAGTATCAGGCGGGCCACGCCATCGTTTGGCGCGACGCCATTTGCAACTGGTTTGCCCGCACCTCTGGCGCGCCCGATGAACGCGGACGCGTCGGCCACTATCCTGGCCGAGTTGAAGCGGAGGACATGGAGTTGCACGGCTACGTGCCGTTCGACGTCACTCCGTGGGAAGCCGCTTCGGGCGGCAAGGGAATCGAATGCCCTTCGACCTCTGCGTCCTGCACCGCCAGTTCTCATTTCACAGGTGCTCCGGGCCGCTACGACATCGACGTCCGTTACTTTGACCAATCGAACGGCATTTCTCAATTCCGCGTGTATCTGGCGAACCAGCTCGTCGCGGAATGGAGCGCCAACGAGCAATTCCCCGCGACGGTTCCCAACGCAGACTCCTCCACGCGCTATCGCATTCCAAGCATCGCCCTGAAAACAGGGGATGCGCTGCGCATCGAGGGCCGCCCGGATGGCCCCGAACGCGCCGCCCTCGATTACGTCGAATTCACCGCCGCAAACCGCGACCCGAAGCACTGAACTCTTTTCGCCAACGATCGAGCACTACATCGTGCAAAGCAGGTTGTTGAGCTCCGTAGATGGCAGTACAATCGCAGTAGATATGTATTGCACGTGTAGTCACCATGTCACCTAATAGTGAATGAAGTTTAGGCAGAGCCGCGGAGCTGGTCCCAATAAGAACCCAATTAGTGCCAAGGTGAGGTATTTCCTCATGAAAATCCTCCAAGTCATACCGCGAGCAAACAAGAATGCAAAACTCAAAGCCTTGCTAAAGGCAACAGAGAGAGAGCTTCGTGGCGGGACCACCACCTTCGTGCGACAGAGGGAAGGACGGTGGAAGCACAAGAAATATCCTGGTTGGATTAACTGGGAGGAAGCGCAAGGCGGGGTCCTCGTAGCGGAAGTCAAGACTCTGGACGGAAAGGCGGAGTGGCAGTTACTGCAGGCATTTATCGGATACCTTGACCGACATTTGGCCGACTATATCGAATCTGTCTCAATAACTTATCGATAGTTCAATTAGAGCGGCACGCCGGAGTTCGACGCTCTGATGAAACGCCTGAAGCATGTACAGACGGGGCGCCTCTTCAGCCGGGATGAGATGAATGAGTGGCGGGTTGTTTTTGTTTCGCTTTGAACTTACAACTGAAAACTGATGACTTAGAACTCTCGCCGCGCGAGACCTGCTACCATTGGTTCGGCAATCAGGAGGGAGCAACCATGCGCTGGTACCACTACGTGTCGTACTTCTTCGGAGGCGCGTTCCTCGCGAACGCTCTGCCCCATTTCGGCAATGGCATCTCGGGCCATGCCTTCCAGAGTCCCTTCGCATCACCACCCGGGGTAGGCTTGTCCTCCTCCACGGTTAATGTCCTATGGGGCTTCTTCAACCTTGCCGTCGGCTACCTGCTCGTCTGTCGCGTCGGCAGCTTCAATCTGCGCAAGACCCCGCACGTGCTCGTCCTCGGGGCGGGCATCCTGATCATGTCGCTCATGCTGGCCCACGCATTCGGACGGTTCCACGGCGGCCTGTGATCCTGCCAAGCGGCCCGGCCACTGAATGTGAAGTAAACTCCAGGGGGCTGCTGAAAAACGCGTTTCGCCGTCATTCCGAGCGAAGCGAGGAATCCCTCTTCGATCAGAATTCCAAGAAAAGAGAGATTCTTCACTTCGCAGACTCCGTTCGGAATGACGAATTCAAGGTTTTTTAGCAAGCTGGTAGGCCATGAATATCAATCTGACGCCTGAGCAGGAAAAGATCGTCCAGGACACGCTGGAGACGGGCCACTTCCGCACTGTCCAGGAAGTAATTGGCAAAGCTCTGCAGGTTCTCCACGAGAAGGAGCAATCTTCGACTGCCGGCGCGCCTAACGGCACACAGCGCGAGGCCGTACGCGACATGCTCGCCTTCGTTGAGAAGAACCGCGTGCGTCTAGAAGGGATCTCCGTCAAGCAACTGATTCACGAGGGCCACCGTCTGTGAGCGATTGCGGGCTGGTCTTCTGAGTTGCAAATTCATCGAATAAACAAACGCGCCACTCCGATTCAGCGATCAAATAAACTTGTCATTCCGAGCGAAGCTCAGTAATAGAGCAGCCGATTCGTAAATTTCCCACCTTGTACTGTGCCCACTGAAAACTCAAGTTTTTAAAGGGAATCCGAAGGGCCGAAACGGGGCAAGACGGGCACGTCCGCGCCGATTTGTGGGGCAAATGTGGGGCAGCCCTACTTGATAGGACGCTCCTGCAAAACGCCCTACTTTGAATCCGTCCAATCTAACGGCTCGTAAACTTCAAGGTGCTGGCTGTGCTTTTCATCTACGTGTTCGCCCTCTAGATAGCCGGACAAGAAAGCTGCGTGTTGCGCGGCCAGTGTCGCATCAGCCTCATGGACGTGGTACACGATTACGTATTCTGCTCCGCACTTGCGACACATAGCATCCGGTGAATTTGGCACCTTGGCGTAACCAGCGGGAATCGGGTCGCCCTTCTGAATACCCTTTCCTTGGGACATGGTTTTGCTCCTTACGCCGCTCTTTCCGCGTCAGATGCGATTTGTTTTAATTACGAAGCCAGCCTCACGCGCCTTAGTTATAATTCCTGCGACCTGTGACATCGGGAGTTGCATACATTGGCCGTCCAAAATCCAGCGACCAACCTTCGCATTTTCTCTTAACCAGGAAGCAGCCTTCGGATTGAAAGGAGTAACTTCTGCTCCATTGCCGCCGGGATAGCCGTTGAAGACAATGTCAGTACTCTGCTTGGCGGTTTCCCTCCGGGGAATTTCAGGCAGGTCTTGTAACTTCCCCAACGAATCCCGCGCCCTGTTGACGGTTTTGGCTACAATATCTTCGCAATCAGGCGCTCCGCCGTAGTAAGTGCTGGCGTAAGTTGGAAAAAGAAGCACCACTTCAAATGCTTCTCTGGCTTCTGTTTTGTATCCGGCCTGAACTAGCAATTCTCCCACCTGTTGAAGGCAGCTTGGATTAAGACCACAAGCAAACGCTTTCAGGAAAGTAGATACTCGTGTGGCCCAATCTTTGGGCAGTTCCGACCTATCCGAGTACAGCCAGCCTTCCCCCGCCAAGCCTTCGAGCGCTTGTGCCGTTTGCATCCTTTGAAGCGTTTCGACCGCTTCAGGATGAAATAGAACAGTTCCACCCGCCGCCTCATTGAATTGGCGCTGGGATTCTTCCAGCTGTCGTTTAATGACTTCGATTTCTTCGGGGGAATAAACTGGAAGATGGTTCTCCCAACCCCCAAGCCGGAGGGACGTAATCAACTTTTGTGTCAACCGCATTCCTGCGTCCACGTAGGGCTTTGCCGGGCGCTTGTCTGTTGTACCGAAGAGTTTGCTCAGCAATCCCATACTTAACTCCTGCGCTTTGCGCAGATTCTACCACGCAAAGGTGGAGAAAGCTTGTCGTTAGGAATTGATGACGCCGAGCAGGGTATCCCTGAAGCTGGCTTTGGTTTTCCTTATCCTTAAACTTACAACTGAGTACTTCACACTCCAGCCGGGCCGCGCGCGCCCCTGATCAGGCAGACACAACCGAAAGCACGCCGTGTTCCTTGCGCGTGGGCCGGACGGTAATTTCAACGTCTTGGCGCAGGGCGGTGAGGAATTCCATCAGGCGTCCAATGGAAAAATTGCCCGCGCGGTTGCGCATGAGTAAGGAGACCTGAGGCTGCTGCACGCCGAGAATCTTGGCGATCTCGACTTGGGTCATGCCGCTGTCCTTGAGGATCGTGTAGATTTGCAGGGCGAGCTGCGCCTTGAGCAGTTCCTGTTCGGGATTGGGAAGGCCCAGGTCCGCAAAGACGTTTCCGCTGCCGTCGGTCACGCGGGCAACTTGCCTGCGTTCTTTTGTGGCGACTGACGCGGCCTTTGGCTTGGATTTGCGATTCACGATGGCAGGATACCATTTTAGAAAATGACCAGGGATTGATAAAAGGGCGCACTCTCAATGCGCTGAGACCTCCGGGTGGCCTACCCTTTGCGGTTTTTTGCAAAGGGTGGGTCGGTTCTTCTGTCTTCTCCACCCCTCCCCGTACCAGTTTCGAAACTACTACCGTTCCAACTATTAGGCCAAACTGTGGTTCAGGCATCTGACGCGAACACGGAGAAACTATTCTCGAAGGGATTTGCTGGAACAAGTTGGAACGGCACTAGTACCTTATAAATAGTGTTTGACATACGGTAAATAACATGGTATGATGCGTTGTGAATATTCGGCACCAGACCGCCCGCGCTCGACAGTTCCCCGGCACATTCACACTCTGCATCAAGACTGGGCATCGATATCAAAATAAAGACTTTATAACCAACGTGTTTTCACATACTTGCACACTTTTGCACCCGCAAGCCCTTTCTTTTCACATGCTTCACAAAAACACCCGGGGTGGCATATGCCCGATTCTTTCAAAAAGACACCGAGACATGCCCGCATCGTCCACCGGAGCGGCGGGACGGAGGGTTTGGAGGAACGGGCTTCAACGTCACAGTGTAGGTTTCGTTGCCAGCAAGGCGCCCGCCCAAGAGGGCGACCGCTACACGAGCTTTGAATCTTCAACCTTTAACTTTGAACAGCTTTTCTCTTTCTTCCGTCTTCTCTTAGACTTAAAACTGATAACTGAAAACTTAGAACTGCGCGTCGCTAACCTGGGGTACCATAGGGGATTCTTGACTATGACGAATCCCGTTCTGCAGGTCGAAAACCTTGTGAAGCGCTACGGCGAAGTGGAAGCCGTGCGCGGCGTCAGCTTCAGCGTGGAAGAGGGCGAAGTGTTCGGCCTGCTGGGTCCGAACGGCGCCGGAAAGACCAGCACGATTGAAGTGCTGGAAGGATTGCGCGTGGCCGATGGCGGGCGAGCCACGGTTTGTGGCCTGGATCCGCAGAGGAACCCCAACGAATTGAAAAATGAAATTGGCGCAGTGCTGCAGGCCACTTCCCTTCCCGACAAATTGCGTGTGAGCGAAGCGATCCGGCTGTTTGCCGGCTTCTACAAGCGCACGCGGAATCCTAATGAGCTGCTGAGGCGCTTCGGGCTCGCAGAGAAGCGGCATTCGTTCTACAACCAGCTTTCCGGCGGGCAGAAACAGAGGCTGGCGCTGGCGATGGCGCTGGTGAACGATCCGCGGGTGCTGTTTCTGGACGAGCCGACGGCAGGATTGGACCCGCAGGTGCGCCGGGAGATTTACACGATCATCGAAGAGCTGAAGCGCGAAAAGAAGACCATCGTCCTGACAACGCACTACATCGAAGAGGCGGAGAAGCTGTGCGACCGCGTGGCCATCATTGATCACGGCAAACTGATTGCCTCGGGCACTCCACGGGAATTGAAACAACGATCGGGGGACACCACGCGGGTGGAAGTGCGGCTAGCCAAACCGACGGCGAAGGAATCGCTGTGCAAACTCGATGGCGTGGCTGACGCGCTGGAAGTGGACGGGGCATATGTGCTGCATTGCCAGCGGACGGCGCCAGCCATCGTAGCGCTGGTCAAATATCTGGAAGCGCAGGGCAACGAACTCGTGAGCCTGGAAATTGCGACCCCTTCGCTGGAAGACGTGTTCATCGAGCTGACCGGAAGGAGGCTACGGGATTGAAAACGATTCTCAAGCTTGCTACTGTGCGCATACGCATCACGCTGCGAAATAAGACATTTCTATTTTTCAGCCTGGTCATGCCGATGGCGATTTTCTTTCTTTACACCGGTGTTCTTGCCAGAGGCAAGCCTGAGGCTGTCAGGTACTGGATGGGCCCGATATTGTCCTTCACGGTGATGGGGACCTTTTGGGGTTTGAGCATGCAACTGGTGACTTGGCGTGAACAGGGAATCCTGCGCCGGTTCCGGCTTGCCCCCATCGCTCCATCCAGCATGATCATTTCCAGCATACTGGCGAATTATCTGCTCATTATGCCGACGGTCATTCTGGAGCTGTTGCTGGCCCGGTTCATCTACAACGTCACGTCGTTCGGTAATCTGATTAGCGTGTTTGTGCTGGTGATTCTAGGCATCACCGCATTTGGAGCCATGGGCCTGGTGGTCGCCAGCGTGACCAACACCATGCAGGAAACCCAGATCATCAACCAACTCCTCTGGTTCGCGCTGATTTTTCTCTCTGGAGCAACCATCCCGCTGGCCGCGCTTCCGCACATGGTTCAGCGCATAGGGCTCTTTCTGCCTGCGACCTACTTTGTCTACGGCTTGCAGCGGGCGATGCTTGCCGATGCTCACTGGTATACTCTCGGCACCGTGGTGGTCTCTCTGCTCGCGTGGGCGGCTTTGGCCGCCTTCATCTCTTCGCAACTTTTCCGGTGGGAGCCGGAAGTCAAGTTGCCGCGCAATGCGAAGCTTTGGGCCGTGGCCACGATTCTGCCGTTCGTTCTCCTGGGCATCTGGTCAAATCAAAACGGAAAGGTCCTCTCAACTTCAGCCAACATGGCCTCGTCCTACTTGGGGGAAGGGCGGCCGACGGAAAATACTCCGCCAGCGGACAAACGCTAGCTCTGCCAAATTGGCCGGAACGCGCGAAAAGAGCACGCCAAAATGGTTGCGAATTTTCGTTTACATTTCGGGCCTTTTCATTGACGCTCCCTCACCCGTGGCATATTCTGAACTTGCGGGCGGGTGAAATCGATTCAGCCAGGGAGGCTAACCATGCCGGTACAGAAGACCGACAAAATCTGGCACAACGGAACATGGATCAACTGGGACGACGCGAAGATTCACGTCCTTTCCCATGTTGTCAGCTATGGCTCCGCCGTCTTTGATGGCCTGCGCTGCTACGACACGAAACAAGGCCCTGCGCTCTTCCGCCTGCACGAACACATGCAGCGGCTGATTAACTCCGCGAAGATTTACCGCATGGAGTTCCCCTACACCGCCGAGGAACTCTGCAGCGTCGCCATCGAACTGGTGCGCCTCAACAAGCTCGATGCCTGCTACGTGCGGCCCATCGTGCTGCGCGGATACGGCGAAGTCGGCGTAAACCCGCTGCACTCGGTCGTCGAGGTGTACATGGCGTGCTGGCGCTGGGGCGCTTATCTGGGTGCAGAAGCGCTCGCGAAGGGCGTGGATGTTTGCGTCAGTTCGTGGACGCGCATGGCGCCCAATACGCTGCCGGCTATGTCCAAAGCGGCGTGCAATTACATGAACTCTCAGCTCATTCATATGGAAGCCGAAATCAATGGCTTTGCCGAAGGCATCGCGCTCGACGCCAGCGGGCACGTCAGCGAAGGTTCCGGCATGAACATTTTCCTGGTGCTGGAAGGCGCGCTGATAACGCCGCCCGTGGCCGCGAGCATTCTTCCCGGAATCACGCGCGATTCCATCATTAAGCTCGCCGGCGATTTGAACATTCCGGTGAAGGAAGCGAACATTCCGCGCGAGATGCTGTACCTTGCCGAGGAAGTGTTCTTCGTGGGGACGGCCGCCGAGGTCACTCCGGTGCGTTCGATTGACCGCATCACCATCGGCAAGGGAGCGGCTGGCCCTGTCACGCTGCGCATCCAGGAAGAGTTCTTTGCAATGACCAGCGGAAAGAAAGCGGACCGGCACAACTGGCTCACACCGGTGAATGTTCCGGTAGCGGCTGCGCGGTAGGAATTCTGCAAAATATTCAGATCTTGCCACGGAAGGGTGCAGCAATGCTGCACCCCTACAAGAACTTCGCTTCATCCTTTCTGGCGCAGCGTGCGCTTTCCGGCTAGAATCGTGGGCATCGCGTTGTACTCAAGGATGTGCCCCGGAGGCCGTGCGATGTACAACCTCACACAAAAACTGACTGCGGAATTTCTTGGAACGTTCGCGCTGATTTTTTTCGGTGCCGGTGCCGTGTGCGTGGATTGGCACCTGCGAAGCACAGGCGGACTGGGATTGCCAGCAATTGCGCTGGCGCACGGGTTGGCGATGGCCATCATGGTTTCGGCGCTGGGACATATCTCCGGCGGACACTTCAATCCCGCGATCACGATCGGATTTTGGGTGACCAAGCGGCTCTCCACGATTGATACGCTGGCGTATTGGGGAGCGCAACTGCTGGGGGCGGTAGCCGCGGCGTATCTGTTGAAGGTGATCATCCCTGATGAAACCTGGCGCAACGTGGCGCTGGGTACGCCGGAACTTATGCGCGACTTCCCGACGTGGGGCGCCCTGTCCCTGGAAGCCGTGACCACCTTCTTCCTGGTGCTGGTGGTGTTTGCGACGGCGGTGGACGAACGCGGAGCGTTTCGCGCGATCGGGGGATTCGGAATCGGTTTGACGATTACGCTGGGGATTCTGGTTGCCGGACCATTCACGGGCGGAGCATTGAACCCCGCCAGGGCGTTCGGGCCGGCGCTGGCTTCGCACCACTGGCTGAATCAGGGGATATATTGGGTGGGCCCCTTGGGCGGGGGATTTGTGGCCGGGTTGTTGTACGACACGCTGTTCCTTCGGAAGGCGGAAAGGTAGGTTCGAGTGGGCGAGTTTGTGAAAAGCGTCGAATAGAGTTTCTTCACGGCATCTCTGAGCGGGCTAATCCCACAAGAATTTGATGATGATCGGAGCCCCCAAGGGCTGAGGTCCGGGCGTTTGGGGCGAAGGACTCCTGCGTCCCTACGTGAAGTGCGTGGTGGGGGCGTAAAGTGGGGCACGGATAAGGGATCACGGGATTTGCCTGTCCGGAGGCTCAGGTAACTAGAGCGCAACTCCCTTCCCCGGCTGTCTTGTTGGCGTCCCCGGTGGGTGCTACGTTCGATCAGGAAGCGCATTCTTGCGGGGTGTCTGCTTATGGCTCTGAGTATTGACGATCTGCTTCGCCGCGCGGTGGAGAACAAGGCCTCCGACTTGCACCTAAAGGTCGGCAACCATCCTTATTTGCGCGTGGACGGCCTATTGACCCCGCTGACGGACGTGCCGCGCGTCACGCCGGAAGAAATGCTCTCGATGGCGTTCAGCATGATGACCAACCGGCAAAAACAGAAGTTCAAGGAAACGGCCGAGTTGGATATGGCGTATGGCGTCGCGGGCCTGGGCAGGTTCCGTGTGAACGTGTTCCAGCAACGCGGCAATGTCGGAATGGTCTTGCGCGTCATCCCCACCAAAATTCGCACCGTGGAGGAGCTGAATCTTCCGCCGGTGGTTTCCAAAATCTGCGAAGAGCAGCGCGGGCTGGTGCTGGTCACGGGCACGACAGGTTCCGGCAAGTCCACGACGCTGGCATCGATGATCGACCGGATCAACGCGAACCGATCCGACCACATCATCACGATTGAAGACCCTATCGAGTTTCTGCACCGCGACAAGCGCAGCTTCATCAACCAGCGCGAAGTGGAAGTGGATACGGCAAACTTTTCCACGGCATTGCGCGCCGGATTGCGTCAGGACCCCGACGTGATTCTGGTCGGCGAAATGCGCGACCTGGAAACGATCTCGACCGCGCTGCTGGCCGCGGAAACCGGCCACCTGGTGTTCTCGACGTTGCACACTCTGGACGCGACGGAAACGATCCAGCGTATTATCGCGGTCTTCCCGCCGCCGGAACAGAAACAGATTCGCTTGCAGATGGCCGCGACGTTGAAGGCCGTCATCTCGCAGCGCTTGGTGCGCCGCGCGGATGACAAGGGCCGCGTCCCCGCGGTGGAAGTCATGATTGCCACCGCGTACATCCGGGACTGCGTCATCAATCCGGACAAGACGCGGCTGATCCACGACGCCATCGCCGCGGGCACCTCGCAATACGGCATGCAGACGTTTGACCAGTCGCTGTTCGATCTTTACAGCAAGGAACTCATCACGCTGGATGAAGCGCTGTCGCGCGCGTCCAACGCGGACGAATTCAAGTTGCGCATCCAGGGTATCCGCTCGGCCTCCGACGCGGCGCGCGAGGAGATGGAGCGGCAGATGGCGGACTTCGAGAGGTTCGCCCGCAAGTAGTTTCCCTAATCAACCGCGGTGGATTCTGTTGCCCCTCGCTTGCTGAGGGTGTATCATCCGCGCGTTCACGCCGCTAGTGCTCATCCGATGACCTTCATCAACTAAGGAGGATGCAATGGATTGTTGTCAATTCATCCCGGGACGCCGGGATTTTCTGAAAGCTTCCGCGACGCTTACCGCGGGAATTGCCGGCTTCAGCCTTTTTGCGGGGCCGTCTTACTCCGAGGAAGCGGAGCAGTTTATTGTCGGGCCGAAGAAGGGCTATGCGCCGCAGATAGGGACGCTGGTCTCCATGATGGCGTTCATGCGCTGGCAGGTCCTCAGCTCGGTGAAAGGGATGTCCACCAAGGATTTGGATTTTCTACTGGACGAAAAAGCGAACCGCATGGGGGCGCTGCTTCTGCACCTGGTGGCGGTGGAGAAATTTTATCAACTGAATACGTTTGAGGGATTGGGCGACGACAAGCTCCCTGAAGCCTGGAAGGAAAAGTGGGGGTCGGCGATGGAGTTGGGCGATCCCGGACGCAAGCAGATTCAGGGGAACACCTTGGATTACTACCTGAACGGTCTGAGTGAGACGCGTGAAAAAACCTTGGCGGAGTTTCGCAAGCGGGACGATGCGTGGCTAATGGCGGTGGACAAAACGTGGGGCTGGGGACCAACGAACAACTATTGCAAGTGGTTTCACGTGACCGAGCACGAGGCCAATCACAACGGACAAATCAAGATGCTAAAGACCCGCATTCCGGGGGCGAAGCCAGCGTCGGAATGACGTGACAGGAAGACGGAAAAGACTTTCTTCAGGGGCTGAAGCCCAATTCTATTGAAGTCTTTACGCCGGGGCTGAAGCCCCGGCCTCCTAACAAAAAAAGACGAGCTCACCGCACAGCGGCGGTGAGCTCGGGGCAGGGCAGAAACTCGGCTCAGTTGAAGTGCGCCGCGTTTTTATCGACGAAGGACTTGTACTCCTCCGGCAATTCTTCGAGAACGAAGATGGAACCGGTGGGGCAAACCGGGACGCAAGCGCCACAATCAATGCATTCGCCCGGATGCACATAGAGCTGAGGGGCGGTCTCAAAATCCGGCTCATCCTTGGTGGGATGAATGCAATTGACGGGGCAAGTCTCGATGCAGTGCTCGTCCTTCGTGCAGGTGTCAACAATGACGTAAGCCATGGTGCGTGATCTCCCAAAGTGTTGAAGTGCAATTCGCGTGCCACAGGGGCACAGAGGCAAACTACTGTGTTTTCAAGCAATCCGTAGAGAAAAGTGTAATATCGGACCAAATTAGGGTGTGTGATCTGGCGCACAGTGCGGGGGTCATGCAAACACGACCTTATTGTTCCGGAATCAATCGATTGCAGGACTGCCGGCGAAATCGCGCATTGCACGCCTGCACTTCGATGTCGGCTATTTGCTTCAACCTGAAAACCGAAGATGAAGAGGGATTCCTCGCACAAAAGGCGTGCGATGGAAAATCGTACCTCGCCCCGACGAAGCGTGCGGGGCGCAAAACCCGCGCTTCGCAGACTCCGCTCGGAATGAGGCGAGGGTGAACATCGGGCGAGGTGGAGTTGAAGGATTGAGAGGAACTCAGCGCTTGTTTCAGCCTTCGCTTACTTCTATGCTCTTCGTGTGTTTGGGAAGCCACGCCAACTGGAGACGGAAGCGCTGCTTTACGATGCGGCGATCAAGGCATTGATGCGGCGCGCGCATTCGGTGCACGAGATGAAGAAGGCGCTGGCGCGGCGCTGCGAAGATGAAAAGCTGGTTAAGACCGTTGTGCAGCGGCTGAAGCGGGAAAACCTGCTGGACGACGCGCGCTATGCGAAGCAGTTCACGAGGCACCGCACGGAATCGCGCAAGCAGGGGGAGTATCGCATTGCGCGGGACTTACGGGCGCGGGGCGTGCCGGACCGTCACATTGCGGTGGCGCTGAAGAACGCCAGCGAGGAGACGGACCCGGCGGCGGTGATCCGGCAGAGGATTGAGAGGAAACTGCGTGCCTTCCGGGGAGAGATTGACGAGAGGAAAATGGCTTCGCTGTACCGGTCGCTGATCGCGGCGGGCTTCCCTTCCGATCTGATCCGGCGGGAATTGCACCGCATGACCAAGGAAGATGTGCCAGAAACCGAGGGGAGCGAGGAAGTGGATTGAGGAGAGAACGCTAAGGGCTCCGAGGGCGAAGCTGATCGCTTCAGGGTCCGGAAACTGGAATCCGACTTCCAGCAACAGAGATCCGTCGAAAGCGCGCTCTTACTGGACGGGATCGTTCCGAGAGAATTTTGCGTCGTTCAACAGGGCTTCGGCCATCCCCTTCCTGTGCAGCTCCATCGCCCAATTCACCGATGTCTTGATGTAGGCGTTCATGGCCTTGGCGCAGCTGTTTTCAAAGCTGTTGCCGGACTTTTCGTCAATCTTTGGGTAATCCTTATCCATGTCTTCCCAGCCGTTGAAGTTTTCGGATAGGCATGCGCCGAATACGTGGTCCCGGTTGAAGCCGTAGTTTTCGATCTTCATTTCCTTCAGGGATTCCGTGGCGAGATGCTTAAGCGCTGGATCGGGGTGGACATTCACGGCCAGGCGTGAGCGAGTGATTCCCTTGCCGAGAATGCGGATGGAAATGGTGACTTCCACTTCAGTATAGGGTTCGCCCTCTCCGGCGAAGTCTTGCGCGGAGAGGAGCTTCTTGGTTCTTCTTGGCTTCGGCATGTGTTATACCCTCGTCGTAGCTTGGTCTTTGCACTTGTGATTGCCCGATTGATCAGGGGAAGCGCAGCAGTCATTCTATCGCAATGGGTGTAGCGGAGCTGCTGCCCACAAAGCAAGTGCGATTGCTGGGCCGTCGGTGGCTCTGCGATAATGAAATGGTTGCTAGATTGTGGAGAATTGAACAGGGCACCCGCCTCCATTCCTGCATCAGGCCAGGTAGAAGGCAGGGGCACGTGAGTTGGGCGAGATTGCGGTGATTCCAGAGATTGCGAGATAAGGGTGACGTGGTGGGCGAGGGAATGAAGAGGCTGACGGGCAACGAGATCCGCGAGAAATTCCTGCAATTTTTCGAGAGCAAGGGGCACCGGCGCGTGCGTTCGTCTTCGCTTGTGCCGCATGGCGATCCGACGCTGCTGTTTACGAACGCGGGGATGAACCAGTTCAAGGATGTTTTTCTGGGACTGGAGAAGCGGGAGTACACGCGGGCGACGACGGCGCAGAAATGCGTGCGCGCCGGGGGTAAGCACAACGATCTGGAAAATGTGGGCTTCACGAAACGGCATCATACGTTTTTTGAGATGATGGGGAATTTTTCGTTTGGGGATTATTTCAAGAAGGATGCGATTGCGTACGCATGGGAACTGATCACTTCGCCGGAGTGGTATGGGATCGACCCGAGTAGGCTGTATGTAACTGTGTTCGGCGCCACCGAAGTGTCCCCCGGTCAGCTACTAAGTTCCGATCACGAGGCAAAGGTCTTCTGGGTAAATGAGGGCGTACCGCAGGATCGCATCTTTGAGATACCTGGCTTAAAGGCAAATTTCTGGGCGATGGGAGATACCGGGCCTTGCGGGCCGTGCAGCGAGATTCACTACGACATGGGACCTGAAGCTTCCGACTTGGCCCACGGGATTACCGCCCCAGCATGCACATTTCCCTGCGATTGCGGGCGGTATGTGGAGATCTGGAATCTGGTGTTCATGCAGTTCAACCGGGATGAGAGCGGCAGGCTGACGCCATTGCCAAAGCCTTGCGTGGATACTGGGATGGGGTTGGAGCGTGTCGCGGCGGTGCTTCAGCGCGTGGTGTCGAACTACGAGACGGATTTCTTCACACCACTGATTGACCGTGCGGCAGAATTGACTGGCGTCGACGAGAAAGAGGAATTGCAAGCGGAAGAGGACCGCCGCTCGGCTGCTTCCCTGCGGGTGATTGCAGACCACGCGCGCGCCACGACCTTTCTGATTGCAGACGGCGTTCTTCCCTCCAACGAGGGGCGTGGCTATGTCCTGCGCAAGATCATGCGGCGGGCGATAAATCACGGCCGCATGCTGGGCATGCAAAAGCCATTTCTTTATGAGATGACGGGCACAGTCTGCGGATTGATGAAAGACGCCTATCAGGAGTTGGTCGAATCCACTGGCCTAGTTAGCAAAGTGACCTACTCCGAAGAACAGCAGTTTGGGCGGACGCTTGAACTCGGACTAGGCGAATGGGACACGCTTCTGCGTCAGAAAATCGCTTCGCGCCTTTTATCAGAACTTGACGAAGAGAAGCCGTCCAGCAGCGACGCCTTCACCAACGCCTTTGGTCTAGCCATAAAGCGAAATGACCCGGCGGTGCTTTTTGAAGCAGTAGAGCGTGAATTGGGACCGACGCGGGCGGAGCGGTTTCGACAGCAGTGGAATGCGAAGGATGTCCCACCGGTCAGAATCGAGGGCGAGGAAGCATTTCGCCTGTATGACACGTTCGGCCTGTCACTAGACTTTATGCAAGACATAGCTCGTGACCAGGGACACCAACTAGAGATTACCGGTTTTGAGCGGGCATTGCAGGAGCAGAGGACGCGGGCACGGGCTTCGTGGAAGGGCGGGTCGAAGGAGGCGGCGAATCCGGCGTATGCAAAGCTGGCTGAGACGTTCAAGACGGAACCGGATTTTTACTTTGAGACGAGCACAAAGGATTGCCGGATTGAGGCGATCATCACCAAAACAGGCCCGGAGAGCGAATTGAAGCCGGGGGAGACGGGCGAAGTGGTGCTGGACCGCACGGTGATCTACGCGGAATCGGGCGGGCAGATGGCGGATACCGGCGCGTTTTACGACAGTTCGGAATCGTTGCAGTTGGGCGACGTGACAGGCGCGTACTATCCGGTGGCCGGACTGGTTGCGCACAAGGTGACCGCGAAGGAGACGCTGCGGGTAGGTGACCGCGTGGCGGTAGTGGCGGACGCGGAGCGGCGCGCGCGCATCATGCGCAATCACAGCGGGACGCACCTGGTGCACGCGGCGCTACGGAATATCCTGGGCACGCACGTGAAGCAAGCGGGTTCGTTGAACGCGCCGGAGCGCTTGCGCTTCGACTTTTCGCATTTTGCGCCGGTGGGACAGGAAGAGCTGCGGGACATTGAGCAGCAGGTGAACGAGGAGATCCGGGTCAACACGCAGATCGAGACGGGCGTGATGTCGCTCGAAGAAGCGCTGAATTCCGGGGCGCTGGCGTTTTTCGGGGACAAGTATCCGGAGAGCAATGTGCGCGTGGTGACGATACCCGATCCGCGGGCGCCGCGCGGTTTCTACTCGAAGGAATTGTGCGGGGGAACGCACGTACACCGCATCGGCGATATTGGCGTGCTGAAGATTGTGAGCGAGGAATCCGTGGCGGCCGGCGTGCGACGAATCGAAGCGGTAACAGGAATTGGCGCGCTGGAACATTACCAGCACCAGGCGCACACACTGCGCGAATTGGCCGGGCGACTGAACGTCGGGGAGGATTCTCTGCTGGCGTCGGTGGAGAAACTGGCCCAGACCGCGCGGAATTTGGAGAAGGAATTGGAAGCGCAGAAGCGCAAGGGGGCGCTCAACCAGTTGGATGAGCTGTTTGCCCAGGCGAAGACGATCAAAGGCGTGAAGGTGGTCTGCGGCGAAGTGGGTAATGTGGACCGAGACGGTCTGCGGCAGCTTGTGGACTCCCTAAGACAGAAGCTCGGCTCCGGCGTGGTCGTATTAGGAATGCCTGAGGATGGCAAAGTAGCGCTGATCGCGGGGGTGACCAAGGACCTGACCGCTAAAGTCCATGCTGGCAAGCTGATACAGGCGCTGGCCAAGCAGGTGGGGGGCTCCGGAGGGGGTCGGCCGGACCTGGCCGAGGCTGGCGGAAAAGACACATCGGCGCTAAAAAGTGCCCTGCAGAACGTACCCTCGCTGCTGGAACCGCTGCTATAATCCAAGACAGCGCTAGAAGCGTGTCCCGCAAGTGACGCATTTCGCACCACTTGTCTGCGGACGATGTTTTGCAGCAGGATGAATGCACTGCCGGCCCAAGTGCGAATCAAGAGGGCCCGCAGACGAAAACGAATTGTTATACCTATGCCTTCCCCGAGGCCGATTCGCGGTTCACAACATCCAATGATTCGGAACACTGTTCTTGCGTCCTTTGTGGTTGCGGTTGTCCTGCTGGGAACGGCGGGCCAAGGCGCGGCACAGATCGCCACGGTGACCAACCCGGACGGCCGACGGTTGTTTGTGAATGCGGAGCCGCCCACGCTGGTGAAGCTGGCTGCCGCAAAGCCACGAGCGGCGATTTATTTGCCGGGCGAGGTTTCGTTCACGGGCCGGGATCGTCCGGCGATGAACATCAACCGCGACGGCGCGGAAGCGCTGGTTCGGGAAGCGGCGGAACGCCATCATGTGGATCCGGCGCTGGTGCGAGCGGTGATCGAAACGGAATCGAATTGGCACTCGGGAGCAATGTCGCGGAAGGGGGCCATGGGATTGATGCAGTTGATTCCGACGACAGCGCAGCGGTTTGGAGTGAACGACGCGTTTAACCCGAAGCAGAATGTGGATGCCGGGGTGCGGTACTTGAGGAGATTGTTGGAACGATACAACGGTAACCTGGACTTGGCCCTGGCGGCGTACAATGCGGGAGAAGGAGCGGTGGATCGAGCCCACGGCATTCCGTCGTACCGGGAAACGAGGAATTACGTGCAGCGGGTGCAGGATGCGTATTACCGGCCGGGCTCGGGACGTCTCGACAATATGTATGAGCGGGCGAATTCCATTCATCGCGAAGTGGACGCCAACGGGCGGATTATTTTCTCAAACGAGTGAAGCATAGCGGGCGGTACGGTTTGGGGGAAGCAATACACGGATGAGCCTGGGGCAAGAAAATTTCCACAAGCTTTTCGCCAGCGCTTCGCTGGGTTTTGCCCTGCTTGGCTGGGACGTAATTCCCTGCCCCGCCAGGGCTGCGACAACCCATAGCAGCGTAAAACGAGAAGCAGCCGGCACACAATTTACAAAGGCCGAGGAGCAACGCGCGGCGCTGAACGCCAAGGCTCCCGAGAAGCGCACGCTGGCCGAATACAAGCAGGTGGCGGCAAGTTACCGGCGAGTGTACCTGATTACGCCGCACGCCACGGAAGTGCCGGACGCGCTGTTTGCTGTGGGCGAACTGAATACGGAGATGGGCGACCACTTCGGGCGCAGCTACTACCAGGCGGCGGTGGATTCCTACGGTTTCCTGATTCGCGAATACCCCACAAGCAAATACGTGCAGGATGCGATCCTGCGCGCCGCGCAATTGCAGAAGGCTCAACTGGGCGATTCCGCCGCGGCGACGAAGAGCTTCCAGGATTTCCAGAAAAAGTTTCCGCGCTCGACGCACAAGCGAGAAGTGCAGGAAGCGCTGGCGGAGCTGGCGTTGATGCGCAACGCCGAGGCGGGCGATCTGACAGCAAAGAACGGGGCGCCGGCAAATTCGCCGGCAGCCGTATCCGTGGCGGCGCCGAAGAGCGAAGCGGCCGGGCCTCCGGCCCGGAAAGCAACAAGCGGCGGAGAGAGCGCGAAATCCGTGGAGGTGCCACGGGTACAGCGAATCAAGACGAGCGCAACGCCGGACAGCACGGAAGTGCTGATTGAGCTGGAGGATTCCGTGCAGTATGTGTCTGGGCGGATTGCGAATCCGGACCGCATTTATTTCGATCTACACGCGGCACGGCTTAGCCCGAATGTGGCGAGGGGCAATGTGCAGGTGAGCGGAAATCTGCTGAGCAAAGTGCGCGTCGCACAAAATCAGGCGGGTGTGGTGCGCGTGGTGCTGGATGTGAATGACGTGCAGGATTACGCGGCTTCCCTGCTGAAAAAGCCAACGCGGCTGGTGATTGAACTGTATAGCACAAGCCGTGGGGCGAAGCCGGAGCCGGCGGAGACAGCTAAGGCGAACGGCAATGGAAAAGCGAGTCCGAAGGATGGCGGGGACGATCCTGCTCCTGCGGTGCGGACGGCTAAGACAAGCTCCGCGGTGGACGATACGGGAGCACACAGTGGACCAGCACTGAAGCCGACGACGACCACAGTAGCAGCGGAAGCTGTGCCTGCGCCTGTGACTTCACCCGCAGCGGCGAGACCGGAACCCTCAGCGGGCAAGTTGGCGCGGACGAAGGCCACTAAGGGCAGCACGAAGCCGGAATTGGTACAGCCCGCGACGTCGCCGCAACCTACACGAGAGGGGCAATCTACGCTGACGCGCACGCTGGGGTTGAAGATTGGGAGAATCGTGATTGACCCCGGACATGGCGGACATGATACTGGCACGATCGGGCCGACGGGCCTAATGGAAAAGGATTTGTGCCTGGATGTGGCGTTGCGGCTGGGGAAGATCATCCAGCAGAAATTGCCCGGTGCGGACATCCTGTACACGCGCTCGGACGACACGTTCATTCCGTTGGAAGAGCGGACGCATATCGCCAACGAGGCCAAGGCGGATTTGTTTGTCTCGATACACGCCAACTCTAGCCCGGATCATGGGGCGCGGGGAGTGGAAACGTATTACCTAAACCTGAGAGGGTCACCGGAAGCGATGGCCGTGGCGGCGCGGGAAAATGCGGTTTCTCAGGAGAGCATTCACGACCTGGAAGACGTGGTGAAGCAAATAGCACGCACCGAAAAGATCGACGAATCGAAGGAACTGGCCGAGGATATGCAGGACTCGTTGTCGCGGAGGATCCAGAAGACGGCCAGGCCAGTAAGGAACCGCGGCGTGCGCAAGGCTCCGTTTGTGGTGCTGATTGGGGCGGATATGCCGTCGGTCCTGACGGAGATATCGTTCCTGAGCAACCCCTCGGACGAACAGCTTCTGAAGAAGCCGGAGCACCGGCAGCGGGTTGCGGAAGGGCTGTATCAGGGAATGGTCACCTACCTGGAGAGCCTGAACAGCATGGCGGGAAACTCCTCCGGCAGAGCGAACCGGCCAGCAGTTATCTCCGCAGTTGAACAATCCAGGAACCAGAAGTAGCCTAGTGGCATCTAAAGGATAGGTTGTCATGCGGAGGATATTCTACGCACTGATATTGCTGGGCCTGCTCGCTTCGGTGGGAGCCACGGCGGAGCCTGGGTTGTTGCCGGACCACTTCGGCCCTTGGCAGGCGGAGAGCCCGTCCCAGATGAAGGTCGGGGCAGGGCTACACGAAGGCTGGGGCGAAGTTATGCCGGGCACACTGCAGGAAGCGGGACTTCGCCTGGTTGAAGACTGCAGCTACAAGAACGGCGACGAGCAACTAAAAGTATCCCTTCTTACTTTTAAGGACTCCAGCGGTGCCTATGAGTTCTACACAGAAGCAATCGCCCCGGGAATGAAGAGTGTAGGGTTAGGCGATGAGTCCGCGTTTGGACCACACAACGGAGTGATTCTGATCGGCAATATGGTAGTTCTTGCCGATCCTTTCTCGAATCCAAGGCCAGAAAGCCTAGCGGAATTGTTGACCATTCTTAAGGCGAAAGCGGATAGGACACCCTTTCCGCCATTGAAGAGCTACTTGCCGGTCACATGGCGGGTGTTCGGGACGGAGAGATATGCGTTGGGGCCGGTGGGACTCCGTGCGGCGATGACTTCGCTAGGGCAGGCTGCATACGCCGACCTGGCGAATCAAGTGGGCTTTCAGTTGGGCGTGGAAGCGATTCTTGCCAAGTACCAAGGGGCGCATGGCAGCGGAGTGCTGCTGCTTCTGGAGTATCCCACGCCGCAACTGGCCGAACAGCACTTGCACCATCTGGAAGAGGCACTGCCCGCCGCAGCCAAGCGGTCTGGGGTAACGGTGGAACGCAAGGCTTCCCTGCTCTCACTGGTGTTTGAGCCCACCTCGGCGATGCACGCCCAAGCCATCCGGGACGAAGTGAATTACAACACCGAAGTAACCTGGAATGAGCCCAGCCACACGGCGACAGACCCGCCGATGGTGGTGATCATGGTGAAGATTTTCCTGTTCACCGGGTTATTTCTGGGGTTCGCCACGGGCGTGGGAATTGCGTTTGGCGGCGTGCGCGTGGTTATCAAGCGGCTGTTCCCCGGCAAAGTGTTTGACCGCCCGCAAGATATCGAAGTTCTGCAACTGGGCTTAAGCGGGAAAAAGATCGACGCCAGCGACATGTATTGAGGTTCTCTCCCCCACCCAAAAAGAGCCAAACTGTGTCTAATGGTCGCTTTGTGATTTCCGATACAGACTCGGGTCGGTTGTCGTACTATAGAGGATTCTTAGACCCATGCGCACACTCGTCCTCCGACAGTTGACCACTTTAGGTAGTAGAAGGCCTTGGTCTGGGGTGAATCCTCTGATTGGGATGCTGCTGGTCTGCACGCTTTTGAGCGGATGCGGACAAAAGTCGACCGCCGGAAACGCGGCAGCCGGAGCTCCACACGCGATGCCCGTGCAGGTACTGGTTGTCGTGCCGGAAAAGATCGCAGACACGACGGAATACCTGGCGATTCTGAAATCGCGGCACTCGGCAACGATTAACCCGCAGGTGGAGGGGCATGTCACAGGCATAGACGTGAAATCGGGCGATCGCGTGAAGACAGGAGACCCGCTCCTGCAGATTGACCCGATGAAGCAGGAGGCCACCGTCAGCAGCCAGGATGCGGCGCGCGCTTCGCAGGAAGCCGCGCTGAAGCTTGCGAAGGTGAACCTAGAGCGGGCGCAGAAGCTGTTGGAAGCCGGGGTCATCAGCAAGATGGATTTTGACAACGCGCAAACGAACCATGACTCCGCGGTGGCGCAACTGAAATCCCTGGAACAGCAGGTGCAGCAGCAGAAAGTGGAACTGCGCTATTACCGGGTGAGTGCGCCCATGGACGGCATCGTGGGGGATATTCCCGTCCGCGTGGGTGACCGCGTGACGGTCTCGACCCTGCTGACGACGGTGGACGAGCCGGGGGCGCTGGAGGCGTATCTGTATGTGCCGGCTTCGCGTGCGAAGGAGTTGCGGCTGGGCCTGCCGGTGAGACTCTTGGATGAGAGCGGAGCAGTGCGGGCGGAGACGCAGGTCACGTTTATTTCCCCGCAAGTTGATCCCGATACGCAGACCGTGCTGGCGAAGGCGGCGGTGGGCAACGCGAAGGGAGACTTGCGAATTGCCCAGCAGGTGCGGGCTCGACTTACTTGGGGAAATCGGGAAGGGCCGATGGTGCCGGTGTTGGCGGTGCAGCGTATTAATGGACAGTTCTTTGCGTTTTTGGCAGTAAAGGAAGCAACTGGGACATTGGCGCGCCAGCGGTTGCTGAAGCTGGGGGAGATCACCGGGAATAACTATCCGGTGCTGGAAGGCTTGAGGCCGGGGGATCACGTGATCGTGTCCGGTACGCAATTCCTGCAGGACGGAGCGCCGGTCGCGGAGCAAATGCAGGGGACTGGCAAATAGGCAGGCTGAGAGGTCTCGACCGCGAAAATGGCCGCCATCTCCCCGGAAATTCGCACAAAATAGCTTGTCTGAAAAGAAAGGCGGAACAGACCGTTGTTTGTTGACTTCTTCATACGACGTCCCGTATTCGCCACCGTCTGTGCCCTGCTTATTGTTCTCGGCGGCGCCATTTCGATTCCCAGTCTCCCAATTGCGCAGTTTCCGAATCTGGCCCCACCCGAAGTGAATGTCGGCTGCAACTATATCGGCGCAAACGCGCAAACCGTGGAATCTGCCGTGACTATTCCCCTGGAACAAGCCATTAACGGCTCCCCGGGAATGAAGTACATCACTTCGTCGAGCGGCAACGATGGCACCAGCCAGATCACTATTGTTTTCGATGTCTCACGCGATGTGGACCTGGCTGCCGTGGACGTCCAGAACCGGGTTAACCAGGCGCTGGGCCGCCTTCCCAACGCTGTGAAAAACACTGGCATCATCATCGCGAAGCAATCAGCCGGGTTTGTTTTCGGCGCAGGAGTTTATTCGGAAACCGGCCAGTACGACGACCTGTTCATGAGCAATTACCTGGATGTGTACGTGCGCGATGCCCTCAAGCGCGTGAAGGGCGTCGGCGACGTTTTCATTTTTGGCGAACGGAAATACGCAATGCGCTTGTGGCTGGACCCGGCGCGCATGGCCCAGCGCGGCCTGACTGCCACGGATGTCGTTAATGCGCTCCAAGAACAAAACGTCCAGGTGGCGGCAGGTCAGGTCGGGCAACCTCCGGTGCAAAGTGGCCAGGCTTATCAGATTAGCGTGCGCGCCATCGGCCGCCTTACGGAACCAACTGAGTTTGAGAACATTATTCTTAAGACAGGGACGGACGGCACGTTGGTGCGGGTGAAGGATGTCGGCCGTGCGGAGCTGGGCGCCGAGGACTACGGCTCGATACTGCGCTTCAACGGACACGACGCCACAGGCATCGCTGTCACGCAATTGCCGGGTGCGAACGCGCTGGACGTGGACCGCGCTGCCAAGGACGAACTCGAGAGGCTATCAAAGAACTTTCCACCGGGTTTGAAATACGCAATCGCCTTCGATACTACGACCGTCATTGGCGAATCCATCCGCGATGTGCTCATCACCCTGCTGGTTGCCATCGCACTCGTTTTGTTCGTGATGTTTCTCTTTTTGCAAGAGTGGCGCAGCACGATCATCCCCGCAGCAACGATCCCCGTTTCGCTGATCGGCACCTTCATTTTCGTCAAGATCCTCGGCTTTTCTATCAATACGTTGACGCTCTTCGGCATCACTTTGGCCACCGGCTTGGTGGTGGATGACGCCATCGTAGTGATCGAAAACGTAGAGCGGCACATTCTGGAAGGCATCACCGAGCCTCATAATGCTGCCAGCGTAGCCATGAAAGAAGTGGCGGGCGCTGTGATCGCAACGTCGCTGGTGTTGGTGTCCGTATTCGTCCCAGTCGCGTTGTTCCCGGGAACAACGGGCATTCTCTTCCGGCAGTTCGCATTGACCATCGCATTTTCAGTTTCCATCTCGGCGTTCAACGCCCTGACCTTGACCCCGGCTCTTTCCGCGATCTTTCTCGGCCATCATCGTGCCCGGGCGCAGAGCATCTTTTTCGTTTTATTTAACAAGTTCTACAATGCCGGCGCCCGGCTCTATATAACGACGCTTCGTGGCGTGCTGCGCCTGCGCTACGCGCTTCTTCTGGCCTTTGCGGCAACCGTGGGACTGGCTTTCTGGTTGTATCGCACCCTTCCCCAGGCTTTTATTCCTGAAGATGATCAAGGCTATCTCATGCTTGCGGTTCAGACGCCCCAAGGCGCGTCACTTCAATACACGCGCGATATCGCTGGCAAAGCGGAGGAGTTCCTCTCCCATGTGCCTGAGACCAACGGGGCCTTTACCGGCGTCGGGTTTAGTTTTTCTGGCAATGCTCCCAACAAAGCTATGATGTTTGTGAATTTGAAGCCCTTTCGCGAGCGCAAGGGGAAGGAACACACCTCGTTTGCAATCTTGAACAAGATCCGCGGTCCGCTGCTGGGCATTCCGGGCGGAATCGTCGTGCCTTTCAACCCGCCTGCCGTGCAGGGTTTGGGCACTTTCGGAGGTTTCGCGTATCAACTGGAGGACCTCGGACGCAATTCCTTGCAGACCCTTGCCGATACTGCCAATCAATTAGTGGGCCAAGGCAATCAAAGCGGAAGGGTCACCGGCCTGTTCACCAGTTTCACCGCTAATGACCCGCAATACATGGTGAGGATTGACCGCGAAAAGGCCAAGAGTCTGCAAGTGCCGCTTAACCAGATTACCGATGCGCTTCAGGTGTTCATGGGTTCAGTGTACGTGAACGATTTCGACTTCAACAACCGATCATACCGCGTGTATGTCCAGGCGGATCAGCAGTACCGTTCGCGCGCGAAAGATATTCGCACGTACTATCTCAAATCCAACAATGGGAAAATGGTTCCGCTGGATAACTTGGTGCAAATCGAGCAGACGGCCAACCCACAAGTAATTTCACACTTCAACCTGTTCCGTTCGGCTGAAATAGACGGTTCGGCGGCGTCTGGCCTTAGCTCCGGCGCGGGAATCAGCGCCATGGAAGACCTTTCCAGGAAGGTTCTTCCACAGGGAATGAGGTTTGAGTGGAGCGGGTTGTCGCTCGAAGAGATCGAATCAAGCGGAAAAGCGGTAATTTTGTTCGGACTGGGGCTGGTCTTCGTATACCTGACGCTGGCGGCCCAATATGAGAGCTACGTATTGCCGTTCATTGTGATGCTCTGTGTGCCCGGTGCGCTTCTGGGAGCGCTCGGCGCTCTTTGGACGCGCGGCCTGGCAAACGACGTGTATGCCCAGATCGGACTGGTGATGTTGATTGGATTGGCGAGCAAGAACGCCATTCTGATCGTGGAATTTGCGGAACAGTTGCAGGAGAAAGGCCTCTCGACAATGGACGCGGCGGTAGAAGCGGCGCGCATCAGGCTGCGGCCCATCTTGATGACTTCCATGGCGTTTATTCTTGGTGTCTCGCCTCTGGTCCTTGCAGAAGGAGCCGGGGCTGCCGGCCGCGTCTCAGTGGGCACCACGGTACTCGGAGGAATGATCGCAGCCACGACACTGAACTTACTGTTCATTCCAATGATATATGTGATCGTGCGAAAGATCGTCCCGCACAAGAAGCTGATAGAGGTAACGGCCTGAACGGCGAGTGAGCGCCGGTTCGGCGGAGTGATTTGCGGCGAGCCGCTACCTGAAAGCGTTATGGATGCCGCGGGTGGGGACGAGAGCGCTGCAACTGCTGCAGAAGCGGCTGGTTTTTAGATCAATCCATTCCACACCGTGAGAAGGAGCCATGGCGCACTCGTAGTCTTCGCAGTGCGACAGGTTGAGGGTGTGGCCGAGTTCGTGGACGGCTTCCTTGAGCAACCGCTCGTGCTGCAGTTTGGGATCCGCAGGCAAGCCGTAAAACTCCTGACTCAGACGATGAGAGGAAACCACGGCGCAGGTGCCGGGTAATTGGGCCTCCCCAAAAACGAAAGTGAGGATGGGGATGTAGAGGTCCAACGGAGTAACGCCGAGGACGCGCCACTTCGCGGGAGTGTTGCGCTTCAGCATCGCAGCCAGGATCTCGGTCGAAGAGTACTGTTGCCGGGAGAGATTGAAGGCAAAAGCGGGTTCCGGCTCCGGCGGTAGGATTTCGCAGGGAACAGCGAATTCACGCTCGAGTCCCGCGCGGAGTTCGGAGAGCGTCTCCGCGGCGGCCGGGCCGAACGGGAGTAGCTGAATGAGGTTCACAGAGCGTCCGCAGTGACCCGCTTCCAACCATACTTCTTGAGCTTGTTGTGCAAGGTGACGCGATCGATATCGAGGACTTCCGCAGCAAGGGTTTGATTGCCCTTGCAGTCTTCGAGAACGGCGAGGATGTGGGCGCGCTCGATGTCTTCGAGAGTACGGGGTTGATGTTCGGCGAGGGGCAGGCGCAAAGCGAAGTCTTCTTCGCGGATTTCAGGCTCCTGCGCGACAACCATGGCGCGCTCGACAGCATTTTCAAGCTCGCGGACATTGCCGGGCCACTGGTAACGGTCCAGGAGGGCCATGGCGGCCGGGGAGACACGATTGATGCGCTTGTTCATGGACGCGGAGAACTTGCGCACAAAGTGTTCCGCCAGAATCGGAACATCGCCCTTGCGATCGCGCAGCGCCGGCAGTTGGATCTGAAAAACATTCAGACGGTAAAAAAGATCGGGGCGGAAGCGGCCTTCCTCGATGAGCTGCTCGAGTTTCTTGTTGGTGGCGGCGATGCAGCGGAAGTCAACTTGGATAGGATGCGTGCTGCCGACGCGGGTGATTTCGCGCTCCTGGAGAACACGCAATAGATCGGTCTGGGTCTTTAGGCTGATGTCACCGATCTCGTCGAGAAAGACGGAGCCGCCTTCAGCAACTTCAAAGCTGCCCTTCTTGCGGTATTGCGCGCCCGTAAACGCGCCTTTTTCATGGCCGAAAAGCTCGCTTTCGAGGAGCGTTTCCGCAAGAGCGCCGCAATGGATCACCACGAGGGGATTGTAGTGGCGGGGGCTGGCCGCATGGATCGCGCGGGCGCAGAGTTCCTTGCCAGTGCCGCTTTCGCCGGTGATCAGAACGGTGGCGTCGGTGGGGCCAACTGTCTGTATGGCTTCAAAGACGCGGACCATCGCGGCGCTCTGTCCGACAATTTCCTGCGGACGAACCACGGAAGCAACGGTTTCGCGCAGGCGGACGTTCTCCTGTTCGGCACGCTTGTGGGAAAGGGCGTTGTGGACACTGTGAGCGATGTCGTCCGGGTCAAAGGGCTTGGAAACATAATCGTAGGCGCCATTCTTGAGGGCTGCGATGGCGGTCTCCACGCTGGCGTAGCCGGTCATGATGATCACGAGCATTTC
>Ga0116124_1000697_pt1 | contig 29080 bp, 28 predicted proteins | sample June2015DPH_13_1_2_FD_89728 | JGI IMG/M metagenome (GOLD analysis project Ga0116124, IMG submission 89728) | Peatland microbial communities from SPRUCE experiment site at the Marcell Experimental Forest, Minnesota, USA - June2015DPH_13_150 | ecosystem: Environmental > Terrestrial > Soil >... | reverse complement strand
GTTCCGCAAATTTCTGCTGCGGGGGCTGGAGAAAGTGCAGGCAGAATGGAAGCTCATCTGCGTCACGCACAATCTGTTGAAGCTCTTCCAGTCGGGATGGAGCCCACAAAGGGCATGAACAGGCCTGCCTGACCCACAAAAGTCACACTTCGGGCAGCCTTGAGGGAGTAAAAAGGTCGGAGTGCTACTCTCAGAGAACGGCGCATAACAAAAAAGCGAATTTCAGAAACCGTATCTCTGACAGGCTCCTAGCCCGAATAACCACAATGAGTGTCAGCGCGGACCCGTCGTCGATGTCTCCACCAATATCCGCATGTAGGCGAATCGGAATCTCTAAGGAAAGCTCGACTATCACCAAACCAGCTGCCAGCAAGGTCGCGATAGCAAGGGTAGTTATTCGTTGGTTTCACCACGCCGTCCACCCACCATCGACGGAGAGGGTGTGACAATTAACCATTCTTGCTTCTTTGCTCGCGAGGAAGACTGCAGCCGACGCGACATCGTCCACTTCGGCCAGCCTGCCAGAGGGAATGTGTCCTAGAACAAATCTTCGAAAATCTTCCTGTTGAAGCCTCGTTCGAGTCATGTTGGTTTCCACGAAGGTGGGGGCGATGGAATTGACCGTGATACCGCGTTTTGCCCATTCCAGCCCGAGGGTACGAACTAGCTGTATGACCGCGCCTTTCGTGGAACAATAAACTGGCTGGCCGGGAATTCCAACCAAACCGGATTGACTCGAAATCCATATGATCCTTCCCCAGTTCTTCGCAATCATCATGGGGACCACTTTCTGGGCCAGGAAAAATCCACCCTTGACGTTAGTGTTGAAGTGATCGTCCCAGTTTTCTTCCTCAACCTCTAAACCGGGCAAGGGACGGTTAATTCCAGCATTGTTAACAAGTATATTGATCTGTCTGAACTCCTCCCTGACTGCCTCGACGCCTTGTTCTAACTGGTCTGTTTTCCGAACGTCCATCTCAATGGCCAATACTCGGTGGCCATACGCCTCGGCCTTCCTGGCGGTTTGCTCTAGGATTACCCCGGGTTTGTCCGAAATAGCAATGTCCGCCCCTTGGCGGGCAAATGCGATTGAGATGCCGGCTCCAAGGCCTGTGGCTGCGCCGGTTATGAGCGCTACCTTCCCCTCCAATCGAAACATTGGCTTTTCCACAGTCAGTCTCATCCTTTCAAACTATGCGTTACGGTATCGTTCAACCCGAACCTGGGCGGTGATACGGTGAGCCAGCATGTGTTCGAGCTCACACTGACGTGCGGTGATCTCGCCGATCATGCGGCTGGCCGCCCGCGTGGCTCGCTGGTAGGTGCAAGTCTTCAAGAATTTCCCCACCCAAACGCCGCCGGTGTACCGCCCCGCCCGCCCGGTAGGAAGGATGTGGTTTGTACCAATTGCCTTGTCGCCATACGCCACGGTTGTCTCTTCGCCGATAAACAGAGAACCGTAGTTGGTCAGGCAGTCAAAGAAATAGTCAGTCTGCTTCACGTGGAGTTCGAGGTGCTCGGGGGCGTACTCGTCACTAAGTCTCACGGCCTCTTCCAGATTGTCTGCGACTTGGACGATGCCGTTCGTGCGCCAGCTAATCTCGGCGACTTCGCGCGTGGGAAGAGTCGCCAGTTGCTTCTCCACCTCGGCCATAGCCTCGTGGGCGAAGGCTTCGCTCAAACAGATCAGGCAGATGCCGCTATTGGGATCATGCTCGGCCTGTCCTAACAGGTCGCAGGCCACCAGGGTCGGCTCGGCTTCATCATCAGCAATCACCAGAATTTCCGTTGGGCCTGCCAATAAATCGATGCCACAGCGACCGAAAAGCTGCCGCTTCGCTTCCACTACATATTTATTGCCAGCTCCACACAGCACATCCACCGGGAGGACGCCGCCCAGGCCCAAAGCCATCAGCGCGAGAGCGGGAACTCCGCCGAGGATAAAGATTCTGTCAGCCCCGGCTCTCTTCATCGCATTGATCGTTGCCGGGTAGTAGCCATGTCCCTTCACGGACGGCGTGCAGGCTACGACTTGCTTCACGCCCGCCACCTTAGCCGGAATGATGCTCATCTGGGCTGAGCCGAACATGGGATAACGGCCTCCCGGAATATAGCTGCCTACAGAATTGACCGGAATGTGCTTGTGGCCGAGGATAATGCCAGGCCGGATTTCGGTCTCCAGCGGCAGGAGCGTCTTCATCTGCTCCTGGGCAAAGCGCCGGACGTTCTCCTGGCAGTAATCGGTATCCTTGAGAGCTTGCTCCGGGACCTCTGCAATGGCCTTTTCGATTTCGGTTAGAGTCATTTCAAAGCTCGGAGGGTTCCAATTATCGAATTGCTGGCTGTACCGGCGAACGGCGTCCATGCCGTTTCTTTCCAGATCGCACAACATTTCAGAGACAACGCGGCTTGCCTCTTCGTCCCGTTCGAACAGCCAGTGTCCGCCCGATTTGATTGTCTTCACACCGCACCTCCTCCTAGGGTTGTTCTTAACAGGAATTTCCGATTTGAGCTTTGCCTTCGGCCAAAAAAAAGACAAAGCAGCCGCCCTGTCAAGTCAAAGTCAGAACGTCATGCCCTCTTTGGGGCGGCATCGCGGCTCGTTTCGGCCTTTCTGTTGAGCCTCTTGATCTGTTTCCCGCCTCTGACCAGCCTCTCGGCTGACACGCGTCCCCCCTGGATGGCTTCTGAGTGCTCCATTCACCGTCTCCCTTGGTTCGCTAGCCGTCCGGCAGCGGCAGCGCCGCGATGATTCTTAGCATACTTCCGAAGCGCCTCCGACGCAGGTGCCCTTCGGCCAATAGTAGCCAGTAATACCGCGCGTGCTTCACCAGGCGCCCGGGTTCAAGATATTGGCCGCGAAGAGAATCAGCTCCGCCATAGGCTGGATCATTCTGGTCACAATGTCCCTCGCTCGCGGATATTTGTGCTGCCGAATACGCTTCTGCGGCCGAGGCGGAAGGATGCCGAATCGGCACTCAGCGGCCCGTGGTCAGTACGAAGGCTCCGGGATGACTTCCCCTTCGAGCAGCGTCGTCAGCACGTTTTCGCGTGGATAGGAATGGCCCCGATGCTGCCGGAATCCCTCGGCGTACTGAAGAGAACGGCTTGAAGCCGAGGCCGCCCGCTTGGCCAGCTGCGCGTTCCAGCGACGAACGCTCTCGATATATTCGTCGATGCCGTGATGGGCACGCAGCCACCCGCGCTGGGTTTTGTGCTGACCGAGCATTTCGAGTTTCTTCTCAATCGAAGAGCTGATGTCTACGTAGAATTGCGGCGTGATGGGTTTGCCAAACAGATCGGTCCCCTCCATGGAGTGTGCGTAGAAAAAAAAGGGGATCCCAGAGCTGCGGACCGCGCATGTGAAGCTCAGCGTGTCGTAATTTGGCGCTGGCGCGTAGAAGCATGCGTTGCGTACCAACAGGCTGGTCATCTCATGATCGGTCAAATAGTCTTGAGGCGGATGAGTGAAAACCACTGCAGGATCGATTTCGCGCAAGAGCGCGGTCGTTCGTCGATTGGCCTCGTCAGTATTGAAAATCGCAAAGTCGCTGAACCCAAGATAGTGATACATTGCACCGAGGGCGCGGCAGGCGTCTTCCGCCTCGGTTCGGCGAATGCGCCGGATCTCCTGCGCGGCGTGTTCCATCGAACCACAGTCCCCTAGGCTCATTGTAGCCACATGGAGTTCATAGCCGATGTTGCCCAGAAGAAAGAGAGTGCCGGCACACATGATTTCTACGTCATCGGGATGCGCACCGACAGCCAGAATCTTCTTGTTGCCCAGAGTCATCGTACCCTCTTTTCGACGAAGTCTTCGTTGTATTCCTGTTCGGACTAGGCCGAAGGCCCACCCCTTGAACCGAGGGCGTCGCTCTTCTGCGAGGGCTTGTTGAAAGTAGTTCTTTTCATTCGGCACATAAGCTGGGACCGTGGACCGGCGTTCTCGCGGGTCTGGAAGCTCCGGTCTTTGCGCTCAGTTGTCCTGCCCGGTGGTTTCCGGGGATGCGAGCGGTCTCCCGACAGCCAGTGGTGCTGAGGCGCGCCAGCGACGGATGAAAAGCAGCCCTGAGCTCGCGGCCGTAACCACGCAGCCGACGAATAGGGTCCACCAGCTGGCCACGGCTGCGTTCAATGCGACGATCATTGAGCTGAACAACACGATACCGAGTACTGAGTTCAACAAATCGCCACGAAATTCAGCTTGAATCCTTTGTCCCACCTCCGCCGGATAAGCCGAAGCGACAGGTCCCCAGAGGCCCGGCGGCGAGCAGAGTTCATAGAAGCGTCGCAGTGTTTCCATGCTTTCCGGTTGTGTCAGCCAGGTTGTAATCAATATGATTGCCCAACCGGCCCCGAACAGGACGAAAAACGCCAACCAGAACGGTTTCTGTGAAAAGCCCAGCTGAAACCAAACCAGGTACCCGAGCGGAAGGCCCAGGAGCACGCCGGCGGCTTCGCCCCAGATATTCAGCCTCCACCAGAAAAACCGCAGCCAGGCCAGCGGAAGAATGAACGCAACCATGACGGCGTTGATGTACAGAAACCAGGACATCATGCGGTCAACTAGAAACAGCGCGATCAGAAACGATAGGGTGACGATGCCTATCGTGGCAAGCTTGCCCACCCAAGCGAGCTTCCGATCGGAGGCATCCGGTTCGAGCAACCGCTTGTAGATGTCATTGGTGATGAAGGACCCACCCCAGTTCATGTAAGCGTTGGCGATGGCCATGTAGCCCGCGAGTTCCGCGGCGACGAGCACTCCGAGCAATCCCTGGGGTGCAAATTTTGTCACCAGGCGGCCCCAGGCCAGCTCTGGAGCCATGGTGTCTCTCCGAAAAAGGGCGGCAGCGGCAACGCCATAAATGATGAAGGGAATTAGTCGGAGCACCAGAGCCAGAAATGCGCTGAGAATCTGGCCCAAGGCTGCATGGGTCTCATCACGAGCCGCCATGAATCGCTGGGCCGTACTCCCTTCGCCTGCGGTGGGATTTGCGGCAAAGAAGAATCCCTGAATGAAGAGCGCCAGTAAGACCAGCGGTGTGATTGAAGTCGATGGCGGAAGAGGGTTCATGAACTGGGGGCCGCGGGCCGCCACGGCGGCGGATACGGTCTTCTCCCATCCGCCGAAATGGCCGATCAAGTATGGAATCAGCAGCGATGCCCCGATCAGGTAAAAGGAGAACTGGAAGATCTGGTTGTACACGACGCCGAACAGCCCCGAAACCACTGTGTAAAGGAGGACGACGATGCCGCAGGCCAAAACGATCTGGAACTTGGTCCAACCTAAGATAGGTTGGAGCTCGACGACCATCCAGCCTGTCATATATCCAGTCACGAGAGGAGCCCAGCCGAAGCAGTTGTAAATTGCGAAGATGACCCGGTAGGCCTTGGCGCTGCGCCCGCTGTAGCGAAGCTCGATGAACTCCGCAGTAGTTACAATGCCGATGCGCCGCCAGTAGCGCGCCCAGAAAACGGCCACAAGAGGCATCCAGACCACCCAGCTCGGCCACCACCAGAAATTACCCACTAGGCCGTACTGGAAGACAAGCATCACGAATCCGGCGCTGCCGCCCGTAAAAGTGGCGCAGCTCGCCACCCCGATCACCCACCAGGAGAGCGACCGGCCAGCGACGAAATAGTTCTCCATGCTGGCCGAGGCTCGGCGAAGGAAGTAGAGACCGATAAAAAGGCCGATTGCCAAGTACCCGCCGACGGCCAGCCAGTCGATTGAGGCCATGAGAACCTTTGCTTGGCGGAAAGTGGTGCGCTGTCTATCTCATCGAGATGACAACGTCGTCGGCCACTCCGCCGAGGATTGTGTAAGTCCCGGGGACTTCTTGCAGGATTGAGCCTGGGACGAGCGCATTCACAGGCCCATGAGCCACCAAGCGGGCAATGAAGCGCTGCCAACTGATGCCTCCGCCGATACAGCCGTCAAGCCAAAAGCTCCGATCCCGCGCGCCGAGGATATCCCGCGGCCCAATGCTGTATGCCTTCGGAGGAACCCACGACCAGTCGCCGCCGAACGAGTGCAGCGCGTTTTGCATGATGGTCATGGGATGAAGTTCGACAAGCCGCGCGCCAGCCTTTTTGTAAGCAGCAAGGTCATTGCCGAATTCCAAGCCCAGGTGAGCCTCCCAGAAGGCGATGTGACCGCACCAGCCGATGCCACCGTAACACACGTCGGCTTCGCCAGCGTCCTCGATCATGCGGCTGTAGCTCTGATTGTTCTTCTTGTCCGGGAAGTGGGTCTGTTTGAGAGGTGGACGAAGATCGGGATCGATCTTCAGGAAGAAATTGTCCATCATCGAACTCTGAAAGGAACCGGGCCAACTGCTAGGCGGCGTATTCCCATTTTCATCCGCGTACTCGTCCATGTTGAAGGTGTGCACGTGATGACAAGAGATCCTCAGATCATTGATCATCCGCGTTGCCAGTTCGTACTGGGGTGTTGGGCCGACGGGTAGGATGAGCACAAATTTCTTGCCGGCGTCGAGGGATCGGCGAATTCGCGTGACGACATCCAGCGCAAATTCGAAATAAAAGGCCTGTGGATCTTCGACAACCCGGATCCTGAAGTCCGGGTTGGGATGCTTCGAAATGTCTTTCTTCTTGATACGTCTCACGCGTTCGCACGCTTCGGCGTCGCGGAACGTGATGAATTTTGACAACTCGAAGGGGAATTCCCCCCGGGACGCCATCTTTAAGGCTTCTGTTGTTTCCGTATTCACAAGTTCCTCCTAACAATAGTCGCTCGGAAGTTGAACCGCATCTCGACTTTCGGCGGACCGCCAGCTCGCGGCTATGACCTGTATGACTTGAACTGATTCCTTTGCCGGGCAAAGCTCGGGTTTTTGATGGGACCGAACACACTCGAAGAAATACTGGAGTTCGTTGACATAGGCGTCTCCCGGAGGGACTTCGGGTATGGACACGCTCCCGTCCTCTCCGTAAAATGCGAACCGATGTTGAGCCTGCTCGCGTTCTTCGATGTTGCCTCGGACCCCAAACGAGTATTCGACACAACCCTTCGAACCCCGGACGCGGATCCCGGATGAAAAGGGCCACGAAGCGGGCATCAGGTAGCTTGCCTCGACATGCGCCACCCGATCGCCATACGTCAATGACGTCCACACGTGGTCCCAGCTCCCCGCTTGCGAGCGAATTCCAGTCGTGCGTACTTGTTCGGGGTGTCCGAGAATCCAGTGAACGAAATCCACGTCATGTACCTGCAGGTCAAACAGACACCCGCCGCTTTTCAGGGGATCGGCGAACCAGGAGCTCCATGGAGGCAGCCTCGAGAGCCTGTGGGCGGTTATCGACTGGACGGAGCCGAGCGCACCCTTGTCCACAAGCTCTTTGATTCGCCGGTATTGGGGCCAGAAGCGAAGCACCTGTCCCACCATCAGAATCACGCCGTAGCCCTCGGCGGCCTCCAGCATCCGCTGCGCCGACGCCACATCCAGCGCAAAAGGCTTCTCACACAGGATGGCGCAGCCGGCCTTGGCTGCTTCGACCGCGCAGGCCTCATGCAGGAATGTGGGGACTGCCACGACGACCGCATCTGGGCGGGCATCGCGAAACAGATCTCGGTAGTCGGGAAAAATCGGCAATTCCGGATAAACGTTGCGGACTTCTTCCAATCTGACATCGGTGACGGCGACGACTTGAGCGTCGGGAACATGCCGGAGCGCCTCATAGTGAATGCGCCCCATGCAACCCATTCCAATAATGCCCACACGAAGCATCTGTCTCAGCTCCTCGATTTCTCCGCTACCTCGCCCAGTTTCGAACGGTGTTCGCAGATCTTGGAGATGGCCGAAACAATGTCGTCCATGTCCTTTTCTTCAGCTAGGAGTAGACGATGCTCAAGCCAGACCATCTCGCGGCAAGCTCGCTCGGAGTTCGGGCAACGGCCTTCGAACGAGGCGTAGTCAATGGGCTTTGTGTAGTGGCCGCACGTCAGCGGGCAACCGCGCGGGCAAAAGTCCTTGTGCAGGAACATCGGATTCCTATATAGCGGGTGAGCGTAGCCCCCGAAGCACGGAATGCCCTCGCCCGCAAGCGCCTCAAGAAAGTCCTTCCGTGACACGCCGAACTCCTGTTCATCCAGCCTGAACGCAAAGATGTGATAGGTGGCCTTGGTGACGTACTCAGGAAGCCTCAATGGGTGAATACCGGGGATTTGGGCAAGGCGTCGAATCAGATAAGAAGCGTTCTCTCGCCGCTTCGCATTTTGAGCCTCTACACGCTTCAACTGCTGCAGAAGGATGGCGGCTTGGAATTCCGTAATCCGATAGTTCCACCCCAGCCGGTAGTGTTCATACCAGGGTCGGCCGACCTTGCGACCCGCCCAGAGATACGACTCACACATCACTGCAAGATCGCGGTCGTTTGTTGTGATCAGGCCGCCTTCACCCGCAGTCATGTTTTTGGACGCCTGAAAACTGAACGTCCCGGCGTTCCCGACAGTGCCAAGCCCTTGGCCTTTCCACGCACCGGCGTGCCCATGTGCGGCGTCCTCAACAACAAACAGATTGTAGCGCTCAGCGATGGCCAAAAGCGCGTCCATATCACAGGCCTGTCCGCCGAAATGAACGGGAATAATCGCCTTTGTCTCCGGGGTCACACCTTGCTCGACTCGCCGAGGATCAACGTTGAGAGTGTCGAGTTCAATATCAACAAAGATGGGAACGGCGTTGACTTGAAGGACCGCGCTCGCGGTGGCAATGAAAGTGTAAGCGGGAACAATGACTTCGTGCCCTGGGCCTACGCCTAGAGCCTTCAGCGCGATTTCAATTGCGGCCGTCCCGTTGGCACAAGCGATGCCGTGCCGCGCCTGCTGCAGCCGGGCGAAAGCTTCTTGAAACTCAACCACCTTCGAACGGGGTAGTCCTTGTTCGGGTTCCTTCAGTTCCACCCCCTCCCCATAAGAGAACCGCCACCATTTCCCGCTTCGGAGAACTCCGAGCAACGCCTGCTCTTCGCTCTCGTCAAAGATTGGCCACGAGGGGAAAGGCTTTCTTCGAATCGGCTGGCCGCCGAGAATGGCCAATTGGGTCATGCCCCTCTCCAAGAAGAGATCTGATTCTTCCAGATAATCGTTTCAATGAACGGTTTCTTTTGTAACGCACGCCGTGCGTGTTTGTCAATGAAAAAATTGTAAACTCTCTCACTACCGCTGGTACAAAACATCGGTCAGGTCACCGGTGGGTGTGGCCTACGCCGCCATCAACACACGTGGCTTCCGGGCGGCCCCAGCAATGATCGACTTCAGCGAGACTTGATGACAGAGGAGCCCCTGACAGGCCACGGCGTGAGCAACAACCGAGAGCGTCCTGGGCAGGGGTTCGAGGGGGGCCGAAACCAACTCCTTGAAATCTGTTCGGGACAGGTCTAATCTTAAGTCGTGGGTTGAGGTAGAATGTGAATTTGAACTTCAGGTGAGCAAACCGATGGTAACCATTCGTGAAGTTGCCAAGGAGAGTGGATTTTCCTCCACCACAGTGTCGATCGTCCTCAACGACGCTCCGATCGCCCAGTATATTCCCCTGAAAACCAAAACGCGCATCAAGCAGGTCGCCAAGCGTCTGCGTTATCGTCCGAATGTGTTCGCGCGGTCTCTGCGCAGCAAACGGAGTCATACCGTAGGCGTCTTCGTGCTGGATATTACCGATCCATACTGTGCTCACATTCTGCGCGGCATCGAGGAGTCTCTTTACCATTCCTCATATCTGCCGATTCTCACCGACATCCAGAACGACCGCGGGCGCTTCGAGCGCTATCTTGAGCTTTTGCTTGACCGGCAGGTCGAAGGCCTCATCACCCTCGCCAACTCGATTTTCCTAGACATCGAGCTTCTCGCGGCCCTGGAGCGGCGGAATGTGCCGACCGTCATTATCGGCCGGGAGGTCAAGCACGCTTTCATGAGCTCGGTAGTAGTGGACAACGAAGCCGGTGCGCGATCTGCTCTGGAGCACCTCTTAACACTCGGCCATCGCCGCATCGCGTTTATCCGCGGGCCCAAGACGCTGGTGGATAGTAGCCAGCGTTGGAAAGGGATTCGCGCCTATGCCCAGGAAGTGGCGCTGCACATCGACTCGCGACTGGTTTTGGATATGGCGGATATCTATGAGCCGACCTCCAGTTTCCAGTGCGGCTATGCGCTGACGCAGGAATTGCTGAAGCGAAGGCACTCCTTCACCGCCTTGATGGCCTTTGACGATATGGCCGCTTTTGGGGCGATAAGGGCACTTTCCGATGCAGGCCACAAAGTTCCCGAAAGCTGCTCGGTCATCGGCTTTGACGATGTCGCGCCGGCCGCTTTTTATAGCCCACCCCTGACCACCATGCGCCAGCCAATGGAAGGTCTTGGGTCGATTGGCGTCAAGATCTTGCTGGATGCCGTGAATGCTTCGGTCGAAAAGAAAGTGTTCAGCCCAGTACACCAAAAGGTGGCCGCCGAACTGGTGGTCCGGAAATCCACCGCACCGCTTAGGCGTTCCTGAGTTGTACGAGGGATGCGGCCTTGCTGGCTGACAACCCCGGAGAGTAAGGCGGCATCCTATTTGGTTTAATAAAACGGTTAAATTGGGCTAGCCTGCTCAACTGGAAGGGGAGTCTGTGATGACGGATCTGGCCCTGCTTGGCGGCACTCCGGTTCGAAGTCGGCCATTTCCCTCATAGCCGATCTTTGACCAGGATGAAGAACTCCTGCTGGTGGAAGTTCTGCGCAGCGGCAAATGGTGGTGCTTTTCGTACGGGGAAGGCGTCGAGTTGAAGGAGCCGGAGGTGGGCCAGCCTCGCTCCAAGGTCGTCGAGTTCCAGGAGGCGTTCGCAAAACAACAGCAGGCGAGGGATGACATCGCCTGTGCCAATGGAACCGCTGCGATTGAGATTGCTCTTAACCCGCATTTCCGTTTTCAAATCCCAGAGCTAACCGTATACTGAGCCCCGACGCCAATATTCATGCTGGTTCCAGCGTCAATACGGCCTTCAGGAGGTAGAAACCCAGTGCGTGAGAGCCAAAATCAGCCCTTTCAACTCTCGTTCAATAAGCTTTTGCGTGTCGATTTTCAGGGATCACGAGTAACTTCCGATAGCGGTCTGATCCTGGTTCGGGAGCTGGACGAAAGGTTCGGCTTGAGCGACCTGATCGGGCAGCATCTGGTGGATTTTCGCAGGGGACGCAACCGACAGTTCCCGCTGGCCGACCTGCTGCGGCAATCGGTCTACAGCCGGCTAGCAGGCTACGAAGACCTGAACGATGCGGCCCGGTTGTCGGCAGACCCAACCTTCCGGCTGCTGGGCTCAGAGAAAGTCTGGGAGCGCGGTGTAGCGTTGACCTGTAAGCTGCATTGGTTCGAGACGGACTTGCTGGCGCGGAAGGAGAACTTGACCGGTTTGGCGACGCTCAACCGAGAACTGGTGGCCCAGGCGGAAGGTGTCGGCTCGCCACATCGCCTGGTACTCGACATGGACAGCAGTGAGAGTCCGGTCTATGGAGAGCAGGAACAGAGCGCTTACAACGGGTATCTCGGGTCGGTCTGCTACCATCCGCTGTTTCTGTTCAACAGTCAGGGAGACAGTCTGGTGGCGAAGTTGCGGCCCGGCAAGAAAGCCGTCTACCTGGAGTTGGGGAATCTGTTCAGTCTGCGGCCGGACCTGACTTTCTACGACATCACGTCCACCTACTTCGAAGGGGCTGGCCCGGCGGAGTTGGGCCGCTTTGGATACAGCCGTGATGGCAGGCCGCGGAATCGACAAATCGTGATCGGCATGGTGATGATGGACGGATGGCCGATTGCGCATCATGTCTTTGCTGGCAATCGTCTGGACCAGACCACGGTGATCGAAGTGGTGCGGGATTTGAACGAGCGATTCGCGTTGAACCGCGTGGTTCGTAGGAGACCGGGGCATGACGACCGTCGGCACGGTGGAGGGACTGCGGAAATTGGGACAGGGCTATTTGCTGGGCCTGAAACGGCGGAATCGCAAAGACACGTGGGCGTACCTCCAGCAGGCGGAAGCGCAGCGGGACTGGCAGGAATGTCCGGCGGGGATTGCTGCCGCCGAGAAGGCGGTAGTGCCGAGGACCCGCGTGGTCGAGGTGGCGGGTAAAGAACCGGGCGTGCGCGTGTTCGTGGTTCACAGTGAAGAGCGCGAACGGTATGAGCGCAGCCTGCGGGAACTCTCGATGGAGCGAGTGCGCAAGGAGCTGGAGGCCCTCGAGGCGCGAGTTGAGAAAGGCGAACTGAAGGAGCCGGACAAGATTGGGGCTGCGGCCGCCACCGTCCTACGCCGCCATCACGGTCACCGTTATTTTGACTGGGAGTGGCGCCAGGGGAAGTTTCGCTTCTTTGAGCACCCGGTGGATGGGGCGCGGGAGAAGGCTCTGGAAGGCAAGTACGTCATCCAGACCGAGGAGCGGAATTTGTCGGCGGTCGAGGCCGTGGCGGCTTACAAGGAGTTGAACGAAGTCGAGCGTGGATTCTGTCATCTGAAGGATCTGCTGGAACTGCGCCCGGCCTACCATCAGAGGGACACCCGGGTGCAAGCCCATGTGTTCGTGGCAGCGCTGGGGCTGTTGCTGGATCGAGCCTTGGAGAAGAGCCTGCGGGCGGCGGGCAGCCACCTGTCCACACCGTTTGTTTGGCAAGCCCTGGAGACCAACCGTTGCGTGGAAGTCGATCTCGGCCAGAGCCAGAAGACTTGCGTCACTCGCGGTAGCAAACAGGCCGCCGAAGTGCTGCGGGCTCTCGGCATCACCCGACTGGATCCGCCGTCTCCTCCGAAGAGTCGCCCATGGCTCGTGTAGTGACCAAACTCAAAAATCGGCCACGTAGTTTCAAGGTGTTACAGGCGGCTACAGCAAACATGCGCTAGTGATGTACCGTGGGAAATGCGCCCATGCCATGACATGTGACACTCGCATCAGGGCGGAAGGCCAGCGGGTGGCTCCGGCCAAGGGCCTGGGGCAGTCTGGAAAAATGCTTCATCACTACCTCGAAGGAGCACTCCGATCCGGCAGGCACGACACGCTGCGGGATCTCAATGCTGAGGGATACCTCCGACGGAGCCGCTGCGAGTGCTAGAGGTGCACCCACGAGGAATGCCAGAAAAAAACGACCTGCTTACCAGCCATGTGATCCCGTCGGCGGAGTGTCCCGACCGTCGGATGATGTGGAGGCTTGGGCGTATCGGGATCACCGACCCGCGAGAACCTCTGCCAGGACTTCGATTCCAGCCTTGGTCACCCGTTCTTCGCAGGTTTCGTCGATCTTCCACATCCCGGCGTACTTCCAGGAGTCGTTGACCCCGTAGCCTCCGTTAGGGTATTCCGCGCGAGTGGGAATGTAACCGCAGTACGCGTTGGTATTTCCCAAAGGCCATAAGCTGGAGGATTTCTTGGACTGGCGAAGCGCCTCGCCGATTTCGAAGAAGGGCTCTCCGGAGATTCCGAGCAGCACCAGCGGCCCGATGCGCAGTGCTTGAATCTCGCACAGGACGGGGTCAAGAGGGCGAGTCATCTGGACTACCTGCTTCATCTCGGTCCGCCACTGCTCGAGAGCCGCGTCAATGCGCCGCCGAATCTCCATGCTCCCCTTTTCCTCCGGACGCACGACGCGCTCTTCCTGGGCTGCCAGGGCGTCAATCTCGTCGTCCGTGGGGAGGGGCTGATAGGGTAAATGGACAAGCCGGCTTCTGGCCGCGAGCAGAGTCCCTTGCGTGCGTCGCAGCCTTTTCGCCCCCGCCTGAACGATCTTGGAAAGCTGCAAGCCCTCGTCGCGCGCTTTCTCGATTCCCTGGAAGGCGCTCCGCGGCGCGATATTGCCCGCACATCCGTTGAGAAAAAAGACCAACCGGTCGAACTCGTGCTCCAAATCGAGGCAGGCAAGAGAGGGGAAATCACCACTGATCCAAAGACTGTCCCCTCCCAGAATGTAGGGGTGGCAGGCGTAAGAGAGAAGGAGAATCTCCTGTTTCTTCGTCCGCACCCTGGCCATTTTCAGGTTCTGCGGCCGTGCCTTTTCCGGCGCGAACCCGAGCACAACACCATTCGAGGTTTCCTGACGGCGGTTGATGCCCAGCAAGTACGGAACTGAGCCGATCTCCAATGTGGCGGGACGCAGAGACTCGCGCGCTTGCCCCAGGGCCACCTGAATTTTCTCTATGACTTCGCGCTGGTACGCATAGGGGGCCATCCGGCACCCGCGGACGGGGATGAGCCCTGGTCCGGAGTGAGTGTGCGTCGCCGAGAGCATCACGGCGTCTCTCGGAATGCCCAGGCGGGTGTAGGCGAATTCCCGCGTTTCGGCCACCTGCCAGGGGGCGAAAGCCACGACGTCCGCCTGAACCAGCGCCACATTCTTGGTCCCACTCGAGAGAACTAAAGTGCGGACGTGGAGCGGCTCGGCCACGGCATTCGATGGCTCGAGCCGGGCAATGAACCCGCAAAGATAGGCTCCAACCGCAGGCGTGATGTCACATTTGGCTGCGCCGGCTTTCAGTTGTGTGGACATCCGGTTTGATCCTCCGCCGCGCGTGGTCTATTGGAGCAGACTCTTTCGTGCACCAAAATAGTCGTCGTAGAGCTTCTTCACCCATTCGAGTTTCTTGTCCCGGTCGCCGGCCCGGGCGGTAGCAGGAAACTGCGCGATGACCAAGTCTCGCAATCGGTCTCTCTCCGTCCCGACATCCCAGCCGGCAAAAAAGACGCAGCTCTTGACCCCGAAGGCCTCCACGGTACTAACCAATCGATCCGTCCCAATATGGCGTTCCATCTGCTGCCAGGGGTCGGCCGGGTACAAAAACGCGGGACCAGTGGGCATGTAGATGATGCGATCGGCGCCAAACGCTTCCGTCCAGTTCCAGATAGGCCACTTCTGGAAGTCGGCTTGGTCCCAGCCGTAATACCAGACGCAGATGCGAACGGGGTCAGGGAATATCTTCCTGTAGATCGGGACCCAATCATCCTGCCACCAGCAGTTGGCCATGATGAAATCCATGGCGGGATTCTTGGACTTGACCAGGTTGTAGAGCTTGACCGCGAACTCTGCAAACTTCTGGTTGTACCAGCGGAACCGCTCGTTTTTGCCGGCGCGCACTAGCTCGGTTCCCGTCTCCTTGTGGAAGAGCGCCTTCGTCTCTTCGTTGTATCGTTCGGGAGATTCCTCCGTGGGGTGGATAATAACACCGTCCGCTTTCGGATAAAGGCTGAGGGTCTCCTCGAACATATCCAGGATGTATTGCTGCGCGCGCGGATTCTCCAGGCACAGGGCCCGCGGACTCGAGATATGGCCGTCACGGTTGACACGCACTGATTCGGGATGAAGTTTCCCAAAGCCGTCGGCGTGATCGTCGGTAGCGAGAAGGAGGGAAACCTTCACGCCCTTGCCGTGCGCGTAGTCGATCAACTTGCCGAGGAAGTTGAGCTTCACGTTGAGTGCGTAGGGGTCTCTCAGCTCGGGGTATTTCTGAGAGGGATAAGCCAGCGTGTACCCGTTTAAAGCCACATACAAAGTGTCAGCCTGGTGGTCGGCCATCCAATCCACAAAGTCCATCCAGTCTTCCAACTTCCAGAGGGCCAGTTTGTGAGTTGGGTCCCAATAGTCTCCCCGCCCGAGGAAGCTGTAAAATCCGGTGTGGTTGAACACCCCGGCCTGTCGCCCGGGCAGCACAACGAAGTAATCTCGCGCGGAAGATGTTTCGCCTTCACCACGAAGCGAGACTTCGAAGGGGAAGAAGCCTGGCTGCTTGATCCGCCCCCGGAAAGTCACCAGCCCCTGGCTATCCGGAGCAGGCTTGGCCGAGGCCTCGAAGCCTGGGAAGCTGAGCGCCAGCCTGCCGAGAATCCCGAGACGTGCCGATTCGCTCATATCCGCGAAACCGCGTACCCGGACGGCGAAAGAGAACTCCGCGCCGGGAACAACGAAGCGGTTCGGGGTTTGAACGTCGAGCGAGACTGGCTGGGCCACAACGGGGACCGAGCCGACCATCAAAATCGCCAAAAGAAGGAGTACCCAACGGAGTGAACGTAAGATCATCGGTGTCCTCACGGCTGTGAACGTCTGAATAGATCTGAACGGATTTTAACATAGCAACCCCCGGCTGCGTTTATTCTTCCGGACGTCGCAGGGACGCGTCGCCGGGGTTGTTGACGTTGCGTCCCTGCGCCCTGCTATAGATCTAGAAGACCAACTTCAATCCGAACTGGATGTCACGCGGATCTCTTGCCCCGGTGACAACGCCGAAGGTGGGCGACGCGAAAGTGGTGTCAAGCCAGATGAAATTCGCGTGGTTGCAGATATTGAAGAACTCCGCCCGAAACTCCAGGTGCGTCTGCTCGCGAATCGGGAACATCTTCATGACCGCGAAGTCAAAGTTGTTGATGCCCGGGCCGATGATGATGTTCCGGCCCGCGGTTCCGAAGCTGCCCGGAGGCGGAGCGATGAACGCCGCGGTGTTGAAATAGTGGGTCGGTGTCCGCTGGGATCCGGACAGATTCGGGTTGGCAATCAAGTCGGGGTAAGCGCTGCCGCCCACGTTGGCCCAGTCGCCCGGCATGTAGGCTGTAGCGGGCTGGCCACTGGCAAAGGTGGTGATGCCGTTCACCTGCCAGCCGGCGATCAGTTGCTTGGTCGGCCCACTCACTCTGCTGGCAAAGGGCTTGCCCGGCCCGAAGGGCAACTCATAGATGTAGCTGAGGACGAAGCGCTGGCGAGCGTCGATTCCGCTCAGCCCTTTGAGGTTGCGATAGCGGGGATCCTGGAACCCTTCGTTGTCGAGGCACTTCGACCAGGTATAGGCGCCCAGGAGTGACAGCCCGTTCGAGAACTGCCGGCGAACTTCGGCTTGGAGCGAGTGGTAGTTGGAGGCAAGGGAGTCATCGAAGTAATTGAGCGTCCCGAAATTCGAGTAGGGGCGCCGCGATTGCACCGAGCCCGGTCCCGGCAGGGCTTCGTTCACGTCATACCCGGCGATCCAGGTGGGGAGCTTGGTGTCCTTGTTGCCCACGTAGCCCAGGGTGATGACTGTGTTCGTGCTTGGCTGATATTGCGCGGTCAAGTTCCATCCCTGGATGTAGGCATCGCGCCTAGCCCGGGCCATCGCGTAGAAGACCAGCGGAAACGGCTGGGCCTGTGTAAAGATTGTATCAATATTGAAGGTCGGGACCGCGCTTGGCTCCAGGATGTAGTTCATCTCGCGCACAAACGGCGGGTTGACGGCGAGGTCACCGAAGTTATTCACCGCGTCTCGCTGGTAGAACATTCCGTAGCCGCCGCGCACCACCAAGCGTTTGAGCCGCTCGGGGGCCCAGGCGAAACCAACGCGGGGAGCGAAATTGTTGTTGTCATTGTCCATGAGCGACCGCGGGAAACCGAACTGGGCATGATCCTTAGCGGTCACCAGTTGGATGGGATTGGCGGCAAAATCGATGTTGGAAATCACGTCCCTTTTCGATTGTGGCCGGCCAAACCAGTACCAGCTCAAGCCCAGGTTCAAGGTCAGACTTCGGGTGATGCGCCAGTCGTCTTGAAACCACGGATAGAGTTCGGTGTTTCGCAGATTAGCATCGAAAATGTCGATGCTGGCCAAACTGGAGCGTGGCAGGCCCAACAGATAATCGGCGAGCGCCGTATAGGAGTTTGGGCTCCCGTCCGGACTCGTGAAGCGGCCGTCATAGCCGAACAGCCCGCGCGGAAAAATCGCCTCCGGGAAGGTATCACGGTGGCGGTTGACCCACATGCCGAATCGGATGACGTGACTTCCCTTGGTCCAATAGAAGGCCTCGTCGAAGTAGTACATCTCGTTCTCCCATGAGCGCGGCCCGGAAACTGTCTGCCCTTGACCGTGCTCGCCGAAGTCCAGGAAGGGGCCGACGTAGTTGTCGGGGATGCCCCAGCAAGCGGGGGCCTCGCAGATGCCTTGCAGACCCAACTCATTGCCGACATTTTCCGTGAACGCCCGTCCCACCACTTCGCGTTGCCGATGGCGGTTGTAAGCCATCTTGAATTCATTGACCTTGTTCGAGGCGAAGGTGTGTGTCTCCGACAGCGCAATGTTCAGGCCCCGCGATTCCTGCACGAACGAATCAGTGGGGAAAAGCTTGGGGCTGACGTTGCCCACATCCTCGACTACAAAGCGACCGTAGAGAACGTCGTTCTGCGAGAAGCGATGATCGATTCGTCCCAAACCCTGGTCTACACCAACCTTGTTGGGATCAGTTGAGATCCAGTTGAGTACTGGATTCGCGGGATTGTCCGGCAGGGGAACGTACTTTTGGAGAAGCTGCGTGGCGTAAGAGCTCAGCCTCCCTTGCGGTATCCGGTTTCCGTCAAAGGGTTGGCCGGTCAGAGGATCGATAATTTGGATGCCCTGAGGAAGGAGGTCCGAGAAGTCGCCCGAACGTTCGGCCGCTCCCGGGACCAAACCGAGCTGAGTGTAGCCTTTGCGGATGCGCGTTCCTTCGTAGCTCCCGAAGGCGAAGGTGTTGTCCTTGCGGATTGGCCCGCCCATTGTGCCTCCGAACTGGTTGCGGCGCAACTCCGGTAAGCGGTTGGCGAAAAAGTTCCGAGCATCGAACTTGTCGTTGCGAACGAAATCATAAGCTGAACCGTGGAATCTGTTGGTGCCGGATTTCGTCACCAGATTGATCTGGCCGCCAGCTTCGCTCCCGAGCTGTGCGTCATAGTTGCTCGTCTGGACGCGGAATTCCTCGATTGCATCCACGGTAGGGCTAATAGCTGGACCTTCGTGCTGGACTTCCTTGATGGGAACACCGTCCAGCAGGTACTCGTTATAGTTCGCGTTCTGACCGTCCACACTGAAGGACACCCCGCTGTTCCGCGGTCCCAGACTGTAAGTCTCCACATAGTCGCCCGGAGATCCCTCGACAACCCCGGGCACGAGCAGATTGAGTTGCGTGAAATTGCGTCCATTGAGGGGCAAGTCCAAAATGCGCCGGTTTTCAATGAGCGAGCCAACTTGAGAGTCATGGGTCTGCAGCAGTGGCGCAACGCTGGTTATGTTGACCTGCTGTGTCACCTCGCCGACTTGCAGGCTGAAATCCACTCGCGCCGCGTGTTGAACGTCCAGTTTGACGTCCGAGGCGACACCGAGCTTAAAGCCTGCCATCTCGGCGGTGATTTTGTAGGTTCCCACAGGGAGGCTCGGCGCGGCGTAGTCCCCTGTGCTGGCCGTCTTGACGGTGCGAGTGAGGCCGGTTCCTAAGTTGGTCACTGTAATCTCAGCGCCCGCGACAACTGCCCCGGACTGGTCTGTCACGGTGCCCACCAGGCCGGAAGTTTCCTGTGCCCAAGCAGCGTTGAGCGCAAGGGCAACGCTGTAAACTAGCATGGTAATTATCTTACGCATATCTTCGTCCCTCCTTGAAAATCGTTTTAATAAATCCATTCATATACGCCCAACGCGGCTGCTTGTCAAGCTTTTTCTTGGGTCCTGTCAAAGCTCTTTAGAAATGTCCCCCTTTCTTAGCTCTTTAGAAGTGTCCCCTCTGAAATTCTCTGACGGTTGCTTTGGGTGTTGAGGTCTCTTACGGGTTCCGGTCGGAGCGGAGCCCTGCGAAGCCCGAAGGGCGAAGCGTTTAGGGCGGAGCGCAGGCCGGAACCCGTGAGTGCCCCCACACGGAAAGCAAAAAGCAGAGAGCTTCAGAGGGGACATTTCTAAGGAGCTTTGACACCAGGGCGATTGGAGCTTGACACGAGAGAGCGGCAGGCCTATGGTTGTCGCGTAGAAATAAAGTGGCTCTGTTGACATCCTTATCTCAACCACGGAGAATTCAAGTGCGCCAGCCCTTGGGAAGGGTCCGCTTGGTAGGAGGCAGCCAGCGCGATGGCGGAGATTGGACTCTTGGCATTTGCCCGCACCGCTTGGGAAGTGGGTCGGGCAGTGCTCCCACCCTATCGAACTCGCTTCAGCAAGCACCAGTTCACCCAACCGCAGTTGCTGGCCATCCTCTGTCTGATGCGTTACGAGGACTGGACCTTTCGCGAAGCCGAGGTGCGGTTGGGCGAGCACCGCGAATTGCGTCAGACCTTGGGACTGTCGAGTGTGCCCGACTTCACGACGTTGTACCGTTTCCTGCGGCGTCTCGAAGACCAGCGCATCGATCGGGCTGTCGGCGAGACGGTGCGCCGGATGCGCGCTTGGCGACGCCGGGGCCACCGGCGGGCTCGGGTGGCCGTCGACGCGACCGGCTTGGCGCCAGGAGCGGTCAGCACGTTTTTTGTGCGGCGCCTGCATCATCACGGGCAAAAACCCCTGCCCTGGCGGCACTGGCTGAAGTGGATGGTCGTGGCGGATCTGGATCAGCAGTTCCTGCTCTGGCAGAGCGCGCGACGCGGTCCGTGGAACGACTGCGCGAATTTGCCGAGCCTGAGCGAAGCGGCTTCCCAGCAGACGCGCATCGGAGTGGTGCTGGCCGACGCCGAATTCGATAGCGAGAGGAATCATGCCTACCTCCGGCGCCCACTGGGGGCCCGGAGCGTGATCCCGGCCAAGCGTGGGAAGAAGACCTGGCGGGTGCGCGGAGTGCGGGCCGAAATGCGGCGGGCGTTTCCGCGAAAGCTCTACCGGCGCCGCGCCCTGATCGAAACGGTGTTCTCTTCGGTGAAGCGCAAGCTCTCGGCTCGGGCGCCCGGCCGCTCGCTCCGGATGCAGATGCGCCAAGCCCTGCTGCTCGGACTGAGTTTCAACCTCTATCGCTTGAGGCATCGCTATCTTTTCCTGAGGATGTCAACAGAGCCAAATAAAGTTGAAATAGGAAGTTCCCGTGAAGACTTCTCGCAGAACGTTTCTGGGTCAGGGGGTCGTGGCAGCGGCGGCGGCAGGTTCGATCCGGACGACCGCGGGCAGAAGCCAGACAGCGTTCCTCGATATCATCCGTCCGCCCCATCACGTGACGGCGTACACCGAAGGCGGCGGAGGTCCACTGCATCTGCAGCGCTCCGGTGGGCGCTGGCAGGCCGGAGATATCGAAATCACCATCGAGCCGAAGCAAGGGCAGGCAGGCCGTGAGCTTCCAATCGTGATGGCATCGCCTCGCAGCGCGCTCAAGCACGTGCACCTCCGGTGGTCGGGCGTGCTGGCCGACAACCTGCGGTTCCTGGGGGACCACTGGGAACGATCTTACGGCGATCTGGAATGGCGCGGCTTGGTGGGAGACCGGATCATGCCGTGGTATTTCATGGCCTCTGAAGGCAAAGTCACGCACGGCTATGGGGTGAAGACGGGCGCGGGCGCGTTCTGCTTCTGGCAGGCCGATCCAGCAGGAATCTCGTTGTGGCTCGATGTACGAAACGGGGGCGGCGGTGTACAACTCGGCCAACGACAGCTGGCGGCAGCGGTGGTGGTTGCCCTCCAGGGCCAGCCCTCTACGAGGCCGTTTCAGGCGGCAAGGGAGTTCTGCCGCAGATTATGCGACCACCCGCGTCTGCCGGGACAACCGGTTTACGGTTCAAACAACTGGTATTACCTGTATGGCAAGAATATGACCGAGGCGGGCATCCTGCGCGACTCGGACTTGACGGCAGAGCTTTCACCGGCGGGCGCGAACCGTCCGTTCATGGTGATCGATATGGGCTGGGGCCAAGCGCCCGAAGGCGCCGGGCCGTGGACGGTCGACGACAACCGGTTCGCGGATATGCCGGGCCTAGCCGCAGACATGAAGAAACGCGGAGTGCGGCCGGGGATCTGGGTCAGGCCGCTGCTCACGGTCGAGGCCTTGCCGGAAGCTTGGCGATTGACAGTGAACCGCGTCGATGGTCCCAAGCCGCCACTTCTGGTGATGGACCCCAGCGTGCCCGAGGCTCTGGCGCACGTGCAGCAAGGCCTTCGCAGCGTCGTCGGTTGGGGATTTGAGTTGATCAAGCACGACTTCTCGACCTTCGACCTGCTCGGCCGCTGGGGCTTCCAAATGGGGGCGGAGTTGACCTCCGAGGACTGGCACTTTGCAGATCGCAGCAGGACCACGGCGGAGATTATCCTGCAGTTCTACCGGGCCCTTCGCGAGGCGGCGGGGGATGCGATCTTGATCGGCTGCAACACGGTGGGACACCTCGGCGCCGGGTTGTTTGAGCTGCAAAGGATCGGTGACGATACGAGCGGACGGGACTGGAACCGAACCCGCAAGATGGGCGTGAACACACTCGCCTTCCGGCTGCCGCAGCATCGGACGTTTTTCCTGGCCGACCCCGACTGCGTACCGGTAACGAAAGATGTGCCGTGGAAGATGACGCAGCAATGGCTTGACCTCGTAACCCGGAGCGGAGCGACACTGATTATGTCGACGGACCCGTCAACGGTGACAAATGAGGAGAAGAGGTCGCTGAAGGCGGCGCTCGCCGTGGCTTCTCGATGGCAGCCGGAGGCTGAGCCGCTCGACTGGATGGAGAACACGTCTCCCGGCCGGTGGAGATTCGAGGACAAGGTCTCGAGCTTCGATTGGTTTGGCGAAGAGGGAGCCGATGCCTTTTCGAGGTGAGGTAATTCAAGGTCTTTAGCTTATACTTCTGATGGACTATTGAATCTGCTGCTTCATTCCGCCAGGTCGAGTTCCTGCCACACGGGATAGCGCGTAAGCTCTCCCTCACAAACGTTTCCCCCGAATCGATAATTGCAGCTAACGCGGCGTAGACGTCTTGGATTGTTACGTCGCTCGTCGAGTTGCTAGACGTTCTCAGCATTTAGAATTTCAGGCACCTCGTCTAAGATGACTGGAATTGCCATTGCCGTACCAGGGTAATCGGGCACGCTATGAACTTCCATTAAATCATCCCCTGGAGAGATTGGCCCATTAAGCCCAGCAGTGACCCTTCTGTTGTGCCATATTCTGATGAGCATCGTCCTCACCCTCGTCAGAGTCGAACGCCACCAGCGTTGGCTGGTGTTTTTGCTTACACCATCTAGTTCCGTAGCCACCGAGAAGCAAATCTCCATCTCGCTTGCTCGGGTCGCACTAGCCCTACTTAGCTGAGGAGGAAGGATTCAGACCCAGGTCCAATGCCCTTGTGGTGGCTGTAGAACTCCCGTCCTGTGACGGAGCGGCAACAACCTTAAGCGTCTTTACGCGAGTTGCGGGCTTGTATTCTGGCAGCTCGGCTTCGAAACGTTCAACCAGTGGACGCAGGTCCTCGTACATGGCGTCCACGTCCCATTTCTTCTTTATCGCCCTCTGGCGGGTACAATGATGTAAGTATTTCGAAATCGCCTCCGGGTTGTTCACCCCCTCATATTTGTCCCACAGGTCGGGTCTTGTGAGGAATCGGAGGCCGTTTGTTCCGAGCTTCTGCTCAACCCCGAAATCGTCTGGCGGGGCGATGCTCAAGTCATCGTTCAAACGACGTCTTCCCCGGAAAAACTCAATCAGGTTCCGGTAGTGCAAAAGAAATGCTTCCAAATACACCCATTCGTCTGCCTCAGAACGGGGGCTATCCGCAGAGAATAGGCGTTCCTTTGCAAAGCGTAGCATGTCAATTTCATAAAGCACGGTCTGCGCGTGGTCGAGTTTGTCGGGGCGAGAGAAAACTTTACGTGGCGCTGACATTGCGCCCTCCTGAACCGCCTGGGTGCGACTTCGTATTTCGATTTCTGATTGACAACATATACCCGAAAGCACCTGCTAGCAATGCGTGCGGCCTCAACCGTTTACTTTCTGACGCTTGGTGCGTTTGCGGTCATCCCCATGTTCGTGGGACGAGCAGGGGCTTGAAGGGGAGATTTGCCGCGAACCGGCGATTATTTCGCCGTGCGCCCTCGTTGAGGCCACCCGTCGCGTACCAGACCAGAGGTAGTTATGGGTTCGCTATGCAGCCGCTGCCTTCGCCTGAACCCACGCGTATCGGGCAGTGATGTATCCCAGCCATTCCCGCATCTCGGGGAGCCGTTCCTCGGAAAGCCCACCAAAAAGCTGCTCCGTGCTGACGCTGACAAATCTGTCGCCAGGCATCACCAGTCTTTTCCAAACTCCCGTGGCAGTCTTTCCCAGGGGCTGGAGTTCAGCGGAGGTCACCTTCTGGAAATCAGTGTTACGGGAAGGGGCGATATGAAGCACGCTTACCTTGTTTGCCCCCAATTCATGCGCACGTTCCATTTCATTGGCCAAGAACTGCTGACGCATGAACTGATAGAAAGGCTCATAGAAAAGTGACTCGAAGCTCGGCAACAACGTCCTGTCGATTGGGCAGTCATCGCGGTCGAAGAGCGGCCTGTAGATGGCAGTGCGGTCGGTGCCGCTTTTGGCTTTTTTCAGCGGTGCGCCGCCATACGATTCGGTGTACTTCCACTCAACCAAGACAACCTGCCGCATCCCGTCTGCCTGCTCGAACATGACCGCCGCGTCTGCGCTGGTGAAGTTCGCCCCGCGTGTGCGCCTGCTGCCTCGGGCGATTTTCTCGGCCAAGTAATTCTCTTGGCCTATCCACTCGCAAGCCATGTATTGGCCGTCTTCTATCGGGAGCATTTGCCGAATGGCAGGGAAGACAGGGAGCAAAACTTCGGCCAATGCGCGGGGCCGGTCCGCAAACGGGAACAGAAAATTCAGACAACAGACCCGCGAGTCGCAAAGATGATTGCTCGGCTTGCCGTCCCGCCCGTCATGCCATTTAATGCCTTGAGAGGCGAAATAGGCTGGGGCGCTTTTGCGAATTCCGGGAAAGAGGTTTTCTTCGGCGTATTCGAGTGGCAAACAAAACGGGCGTGTCTTGCCTTTGTAAATACCATCGCCGCGAGCCGCGTCAGAAAAGTATGACGAGCTCGTCTTAAACTTTGCCTGTTGCGGCTTCTCGATTTCGAGGAATTGACCCATTGCACCCTCCATTATCTACCCTGACGAGTCGCCTTGACTGCACGAACCGACTTGGGTTCGCTGCCGGTGGAGACGCGCCCAAAGCGGCTTGGCGCACCCGAAAAAAGCATGGCGAGCCATACCCACACGACCCACGGCCATGTCCTCGGGTCAGCCCATCGGATTGGAGCGGCGGCGAAAATCAACTCGAATCTCATGCGAGTCAAAACCTGTCCTCTGGAACGCATCTCGCCACTTCATCGACCACGGAGAATCGCTGCCGAGGGTCTGCGTCGAACCGGCGGCCAAGGGCGTAGGCATTCGCCTCCAGAGGGATGCCTTCGTAACTGCCGCTGGCCAGGAACCCTCGGACGTATAGTTCCGAGAATCGCCGAATCCCAAGCTGGTGGTATTGCTCCACGTGGACGAGTTCATGGAACAGTAGCCCGTCCGTAAACGGCACGTGCGACACGACCACTTCGCCGAACGTGATAGCATTGATTTTAGACATGTCTCGCAGGCCCGAAATGCCCATGCGCCTCAGTGTCCGGTAGAACGGCGGATATTCCAGCCGGATGCCCTCCCGCACAAGGAGCCGCGCCTCGTCGAGCACCTGAGGCAGGAAAAAGCCAGCCATGGCCGCCCGCTGCGCCTGGGTAAGGGGAACCGCTTGAGGGGACAGTGTTTTCCGTTTTGCATTGATGTAATAGGCAACAAGGGAGGAGACCCGCAGGACTTTCGCTACAACAAGTTTTACCGAAGCCATTCGGTTCACGCGTATACCCTTCACCAAGTCCCCAGCGCATCAGGACAGGGGCACTGCCGACGCCCAAATCCGGTCGAGCTTCGTTCGGAGCTTGTTCATGTTGGTCACGCCTTCGACTTTGTTCAGAAACGTAAGCTTCGCCCGCATGCCCTTGATGGAGCCACCAAGCGTGTAAAAATGAGTGCCGTCCACCACAATCGCCCGGTCTTCCGTGTCAGTGCTGTGGGTTCTTGGTCATCCTTCCGGCAGGACCAATGCCCCTTTCCGTGCGAGCCTGTGGCTCCAGAGGTGCCATTCAACCCTGACCAGCGGTTGCTACGCGGTCATGGTGTAGAGCGGGTTAAAATCCGACGCTGCTTGCTTACCCGCCATCCAGCGCAGAACGTAGACAGCTCGCGGGTCGGTGAGTCCTTTGGTGAACTTGTTTGGCACTACCTCCAAGAAAAAGTGGGCCAGCAGGTCTTTATAGTAGTCGATGTCCGGCTCGACGACGACGCAATCGACCGGCGACCCATCCGGGCCGGGAAGGGTCTTGGCGTTCCCCTGGTGGAAAGTCAACTGCACGTTGGTCACGTCAAACTGCCTCTGCTTGTAGCTCAAAGTTGCGCCCGGATGGAAGATGCCGGGGTCCTTTTCCTCGGAAAATGCCCCCATGGCAGCGGCCTTCACAACATCACCGATGAGGGACTGGTCCACATATGCAAAGAATCTGTCCTGTGCCATTGCGAACTGAGAATCGTCCCAGATGGGTTGCCAGTAGTAGCCGAGCGGACTCTTTCCGCTCGCCAAGGTGATTTTTGACATGGCGGTAAGCAGGTTCAGCAGGCAGGCCAGCACCAGGCCCCCGGATTGTTCCATCAGGTTGCTGTACCGTGCGCCCGCGTCAGGGATGCCCGCTGAGATAATCTGGCCAAAGCGCGGGCGAACGCTGTTCAGCGCTTGCCAGCTTGCACCGCCGAAATTCAAGTGAGCGCCCTCAGGAACAAGCATCAGCTCCAAAGCCGCTGGTTTCGCCGGAGAAATGTTGACGGGCTTCCAGGCTGCGCCCTGGTACCCTTTCGCGGAGACAATCACGGTGTAGTTGTCGAAGAGGTTGTCGAAGTAGGTCAGGCCCTTGATGAGTTCCGCCGAGCCGGTTCCGTTCACGTCGCTCTCTTGCCACTCGCTCGGCGCACGGCCGTCAAAAATCCTCGCGGACCACTGCACATTCGCTGGTAGAGGTTGACGAGTACCGTCAACCAAGTTGACTAGAATGCTCCCCGTTGGCGTAGCACCCATAGTTTCCTCCCGTCACAAGGTTCCAACCAGGATTTCTGTTTTCAAGTTTTGACTATTCGATAACATACACCTAACCTCCTGCGTGCGCAACCGAAGGGGGCATAGGTTCGGACGCACCACTGTAACCGCACGGCCCGACTGCTACCATGGGAGTTACTGCCCAATGGGGAAGCGCTGTGTGGTCCCATGGATGGCGAACCAGGCAATCACCCGTGCGTTGAGTTCTGCGACAGCGGGGCTTGCCGCGCCTCAGTGGCCCGCGTTAGGCACCTGCCATTGGTTTATGTGGGCGGGGTGGGAGAGCGTTTTGGCTCATCGAACAAGAATACGGTTCGGAGGCATTGGCACAGGGTCCCCCGTCGTTGTATTTGTATCGTAAAAGGTGATGCCTTCTAATCGGTCGTTCTTAACCACTAGGTCTGCAAGCAACCACCCTGCTCTGTCCTTTCCGGCGAAAGAATTGCCCGCTTTGTCCTGATAAGTTTGAGACGCGCCTTGGGTCTCGGGACGAGTGGCTACAAGCCAGCCGTCCGCCCACAGCTTGTCCTTTGCTTCTTCGAGCGGCAGGTTCAGCAAATCACACACATACAACTCTTGCGAGTTTGGAGCCATCAGGTTAGTCCCTCCTCTTGGCTGACTCGGTATTAGACCTTGAACCCATGCAGCGTTCTTTTTCATCGCTGATTTGAGCTACAAGCTGCTCCCCCGCGTCCATGGTTCTGCGCAGGGCCTCGACCTCAGGCGCTTTCATGGCCTTGGACTTGTCGATGAACTCACAAAGTTCATCGACCGTAGCAAAGGAGTGGTCCGAAATAGGAGTGAGGCTCAGCCCGAGGTCTGGATTGGGGCCGACTGCGAGCATGCAATGGTTGCCAGCAGGGGAACTGGAAAGCTTCCTGGCGAACAGCAACAATTTTCATAATTTATCAGTTAAGCACTCCGGCAATCAGATTTGTACAAAGTGCCGCTCACGTTTTCGGGTATGGAAAAGATTAGGAGCAGGTCGCTGCCGCCCCGACACTCCTGTTACTGGAGTACTGGGGAGAAGGGATTTCCCGCCAGCCATTCCTTCAGCTGAGCGGTTTGCTTGGAGCGCTTCCAGCCAGTCTATTTCTGCCCGCGTAAAACTGGAGGCATAGCGTTTGGCCAAGAACAGAAACAAACTCGAAAACCCATCCCACGTCTGAGGCTCTCCGAAATTACCCGTTTCGAGACTTGAAGTTCAAGAACGTTGGGTTTATTCACCAGGCGGAATTGTTGTGTCCGGGGTTCCACTCTGCTTGTCACCAGCTGTGCTGAGCCCTTTGTTGCCTCCTTCCTGTGCGCCGTTCTTTCCTGTTGGTGAATCCTTTGGGGTTCCATTCCCGACCTCTGTCTGTTTTTTGCTCTCAAACCAGTCGTGAGCCTTCTTCCAAACATCCTCACTAAACACCGCCCCGACCATGCAAGTGCACAAAAGCACGTAAGAATTCGGTTCACCGGTACCCGTCCCGAAAATATTAAGCCCACCTTCGACAGCAAGGAAAATGACAATGGCTGCCGAGAAACCGCGGATTACTACTCCCGCCAAGTCTTCAACGAAGGGGTCGCCCGCCTCGCGTTTCGGCTGTTGGCGAATGAACGAAGAGGCCGCCGCTCCGAGGAGGCCGACGCCTAGCATACCTGTAATCACCGCCAGAGGGAGGGACTCCGATTGCAGCAACCAGCCTGCAAAAAATCGGAAAGCACCCCAAGCATCTACCGCATTCGGAGGTGTCGGTGAAACGAATTCGGAATAGTCAGGAAGCTCACAATTCGGCACCTCAATTCTGGAAGACGAGCCTAATCTGTACCTGGCCGAATAGTATCGGGGCACGCTGGGGTTTGACTCGGCTGCCTTGGCCGTTACGATATCACCTTCGATTGCTTGGCTTAGGTCATTGGCCCAGAGTTGCCATGAATCCTCTTCATACCGCACTCTACTTGCACAATTACGAAGAGGTTCTTCCATCGTTGCAATCCGACGTTGGAACTCTAAATCGAGGGTTTGAATGTAGCGGGAACGCTCGCGCGCGGCCATGTGCCCTACAGTTCCGCTGTCAAAGGTGTGGGGGCAACCTAATTATGAGCAGTTTTTTCGGGGAAAATGGGTAACACTTTTTTGTTCTGAGTGATGGTGATCACTCCGTTTCTTTGTAACCAAGTTTCCACCGCCAGACGCCGCGCTGTTTCGACTTGGTGTTGAGTGT
>Ga0116124_1000696_pt1 | contig 29110 bp, 25 predicted proteins | sample June2015DPH_13_1_2_FD_89728 | JGI IMG/M metagenome (GOLD analysis project Ga0116124, IMG submission 89728) | Peatland microbial communities from SPRUCE experiment site at the Marcell Experimental Forest, Minnesota, USA - June2015DPH_13_150 | ecosystem: Environmental > Terrestrial > Soil >... | reverse complement strand
GACTTCGGCGCGCTCCCGCAACTTGGGGTCGACGGGGAAGGTCATTTCGGCCACTTCGTCGATGGCCGCGGGAACGGCGGGAGCTTCGCTGAAACCATCACCCGCGCGGAAGGCCTGCAATTCGTAGGTGTAAATCGTGTCCGTGACCTGATGGAACAGCTCGCTGAGGCGCGCATCACTGTTGGGGTCGTAGCCGCTTTCGAGCATCCAGTCGACGGCATCGTCAAAATCGCGGCGCGCGGCTTCCAGGTGGCCAGCCTGGTAATTGGCTTCGCCGGAACTGAATTTTTCTTTGACCTTTTCGATTAGGAAGTCGATACCGCCGGGTAGGGGTGCCTGCAGAGCGAGGAGAGGCTGCGACACCAAATTTCTGAGTGGCAGCGCGCCCACTTCGGGGGCGGCGGAGGCGGGGGCCCGCACCGGGGCCGGCGCCGGAATATGCGCCTGCAGGCGTTTCCTGGTGGCATCCTCGCATCCTGTGAAGGCGAGCAGGCATGCAAAACACGCCACCGCGCCCAGCAAAGGAAGGATGATCGGCTTCGGACCCATTTCTTCATGGTATGTAGGTCCTCCTGCGCCGGTCAATGCAATACCGCCCCACGCGGTAGCCCATGCAGCACCCACCCCAGGCCCGAAACGCTGGCCACGCCGGCTTATGGCGAGGGAGTTTTCTACACTCGACATCCTCGCCGGGTTGCGCCAGAATTCAGGCCGCCAATTTCGCATGCCGGGCACCCCTCGCCTCTCGCCGGCCTGCCCCGAGGAGATCTTGTATGCCACTTCCGCGCATCTTCGGCTTGTTGCTGCTTAGCCTTTCGCTGTGCGTTTCTGCCACGGCCCAGGAAATGCACCCGCCAGCGCGCTCCACGCCCGCTTTTGATCAGCTTAAATCGCTGGCCGGAGAGTGGGAAAGAACGAACACGCAAGGGTCCAAGGTGAGCCTGACTTATCAGGTGGTGTCCAACGGAAGCGTGCTGATGGAACGCCTGAAAAGCGGTGACATGTCAGAGATGATCACCATGTACTCGCTGGACGGCGATCACATCGTGGCGACGCACTATTGCTCCGCGGGAAACCAGCCCACCATGCAAACGCCCGCAGCCACGGCGGCAACGGGCAAGTATGATTTCAGTTTCGTGCGCGTCTCCGGCACCCGGACGCCGGATGAAGGGCACATGGTGGCGCTCTCGGTGACCATGCCGGACAAGGACCACCTCACGCAGGTGTGGACGTTCCAGGATCACGGGAAATCGATGGTGGAAACGTTCACGTATACGCGGAAGAAGTAGCCAGGGCAGCGCCGCTGTACGCGCGAATGTGTTTGCCAGTGCGGGCCGGAAGCGGGGATCACTTAGCCCGTTCGACGACGCCAGCCGCTTCCAGCGCCTTCAGGTACTCAACGACCGTTTCGAGAGGCACTGGGCCATATTCAGCGGAGACGGCATCGCGAATCTGCTGCGCGTTCCGTTTTCCGTCGGCGAAATTCACGACTTCATAGGCATACTCTTCCCCGCTTCCCCAGAGGCCGGTGTAGTCGAGGAGCTTTGGCTTTGTGGGGAGCCCGCGCTTCGCTCGCTCATCTTCGAAGTAATTGCTGCCGAACACCGCCATGGGTCCTTTGATGGAAGAGTTCCGCGCGAATTTCAGAAGTCCATCGCCAGAGGCGGGGGTCTCCGGGCCCAGTGCAGTTTCCAGCGATTTCGTGGGCGTTTCCATGCCCGGTGCTTTGGCAGTGGCCGCCAGGTTTTGCCCCAGAAATTTGTCCAGGGAACGCTGCGTCGCGCTGGATTGCAGGGTCCACAGGCGAAGCACAGTCTCCATTTCACTAGGTGGCAACTGATTGGCGCGACGCACGGCTTCATTCATTTCGATCATTTGTTGCATGGAGATTTGTGGGGAGATATCCGTGCAAGTCTGCGCGGAAAGGTTTGCGAGGAAATAGCCGCTGGCGGTGCCGATGAAGGCCACGCGCTTCAGCTTCGTTGGATCGATATTGGCGGGCGTGTCGAGATTGGTGTGGATAAAGCGGTCGGGCCAGTCATTCAGATAGATCGCGGGGATGCCGAAGGAAGAGTCCTGATAAACGTCGTGGTCGCTTCCCATCGTGTAGGAGGAAAACTCAGCGCGCAGAGGCTCCTTGCCTCCTTCGGGAGAAGACAGAAGGTAGGCGGCTTTGCCGGTGGCCGCGTATTGGTAGGACTGCTCGTTCACAAACTCGGCAAAGGCCCAGGCTACGTCGTGCACAAATGATGGCAGGCTCATGGGCCCACGTGTCACGTGAAACACCGCCTTGGTTTCCGGACCGCCGCCCACCATGTCCATGTGCACGACGGCCTTGATGCGCTTGGTGAGATCGGGTTTGGCGTTCAGCAGAGCCAGCGTGCCCTCAATTTCGGGCGGAAACACAAACCGAATCGTGCGAGCCGGGCGGGCGAGTTTTCCTTCGCTGAATGATTTCTGCAACGTTCTCGCCACCTCCAAAATCGTCGCGCACCCGCTGGCATTGTCGTTCGCTCCCGGTTTCTGATGGTCCAGGTGGCAAGAAAAAACGATCTCTTCTTCCTTTAGTTTCGGATCAGAGCCTGGAATCGTGGCGGTGACGACTTCATAGTTTCCGGGATGCTGCCCCGCTTTCACCACGGCGCGCAGCTCGATTTTCTCTCCTTTCTTCAGCCGCCCCTGAAATTCATGAGCGGTTTTCAACGAGACCATGAACGCGAATGTTTTGTTTTTCGAGAAGGTGTCCAGATGGCCCCAGCGAATGGCGTCCCGATTTTCACCCCACCACGCTGTCTTCTGGTTTTGTGCGTAACTCACAATCCCTGCTGCACCGAATTTGCCGACCGCCAGATCCTGAACGGCGCCTGGCTGCGTGCTGACCAGAACCAACTTCCCTTTCACATCCTTGCCCGCGTAATCGCTTTCCGCTATTCCTTCGCCAACATTCACCAAATCCGCGGTCACATCCGCGCTCTCGCTGTCTTCGGCTAACGACACAGGTTCCCGTTCATAGCTGGCAATCTTGGCTTCCAGTACTTTCCCGCCGCGAATTTCGGCGAGGTCTCCTTCTTGTGCATCCCAGGCCGGGCGCGAGCGCTGTGTGCCGTAGTAAATCTTACCGTCGGCCGGGAATTGCAGAATGGTCACGTCGCTCAGACCGTAAGCGCGCAGGCGCTCCGCCACCAACTCAGCCGCCTTGTGGTAACCCTGCGAGCCGCGCTGGCGGTGAAAACCGGCGATTCCTTCCAGATTGCGTTTGGCCGTTTCCCCGCTGACTTCGTTGGCCAGCGCCGCCACATCCTTCTCCGCCAGCAACGGAGGCTTTTGCGCCAGCGCTACGCCGGTCATCGTCAACGCCAGGATCGTCACCGCCCACAATTTGCTCATCGCGTCGTCCTCACCGCTCTCATTCTACCTCTTTACTTGCCCCATCGCGTTTGCCGTCCCAACTTCAGGTCTCTTGCCCGCATCCAAGAAGCGAGCGAAATTTCCGTGCCAGTTGCGGCGTATCATTCATTGACGTCCCATTGACCGCGCCCATTGACCCAAATCCCCAACGCCGAAACCGCCATCCAGCTTGCCCGCGTTTCCCGCCAGTACACCATGGGCGGGGCGACCATCCAGGCCGTGAACGACGTTTCGCTTTCGGTGGCACGAAACGAATTCCTGGCGCTGCTGGGCTCTTCCGGGTCGGGGAAATCGACGCTGCTGAATCTTATAGCGGGCCTGGACCGGCCCACGTCCGGTTCGATCATGGCGCAAGGGCAAAATCTCGCGGAACTCACGAGCATCGAGCTGGCGCGCTACCGCTGCAATACGATTGGCATGATCTTTCAATCGTTCAACCTGCTGCCGCGCATGACACTGGAAGAAAACATCGAACTGCCGTTGCGACTCGCGGAGGTGGATCGTGAAGAACGGCCCGGGCGCGTGCGCGAGGCGTTGGAGCGCGTGCGGCTGACGCACCGGCTGGGTCATCGTCCCACGGAACTTTCCGGCGGCGAGCAGCAACGTGTAGCGATCGCGCGGGCGCTGGTGAACCGGCCGAAGATTTTGCTGGCGGATGAACCAACGGGCAATCTCGATTCGGCAACAGGAGAAGCGATTCTGTCGCTGCTGCGCGACGTCCAGCGCCAACTGGGAATGACCATCGTGATGGTGACGCACGAACGGCCGCTGGCTGAACGCTACGCCGACCGGTTGGCGATCATGGGTGACGGCAAGCTTTTGTCAGCTTCGGAAATCACGAAAGAGGCCGCGCGATGAAACCCCGCGACCTCTCGGACCTGGCGTTCCGCAATCTTCGCGAAGCGATTTTGCGAAACGCCCTGACGACGCTGGGAGTGGCGGTCGGAGTGGCTTCGCTGGTGGCGATGTTGTCGCTGGGTGTGGGTTTGCAGGAGCTGGCTTCCAAACGGCTCTCGCAGAGCGGGCTGTTTGACACGATTTTCGTTACGCCAAAGAACAATTTCCGCGGCATGGGGCGTCCGCAACGCGAAGTGCAGTCCGATAAGCCGCCGCGGACCTTGGACGAAGACGCGCGCAAGGAGATCGAGAAGCTCCCCAACGTGATCGAGGTGTATCCGCAAGTGCGGTTTTTCACCGAGGTGCGCTTCAACAACAAACCGTTTGCGACGGTGGTGGCGGGGATGCCGGACTCTTCGCGCAATTCCGGTTCGTTCGATGGCATGCAGGGATATTTCTTCTCTTCGCCAACGGCGGACGAAGCGATTTTGCAGATTGAATTCGCAAAGGACCTTTCGGAAAAGCCCGCATCGCTCATCGGGCAGGACCTGGTGCTGCGGTATGCGGAACGCCAGGCGCTGCCGGCGAACGATGATTCGTCCACCCCGAGCGGCGAAACTTCGGGCGGTTTCTCCGTAGTGCCCAAGGAACTGCGCTTGAAGATTGTGGGCATTGTCGAAACGGAGCCGGCCGCCGGATATGGCGGCTATGGCAATGCGCGATTGTTGATGCCGCTTTCCACCGCATCAACGTTGCGCGCGGCGCAGGTGAACGACTTGCGCGATATCGTGCGCGACAACACGGCCAACAAAACCACGTACGCCTCGCTTTCCGTGCGCGCCAAATCGCCTTCCCAGGTGGAAACGCTGGAGGCATCAATCAAGTCCATGGGCTTTGCGGCGTACTCGCTGCTGGACGCCTCGAAATCGCTGCGCACGTTTTTCTCCGTGTTCGATCTGCTGCTGGGAATTTTTGGGAGCCTGGCGCTGGCGGTGGCGACGCTGGGAATCGTCAACACGCTGGTGATGGCGATTCTGGAGCGGCGGCGCGAAATCGGCGTGCTGAAAGCGCTGGGCGCGGCGGATTCGGACGTGCAGCAACTCTTTTTTGTCGAGGCTGGCGTTATGGGATTGTTCGGGGGATTCTTTGGAGTGCTGTTTGGCTGGTTGCTGGGGCGCGCGATCACCTTTGGCACAAACGTGTACTTGAAGCGGCAGAACCTGAATCCAATCGAACTTTCTTCCGTGCCGTGGTGGCTGGTGGTTGGGGCCATTGTGTTTGCCATTCTTGTCAGTTTGGCCGCGGGGCTCTATCCTGCTTCGCGTGCGGCCAAGCTCAATCCGGTTGACGCGCTGCGTTATGAGTAGGAATGCTCGGGCGTTGGCCTCTTTCGTCGGCCTGACCTCCCTGTTTTGCTTTTTGTGCTTCCCCAACGCCCTGCGCGCGGCGACGGAGCGCGTCGAGTGCAATTCCCTTCCCAGCAAATTCGTGCATCGCGCGGTGCCCTACTGCGTCATGCTTCCGCCGGCGTTTGACGCGGACAAGACGCGGCATTTTCCCATCCTTTATTTGTTGCACGGGCTTGGGGACAACGAACAGTTCTTCATTCATTCCGGGGAATGGAACCTGGTGGAAGACATGCGGGAGAAGGGCGAGCTGAAGGATTTCCTGATCGCCACGCCGGATGGGGGCACGAGTTTCTACATCAATGCGAAAGACGGGAAGGAACGCTACGAAGGCTTTCTGATGCAGGAATTCCTGCCGTTCATCGAGAAGCGTTATCGTGTGTTGCCGGGCCGCGCCAACCGGGCGATTTCGGGAATCTCGATGGGCGGCTACGGGGCGCTGCACCTGGCGTTCCGGCATCCGCAACTGTTCTCCGCCGTAAGCGCGCACAGCGCCGCGCTGATCGAGAAATTGCCCGTGTTTCTCGGCGGTGCAGCGGGGCAGAGCAATCAGCCCAATCGCGCGAGGATCTTTGGGGGCGTATTTGGCAGCCCGCCTGACCCCGTGTACTGGAATCAGGAAAGCCCAATCACGCTTGCGCGTACGGCGAATTTGGCGGGATTGAAGATTTACTTTGATTGCGGGGATCAGGATGATTATGGCTTCGACGCGGGGGCTGCGGTGCTGGACAAGGTCCTGACGACGCGGCACATTGCCCACGAATTTCACTTGTACCCCGGCCGGCACGATGCGAGCTACTTCGCGGCGCACCTTCCGGCGTCGCTGGAATTTCATTCGCGCCTGTTCGCGCGCGCAGGCCACGAATCTTAGTTTGTCCAGAAAGATGAGGGCGTGGCAGAATCGGGGGTTGCGAGTCCCCGCATTTACGCACTGGAGATCCGATGAACAGGCGAACGCCCGTTTTCACTTTGTGGCTTTTCCTTGCGTTGGTCGGTTGTGGAGGCGGAAGCGTAGGCAACTCGAATCCGCCGCCACCGCCGCCGCCAACGGACCCCGACCAACGCGCTGACCTTTTGCTGTCTCAAATGACCCTGGACGAGAAGATTCAGCTCGTGCACGGCAACTTCACTTTCCAGAACCCCGTCACCCCACGAGGTGCAGGGCTCTGGGTTCTCGGCATATCCAGGCTGGGGATTCCGGATCTCCTGCTCGCGGACGGGCCCACGGGAGTCGGGGACAGCGCAGGGCCGGCGACGGCACTTCCGTCGTCCATCGCGAGCGCCGCAAGCTGGGACTTGGATGAGGCCTACAAGTACGGACAAGTGATCGGCAAGGAAACGCGCGCGTTGGGCCTCAATGTGAACCTGGGAGGCAACGTCAATCTGATCGGGCGTGAGCCGCGCGATGGCCGCACTTTTGAGACCACGGGAGAAGATCCCTTTCTGGCTGGGGCGATCACCGCCGCGCACCTACGGGCTATTCAGGACCAATACGTGATTGCCGGTGTGAAGCACTTCGCATTGAACGACCAGGAGACCGCTCGCACGACGGCGAATGGCATTATCGATGAACGCTCGGCGCGGGAAAGCGACCTGCTGGCTTTCGAGATCGCGCTCAAGGACTCCAACGCTCAAATGGTGATGTGCTCCTACAACCTGGTGAATGGAGTGTACGCCTGCGGGAACGATCATCTCTTGAATGGAGTCCTGAAAGGAGATTGGGGATTCAATGGTTTCGTTCTATCGGACGCGTTCGCCGCGCAAAGCTCCGTGGCTTCCGCGATGGCGGGACTGGATCAGGAGCAGCCGGGACAGTACATGTTTGGAGGCATCTGGGTCCCCGAGAGTCTCGCGGCTGCCGTGCAGAACGGCGATTTGCCGCTCTCGCGCTTGAACAATATGGTGCATCGAATCGTTCGCGCGATGTACGCATCCGGCATCTTCGACCACCCCGCAGCGGTTCAGTCAATCGACGCGGCAGGTGACGCGGCCATCGCACGGGAAACCGAGGAGCAGGGCGCGGTGCTGCTGAAGAATGCCAACGGGCAACTGCCGCTCAACCCGTCGAACATTGCGTCAATCGTTGTGATTGGATCACATGCCGACGTCGGAGTGCTGTCGGGGGGAGGGTCTGCGCAAGTCATTCCAGTCGGCGGCGCAGCTCTTACTCTGCCGCCAGATTGCCCGGCGTACACACCAGGGCTGGGCGGACTGGCGTGCACGAATGCACATCAGACATTTGATCCCTCCTCACCGCTCGCGGCGATCAAGGCCAAAGCGCCGGCCGCCACTGTCACTTTCTACGATGGAAGCGATCCTGCACCAGCCGCTACGCTGGCAATGTCCTCGAATGTGGCCATTGTGTTTGTGAGCCAGTGGGAAAGCGAGGGGATGGACCTTCCGGACTTGAGTTTTTCCAACGATCAGGATGCCCTCGTGGCTGGCGTCGCTGCGGCCAATCCTCACACCATCGTGGTGCTGGAAAACGGTGGTGCCCAGACCATGCCGTGGCTTGGCAGTGTGAGCGCCGTGCTGGAGGCGTGGTACCCCGGCCAGCGCGGTGGCGAAGCGATTGCCAACATCCTGTTCGGCAGCGTGAACCCTTCCGGAAAACTTCCGATCACTTTTCCCGCGAGCGTGAATGACCTGCCTCGCCCCACCATTGCCATTCCGTCTCCGCCGGACTCGACCGCGCCCTTCGATGTTGACTACACGATTGAAGGATTCAACGTTGGATATAAGTGGTACCAAGCGCAGAATATTCAGCCATTGTTCGCATTTGGGCACGGACTCTCTTACACGACTTTTTCGATCTCGAATCTGCAGCTCGCGCCAAACGCGGCGGCGGCCAGCGGATTCCAAGTCAGTTTTGACTTGACGAACACCGGAACCCTTGCAGGCGCGGAAGTGGCACAAGTCTATCTGGGATTCCCGGACGGGATTGGAGAACCCGCGAAGCGCCTGGTCGGGTGGAGCAAGGTCCTGTTGCAGCCCGGCGCGCAACAACACGTGACAGTGGAAGTGGACGCGAACTCGTCGTCCCATCCGTTGTCCTACTGGAGCGCAAACGGTTGGGCGGTCGCGCCGGGCGAATACACGGTCTACGTCGGCAATTCATCCGACAACGTCAGCTCGGCGGGGGCATTTCAAGTCGGCCCGTAGACGAGCGTTCCTCGGGGGCTACTCGGTGGTCGAAAGGTAGACGGAACGGTTGATGGGGGCTCTCACTCCGATGCGTGCGAGGTTTCGGACAGAAGAATCATCGTCGCAGTTCCAGATCGCATCTGTGGATGGTGGAACGATTCCACAGCAAGATGATTCATCGAGAGAGTTCCAAGGCTTCGTGCCTCAACCAACTCTGGGAGTCACGCGGTGAAAAAACACGGCAAGGCAGTTTTGTGTCTTGGCAACGCCTTCGCTCTTATCGAGGGCCACCCAACTTCGTGTTGGCTATTGAACCGGGCACCCACCCGGGGATGTCCCAATGCTAAGGATGAATCACTCGCCGTTGGGATTTGATGTGCTGCCACCAGATACACACCGGACGACGCATGCAGAAGTGCTCCGACCGTGAGGGTGGCGGCTAGTCTAGGTAAAAGACTTCTTTCATCATGGCGAAGCGCTCGCCGGGCTGGAGGCCCGGCACCGGCTCGAAGAGGGCGGACATTTCCTGCTGCCATTTGAGATTCGTTTCATCCTTGTCGAGAGCACTCCAGGCAGCGTCAAAATCAGCGACCTGCATAACCAATATCAAATCCTGCTCTCTGCGGAAGATGGAGTACTTGGAGATGCCCACTTCCTTGAGCTTGGCGAGCAATGCGGGCCAGACGTGGCGATGGGCTTCTTCGTACTGCAGTTCCTTGCCGGCTTTAATCCTCAATCGAAAGGCAACGCGAGCCATGTGGACCTCCCGATGAGACTTATGCAGAAGCGCCGAGTCTCTGCAACCTGGAAGCGCCGCGAAGAATTATATGCCCCAAGGGCGGGTGAGGCAGAAAACTTTTGTGATTTATGGGCTCGAGCCACAGGAGGATCACACCTTTAAGTCCAAATCTTCCAGTGGCTTGGCGACATTGGGGGGAATGAACCGCCGCCAGAGAGAACGGGTGATTTTTGGCAGGCTTGCACGTTTACACTCCATTCATGTGATTGTTACTGGGCCGTTACCAAGCACTGCGGCTCCCCTGCCACAATGAGAAGGATTCCGGAGGGTGGAAGGGGTTCCTATTCACACCGATGCCTATCGTTACGCGACGCACTACGGTAAACTACCGCCGATGCGATCAACGGCGCGAGAGCTGTATATGAAGCGCATCCTGATTATTGAAGACGATCGCGACATCGTCGAACTGGTCCGCTACAACCTTGCCAATGAGGGTTTTCAGGTGAATGCGGCCCTCGACGGCGCCTCCGGATTGTCCGCGCTCAAGAAAACGCCGCCGGATCTTCTGCTGCTGGATCTGATGCTGCCGAAGATTTCGGGGCTGGAAATCTGCCGGGAAGTGCGCAAGGACGAATCGCTGAACCGCCTGCCCATCCTGATGTTGACAGCGCGAGGCGACGAAGCCGACCGCGTGGTGGGATTGGAGATGGGCGCGGACGATTACGTTACGAAGCCGTTCAGCCCGCGGGAGTTGATTGCGCGGGTGAAAGCGCTCTTGCGGCGGGCCGAACCGCCCGCGGAATCACCGCGGATCATCGAGATTGGCAAGCTGGCGATCGATCCGGCATCGTACCGCGTCAGCCAATCCGGGAAGCCCGTACCGCTGAGCACGCTGGAATTCCGTTTACTGTATTACCTGGCATCGCGCCCCAATCGCGTGTTCACTCGAGATCAGTTGCTGGATGCGGTGTGGGGCACGGATCGATTCGTGACCCCGCGCAGCGTGGATGTGTACGTGCGGCGGCTGCGTGAGAAGATCGAATCGGATCCGGAGAACCCCCTGCACCTGAAGACGGTGCGCGGCGCGGGCTACTTATTCGAGACACGTGCAGCGTAAACTATTCTGGAAACTCGCGCTGACCTTTCTGGCGCTTCTGCTGAGCGTTCTGCTCGCAGTGGATTTCCTTGCCGAACGAGCCCTGCGAGGCAGCTACCAAAGCGACGTATTTAACCAACTGAAGACCATTGCGCGGGTTCTACCTTTCGACCAGTTGCACTTCTCCAACTTTCCGCCGGAATCCGCAGAAGATCTTGCCGTGCTGAAGCACTGGGTTGCCGGCGCGGCCAAGAGCGGCGCGCGGATAACCGTGATCACGGCAGATGGCCGTGTGATTGCAGACTCGCAATCAGAAACGCAAACAATGGAGTCACACGCGAACCGCCCGGAGGTGCAGGAGGCGTTGCGGAATGGTGAGGGCAGGTCCACGCGAACGAGTGTTTCAGTGAAACAGCCACTGCTCTATTACGCGGAACGCCACTATATTTCGGGAAGTGTGCCGGTGGTGGTGCGGCTGGCCCTGCCGCTGGAGGCGGTCGATGAAACGCTGGGAAATTTCCGGCGCAACCTCTGGCTGTGGTCGCTGCTGATCTTGATCGTTGCCGGAGCGATTTCATTGCTGGTGTCGAGGTCGTTCACCGAGCGGCTGGAACGCTTGCGCGAATTCTCGCGGCGCGTGGCGGAAGGCGATTTCCGGCCGCTGCCTTCGGACGGGACTGGAGACACGCTGGAAGCGCTGGGGTACTCGCTGAACCAGACGGCCGCGCGCATGGACCGCACAATTCGCACATTGACGGAGGAGCGCAATCTGTCATCGGCGATTCTGGGTTCCATGGTGGAAGGAGTCGCGGTGGTGAACGGCGGCGAGCGCCTGGTGTTCGCCAATCCCGGATTTGCGTCGATTCTGGGTCTCGACGTGCCGCCGGTGTCCGGAAGTGCGCTGCTGGAGGTGGTGCGCCAGACGGAGCTGATCGAGGCGGTGCGCCGGGTGCACGCCGGGGAGCCGCGCGTGGAAGCGGAAATCGTGACGGGGACACTGCGGCAGCACTTTTTTGCGGCGACGGTTGCGGCGGTGCGCGCGGGAGAAACCTCTGGCGCGGTGATCGTGCTGCACGACATAACGGAGTTACGGAGATTGGAACGAATCCGGCGAGACTTCGTGGCCAACGTATCGCATGAGTTCCGCACGCCGCTGACGGCGATTCAAGGATTTGCGGAAACGCTGCTCGCGGGCGCGGTGAACGACCCACAGAACCGCGACCGGTTTCTGGGGATCATCCTGGAGCATGCGCGGCGATTGGCGCGGCTGACGGAAGATCTGTTGAAATTGTCGCAGATGGATGCGGAGCGGCTGGAGCTGGAACTGCGCCCGGTCAGCGTTTCGCAACTGGTGGAATCCTGCTACGAGACCGCGCGCCACCAGGCTGCGGAAAAGGAACTGAACCTTTCCCTGAACCTGCCGGAACGCCTGCCCGATGTTTCCGGGGACGCGCGGCGGCTGCAGGAGGTGCTGCAGAACTTGCTGGACAATGCGATCCAGTACACGCTCCCGGGCGGGAGGATAGTGCTGAGCGCCGAGGCCAAGAATGAAGAAGTGATCTTCACGGTGGCAGACACGGGCATCGGCATTCCGCAAGCCGACCAACCGCGGATTTTTGAGAGGTTTTACCGGGTAGACGTGGCGCGCTCCCGTGAAGCGGGCGGCACGGGGCTCGGTCTGGCAATTGCAAAGCATCTCATCGAGGGACACGGTGGCCGCATCTGGGTGGAAAGCGAAGTGGGTGTGGGCTCGAAATTCCATGTGTCTGTGCCGGTATTTGACGCGGAGCGCGCGGCAGTGCGAGCAGCGGCTTCAACAACGGGCAGCGCACGGGCCAATCGCGGAAACCTGCCGGCGAGTTCCTAAGACCCCCCTTTCCGCACTATTCATATCCCTGTAAACGAAGCGTAACCTTCGCGGAGCACACTTTCTGGGAGCGTGCGGGAGTGTGCAAGCCGGACTTCCGCCGCGGAGGCAAGAATGGCGACTGCAGCCGGACTGACCGAAGTAGTTCTGCACGACACGCTGGTCAATTAACTGATTTCCATGGCGCGGGTCGTGGAAACAGCAATGAACCGCGCGCTGGACGCGATCGTGGGGTTTGACAACCAGCGGACGGCAGGACTTCCGGGTGAAGTATTCCTTCTGGAACCGCGCATCAACGAAATGGAAATCGTGATTGACGAGCACGCCATCCGGCTACTGCGACGCGGTTCGTTCAACGATGACGAGATGCGCCTAATTGTAGCCGCACTGAAGATTACCAACGACCTGGAACGCATCGGGGATATTGCCGTAAGTCTTGCGGAACGCGTGATGACCTTACGCGAAATGCCGGGCGCGCGATCCCCGGAAGAACTGGGGCCGATGGTGGAAGCGGTGAGGTCGATGGTGAGCCGCAGCCTGGGCGCGCTGATCTTCCGGAACGCGGAAATGGCAACGCAGGTTCTGGAGAGCGACGACGTGGTGGATCAATACCGGGACCGCATCTTCGAGAATTTGCTGCAACACATGACCACGGATGTGGCGCTAGTGAGTCCCGGGATGCAGTTCGTATTGGCGACGCGGCATCTGGAACGGATTGCGGATCATGCGACGAATATTGCCGAGGACATTATCTTCTGGGTACGCGGGCTGGATGTGCGTCACGGGCGCGGGCTGACGTTGCGCCCGGAGCAATCCGACACGAACAGCAACGGGGCAACGGAGGTCACCGAGAATTCACATGGGCTTCATCCGGACGTGACTCCGGGCTGCGAGACTCAGCGCGTTTGATCTTCAATCCACGTCCTACCACGGGGACCGGTGCACCCCTGGCTCCGGTCCCCTTCTCCTCCCTCCCGCGAAAAAGAGCGAGCACGGAGCTGCAAAAACAAGCAAGAGATTACCACGCGGCTATAGGTGCTTGCACCGGAACAGCCGATGGCATGGCCGCAGAAAGGGCCGCACAACACGGTGAGGTGAGAGAAGCCAGCAAGGGTTATGAAAGTTTCAGATTCGGTGTCAAACGATTGAAATAAATAGGGTTGCATCGGTGCAACCGGAGTTTGTTACAGATTATTCATACCGAATTGACATGAGTGTAAGAGACGGCCACTAAGTTCGGAAACCGGGGTGGTACTTTCCCACGGAAAGATTTTGAAATCTGGAGAAATAAAGAGAGAGGAAATGAAAAAACTCGCATCACTCACGTTGTTGCTGTTCCTACTTTCGGGACCAGCGTTCGCAGACTCACCGAAAGACACACCGAAGGAAGCGGAGGCGCAGCCTACGGCCGCTGCAAAGGCCGCGGTTAAGACGAACGCGCAGATCGCCAAGGAACTTGAAGAACTGCGCCAGACGCTGCAGACGCAACAAGAACAACTGCAGATGCTGAAGGACGCCCTTGCCAAGCGCGACCGGGAAGTTGAAGACGCACGCAAGGCAGCGGCGGACGCGAACGCGCGCGCGGCCGAAGCCAGCAGCAAGGCGGCGGAGGCGGCGAACGGAACCTCTGAGGTGAGAACGTCCGAGACCTCACTCAACGCGTCGGTGAATGACCTGAGAGCCAGCAATGACGCGATCAAAACCTCGCTGGCGAAACAGGAAGAGGCGGCAAAGAAGGCCGCGGAAAAGGGGCCGACGACGATCCGGTTCAAGGGTGTGAATATCACCCCGGGTGGGTTCATCGCGGCAGAAACGGTGAACCGGCAACGGGCCGAGAGCGCCGACATCAACACGCCGTTCAATGCAATTCCCTACGGCGGGAATGCCTTGGGCAAAATGTCGGAAATGAGCCTCACCGGCCGCCAGTCGCGCCTTAGCCTGATGGCTGACGCAAAAGTTGGCGAAACAAAAGTGGCGGGCTACTACGAGGCAGACTGGTTGGGCACTGGCGTAACCTCCAACAACCGGCAGAGCAATTCCTACGTTTTCCGGCAGCGGCAAATTTGGGGACGCGCGGTTTTTGCAAGTGGCTGGTCGGTAACTGGCGGTCAGATGTGGAGCTTGGCCACCGAGAACAGGAAAGGTATAGCCAATCTTCAAGAATGGATTCCGGCAGTGATTGACCCACAGTACGTCGTGGGCTTTACTTGGCAGCGTGCCTACGGCTTCCGTGTCGCGAAGAACTTCAATGACAAGTTTGCGATCGGGGTTTCGGTCGAAGGCCCGCAGGCAACGCTAACTGCCCACGGAAACAGCACCTACACTTCCGCGAGCGGAGCCGTGAATACAAACACCTTCGTGTTCGCCCCAGGCGCAGGCGGAGGCCTGTTGAACTTCTCGGATACGACAGGGTATCCCGTGAACAAGACGCCCGACTTCGTCTTCAAGGCAGCCCTGGATCCAGGGTGGGGGCATTACGAGGTGTTTGGAATCCTCAGCACGTTCCAGAATCGCGTGTATCCTTGCGCGGTCGTGAGTCTACAGGCAACTGATGTCGCCAAAACTACAACGGTGAACATTACGTCTAACGGGACTACTTATACGGGGACGTATAACCCCAACGTGTTTGCGTCGGGCTCGAACCCATTAGTCAACGCGAGCTGCACCAACACCACTCCGTCTGCGGCCGGAGCGACTACCAATTCCCGGACGGGAGGCGGCGGAGGAGCTAGTGCAGACCTACCGCTGTTCCATAAGAAACTCGACGTTGGGGCCAAGGGCTTTTATGGCGTTGGCACAGGCCGGTTCGGTTCCGCGCAGCTGGCCGACGCTACCCTTCATCCAGATGGCACGCTTGCGCTGATTCATGGAGGCCATTGGCTTGGCAGGCTGGAGTGGCACGTTAGCCCGAAGTTGGACATCTACGGATACGTAGGTGGCGAATACAATGCACGAGCAGCCTACGCAGGCTTCTTATCCGTGAGCGGTTCCAGCGCGACTATTCCGGTTACTTTAACTAACGCAGCTTCCGGAACTAGCATCGTTTATCCTGAAACACAGACCACTTGGAAGACCTCTAACACGGGTATCGGCGGGTTCGGTTTCCCCGGCGCCAACAATTCTGGCTGCAGTGCCGAAGCCGCCCCCGGCGGAACCGGCACACCTTCAGGAGGTGGCAGCTGCAACGGAGACACCCGGTACATCGGGGAAGGTACACTTGGGTTCTGGCACAAGGTCTACGCTGGCGAGAAGGGGAGAATGCAGTGGGGCATGCAATACTCCTACTTTTACAGGACCGGCTGGTCGGGCAGTGGCGGCACCCTGCCAAGCGGGGTGACGAGTCTTGGACCACACGCGGTGGATAACATGGTGTGGACGTCGTTCCGCTACTACTTGCCATGAGGGGTCACGATTGACTTGACGCGTATAGGTTGAGAGGACGGCAAAAGGGCAGCTCTTCGCGGGGCTGCCCTTTTTTGAGCGGGGTTAGTTGTGGCGCAACTCCATGGAAAAGAAGTAGTTAACCATTTAATCTAAACATTTCTGATTTTTAACAGAGTCACGAGGAGATGTAACAATTCTGTAACATTAGGCGGTCAATCTGAAGAGTACTTGGGCAAACCTAAAATCCGCAGGGAGATAAACCTCATGAAGAGAATTGCTGTGTTGGTGGTGGGTGTTCTCGCTCTGGGTGCGATAGTATGGGCGCAGAATGGGCTCCTGATTAATGGAGCTGGTGCCACATTCCCGTATCCAATTTATTCGAAATGGTTCGACGAATACCACAAGAAGTACGCAAACATTCAATTCAACTACCAATCGGTGGGATCTGGAGCCGGGATTAAGCAGACAACCGAAGGAACAGTGGACTTCGGTGCGACGGACGGCCCAATGAACGACGACCAGTTGAAGGCCTTCCAAGACAAGAGAGGGTCGGCGATTCTGCACTTTCCGACTGTCCTTGGCGCGGCTGTTCCAACCTATAATGTGCCTGGAGTAACCGGGGCGCTGAATTTCACACCCGAGGCGCTGGCGGGCATTTTCCTCGGAAAGATCACCAAGTGGAATGACCCGGCGATCACGGGCGCCAACAAGGGCGTGGATCTGCCTGCGAATGACATCGTGGTAGTGCACCGCTCGGATGGCAGCGGAACAACGTACATCTGGACCGATTACCTGTCAAAGGTCAGCGACGAATGGAAGAGCAAGGTCAGCAAAAACACTTCGGTCAATTGGCCCGTGGGGCTGGGCGGCAAGGGCAACGAAGGCGTGACGGGACTGATCAAGCAGACGCCCAATTCCATCGGCTACGTCGAGTTAATCTACGCGGCGCAGAACAACATTCCTTATGGCGCCGTCAAGAACTCCTCGGGGAATTTTGTGAAGGCGGACCTGGCGGGCGTAAGCGCAGCGGCAGCGGGTGCGGCGAAGGAAATGCCGGACGATTTCCGGGTTTCCATCACAAACGCTCCTGGTAAAACTGCCTATCCGATTTCGAGCTTCACCTGGCTGCTGATTCCGCAGAAGTTTCAGGATGCGGGCAAGCGTGATGCGGTGAAGGGCTTTCTAAAGTGGATGCTGGCGGACGGACAGAATTACGCTGAAGGGTTGTCCTACGCAAAGCTGCCCAAGGAAGTTGTCGAGAAAGAGAAGAAGGCCATCAACAGCATCCAGTAGCAACCGGCGAGGAACGTGGCGACATCAGGGACAACTCTGCCGAACGCGGGCCCGGCGACGGGCTCGCGTTCTTTTCTATCGCGCCTGCGGGACGGGGACGAAATTGCGCGGCTGATCACGTTGGTGTTCGCGGCGACCGTCGTGCTGATCACTTTGCTGTTGGTGTACGAACTGTGGACCAACTCGGCGCTGGCGCGAGCGAAATTTGGGCTGCACTTTTTCGTTACGCAGGTTTGGGACCCGGTCATTGACCAGTATGGGGCACTGCCGTTCATGTATGGGACGCTGGTGACCTCGGCGTTGGCGCTGTTGATTGCTGTGCCGTTGGGAATCGGAGCGGCGATTTTCCTGGCGGAGCTGGCGCCGCCCCGGATTTCGGACACGCTGCAATTCTTTATCGACCTGCTGGCAGCGGTGCCGAGCGTGATTTACGGGCTGTTAGGGGTATTCATCATCGTACCACTGATGCGGACGGTAATTTTCCCCGGGTTGAACAAGCCATTGGGTTTTATGCCGTTCTTTAAGGGGCCATCGTACGGCGTGGGATTTCTAACGGCGGGGATAGTCCTGGCGATCATGGTGATCCCGTACATCATTTCGGTATCGCGGGAAGTGCTGCTATCGGTGCCACGAGACCAACGGGAAGCCGCGCTGGCGCTGGGCTCGACGCGTTGGGAATCGACGTGGAAAGTGGTTGTGCCGTTCGCCAAGACGGGCATCCTGGGTTCGGTTTTTCTCGCGCTGGCGCGTGCTCTCGGTGAAACAATGGCCGTGACCATGGTGATTGGGAACACGCCGACAATCAGCGCCTCGCTGTTTTCCCCGGGAGATTCGATCGCCTCAGTGATCGCCAACCAGTTTACGGAGGCTACGGGCGACCTGTATTTGCAGTCCCTCGTCGCTTTAGGACTGGTGCTATTCCTGATGACGTTTATCCTGAACGGACTGGCGCGCATATTGATCGTCTTGACGACGCAGAAAGGCAGCGGGGTACCCACCTGATGAGTGCGCGGGTCAAGTGGCGGCGGTTTGTCAGCAACTTCATGCTGACTCTGACAGGGCTGTGCGCGCTTGTTTCCGTGAGCGTCCTTTTTCTCATATTGGGGTATTTGGTTTTCAATGGCGGCACGTCCATCAACTGGGCGTTCTTAACGCAACTTCCCAAGCCGGTGGGCGAAGCAGGCGGAGGAATGGCGAACGCCATCGTGGGAAGCGCGAAATTGCTGCTGGCAGCGTCTCTGTTCGGCGTACCCATCGGGTTCCTCGGGGGGATTTATCTGGCGGAGTTCAGCGGGAGCGCCGTGGCCTCGGTGGTGAGGTACTCGGCGGACCTGCTGAATGGCGTGCCATCCATCGTAATCGGGATTTTCGCGTACAGCATGGTGGTTTTGCCGTTCCGGCACTTTTCCACGTTTGCGGGTGCATTTGCCCTGGGATTAATGATGATCCCCATCACGCTGCGCAGCACCGAAGAGTTTCTGAACGGAGTGCCCCGCTATTTGCGGGAAGGGGCCATGGCGCTGGGGGCTAGCAAATGGAAGACAATAGCAAGCGTGGTTGTGCCGGCAGCCTACAGGGGAATCCTGACGGCGATACTGCTGGCGTTGGCGCGGGTGGCGGGGGAGACCGCGCCGCTGCTGTTCACGGCATTTGGGAACCGCTTCTGGAGCCAGGGTTGGGAACAGCCGACGGCGTCGCTGCCGGTGATGATCTTTACTTACGCGGTGTCACCGTACGAGGATTGGCACCGGCAGGCGTGGGCGGCGGGGTTGGTGTTGCTGGGATTGATCCTGATCATCAATATTCTGGCCCGGACGATATTGTCGCGCGGGATAGCGGTGCCGAGGTCATGAACATGCAGGCGTCATCAAAGCCGGGGCTTTCGGTGAATATCGTAACCAATACGGGAGCAGTACCGCACGGGGAAGCCGCGCCGCTGCCGATGCGGATGACGATATCCAAGGTCAATTTCTACTACGGCAGCAAGCAGATCCTGTTCGACATCAACTTGGGCATTGCCGACAAGAGGGTGACGGCGCTGATCGGACCATCGGGGTGCGGCAAATCGACACTGCTGAGAGCGATGAACCGCATGCACGAGACGGTACACACGTCGCGCCTGGAAGGAGAGATCCAGCTGGATGGGCAAGACATTCTGGCACAGGACGTGACTACGCTCCGACGGCGAGTGGGCATGGTGTTCCAGAGGCCCAATCCATTCCCGAAGTCGATCTTCGATAACGTGGCGTACGGCCTGCGGATTAACGGCATAAGAGGCTCAACCTCCGAGATGGTGGAGAAAAGTTTGCGACGGGCGGCGTTGTGGGAAGAGGTGAAAGATCACCTGCACAAGTCGGCATACGAGCTTTCCGGCGGGCAACAACAGCGGCTGTGCATCGCGCGGGCGCTGGCCGTCGAGCCGGAAGTGTTGCTGCTGGATGAACCGTGTTCGGCGCTGGATCCAATCAGCACGGCGAAGATCGAGGAGTTGCTGGTCGAACTAAAGAACCTGACGACGATAACGATCGTAACGCACAACATGCAGCAAGCGGCGCGCGTGAGCGATTTCACGGCATTCCTGCTGACGGGGCAGATGATCGAGTTCAGCCCAACGCCACAACTGTTCACGACGCCGAGCGATCCGCGGACGGAAGCGTACATCACAGGCCGGTTCGGATGAGGATTTAGGTGATTTTGGTTTTAGCCGCCTTGGGAAGCAGATAAGATGCCGATGGGAAGGGCGCAATGGAACGTCACTTCGAAAAGGATTTGAACGAACTGAAAGAGCGACTGCTGTGGATGGGCAGCCTGGCGGAGCGCGCCGTGCACCAGTCCGTGCACGCGGTGCTGGATACCGACGAGCAACTGGCCAAGCGGGTCCTGGACGAAGAAGATGCCATCAACGAGCTGCAACTGGAAGTTGACGACCGGGTGGTCCAGTTGCTGGCGCTGCACCAATTAATGGCGGCGGACCTGCGGTTTGTGCTGGCGGTTTCACGGATCAACAACGATCTGGAACGCATCGGCGATCAGGCCGTGAACATCGCGCAAGGCGCGTTGCGGATTCTGCGGCATCCCCGGGTGAAGCCCTACGTGGATTTGCCGCGGATGACCGAATTAGTGGAAGAACAGGTGAGGAGCGCCTTGAACGCGGTGGTGAGGCGCGATGTGGAGCTGGCGCAGAAGGTGATGGCTACAGACGACCAGGTGGATCATTACCGGGACCAGATTTTCCGCGAGTTGCTCACTTATATGATGGGCGATTCGAGCGTGGTCTTTCCCGCATTTGAGTTGATTCTGGTGGCGAAAAATCTGGAGCGGATTGGCGACCACGCGACGAATATTGCGGAAGACGTAATCTACATCGTACAAGGGCAGGATATCCGGCATCCGTCTGTGGACCGGCGGTAGAACGGCAGGCAACGCATAGCATGAAGGTCAGGCTCTTGCGGAGCCGCGATACCGGGCAACGAGCAGCAGGACGATCGTCAGCAAGACACTCAACATCGAAACGAAGATTCCCAAGGTGCGATCCGGAGTGCGTGCAAAACGCACGTGAATTGTGGAACTCCCCGCAGCGATGGGGATGACCATCTGATCGAATTTGTCCGGGCGGCCGGGGACGATGGGCGCGCCGTTTACCTCGACTCGCCAGGCGGGATAGTTGAGGAGGCGCAGGGCCAAGCGCGCAGACGCCGGGGAATCCACGCGCAGAGATTTATCCTCCGTGGTCCATTTGTCAATTTGAACGCGTGCTTCCGGAGCGCGGGTGTCTTCGGGCGAGGCAGGAAGAATCTTCGTTGGCGGGGCATCGGGTGGAAGGTCCAGGTGGTCATCACCGAGGGGATCATATTCGTCCGTGCCATCAAAGCCTGTTTCATCGGTGATGGCCGCTTGGAGAGTGGGTATTTCATCGGCATCCCACCAGGTGTTGTTCACCAGGAAATAGGCCAGGGGGACGGAAAGAAGCAGAAGAAGAACGAACCAAGCCCATCCGCGGCGCTTCTGGAGGGCACTGGCAAGGAAGCAGGCGCCAACCAGGGCGAGAATGGACATCCAGCGCCAGGGAAACTGAACGAAGCGAAGCTTAGGCAAGAAGTTCCATAGCGGAGTGGTGAAGCGGAGCATGAGAAAAGTGGCCGCAGCAGCAAGAACCAGAAGCGCGAGCCAAGATTTCCGACCGGGGTCGCCAGAATCGGCGAAGGAGGCGAAGCGGCGGGAGACCAGGGCCGCAACAGCACAAAGCAGAAAGAGGAGGATTGCGCATAGAGAAGCGATCCAGTTAAACCAAGTGTGCTCGACATCAGCGATGTAAGTGAAAAGGAAATTCTGGGAAGGCAGAAGGCCGCTGGCGAGGGCTTGGCCGATGTTGACCCAGCGTTGCTCGTACGCGGCAGGAATTAGATAAAAGCAGGTCAGGCCAAAACCCAGAGCGAGCCCGGAAACACTGCGAAAGGCGATCTTCCACGAGCGCTGGGTGACCGCTGCCCAGGCAAACACAAGAGCCAGGGAATAGCTGGCGATGACGCCGGCGGGGGCGTTGGTGAGCCAAACAGCCGCAAACGGAATAGCGAAGGAAGCAAGCGACGAGGATTTAGGGGAAGGTGAATCAAGGAGATTGGCGAGGCGGAGTGCGGCCAGAAGCAAGAGCGGGAAGATGGCGCAGGCGAGCTGCTCCGCAAAGTCGCTGCGGATGTAAGTTAACAAGAGCGCATTGGGATTTATGACGTAGCAGGCAGCGCCCAGGATGGCCGCGCGATCGTTGACGAGTCGGCGGAGCAGACAGAATGCTGAGAAGCCCGCGAAGGTCTGCACCAGAACAATAAACACGAGAGGAACCCACATTCCGGGAAGCACCAGGCTGAGGGCAGCGCCGAGAATCCAGGAAAGCGGCGGATAAAAGATGAAGCGTGGTTCGCCGAAGCCGTGGTTCATCCAGGCAGTCCAACGCGGATAGACAATGCCTTGCTTCCACTGGAAGGCGGTGTCCAGCCAGGAAGCGGCATGAAATTCGAAATCGTGGCCAGAGGCGCTGCCCAGCCAGAAGAAGGGCAAGACGATGGCTGCGGATAGGAAAAAAGAAATAGCGGTGGCGATGGCCCAAGCTGGAATTCGAGGCTTCGTGTGAAGGGGCGGAGATGCAAATGGACCTGTCATCGAGGATTCATGGAATTGTAACCGGAGATGGGGCTGCGCGGCGACCCTGCGGGCAGCGCCGGGGTTGGGGAGCACCATCAGCAGCGCCAGCGACGCGGGTCATTTCAACGTGCTGCTGGCTTCGACGCTGATCATGGCGACGGTGGTCGTGCTGATCAACCGGCTGGTGTGGCGGCGGCTCTACCGGCTGGCTTCCACGCGGTTCAAGCTGGAAACCTGAGGGGTCGGCTTCGAGAAACTACTTCCGCGTGAGTTCCCTGCTCAAATAATTGATCTGACCAACGTGGTGGTAGAGGTGCGAGGCGCAGCGCAAGAAAATGGTGAAACGATCCTGGGCCTCGGGTTCGCGTTCGGCGGCGTAGGCCGCGGTCCAGTCGGCCTCCGATTGCGTTTCGATGGTGGCGATAACCATCACAATTGTCTCATCGAATTTGTGCAGGACTTGTGATTTGGAGGGGCGTCGGGATTCGGTGAACTCCAGATCGCGATCGCGAATGTAGCCGGTTTTGGCCACCTGCGCGCCGATGTAATAGCTAAGATTTCCGGTGAGATGCAACACCAGATGGCCGACACTGTTGCCGAAGTCGAATGGATTGCGCCAGAACTGTTCCTCGGTAAGCGGATCGGCCCACTTATGAAGGTCGGCTGCGCGGGTGCGATATTCCTGAGCAAATGCCACTGCAACCACATCGGCTAACTGGCTCATTGCGCCATGTCCTTTCTACCAGGAACGATCTTAGATAAGCTGCGAGCGGCCAGCCTTCGTTCCTCAGGGGTTAAAACCCCTGACTTTTCCAAGCTTTTCGGCACGACTGAAGCCGTGCCCTCCCGGGAACCATTTACAAGATGGCTGCTAGTGAGATGCAGGAGTGCGGTCATTGCGATAGATGACGCCTTCCTTCATGACGAAGAAGACGTGCTCGGTCTGGCGGATGTTTTGGAGGGGGTCACCGGGAACGGCGACGACATCCGCAAGCTTGCCGGATTCCAGCGTGCCGATTTTGTCGGCCAAGCCGAGGAGATCGGCATCGGAGAAGGTTCCCGCCTTGAGCGCATCAACAGGTTTCATGCCCAGGTCAACCATCTGGTGGAACTCTTCGGCATTACGCCCGTGAGGATAGACGGCGGCGTCTGTGCCCAGGCCGATTTTGACGCCTTTGGCGATTGCGCGCTGAAAAGTGGAATGGAAGGCATTGGTCGCGGCATGCGCTTTGGCGGCGATGGCCGGGGGGACATAGAGGCCGCGGTCAAATTTTTCCTGGCGGCCTTGAATGGCCATAAGTGTAGGCACAAGGTAGGTGCCGTGCTGCTTCATCAGGTCGAGAGCTTCTTCGTCCAGGAAGCTGCCATGCTCGATGGAATCGATGCCGGCGCGGATGGCGCGCTTGGCGGCTTCGGCACCGTGGGCATGAGCAGCCGTCTTGCGCCGCAAAGCGTGAGCTTCGTTGACAATCGCGTTGAGTTCCTCCTGAGTGAGCTGAGGAGTATCCACGTCGTCGGTAGGAGAGAGTACGCCACCTGAGGCGCAAACTTTGATGATGTCGGCGCCATATTTGTGGTCGAGGCGAACAGCATAGCGCGCCTGATCGGCACCATTGATCACGCTTTCCAGCGGGCCAGATTCGTGGCCAAACAAGCTCTGCCAGTAACCGCCCTGAAAGTCGCAGTGTCCCCCGGTGGAACCCAAGGCATGCACAGTGACGAGCATGCGGGGTCCGGGGACAACGCCGTCGCGAATGGCGTTGCGCAGGCCCACGTCGAGATCATCGCTGGAGCCGACGTCGCGAACGGTGGTGAAGCCGGCCATCAAGGTGACGCGGGCGTTGGCACTGGCGTCCAAGGCCTGCTCCGCGATCGTTTTTTTCAGGCGATTGAGCTCGGCCTGACGGAAATCGTCGGAAAAGGGCATGGTGAGATGAGTATGCGCGTCAATTAAACCCGGGAGAAGGGTGGCATCGCCGAAATCGATCACTTCAGCGCCCGCGGGGATATTTGCAGAGGCACCAACGGCGGCGATTTTGCCGCCGGTGACCACGGCGACGCCAGGCATGATCAGGGCATTGCTCTTGCCATCGAAGAGACGAGCGGCCTTCAACACATAGGTTTTATTGGCCGGCGATTGTCCCTGCCCATAACCCGGCGCCCAGAAAAAGAAGAGTAAGAGAAGGACGCGCAGAAGTGTGCTTCGCATGGTCTGATCTCCCGAAAATCCGTCCGTAGAGACGGAGAGAGAAACTGTATCGTGACCGCCAAGAATGTCAAGAAGCATCAGCGGTGACGGGAAACACGCGAAACTCGGGACACTGCCACGCGAGAAGCACAAAGGCTGGTGAAACGCCTCTGCCAATAGGTAAGATCAGAGAGCCGAACGGAAGTGGTCCCTGTGAAATTCAAAGTGGAAAGAGCGCGCGATGCCATGGACAGTTGGCGAACGGGCGTGATTTTCGTTGTTCTGGGACTTGCCCTTATCTCTTCATCTGGCGCATGCTCCGCGAAAGCGCAAAACAAGAAAAATGACTGTGGACACCAGCCTAAGATTCTTTCCCAGGCAAGATTTTCCGACGAGGACCGAGCGAAGTGGAAAGGCAAGTCCGTGACGGGCAAAGTCGCGATAGTTGTAAGCGAGGAAGGCGACGTCACTCAGGCACGAGTGTTGGCCGCTTCCCCAAAGGAAGCGACAGAAGCTCTGCTCAACGCCGCAAAGCAGATGAAATTCGAGCCTCGGCGCGGATGCGGCAAGTTAAAGACGGAAATCCATTTTAGCCTCGGCGAAAAATAGGGAATGTTCCGGAAGAGCGGAACACCATCTATTGAGAAACCTGTCACTCTAAGGGCGGGTTGGCGCAGCGGTAGAAGACGAAGGAAAGGAGTTCTTGCGATGGAGAACCATGCGTGTCCGTTGTGCTTCGCGAAGGTGCCGCGAACGCTGATCCTGACGAAAACTCTGGAGGTGGATTGCCCGGCGTGCCACGCAGAGCTGGAGGTTTCCCGCGGCAGCCGGGTGCTGGCGTCGTTTGTGGGAATCCTGGCAGCATTCGCGGCGGTGCACCTGGGTGGGCAGGTAAGTGGAACAGCCGGATGGACTTTGCCAATTGTGGCGGCGATTGTGTCTTTTGGAGTTTGCTCCGCCTTGGTCCTGATTCTGTTCTCCGAGTTGGCGGTACGTCAGAAAATTTCTCCCGCTACTTTTCCACATATTCACGCGTAACAGCCCGTCCGTACTATTGACCCTGCGGTGACCCCCTCGGAGACTGCTTAGGATGGCCTCGTATTCGCATTTTCTGGGGCGCAGGGTCACCGTGCAATACCGCGCGGGCGATATTCTCGTCCCCGCTTCCGGGACATTTGTGGCGGATTCCGGGCGATCCATATTTCTGGAACAGCACATCGAGCAGCACGGGAAGCGCAGCTATTTTCGCTGGGAGATTCCTTACGGCTACATTCACCGCATCGAGGAAGTGAGCGAACCCCAACCGGATGCCCCTGCGGAGCCAGCTCCCGAGCTTCCCGGACGCCTGGCCGCGGCGGCTGGGGCCGCACTAGTGCCCCCGGACGCACCTTTGATCCTGCAAATGCCGCGACGCCCCAAAACCGCTTGAATTGCAGAGCTTTCCCGCACCGCAACGGAGAATCGGCTACAATTTGTGGACATTCGCGCGCTATGTGGACAAATGCACGGAGCGCCAGGAGGAATTCTGTGAGTAATTCTCCGACCCCACGAAGAATAGGCTTGATTGGACTTGGACTGATGGGCCGCCCGATGGGCATGAACCTGCTGAAAGCGGGGCACAAATTGACAGTGTGGAACCGCACGGCGTCGCGCGCGCAGGAATTGGTGGCGGCGGGCGCGAGTCTGGCGAAGACGCCGCGAGAGGCAGCGGCCGAGGCAGAGATTCTGCTGACGATGGTGAGCGATCCGCCGGCGCTGGAGGAAGTGCTATGGGGCCACGAAGGGAAAAACGACGGAGCGCTTGGCGGGTTACGAGCCGGGAGCATTTACATTGATTCGAGCACCGTCTCTCCAGCGCTGGTGCGGAAAATTGCGGCTGCTTGCGCGGAGCGGCAGGTACGGTTTCTGGACGCGCCGGTGACGGGCGGGGATTGGGGCGCGCGCGAAGGGAATCTGGTGTTCATGATCGGAGGAGACGCAGCGACATTGAAGGAAGTGGAGCCGATCCTTGGAGTGATGGGCAAGAAGTGGTTTCACCTGGGGCCGAATGGCGCGGGACAGACGATTAAGCTGGCGATGAACGGGATTCTGGCGCTACAGGTCGGGGCCATGGCCGAGGCACTGGCGCTGGTCACAAGAGCGGGATTGCAGGGAGAGCAACTCATCGAGGTGATGCAGGCGAGCATGGCGCGTTCCGGGGTGCTGGATGTGAAATCACCGCTGATGGTCAAGGGCGATTTCAAACCGAGTTTTCCGTTGCGGCTGATGCACAAGGATCTTGGACTGATGCTGGACCTAGCGAATCAGCTTGGAGTGGCGTTGCCAGCTACGGCGGCGGCGCGGGAAGTGTACAGCTATGTGAAGGGAGAAGCGAAGGAAGACCTGGATTATTCGGCGGTGATGCGATTTTGGAAGAAGTAGTTTCGGCGGCTACGAGAGCAGTGAAACATCACATATGTTGATTTGGAAATGGACGAAATAAAAGCGCGGCAGACTGTGTGTGCCCCGTTTCATTTCTCACAGTGCGCCGCAAACGGGCGAAGTTATTTGAGCGGCCTCGGCGAGAAAAAGCCTATGGCGAGGTCGCGCGAGGTGCGCAGGCCGGAGGGCGCTTCCAGAATCGCCGGGATGGAGTTGACGGCCACAGAGGCGGTGGCGATGTCCCCATGGGAGCCGCCCGGAATGACCAGGCTGATATTCGGGTGACCCTGGAGTTCGACGGTGTCCGCGGGATCCTTCGCGCCCACGTACATTTGAAGCTCCATGTAGATGAGTTCCTTGCCGCCAGAAAGTCCGCGAGCAATTTGGTGGACGCCGGCGGCTTGCCCAGCTTCGACGGTGAGGAATTCCGTCTTTATCTGCTCGGTCGCGACCTTAGGTTCGATCGTTTCGATGATTTCGTCGACGGGCAGACCCAAGCTGTCCGCGACCATGGCAACGGATTCGGGCAGGCCGACGTGCTTGATGACGCCTTCCTTCACCTTGGCGCGAAACTCTTCTACGGTCATGCCGGCGCCGATCTTCCTTTGCAATGGCAGACGGCGCTTTGAGGCATCAACGATGCGCAGCGCCTTGGCGTGCTCAATGCGCTGGGAAACGGCCGCTAGGGTCACCACCAGCTTATCCATGACGAAGCCGGGATTCACACCGGTGCCGACCAACGCAACGCCCGCATCCTTCGCCGCTTTGTCCAATTTTTCGGCCAACTCAGGATAGGTGCGGTAGGGATAGGAGAGCTCTTCGCAGGTGGAAACGACGCAGGAGCCGACGTCCAGACAGGCGAGAAGCTGATCCATGACCTTTGGGAGGGACGACGAAGTTGTGTGCATGACCACATCCGCCGACTGCTCCAAAACGCCCCGTGCGTCGCCCGAAACCCGGATACCCCATGGGGCATCAGCGGCGCCGACGACCTCTCCGAGATCCTTACCCACTTTGGAGGGGTCCGTGTCGATGGCGCCGACCAGGGTGATGGCTTCTTTTTCGCGCAGCAGCTTCACGATGGACGCCCCGATGGGGCCGATTCCGTACTGGATGGCACGAATTTTCTTTTTCACAATGGTCTCCGATTTCTTCCTGACTGAGAACGCACAGAGCGGAATTTCGCTGGGAGCGGACCTTCCAGCGTACTGGAATTCGCCGGGCCATTCAATCGGAGCGCGTTTCTTGCCGACCGCCGGGCGCCAACGCATAATGGTGGCAACGGCGGCCCGGGTCACGGGAGGAAATTGACCATGAAGGCACAGAAGCTGAGCGATAGCGAAATCCAAAGCCAACTGAAAAAGACAGAGGGATGGAGTTTGGTGAATGGGAAATTGCACCGCGCGTTCGAGTGCAAGGACTTCGTGGCCGCCTTCGGAAAGATGACGCAGGTGGCGTTGGTTGCCGAGTCCATGAATCACCACCCGGAATGGTTTAACGTGTGGAACAAGGTAGTGGTCGATCTGAACACGCACAACGTCCAGGGGATCAGCAATCTAGATTTCGAGCTGGCGGGGAAAATCAATGAGATTTTCGGCAGCTAAATTCTATCTGACGCACGCATGATCGGCGTTCATCAACCCGAAAATCGCCGGCGTGGGTGGCTGTTCATCAGCGCACGATGGCTGGCGGCGATACTGGTCCTTGGGATACTGCTGCATTTTCTGCCGTTGCACCTGCTGAGTGCAGCGATTCAGCGCGTACCGCTGACCCGATTTATCATTATCCTGATCGGCTACCTGCTGGCGCACATCGTTGGGGTGGTGAAGTGGCGCATGGTGGTCAATGCGGCCGGCGCGCAGCTCGATTACCGAACCAGCGCTCAGTGTTATGCCGGTGGCCTGTTCGCGACATTGTTTCTGCCCTCGATCATCGGCGGAGACGTGGTGCGTTTGGCGGTCGGCCTGCGCCGCAGTCCGAATCCCGCGGCGGTGCTTGCCGGAAATGTGGCCGATCGTTTTCTGGATATGAGCGCGCAAGCGGGCCTAGTGCTGCTGGGGATTCTGCTTCTGCCGGGTTCAGTCCCGGTGGCGTTGCGGAATCAGGCGCGGCATGCGGTGTACGTCCTAGCGGGAGTGGCCGCAATTGCGATTGCGCTGCTGGGCCTATTGTACCGGCCATTGCTGCG
>Ga0116124_1000667_pt1 | contig 30031 bp, 33 predicted proteins | sample June2015DPH_13_1_2_FD_89728 | JGI IMG/M metagenome (GOLD analysis project Ga0116124, IMG submission 89728) | Peatland microbial communities from SPRUCE experiment site at the Marcell Experimental Forest, Minnesota, USA - June2015DPH_13_150 | ecosystem: Environmental > Terrestrial > Soil >... | reverse complement strand
TATGAGTAATATCACTAAGATATTGAGTATTAGGTTACTAATTCACAGTAGTACTATGGATACACTATGGGGAATATCACTTCAGAGTCTCGTTGAGCAGTTTTTCGAGCTCTATGAGTCTCTTGTGCTGTGCAAAGATCGTCCAGAATAGCAAGGACATCTCCTTCACGGGAGACGCGAAGACTTCACCGCCCACCGCATAGAGCTTACGTTGGGTCATCGAAGACCGCTCGATCTTCCGGTCTGAGGAATTGCCTGAACCTGCTCAATTCCGCTATTTTCTGTTCGACGATGACACGCCACGGTATCTTTCTGTAGATCATCGCTAGCCTCTCATGCAACGCGAGATCCTAGCGGATAAGATAGGAAAGGGATGAGGAGCGGGATCACCGAGGTCAATGAAACTGACGCTCAACGTGCCATTCGAGCCATTCGTCACGATGAACCCCAGAAAGCTGCTGTTTTGTTCAGCGCTCGAATGCATTCAGTAACCTCTCCTCCTTTTCAACCGAACAACCCGGAAATGGCCGGTATGGACTCGAACGAGACATGCGCCTGCTGTGGTAAGGAACTCGTTAGCGGCCGTTGTCTCAGGTGTGGAACCTGTGAACGGTGCGGCACCTGAACGCCGAACAGAGTATCCACCACGCTGGGGTCGAGTGTCAAGATGGGTGAGAGGACGAGCTGGCTGGCGCTGTGAACTTTGCGGAGTCAAGAACGGGCCTCCACCGAACCTCCTCACAGTCCACCACCTGGACGCTAACAAGTGGAACCTGCTGCCATGGAATCTGGCTGCGCTCTGTCAGAACTGCCATCGCCAGGTCCAATGGACGTTAGACTTCTACCAATCCACACTCACGGACATCTATCCTGAATGGTTGCGGCAACATGTTAGAGCCTACAATGCGTGGGCGCGAACGAAAGGACGCGTTCGACTAGCGCTTGTCGATTGACGCGAGTGCGGGGATACTGAACGATCATTCTGTTCTTCTGCGGGGGGTCACTGGAAAAGCTGGGGTGTTAGACGGTTAGAGGCGACACAAAGTGAGCAGACCTACAAGCATTCGTGCCCGGACTGGATGATGGAATCGATCAGAAGCAAACTCGAACCGGAGGTTAGAATCCGGGTGGACGATTAAGACACGCAACCTACGAGCACTTAGCAAGTTTAAAATGCGAGCAGAGTCGCAGCACTGTTTCGATGCATATTGTCAAAGAAGAGACCGGCAAGAGGCCGCAGCCGACCACATGGCCCAATACATGGACCACACCGCCAAGGACGTGGGCACCGGAAGACGAAGTAACATCGGAAAAAGCTAATGCATAATTACTTCTACACAGTTTTCTCAATCGGTGCGGCCGTAGTCTAGAGCACCAAAGCGTCTAAGAACGACGAAAAGGTGCGGATAACCTGGTCTAGGACGGGAACGCACGCGTCTGCGCGCCGCAAGCCTGCCAACACCGGGCGGACCGCTTCTGACCTACAGCAGTAGGGGAGAAACCCGGGTTCAAATCCCGGCGGCCGCACCATCTTACTATTGCAAAGTCATAAGGCAGTTCGTGACTAGCGTGACTGAGGACAAATGAGCGGGTCACAACCAAAAGCTCGGTTCTCCAGCCGTCTTCCAAGCGGAGATTACCTGACTCTCGCTGTTTGGGCGGGAAAGAAAGATCCAACAGCTGAAGTGTTGACGATTCAGATTCGACATTCTGCAGGCAACAGCTGGGAAACCATCGGCAGACTGGCCTTGTATAGAACGGGCGATGGCAACTATTCTCAGCTCCCGGAACGTCAGCCTGCGAGAGAGGTTCAGGAACAGAAAGCGACCGGCAATATGCCAGATGAAGGCAACATTTTCCCCTGACCGCTTCGCATCACTCCGTTGCCAGAGTGACTCTACGGTTCGATGTAGTCGAGCAGCGTAGTTTTTCGTTCTCTGGGGCTTTTTAGGCCTCTCCGCTTCACGGTCTCGAGGAGGTGACGCATCTGTTGCTCTTTTCGTCTGCTGCTGTAGTAGTAGGCCTCGTCGACTGTGCCTTCAGCCATCAGCACCGTCACCTTCCCTACGCTTGTCCTGCCGGTCCTGCCTCGACGTTGTATAGAGCGTATCTCGGATGGGACTGCCTCGTAGAAGATAACGTGGTCCACGTCGGGCACGTGTAGGCCTTCCTCTCCGATGCTAGTGGTCACGAGGATGTTGTAGCGTCCCGAGCGGAACTCCTCCAGTATCGTTACCTGCTCGCTCTGTTTCAATCCCGCATCCTCGGGGTCGCGTGTGGCCTGACCGACGAAGCGGACAGCCGAGACCCGGCTAGCCCGGTTGAGGTTCTCAACGATTCTTTCGACTGTGTCCCTGAACTGTGTGAAGACGATCAACTTCGCGGCAGGATTGGCGTCCAGCTGCTCGGTGACTAGTTCTCGCAGTCGCGCCTGCTTCGGATGCTCCACCCCAACAAGAGACTCAGACCGCTCCAGCGCGTCGATAATTCGCGGATCGTTCGCGAGGGCGCGAGAGGACCTGTTCTTGCTCTCAGGCAGCCGTGAAAGATACTTCGTCAGGCTGGAGATTCCCTGCGTTTCAACGAGCTCGATCGCGTGTTGGAGAGAGATCGCCTGTGATTGGAGGAGCATCGCTCCGAAGAGGTAACCTGCCCGACGGCTTGCGAGTCTTCGATGCAATGTTTCGCCTAGGTCGAGCAGCATTCGTTTCGTGACGGTCACATTGCGTGGTAGTAGGTGCATGGCACGTAGTTTCTCGACCTTCTCACCCAGGACGCCATGGAGGATCCCGCTAACGTTCCTGTAGCCTTCGGGCAACGGGATTCGTTCCCAGCTGAGGAAGACCGGCTTGACGTATCCCGCCACATCCTCATCAACCTCATTGCGTGCTTCAATATTCTCGATCGCAAGCTTCCCGCAGATCTCTAGGACCCTGTCCTTGCGGGCGCTCGGAGACGCCGTCAAGCCCAGAATCAGCGGATTCAATGCCTCACGCTTGTACGCCTCCGCGACCTCAGAGTAGGCATATTCTTTCACGCAGCGGTGAGCCTCATCGAAGACGACTAGGCAGACTGCCGTGAGCGTGTAGCGGTGTTCGAGAACGTCGTTCCGTATCACCTCAGGCGTAGCAAAGACCAGCCTCGATTCCTGAAATAGCGCTCCCCTTAGCTCGGGTGAACTTTCCCCAGTCAATGTTGCAGAAGTAACTTCATCGCCTGCAAGATGCTCCTTGAAGAAGCGGGCATGCTGCAGCACAAGTGGTCTCGTCGGAGCCAGAACGACCACCTTGCCATCAGCAAACATGCTGAGCCGCTCAACCGCAACCATCAACGCAATAATCGTCTTCCCCAAACCAGTCGGAAGCACAACCAGCGTGTTCGACTCCAACGCGGACTTGGCTATTGCATGTTGATACTCGCGAACCTCAATTCCGAGTAGATGAGGAATCATATTCATACACCCGATGTACGCACTTCGCGGCGATCCGTGACCGCCTAGTTCATCGTTAGGTTGCTCCCGAGCCCGGCCAGCGCCTTGAGGAACCGCCTGCTTCAGTCGCTCGACTTTGAGTACCTTTGCAGGAAGGAGCTCTTCTTGAGTTTACGTGTTACGCTGGGAACTCGAGCGCGAGCTCCAGCTCGAACTTCCAGTGCCTAGACTAGTAGGGTGCGAATACCGGCCGCACCAGCCTCCAGTTCCCCCGGGACGAGTATGCGTCTCAATGATGACGGATGGACGTGCGTGGAAGACGAGAAGATGATTGTCTGAAACAGTCCGTTTTGATCCCCATGCAGGTTACCGGCGCCGATCCGGGCTGGTCCGTCAAGAAAACTGGGGAGAACTTGGGCATTTTCACGGTCAGGATCGGCGGAACCATGCCACGAAATCAATGTGAAGGCGACGGGCGGTTCCCTTCTCCGGCGGTCTGCAACTAGGAGTTGATTCGAATGTGTATTCATGCGAAGTATGACAATTCATCAAAAAAGGATAGGGCGGATTAGCATCCTGTTCATCAACTACCCTTTTGAGATATAACGGCTCTACTGTCAATTGGCAGTTAGCAACTAGTGAAAAGGGATGATTTGTCCCGCCTGCGGCTTAGTGGACTTGGAAGAAGACTCTCCAGGTCTTTTGCAATGCCGCTCTTGTGGTTACGTTGAGGCCGGCGAGTCGATGCCTGAGAACTCGCTGGCGGGTAACTCGTTTGCATGAGTCAGGTTTTCGCCATTTCAGGGTGATAGCGGGCCTCCCAGATATCTTGAGGGCGGCAATCGATATTTGCATCACGCGAGCCGAGCAGGGACGATAACAGAGAACGCTAAGCCATCCAAGTCGTCCCGCAACAACTCTCAGTCACATCAGCAGTTCGAAAGCATCCTCAGGTAGGATTATTGGGGCCATTGTTCTGTGAGCAAGGCAGGGTGGCAGTGGTTGGCAGCGATAAGAGAAATTGACTTGTTCGAGAAACAAATGGCATATGAGAAGCTTACCGCAAAGACGCTTCGGGCGATGGGCGCTAAGACGAAGAACTCTGTTCCAAAGCTTCTCTTCAAGGGGATCGAGCTTGACACAACAAAGCATGCCCACATGTATGCAACTTTGATCGATATGGCGTCTGGAGCAACAATCTCCAAAGTTGAACACTACGAGATGAGAAAGGAGCTCGAAAGGCATGTCGAGAACGAGAAGATCATGCTTCTTCAAGCAGAGAAGATCGCTAGGAATCTGACGGACCCTCGGATGAAACCGCTATTGAAAGTGATCTTGGCGGATGAGAGGAGACATCACAAGACACTCATGACTTTGTTGAAGACGATTGCCGTCGAAGAGAAAGTCAGCGAAGACGACTGGTATGACTATCTCAACAAGTGGGCAAACTACTCAACTTAACGCGACCGCCGCCATACGTAACCTCGCATCTCTCATCCACTATGAGCACGCCATTTCTTGATCCTGGCAAGCGCTTCTAGGATATTGCGTTGAGAGGTCGCGAATGATAATCTGAGGTAACCTTCTCCAGCTTCTCCGAACGCGCTGCCTGGGATGGCTGCTAGCTTTGCTTGTTCCAGAAGTTGTTCGGCGATCTTTGCTGAAGGAAGTTTGAGCTTGCTAATGTTGGGGAAGGCGTAGAAGGTTCCCTTCGGCGGCTCGCACTGGAAGCCATCGATTTTGTTCAGCCCGCTTACGATGAGGTCTCGCCGGCGATGGTATTCCTCGATCATTTCGCTGATGCAGTCTTGTGGTCCTGAAAGGGCGCTGAGTGCGGCTTTCTGTGCGGGTGCAGCAGCGCAGGATGCCATGTAACTATGCATTTTCCTAATTCCGTTGGTGATGGCTTCGTTGGCAACGACATAGCCGAGACGCCAGCCCGTCATCGCGTACGTCTTGGAGAATGAGTTCACGGTTATCGTAGAGTTCTTGAATTCGGGTCGTGAGGCGATGCTGAAATGCTTGTTTCCGTCGTAGACTATCTTCTCGTATACTTCGTCCGTAAGAATGAGTAGGCCATGTTCTCTTGCTAGCTTGGCCAGTTCTAAGAGGCAGCTTTCTGAGTAAACCGCGCCAGTGGGGTTGTTTGGCGAGTTGAGGAAGATCATTTTCGTTCTTTCGGTAATGCGTTGATTCACTTGCTCCCGGGTTGGTTCGAAATCGGGACCATGAAGGGGGATAGGTACGGGCGCTCCGTCGGCGAGGTGAACGAAACCCGCGTATGACGGCCAAGAAGGTTGAGGGATCAGTACCTCGTCGCCAGGATTGATTGTTGCTTGGATTGTCGCGAATATCGCGGCAAATCCTCCTGTGGTGACGGAGATCTCGGTCTTCGGGTTCGCGTCTATCCCGTTCTCTTCGAGGAGTTTGCGGGAGATCGCCTCGCGCAGTTGAAGCAAACCAGCGGTGTGGGTGTAATGCGTGTAACCATCATCCAAGGCTCGGCTTCCAGCCTCGACTATATGCTTTGGCGTCGGGAAGTCAGGCTCTCCAGCGTGAAGTCCGATTATGTCAGGCCGTGTCTCGGCAAGGTCGATTATCTTCCGTATCGGCGAGGGCTCAATCGACCGAACTCGTTTTGAGAGGCTCAATCTCCCACGGGCCTTAGCAATGCAAGGAATCGCAGGCTGGTATTTCGCATTTTCCACCAGTAGATCATGTCGATCTGTGCGCCTGTTCACTCGAAATGTTGGCGGATCTCATCGTAAAGGAATTTCGGATCGAACGTTTGGCCGAGCGTCTCTGCCATCTCCTCGACTGTGATTCGGCTTCCCTCTTTCCACAACTCCATCAAGAGAGAACCAGAACTTGGATTGGCGAACCACTCGTCTCCGAATTCGTCGACAAGATACTTTCGAAGTTGGGCTTCAGCGATCCATGATCGCAGGTATTCCGCACAGTAGAATCCGTCGTCCACGTTGATCAGAAAGTTGACTGGATTGAAGCGCACTTTCACAGCTTGCTCGTGCAGGTCCTGGTAGAGTTGCTGCTTCCCTTGGATGCCTTCCTTATGCAGCTGGAGTTCGTACTCCAACTTCGCCACGTAGAGTCTCGTTATGTAGAGCTTGGAGAAATACGCAAAATCGAGCAGTTCCTTCGTGTCGCCTATGCCAACGACCCTTTGGAGCCATTTCTCATTTAATGTGAGGTTCTCGAATAGGGATGAGTAGGTCTCGGTGAGGGACTTCTCGTCTGATAATCGGAACACGAAAGGCATGTCGGCGGGTGTGTTGGCATGGTGGAGCGCGTGCCCTGCCTCGTGTAGGACTGTTTCGTAGTCGTATCGTCCTCCTATGGGCATGGCGCCTAGAATGATCTTCTGTGGAACTTCGAGAGGGAAACATGCAGCTCGCGGATCCTTCTTCGGGCGTTCTTCAAGGTCCAGTGTGATGTTTGGGTACTTCTCAAGCTGCAGATTCATCCCGTCGAGTGTCTTGCGGAGTGCTGTGACAACTTTGCCTTTCGGAAAATACGTGTCAAATCTCTTGCCTCGGTAGAGGTAAAGGATGTCATGTCTGCTCGCATCCTTCAGCTCAACGCCGATTGATCTGAGCGCGAGTTTGAGCTGTTCAGTGTAGAGCGAATCTGTTGCCTTGAGGCGTGCTTTCAGATCATTCAACAGCTTCTCGTAATCGATGCTCCTGACCTCCGAATACAAACCAGCATAGTTCGGGTAGCCCTGTGCCTTCGCAGCTTCGTGAAGCTTAGCTAGCCTTTCCTCAAGGACAGGATTGAAGGTCTTAACGGCCTCCTCGGCAAGTGCTTGGATCTTTCCTCGCCGTGCTCTTTCATCTTCGTTCATCACCATTGGCAGAGTCGATCGGTATGGGACAGGCTTCCCATACACCGTGATTGTGGTTTGGGTTTCGAGAGTGGTCGCTTTGTCGGTTAACTCTGAAACTTGTTGCCCCAAGTACATGTCGACGAGGCTTCCAAACAGACGGCTAAACCGTCGATGCTCGTCACCGGACGAGGCTTCGCGGGTTCTCTTGATCGTCGCGATATTGTCGGGAGTGAACAGCTCGCGGTACTTCAGGAAGATCTGCGAGATGTTCAGTTCCTCTTTGAGTCCAGCCCAGTTCTGATAGTACTCGTTGAGGACTTCCTTGGAGAATTCCTCGTAGTCCCGCTCGATCTGCGATGTATCCAATGAAGCGACCGCGGATGTCACCGATTCTACGCGGCTATTAAGTCTGGAGATGCTGATATTAGGCATCAGCTTCCATGCATCAGGCGAGCTGTCAGCGATGCAGGCGAGCAACAGGTACAACTACATAACAGCCACTAGGCGGCGTGTCGAGAGCAGTATCGTCGGAAAGGACGAGAGAGACAAACTCGTCGCACGTGCGGAACGGGTTCTCGGTAACGAAGGCCTAGGCTGGAAAGCCAGTATCGACGGATTCTGCATGCAACTGTTCACTAACAGCAACCACCTTGACGAGTTTTGGCGTGAGAACTGGTTCTCGATGCCTCGCGAAGTGAAATCTCACGGCAGGCTCTATGCCGTGCTTGATCCGACCTTCGAGGAGGGCAAGCCCCAGGCGTTCTACAACCCAGATACTAAAACCGCGGTGATCTTCAACACGGAATACTACGGTCAAGTGAAAAGCTGGGCCCTAGGCGTCGCATGCGACATCGCGGAAGACCAACACGACATCCACAGCATCCACGGAAGCTGCGTCGAGGTGGACGGCAAAGGAGTAGTTCTGATCGCGCCTACGGGAACTGGGAAGAGCACTCACTCATACGCTCTGTTGAATATGGAAGGTGCGAGACTTCATAGTGACGATTGGGTGTACGTTCGATTCATCGGTGGCGAGAAGGGCAGGGCGAGTGCAGATATCAGCGAGCGAAAATTCTACATACGAACGAATATCGCGCGAGTCTTCCCAGAGATAAGACCACTACTCGATCGCTGCAAGCTGGAGAACGTGATTCCCCTCTCTTCAGAAGAGGCTGAGAAACTACGATCACAGGGAATGAGCGGGGATGAGATACGCATCCTCGCTTCGGATCACTACATTGCGCATGAATACTCGCGTGCGATGCTGGATCCTTTGTGGATAGCGGGTCCAGAGAAGTTTGTTGACACAACCCGAGCGATGAAGGTCATCCTTCTGAAACGCGACAAGAACGATCCCGAGATAGCTCGAAGGCTTGAGATTGAGGAGGCGGTTCAGTACCTCGTCGCTCAGCCAGAACAATTCCTGAATCCATACCTAATCGTCAAGACCGACGAGAAAGTGGAGGTCAGAAAACGGTTCTTCAGGAGGCTCTTCAAGCTCGCGCCGTGCTATTTAGTAAACACTGCTTCTGATGTGAAGACGGTTCAGCAGAAGATCCGCGATGTCATCAGCAAGTAGTTCAGTGAATACAACCGCTCAAGGTGTCGCTGGGCGGCTCCGATTATTGAGTTAGCCGCCTCGGAACTTGTCAGCGAGTGATTTCATTTCGCCGCTCTCAAGGACCTGAATCGTCGTCTCAAGTCTCACGTCCAAGCCAAGGCTCCGGAAAAGGTACAGCAGTTGCTCTGCCGTTACAGGGTCCTTCAACCTACCTTCACGCACCAATCTCGCCAGCTCTGCCTCAAGTGCTCGCGTCGGTTCAGGGAACTGAGCTGCTGCGGCATCTAGTACTTCCCATGCCCTTCCAACAAGAATCGTCTTCAGAACATCCCGAGGGCTCGGCTGCTTCTCATCTGTCGTCTTTGCCTTTTCTTGCTCGCGTAGATGTCGCTGCATATCCTGCATCCTTCTGAGCTTGAGACGCTCCAGCTCAGAGTCCTCGGACATAGCTAGCTCCCCACGGCAACGCGAGTAGTACGCGTCCTATTATTAAGTGCGCGAATTCATCAAGCGCGAAGTCTCTTTTGGGGTAGTTGGATCCCGCACTCGTACTCATAGATGACTCTCGCGGCAACAACCCACGCGTCAAGAGGCTCCTTGTCGATAGAGAAGACATAGTTCGCAAGCTGTGTTGTTGTTTGATTGAAATGTGAGTGGGGGAAACCTCCAATGAGCACCGCCGGCGCGTGAGCCTCGACAATAGGCAAGCACGCTTCCTTCAGGCTTACAGGTTTCCCGAGTGTGCTGAATGCGACAACCCTCGTGACTCCTAACTCTCTGACGAGCTCCGGGAGGGTGCACTTCCGCAAACTCAGGAGCGGTTTTTCGCCCGGCGGTACGCTTCTCTCTTCGTAGAGCTGCTCCAGCAGCCCGATGAACCTCTCATAGTTTCGTGGAAGCTTGACGCCGGGGTCCATATCGATCACGTTGTCGTAGATGGTGTGAACGTACGTTCTCATTAGCCCCTCTCGGTTCAATGGGGATCCCAAGGCCTGCAGAAGAACATGGAAAGCGATGTCCGGCCTTCCTCGCTTTAGGAAGTCTCCGGAGGAATCCCCGCCTTCAGCTGCCCTAATCGCTGAATGATGATAGCTTCTATCGAGGATCAGAGAACTGGGCTCTCTGTTCTTCCTCCGAGCATGTGCAGCCACTGATCGATGCTTAGCTAGCTGCGGGGGGACTCTCTCAATCGACGATTCCGCAAGGATCAACGTCAACACGTGACTTCCCTCGAATGCACCATGCATTTACTGGACTGAGTGTCAGGCTCAGCGGAGAGATGAGTATTGTTGTCCTCAAGACGGAGGATTGGCGTGTCGAGACATACGCAAGCCATAGATGCGTTCGAAGGGTATTTCTCTATGCCCGAATTGGGCGAGTGAGCACTGGAAGGACTTTGCCTCGTCAGAGGAACAACGGTAACTTACGTCAAATCGCAGAGGAGCGCGTCGATATACTCCTGAGTCTCGCCAAGGACGCGGTGAGATCCGATCCGTCTCTCTCTAAGAGATACGTTGAGCTAGCACAACGAATAGCCATGCGTTCGGGCGTTAGGCTCGGCCCTCAACGGAAGCAGTTCATATGCAAGAACTGCAAGAGCCTCCTTGTTCCAGGCATCAACTGCAGAGTGCGGGTACGTGCAGAGCACGGGACTCATGTGGTCGTGACGTGTCTGGAATGTGGATCGGCAAAACGATACCCAGCGGTGAAGGAGAAACGTCTCAAAAGAAGAAGATGAAGGAGCTGAAGCAGCGGTCGGTGGAGAAGGAGCCGACTGTCTGGATTGGCAAAAGCGGCGTTACCGACGCGCTCCTAGGCCAGGTCGACAGACAGCTTGACGCAAACGAAATCGTCAAGGTGAAGGTCCACAAAACCTCGCCGGAGGACGCTGAGATCGCTGAACTCGCTAACAAGATAGGTGAAAAAACGACTTCTGAGATCGTCGATGTGAGAGGACGAACCTTCACTATCTACAGGCAAAAGAAGGCGCGTAAATCTGCACCAAAAGCTCGTAGGCGAGCCGTCTCCGCTTAGCTCAGCTCAACTTATATTTTGGCTAAAGTCCCCTAGTGCGAGACTAGTCCAGAATCGGAGAGACTACAATTGCCAACAGCCTATGATGTGAAGGCCAACGTCCTCGTTGAGAGACTGGCCAAACATCTCAAGGAGAACGTCGGAGAAGTAACCCCGCCTACATGGGCCCTCACATCCAAAACGAGCGCACATAAAGAGCGTCCACCACAGAACCCAGACTGGTGGTACGTTCGATGTGCCTCGCTTCTTAGGAAACTCTACATCCACGGATCGATCGGAACGCAAAGGCTCCGAGTCGAGTACGGCGGCAGAAAGAGGAAGGGAACTAGCATCGAGCACGTCAAAGATAGCGGGGGATCGGCGATCCGAGAGCCGCTCCAACAGCTGGAGAAGGCCGGCCTAGTGGCCAAGGACGGTCCCAAAGGCAGAAAGCTCTCAGGAGAAGGCGTGAGCCTAATCAACAGGGTCTCAGGCGAGATATTGAAGGGGAGCTCCTCCGGAGAGGGCTCAAAGCAATGAGTGGAGATGACATCGGCGAAGAAGAGCTAGAGCAGCTGCGGAGACGAAGGCTTGCCGAGCTCCAAAGAGCAGCAGCTGAGGAGGATAGGCGAGCTGATGTCCACCAGCAAGTTGAGGTCCAGAAGCAGGCAATCTTGAAGAGGATATTAACGGTGGAAGCGAGGCAGAGGCTCACGAACATAAAGATGGTCAAGCCAGAGTTCGCAGACCAGCTCGAGCTCCAACTGATTCAGCTTGCACAATCAGGCAGAGTTAAGCTGCCGATATCCGATGCGCAACTCAAAGAGGCGCTTGTTCGCATGCAGTCTCAAAGAAAGGACATCACGATCAGGAGAATGTGAGATGGCAACACACAAACCCGCCGGCAAGAAGAGGCGTCTCTCAAGGCGTCACCGCATGAGAAGAGCGGTCCCGACATGGGTTGTCTCGAAGACCGGAGGACACGTGAGAAGTCACCCGAAGAAGAAGAGCTGGCGTGATAGCAGCAGACTGAAAGTATAGTGAAGGTAACAGAAGTTGAGCAAGAAAGAACCCACCCCAGAAGAAGTCAACGCCGAGGAAGAAGAAATCTCCGAAAGCCCGCAAGAAGAGAGCAAGGAAACCGCCGGAGAAGTTGAGGAAGAGACAACAGAGGAGAAACCTTCAGCTGAGGAAGAGACCGCTGCTGAAGAGGTTGAGGAGAAAGAAGAGGAAGAGGCGGAGGAAGAGGAAGAACCCGAGGAAGAGAGAGAGGAGATAGAGGTCGTTGAAGAACGAACGTACACAATCCCCCTCCGGAAAGTCTGGGGCCCCCCAAGAGGTAAGCGAACTCCTCGAGCTGCGAGATTGCTCCGTGCATTCGTGAAGCGTCATATGAAGGCCGAGAATGTGGAGATCAGTAATGAGGTAAACGAGGAGCTTTGGGCCAGAGGAATCAGAAAGCCGCCAAGAAAGATCACGGTGCGGTTGGTCAAAGACAAGGAAGGCAGGGTCATAGTATACCCTGCAACCGCCTGAGCTTACGCCGGCCCGGCCCGTCAGTTCTCCTCAGAACAGCTCAGGGAAGCCAAATGTGCGGCTTGATTCTCTTGGCGCCGGTGATCTCCTAGTTGGGGATTCTGCGCGCCGACGTCTATGGTAACCCAAACATCGGAATATACTGTCACTCCAACGAGACAACTGCAATCCTCCCGCCAGGCATGACGAAGAAGAAAGCAGAAGACTTCCGACAGTGCTTGGGCGTTCGATCGTGCGTGACGAATATCGGAGGATGTGCACTTGTAGGAATACTCGTCACATCCAACTCGAACGGGATTGTTCTCCCACATATTATCCAAGACCATGAACTGAACGCCGTTCGGGAGCTCGAGGTAAAAGTCACTGTAGCTCAGGAGCGCTGGACCGCTCTTGGAAATCTCGTACTTGCGAACGATAATGGCGCCGTCATACACCCTGGGGCCTCGGAATCCCTCGCAAAGACAGTCGCAGAAACTCTGGACGTTGACATCGTCACTGCGACCATCGGAGGGCTTCCATATGTTGGGTCACTTGGCGTCGCAACCAACAAAGGAGTGCTAGCCTATCATGCTATGACAGATCGAGAACGCGAGATCATTGAGAAAGCATTGAAAGTGCCGGTGGAACCAGGAACGATAAATGGCGGAGTCCCTTACATCAAAGCAGGCCTTCTTGCGAATACGAAGGGCGCCGTCGTCGGTCCAGTGACCAGCGGACCTGAATTGATGGCGATTACAAGGACCCTCGGAATCCACTAGCACAAAAGGCTGTGCCCGGTTTGAATCCTACGGCTTGAAGAGCTTGTCCCATTTTCCCTCAGAGATCTCTTTCTGGATCTCTCTGGGGTCTCTTCCATCAACCGTGATACCCATACTGATGCATGATCCGAGCACTTCCTTTGCAGCGTTGTTGTCTGACAATGCGTAGCTGCCTGGAAGTTTCATCTTGGCTATCTTCACTACTTGTTCCACCGTTAGGTTGCCCGCCTTCTCGGCTTTCGGATTGCCTGAGCCTTTCTCAATGGCCAGTTCCTTCACGATCAGAGCAGACGTGGTGGGTGTGCCGATCTCCACTTCGAAAGCTTTCGTCTCGACATCGACGATGACTCTGACAGGGACTTTCATCCCTGAGTAGCCGCTTGTGAGTTCATTGATACGATTCACGATCTGAAGCACGTTAACTCCAAGCGGTCCAAGGGCCGGTCCAAGTGGTGGGCCCGCAGTGGCCTCACCGCCGCTCAGGAGAGCTTCAACTGATTTCTTCTCTCCCAGCATCTCCACCTCCCCGAGTAACAAGTTTCACGTAGTCCGCATGCACAGTGATCGGAAGCGTAGCGAACCCTTCCTCAAGTAGCTCGATCGTCACTTCCTCCTTCACCTTGTCGACGTGAGTGATCCTGGCTCTGAGGCCTCTGAATGGTCCTCCGACAACTTCAACCGAATCTCCCACAGCAAGGTCCTCGATAACAGGCTTTGTGACAATGAAACGCTCCATGGCCTCAGGAGAGACTACGCCCTTCGTTCGAGCCCTTGCATGACGGACACCCGAGATCACGTCATCCACGATGTGGGCACCCGCGGCTTCGACGAATATGTACCCTTTGATCACTTCAGGGGCTATTATGCAGAACACCGGGGCTTTCTTGATTCCGGCTTTAGAGGCTATCAGTTCGGTCGCGGTTCTCTCTTGCCCGCTGGTTGTCCTGACTGCGAAGATGACGCTCGGTCTCTGTTGGGTTTCGCCTGACAAGAAAAGCTACCTCAAGATCCCTGTGGAAGCAATCCGACGAAGAGGAAGAGTATGCGTATCACGTACCCCAGTCCTCCGACTAGAGCGATTCCTAGAAAGCAGATCTTCACCATGAGCGAAAGCTCTTCCCCTGTGGGCCGCGTCGTCACATGGATTAGTCTTCTCACGGATGACAAGAAGTCTCGAGCCGCCAATCTGCTTCCTCCGTCTGAATGTTGTTCTTCTTCTGAACGTGTTGCCGCCTAATATTTTGGAGCCTTATTTAAGGTATCCAAGTACTAATGGGTTCGCTGTTCAGATCATCACGATTTCGCGGCCTGTTCTCCTCAGAAACTCAACCAGCGTGTTTCTTTCAGACCCGCGAACTCCCTTCTTATCTATGACAGCATGTGAGCAGTCGCCTATCGTTCTGCGAAAGGCAAGCTCAACAATGGCCGGATCGTAGCCTTCGAAGAAATACTTTGAGAGAATGTGTCCGAACGCGAATTGACCTTTTACGACGGCATCTGTATGTTTCCAAGAGTAGTGGCCTCCTCCGAAACCGACCGCTGGAGTTCCGTTTGCTGGGGAATTGGCAGCTGTCCAGATCGCGTGGGCCACGACTTTCCCTGCCACCGGGTCTTCCCATTGTTTTGCAGAGCTACCGATCTCCACAAACATGCAAGGCACCGGAAGTTCAGTGGGGCCATGGTGTGTAGCTTCAAGGGAGACTAGATACGAGAGTCCAAGTTCTTCACGGCTTTCAGAGAGCGATAGCAGCGCAGCCCTCATTCTGTTTGGTTCAACCAGCGCGAGGCTTCTCGGCTGGCCTCCATAGGGGGCCTCGTTGAGAACATTTCCCGTACAGTGGACCGTTAGGCACGGGTCGCCTTTCTCACTCGTATGTCTCGAAGCGAAGATTACAGATGTTGTATGGGGGAACGGGTCTATTGATTCTAGGTGAATCGTCTCATCCTTCGTTCGAGTGAGCAGAATGTTCTCCTTTTGCAGGATGCCAGGGTCCGAATATTCTGGTGACTTGTCGAAGCCGTAGTCGCGGGCGAGGCAGGATGCTATGTTGAGGCCCGCCCGATCCTTTTCTGACGCGACAATGAGGACGGTCATTGAGCTGAACGTCTCGGAGTACTGGGCATGTCAACCGACTATCCTGTTGACGATGGTGGCTGGGTCGAAGGATATCAGGTCCTCGTAAGCTTGCCCCGTGCCGGCGAAAATCACGGGCTTCCCGATCACAGCCGCAAGCGAGATCGCGCTTCCGCCTCTTGCGTCAGCGTCGAGTTTAGTGAGGGTTACGCCGTCAATCTTGACCGACTCGCTGAATGATCGTCCTTGTTCAAGAGCGTCGTTTCCAGTCAACGAGTCGACAACGAGCATTACGAAATCCGGAGAGGCGACACGAATGATCTTCTTCATCTCTTCAAGCAGGTTTCGTTTGTTCTGCATCCTTCCCGCCGTATCGATCAGAACTGCGTTTATTCCATTCGCGCGAGCGTGGTTGATCGAGTCGAATGCTACCGCAGCGGCGTCGGCACCGTAAGTGTGCTTTATCGTTTTCACGTCAATGCGCCTGGCGTGTTCTTCAAGCTGCTCAATAGATCCTGTGCGGAACGTGTCGGCGCATGCGATCACGACAGAGTAACCGCGCTTCTTGAGGAGGTACGCGATCTTAGCGACCGTTGTGGTCTTGCCTGTTCCGTTTATTCCGACGAAAACTATCACAGCAGGTTCGTGTGCCTGTCTCTTCGTGTTGATCTTTTCGAAGAAGCTGGCTTCACCGCTTCCTTTGAGCACGTCGAGGATGACTTCGCGGACGATCGCTGCAACTGGTTGTCGACGGTCCCCGACTCGTGCGACTTGGATACTGGGCGCTCTCTGCCTTATCCCGTCGCAGATGCGTTCTGCCACTGAGTACGCGACATCGTTTTCAGCGAGCGTCGTCTTGAGTTCCTGGAGTACGTTCTCAAGGTCTTTCCCTGTAAGCTCGGTCTTTGAGATCTTCTCCACAACTGAGCCTAGGCCTGACTTGAGCTTCTCGAACAACCTCAAGCACCTCGACAGGGCGCACAGGTGACGTACTTCACCGAATGTAGGGTTCTAGATGACTGTGAGGGATTCTCCGCCGTGCTTCTTCACGAGGTCGCCAATCTTTTCTCGGTTCTCCTCAATCCTGATCAATGCTTGATTGAGCTGTTCCTGAAGTGATGTCCGAGCTTTGTCGAAGTCCGCTATTCGTTCCTTGATCTCGTTGATGGAATCTTGGATCGGTTTCTCGACGGCGACTCCTGCACCCACGCCCATCACGATCTTGGAGATGTCAGAGAGTTTCACTCGAACATACGAGCCTCCCCCGACTGGGATCAGGGCATCCTCGTCGTTCTTCTGGGTCTTCACACCTTCAAGCGTGGTTGACGCGAGGGAGAACTCGTTCAGGGCGGCGTTGACGATCTCAAGTCGCGCCTGAAGCGCTCGCGCCGAACCCTCATAGACTCTTAGCTGCATTAGGCTCTTCTGAAAGTCTTCGTCGTCAGGTGGAACTTTCTCACTTTGCACTTTGCTTAGTCTCCGTCTCGCTAGTCTTGAGTTCCTCAATCTTCTTCAGCTTGATCTCGAGTCTCCTGGCTTTGTGTCTGCTTCCCATGTCAGTGTAGACTCTATCGATCGCGTCTTGCTCTTTCGTTGCTCTCAGCTCCACTGCAAACGGAATCGTCGTGCGCGGCTTCTTGACTTCCCCCGTAATTCTGAAAGTCTTGACCTCGGCCAACAGTCCTCACTTTAACCAGACGAAGGTCCTATGGAACCCAGTCCTCACTATAAAGCTGAGCCCAAAACGACCGCCGTGGTGCAAGGCGCAGTGCCGCTCAGGTCATCGGGTAGGGATTACTAGCGTTACTTGATGTCCGCCGTTCCTCCTGCGAGTTCTCCAAACGTTTTTATCAACCTCCGAATATCAGCCTGCGGAACTTTCCAGAAGGAAAACGCGATTGCCCCTCGCTAAGGATCAGCTTCTCACCGCCTTAGCAGGGCTAAGGAAACCTGACGCTAAGCACGGTTTCACGCACTCGGTTGAGCTTATAGTCAAACTCAGAGAGATCGACCTGAAGAAGCCTGAGAACCGGCTGAACGAATCGGTTGAGCTTCCGAACTCCCTAGGGAAGGAGACGAAGATCTGCGTCATCGCAAGCGGAGACTTGGCGACGAGGGCAAGGGCAGGCCAAGCCGACTTGGTCATGGGCAGAGAAGACTTGGACAAGCTGGGGAAGGACAAGAAGGCGACCCGCAAGCTTGCCTCTGAGTACGACTATTTCATCGCCGAGGCGCCTATGATGCCTCTGGTCGGGAAGACTATCGGCTCGATCCTTGGGCCGAAAGGGAAGATGCCTACTCCTGTTCCGCCTACCGCCCCGATCGACCAGCTCGTTCAAAGCCACAGGAAACTCGTTCGTGTCCGAGTTCGAGAACAGCCTGTAGTACAGTGTAGGATTGGGACAGAGAAGATGCCTGACGAAGAGATCGCTGAGAACGCTCAGGCAGTCTTCAGCCGCATCGAGGCGAAGCTCGAGCGGGGCGCCAAGAACATAGGTCAAGTGCTCGTTAAGACCACTATGGGTGAACCTGTGAAGGTCCAGACTACGAAGGGTTAGCTTATGCTCACAAGACAAGTCACCCACGTGGCCTCTTGGAAGAAAGAGATCTTCCAGAAGCTCGCAGAGCTGATTGAGAAGTACCCAGTCGTGGCGATCGCTGATCTTCAAAAAGTAAGATCATCACAGATACAAGAGATACGGAAGAAACTTCGTGGACAAGCCGAGGTGCTGGTCGCGAAGAACACGATCCTGAAGAAAGCCGCCAGCGCCATCGGCGAAAAGAAACCTCACATCAGTGACTTTGCGGAAGGCATAGCTGGCTCGAGCCTACTGCTATTCACAGGCATGAACCCCTATGCGCTCATCCTTTTCCTGAACAGGAACAAGGTTCGTGTTCCCGCCAAAGGCGGTGATACGGCAACAAGCGAGATCATGATACCAGCCGGCAATACCGGGCTACAGCCTGGGCCGGTCATAAGCGAATTTGGAGAAGTGAAGGTCGTAACAAGGATCGAGGGCGGTAGTATCTGGGTCGCGAAGGATACTGTTGTTGCCGAGAGAGGCGACACGATATCTCCGAAGCTCGCATCGCTGCTATCGAAGCTCGGCATGAAGCCGATGGAGGCTGGGTTGTCGATAGTTCGTGCGTTCGATGCAGGGATGGTTCTCAATCTGGACGATCTTGTCTTCGACCTTGACTCATACAAGAGCGACCTTGAGGAAGCATGCAGAGATGCCATTGCACTTTCGGTCGAGACGGAATACGTCCTCCCCGAGACAGCCCCCATGATAATCGGCAGCGCCTACCGAGAAGCTCTCTACTTAGCGAACGAGATCGAGTATCCAACATCAGAGAACGTTGGAGATCTCGTCAAGCAGGCTTATTCAGAAATGAGACTCCTATCTGACGCTGCTGCCAAGATCAATAGCGAAGCCGCACCCCTAGAAGAACCAGCACCCCCGACGCCAGCCCCCGCAAAGAAACCAGCAGAAGCGAAACCAGCTGAGGCCAAGGCACCAGAGACGAAGCCACCCGAAACCAAACCACCTGAAGAGAAACCGCCCGAAGCCAAGCCGCCTGAAATCAAACCACCAGCGGCCAAGCCAGCTGAACCAAAGCCGAAGCCACCCGAACCAAAGCCAAGCGAAGCCAAACCACCCGAAGTGAAACCACCGGCAGCGAAACCAACTGAGGCCAAACCGGCGAAGGCGCCTACAGCCAAACCATCCGAAACTAAAGCAGCATCCAAGAAACCTGCGGAGAAGAAACGGCAGGAAAAGGTTGAAAAGAAGGCTAAGCGGTAGCTGGCGAAGCCTAGTACAAGGTGCGAATCATGAAGTATATGTACGCCGCATTGCTGCTTCACTCAGCAGCGCAGAAAGTCGACGAAGAGAACATAAAGAAAGTCATATCGGCAGTCGGTGTGAAGCCAGAGGAAGCCAGAATCAAGGCTCTCGTAGCAGCCCTCTCTGAAGTCAAGATTGATGAGGCTTTGAAGGCAGCGAAGGCAGCACCAGTTGCTGTCGCGGCACCAGTAGCAGCTGCACCAGCCAAGAAGGAAGAGAAGAAGCCAGAAGACGAGAAGAAGAAGGAAGAAGAGGCCTTAGCGGGCCTCGGAGCCCTGTTCGGCTGATTCCTGCGTGCGCTTGTCTTGGATCCTCTTTCCCTCCAAGCATTTCTTCTTGCTCCAGCCCCGTGACCAACAGGGCAGAGCAAGAAAGTTCTTTGTATTCACTGCGTCTTCTGCCTTGTTGGCTCGAAGGGACGCCATAATGGATATTGACGAGAAAGAGTTCGCGATTCCATTCTTCAAAGAGTTAGGGTTCGTGAGACGTCGCTGCGTCGGGTGCGGAAGCCACTTCTGGACACAGATCCCTGACCGTAACACCTGTGGGGACGTCCCCTGCGAAGAGTATACATTCATCGAGAATTCACCCGCCCGCAAGAAGCTATCAGTTCGGGAAGCTCGTCAGACATTCCTGTCTTTCTTTGAGAGCAAAGGTCACAAGATAATCAAGCCATATCCCGTTGTGGCCAGATGGCGCGACGACGTCTACCTAGTCGGTGCCTCCATCTACGATTTCCAGCCACTTGTGACGGATGGTGTAATTCCACCGCCCGCGAACCCACTTGTTGTCAGTCAGCCATGCCTACGATTCACCGATCTGGACAATGTTGGCCCCACGGCGGGCAGGCATCTTCTCATCTTCGAAATGGGCGGACATCACGCATTCAACTACCCCGACAAGCAGGTCTACTGGAAAGACGAGACGATCCGTTACCATCATGAGCTGCTGACAGATAGGCTCGGCGTCAAGTCCGACCTCGTCACCTACAAGGAGCACTTCTGGTCGGGCGGAGGAAACGCTGGACCAGACCTTGAAGCCTGCGTGAACGGCCTCGAGGTCTCCACGCTCGTTTTCATGCAGTACAAGGTCATAGGCGAACAGCTCTCTCCGCTTCCGATTAGGACCGTGGACACGGGATACGGGATCGAGCGGTGGGCGTGGCTAACACAGGGGTCGCCGAGCTGTTTCTCAGTCATCTATGGTCCAATACTGGATCGTGTACTCAAGCTTGCGGGAGCGAGCATAGATCCGAAGATCATGATCGAAAACACGAAAGTCTCAGGCATCATGAACATCGAGAAAACGTCAGACCGAGTCGAAGCGCGCAAGAAAGTCGCGGAAAGACTTGGGATGGACTGGCGCGAACTTGAGAAGCTCATCGTTCCTATTGAACGGGCCTCCGCAGTGGTCGATCACACGAAAGCGATTTCCTTCCTGTTGGCTGAAGGAGTTGTTCCATCTAACGTGGCAGCTGGCTACTTGACGCGACTACTAATTCGAAGAACATACCGCATGCTGCGCCTGCTGGGAATTGAGGATCGGCTGGGCGAGATCACAGAGATGCAGATCTCTCATTGGGGAGTAGACTTCCCGAATCTGGTTGAGATGCGGAACGAGATACTCGAAGCCCTCCGAGTTGAGGAGGAGAAGTTCAAGAAGACGCTGGAGAGGGGAAGCGAGATGGTCAAACGCATCTCAGCGGACCTGAAGGCGAAACACCAAGAGAGCATACCGACAGAAACGCTCGTTCAACTGTATGACTCGCACGGACTCGTGCCGGATATCGTGCGAGATGAAGCTGAGAAGGAAGGAATCAAAGTCGATGTTCCCGGGAACTTCTTCGCAATGGTCGCCCAGACGCATCTTTCCGCAGCCGGCAAGGCTGAAGACGAAGCGGAGAAGCTGTTGAAGGAGAAGGTCTCAAGGTTCCCCGAGACTACGCCGCTGTACTACAAGGATGTCTACCAGCAAGAGTTCGAGGCGAAGGTTCTCGGGATCGTCGACGACAAATATCTCGTGCTTGACCAGACCTGCTTCTATTCTGAGGCGGGTGGGCAACTCGCCGACCATGGCACCATAGTGTCCACGCTTGGTCAAGCGGAGGTCGTTGATGTCCAACGCGCCGGCAGAGTTGCACTACACCTGATCGAAGGGCCAATGCCGAAGCTCGGGGAGGTCGTCAAGGGGAGACTCGACTGGCAGCGTCGGATTGCACTGATGCGCCACCACACGGGAACACATGTCGTTCTGGGTGCGGCGAGGAGAGTCCTCGGACAACACGCCTGGCAAGCAGGTGCGCAGAAGAGTGCGGAAAGCGTGCGGCTCGATATTTCGCATTACGAACGGATCACCGACGAACAGGTTGCTGAGATCGAAAGACTCGCCGGCGAGCTTATCATGAAATGCGTCCGAGTCGAAGCGACATGGATGCCGCGAGAGAAAGCCGAACAGGAATACGGCTTCATCCTCTACCAGGGCGGCGTCGTTCCAGGAAGAGAGATACGCGTCATCAAGATCCCCGGCTGGGATGTTGAAGCCTGCGGTGGAACACACGTGAGAAACACAGGCGAGATAGGCCTAATCAAGGTCCTCAAAACGGAGCGCGTCCAAGACGGCGTTGAACGCCTCATCTTCGCCGCAGGGACAGCGGCCCTGAAAGCCATCCAGAACAGGCAGGGAATATTGGAGAGGAGCGCTTCGATTCTGGATGCGCCTCTTGAGAAAGTGGATGAATACGCGAGATCCATGGCGGAAGAGAAGGATCGACTGAGCAAACGATTACAGGACGTACGAACCCAACTTGCAGCCGTTGAATCGAAGGATCTTCTCTCACGTGCTGAGAGGATTGGCAAGATCAAGCTGGTTACCGAACTGAAGAAGATAGGCGAAGAAGAGGACATCGTTGCGCTGTCGAACCAAGTCCTTGAAGCTGACCAGAGCGCTGTCTTCGTTGTTGCGCTGGTGAAGGACAGCGTTAGAATCTTTGTCGGTGCGGGCAAAGAGGCGATCAAAGAGGGCGTGCATGCAGGTAGAATCGCGGGAGAACTGGCAAAGCTCGTGGGCGGCGGAGGCGGCGGAAAAGAATACTTCGGACAGGGCGGCGGAACCAAACTAAGCAACGCTGAAGCCGCACTTTCGAGCGCGAAGAACGTTGTTCAATCGTACCTCAAGAAGTGATGGACCGTGGTCGTGGACTGGAAAGCGATTCACGAAAAAGTGCTGAGAGATTGGGAACAGGCTCGGATCTTTGAAGCTGACCCTGACCCATCGAAAGAGAAGTTCTTCATCACGGTCGCATACCCTTACCCTAACTCTCCACAGCACATTGGTCACGCAAGAACCTACACCATCACGGATGTCCACGCTCGATACTTGCGAATGAGAGGCTACAACGTTCTCTTTCCAATGGCGTTCCACTACACGGGTACACCGATCCTCGCGATGGCGGAGCGAATTGCCAAAGGCGACCCGGAGCTCGTGGACGATTTCCTTCGCATCTATCATGTTCCAAAAGAGAAGCTGAAAGACTTCGGTGAACCGATCGAGATCGCCCGCTACTTCCACGATGAAATAAAGCGTGGAATGAAGGACATGGGGTTCTCCATCGATTGGAGAAGAGAATTCACAACCATCGACCCAACGTACAGCCGCTTCATCGAGTGGCAATTCAAGAAGCTACGCGAAAAGGGTCTGATCACGAAAGGCAGCCACCCGGTTGGATGGTGCCCGAACGACGGCAACCCTGTGGGTCAACACGACACGATCGGTGATGTCGAGCCCGAGATCGGACAGTACATCCTGCTGAAGTTCAAGATCGATGACGCCTACCTTCCCACAGCTACCCTTAGACCTGAGACGGTGTTCGGCGTCACGAACATCTGGGTTAAGCCTGGAATAACCTACGTGAAAGCGAAGGTTGACGGCGAGAACTGGATAATTAGCGAGCCATGTCTCAAGAAGCTGGAATACCAGAACCGCAAAGCAAGCATCATCGAACGGGTACAAGGATCGAAACTGATCGGCAAATCCGGGACCAACCCAATGACGGGGGCTCCAGTGATAGTCTTGCCGGCCGAGTTTGTTGATCCTGAAAGTGCCACTGGCGTCGTGATGTCAGTTCCGGCACATGCCCCATACGACTATCAAGCGCTCTTGGATCTCGAAGCGAGGCCCGAGCTCCTGAGCCAATTCGGGATCAGAAAGGAGGTCGTCGCGAAGCTTTCACCGATTGGGGTTGTCACGCTCGAAGGGTACTCCGACGCTCCAGCCGTCGACGTTGTGAAACGGTTCGGCATAAAGGACCAGACTGATGCTAAGCTTGAGGAAGCCACCACCGAAATTTACAGCAAGGAGTTCCATTCAGGACGCATGAGGAACGACACCGGCAACTATGCGGGCCTCTCCATCTCTGAAGCTAGAGACCGAGTAAGAGACGATCTAGTGGCGAAGGGCGGCGCCGACGTGATGTACGAGATCATCAACCGCCCGGTAACTTGCAGATGCGGCGCGCAGTGTATCGTGAAGATGTTTGAGAACCAGTGGTTCATAAATTACGGGGACGCGAAGTGGAAGGAACTGGCGCGTGAATGTCTCAAGTCGATGAGCATCCTCCCGGAAGAATTCCGCGTAGAGATCGACTACGCGATCGGATGGCTCAGGGAGAAAGCATGCGCAAGAAAGTCCGGGTTAGGCACACGGCTCCCATGGGACAAAGACTGGATAATCGAAAGCCTCTCCGACTCCGTCATATACATGGCATACTACACACTCGCGAAGCACATCGCCAAACTCAAGCTGAAACCCGAACAACTCCCAGACGAGATCCTTGACTATCTACTGCTTGGCCAGGGTGACATCGAGAAGCTCGCGAGGTCTTCCGGTATTGAGAGCTCGAACCTGAAGGAAATCCGGGGCGAGTTTGCGTACTTCTACCCAGTTGACTCTAGGCATTCGGGGCGTGATCTAATACCAAACCACCTGACGTTCTACATCTTCAACCATGCCGCCATATTTCCACCGGAAGAGTGGCCTCGCCAGATAGTCACCAACGGAAGCGTGTTGATGGAACACGCGAAGATGTCCAAATCATTCGGCAACATCATTCCACTCCGCGACGCGATCGCTCAGCACGGCGCCGATGCGGTCAGACTATCAACCGTTTCAGCTGCCGAACTCATCCAAGATGTAGAGTTCAGTCATCAATCAGCCGATTCTCTGCGCGAGAGAATCGAGCGAATGTACGCCTCCGCTCAATCCATTGTTGAGGCGAGCCCTGTAAGAGGCTCGGGGACCTATGGCGGTAACGAAGAAAAGTGGATGCTCAGCAGACTCCAGAGCTGCATCCGAGACACAACGGCTGCAATGGACAAGTTGCGGGCCCGAGAGGCTGTCCATCATGCGATGTACGAGCTTGAGCAGGATCTCTCGTGGTACATGCGAAGAGCCACGGCACGGTCTGGAGTCAATCCTGAGGTTGTCTCGCGCGTCCTAGATATTCGCGTTCGCCTCATGGCACCGTTCACGCCGTTCATTTCTGAAGCGATATGGAGTCTGATGGGCAAGAAGGGTTTCATCTCAAGAGCAGAGTGGCCTCAACCTGATGCGACGCTGATGGATGAGAGAGCGGAGGAAGTGGAAAGTCTAGTCCGGACGACAGTCGAGGATGTTGCGAATATTCTCAAGACAACCGGGATGAGCGTGAAGAAGCTCTACCTCTACAATGCGGCTGACTGGAAGTGGCACCTGTATCTGAAAGGATTGGAGATGGCATCCAAAGGCTCTGTGGGCGTGCCGGAGCTGAAAAAGGCCGCATCAGGCGACCCTGCCCTGAAGGAGAGAATGAAGGACGTATCGAAGCTCGCTGCGAGACTCGCAAAGGACCTGCAAGCCACCGCGCCTGACATGCAGGAGAAGAGACGCAGACTTGGAACGTTCAATGAGCGGGAAGCGCTCGAAGACGCCATCGGCTTCCTAAGCAAGGAATTCAAGTGCACGGTCACCGTTCATGACGAAACAGACGAGAAGAAGCACGACCCGAAAGGTCGCGCTCAAGCAGCTCAACCCTTCCGGCCCGCGATCTACGTTGAGTAGAACACCGCCGAAGCCTCTTCGATCTTCGGGTCCTATAATGGGGCAGAGAAGAAAGCAGATATGGGTAACAGTCCAGTGTGCGGATAGCGGGCCCGTAGCTCAGCCTGGACAGCACCCGTGGATCTGAAATCCGGGTGTCCAAAGCATCGGCCCTCTAGGCCTGCAACAGAGCGAGGTAAGCCGGGGGCCGTGGGTTCGAATCCCACCGGGCCCGCCACTTATTGTGCTCCCGGCGTCTCTGAAGTCGAGAACAACCTAAGAGTTACAGGTTAGACTAAACAGGCAAAACCTTGTTCGTATATTCTCTCCTTTTTGGGTGCAAGACTTGCAAAGTAAGCAGCGGAGAGTATCATAACAGCATACTGCGCATTCCTAACCGGGTATCGTAGCCTGCATTGGCTCTGAAGGGGTCAATGGCGCATTGCAATGGGGACAGAATCTCTTCCGTAAGCCGTTCGTCTTGACGTAGTCGTGGACGTTCTTTGTGATCTCAGTGAAACTTACAAGCGTGCCCCTCGGGCGTCCAGTCAACATGGAAAGCACATCATCAACAATGATGCTTGGCTCAGTCAACGGATTCCGCTTGCTCACAGAGACTTACCTCGGACAGCGTACAGGCGTTAGCGGCGATTTGAGAGTTCAGTATATGATCACTGTCAACGATGGATTGTTGGAAACCCCCGTTTAGGCAGTTTTAGTTCCATCCTACGCCGACACGGAGGCGCCTGAGTGATAGTCGTTTTGCCTTCGATCTCGAACTCTTTCCTATGCTCGGGGCACGGACTCAATCGTCCCTCCTCTGATAGTTCGCACCCGCATACCCAGCCCTTGCTCATAGAACATCAATACCTGCATCGAACTTCACGATGTCCCATTTTGCGCCATTTCTCAAATTCCTTATGCCGATACAGTCGACCTTTGCATGTTTGCGGCTCCATGTGGATTAGACAATCATACTTCGGAAAGCCGAGAATTCGCCCGACGCTTGAGGGACGCATTCGCTGACGGAAAACGTATGGGAGCTTCTGCCAGACTTCCACGGCTGTTCCCGTTCCAGCGGGCAGAGCTGCCAGCGTCTTCATGCAGAGAAAGTCTCTAAAGATCATTCCTCATTCCTGCGCCTGATCTCGGCAAGTAGCTCGTCAACAGAACGGTAGAGGTTCGCTTGGTACGCAACGACGGGGTAGGTTGGTGCGCGACGACGACATTCATGGTGCGGCCAATCGCGCTCAATCAAGGGTTCAGGAACTTCTTGCGTGCTCCGCAAACCGTACTCATATAGGCTTCCTTCATAAGGCGCACCTTAAGTATCACTCAGGTGCGCCCTCTGGCCGAACACGACGCGTACATCCACATAGAGAACGTCGTCGCGTCTGCCACACTGAACCAGAGGATAGATCTCAACGCGATTGTCCGGCTCTTTCCTGGCGTCGAATACAGGCCTGAACAGTTCCCCGGACTCGTGTACCGGCTGAAGAAGCCGAAGACCGCGACACTGATCTTCAGCTCAGGAAAGATGGTGTGCACCGGAGCAAAGTCCGAGAGTCAAGCGAGGAAGGCCGTCACGAAGGTTGTCGACGAACTCAAGAGGAACGGCATAGTCATCCTCGGAAAACCAGAAATCCAGATCCAGAACATAGTAGCCTCAGCTGGGCTGGGAGGCCGCATCGACCTAGAAAAAGTAATTTACTCGCTGAAGAGGACGATGTACGAGCCGGAACAATTCCCTGGCCTCATCTACAGAATGGACGACCCCAAAGTAGTCATACTCATCTTCGCAAGCGGAAAACTAGTCTGCACAGGCGCCAAGAAAGAAGCAGAAGTACCCAGAGCCATCGCAAAACTGAAGGAAACGCTCGAAGAGAAAGGACTGATAACCTACCAGTAATCCCCAGCCCGGTCAGGCGAATCAACACCGCTCAGATGGAAGATGTTACAAAAAAAATGGCTAAGGCGGAGGCAGCCTCTACGATCCAACAACTCCGAAAGGAATTGTCGGAATCAGAGACGAAAGCGGGTAATCTACAAGGAAAGTTTGCAGAGTTGGAGGCTCGCGTCGCTGAAGCCGAGAGGGAGCTTGAGGCTGCGAGAATCCATATCAGGCAGCTCGAAGCGCCTTCAATTTCCTCTTCAAGTCATGCCGTCAGCTAGGACCGCTATTCGCTAGACATCACACGGTTAGTATGGCGAAATCAGCAAAGCTCAGAAGGCAACAAGGGCTTATTGTGCTGAAATGCCGACACCATGAATTGTGGAGCACCCTCACTTCAGAAGATAGGCGGGGCCGGTCACTGTAAGTAGGCCTCCTGCAATCGCTCGTAGGTTCAAGTAGAAGTGTAGTTGAGCGTGGCTCCGGAACAGGATTACGGGTCCGAATTGGGCGCAAGAAGGATTCTTGTTGTTGGTCATCAACCTCACAACGCGGGCAAGACGACCCTGTGCAAAGCATTGATCTACGGCTTCAAGGATCGCGGCGTGAACTTGGTTCCATTCAAACCCCACTCTGGAATAGGCTACTGGAGCCAATTCGACACCTTTCAGGAGAACTTGATGAGGGGTACCCTACTCTCCAGCGATATCATCGAGCTCGAGGAGGCAGCGAAGTCCAAGCTTCCTCTGGACATCTTGAATCCAGTTAACCGTCTCAGCGGCCCCGTGCTGGATAGAGGCATGCAGGAGGAGAGACTCGTCTTCCAAGAGTTCCTAGCGCAACGGTTCACTCACCATGACGGCATTATGCACAGCAACATCTACTATCTCAATGGGACCGTGAACCTCGCTCACATGCGAGACATGAGACAATTCTACGTAGGAATCAAGAAGAAGGCGGCCAAGACCGTGTTCATAAAGAAGTTTCAGGAATTGGTGCGAGCATACGTTGACAATTTCGATAAAGCGACCTCTTCATGCTACAGACACCTAGAGGATAAGCCTCTTCTCATTGAAAGTTTCAACGATGCCGCATACCCTTTCAATGGGGCAGAGGACTGCGGCATTGTGCTATGCGTATCATCCAATATAGTTCTGCAGCTCAAAGCCGACGGATACTTCAAAGCCATTGAATTGCGTGGGCAGCAGAAACCGAAGCTGCAACTGACCACCACAGAGGTGTACGCATCCTCTTTGGTCGAACGCGAGTATGATGTTCAACCCCTCGCCAACAAGGAGAGAAACGATCCCGTAACGTTGGTGGATAACTACTCGAAGATCATCGATGACCTAGCCAAGGGCTAGCCACACCTGGTCTCGGTCTCAGAAGCCTGCAACGCGCCTTCGTCAACAGTACGCCCACTTTGCGAGAAGAGAAAACGCCTGAGCCTTACGTCTTGCATTCGGTCTGGAGATTCTGCGACGAAAGGCAAGCTGCTCTAATCGGCCTTGCAGCATTCACAGGTTTCCGCCCCCAAGTCTTCGGCAACTATCGAGGAAACGACGGATTACGCATAGAAGACCTCCCTGAGCTTGAAATTGACAATGAACACAAGAAGGTCACATTCAAGCTCATTCCAACACGTGTGATAGTTCGCGAGGAATCCCCGTCAGATAGTGCGTTAATTCGCGAGCCACTCGCAGACCGAAATCAATTTCTTCAGCAGCACATCCTTCAGCCGACCTTGCGGTCGGTCATCCCAGATTGCTATGGAGTGAACGTGAACGCGGATCAGGTTAGGCATCTCGCCAAGCCAGACACGCCGTAGCCGACAAGACGAGCAGCTCAGATGAAAGCGGTGTAGATTCAGTCCACAGAGGGTTTGGCAGGGCATCCCGAGCGGCCCCGCCCTCTTAGCTGCGAATTGCTTGGGAACGTGGATGCTGAGCCACCCTTTCCCGTGCTCATCTGCAAAGAACCGTGTAAGTTGTCCAAAGTCTACTGTGAGGTGATCCACAGGGTTCAACGACTCCTAACTCTTCAGTTGATGCTGTGAGACGGAAAAGTCTTGCCTGTCAAATAGAGCGAGGTTAGAGGTTAGCCCTCGTTTTACCGTCAGATAGTGCGCTCAACCAGCAGGAGATGGACATTGACGAATAGCTGAACTTCTCAGCTCTGGAGGAACTTTCGCTCTTTTTGACAATTAAATGAAGATGTGCTCTTGGCCAACGTGCAGAATCAAATGGATTCTACCATCGGCCCGACTTTCTTGGCTTGAATCAGAACGAGCTTCTTGCCCTTGAGTTCAAAGACGAGGCCCGCACCTGAGCTTTGGGCGCATCTAGGCGTAGCGCCTGTCGGCGGCGTCCTCTCTTTCAGCTCGGGGGATCTTCCGACCCTGTTCCTTCTTTCCAGTCCATCGGATGTCCTCCTCGAGGAATTTTGTAGCAACGTCTTTGAAGTTCTTGAATATCTCACCCAGCTCGTCCTGAGAGAAAGTCTCCATAAACGCGGGATTCCGAAGCCAGCTGTCCCACCCTCGAACACTCTCGAAGAGGGCGGAGTTGAGTTTGACCAAATCTGAATAGAGTGAAAGCCGGTCGGTTGGCTCGAGCTTCCTGATATCCGCTAGAACTTTGGTGCGTTCATCCGTCCACGACAAGACCTGATGCTTCCTGATTGAAGCGCCTTCATGAGGCGGACCGCCATTTAGACTTGTTCCCAGCGCGGGTGCTGCTCGTAAACCGAAGAGGCTGAAGAGTTGCGCAATCACGTCTCATCTCTCAGTTTTCAAGAGACTAGCTTCGGAATCGAAGGTGATTCTCTTCTCATACGATCCAGACATGGAAACATTCGAAACTAGAATGGTCGACTCGTCTCCAAGAAACCTGACTGTACCAAGGAATCCTAAGCACGAAGGCAATCTCAGGACCCAGATCAAGATCTACCGCCCTTATGAGCTTCCTCCGCATGCTTTCTGTGAGTGGCGTCGTCGAGGTCTCTT
>Ga0116124_1000666_pt1 | contig 30053 bp, 21 predicted proteins | sample June2015DPH_13_1_2_FD_89728 | JGI IMG/M metagenome (GOLD analysis project Ga0116124, IMG submission 89728) | Peatland microbial communities from SPRUCE experiment site at the Marcell Experimental Forest, Minnesota, USA - June2015DPH_13_150 | ecosystem: Environmental > Terrestrial > Soil >... | reverse complement strand
CTCTTTCATTTCCTGAATCCACCAGCCCACCGCCGGGGCCAGCCGGTGCATCTCGTTGACGTCAATGCTCACCAGCGTACACAGGACATTCAGATCCGAGGCGCCTGGGCGGAATTCGCCGCGCGCCGCGGACCCGTACAGGATCACGGATTCCAGGTTCTTGCCTGCCGCTTCTTTCAGCCTGCTCACCAGTTCTGTCAGCTTTGCTTCCATAGCCATCACCCACAATCAGAGCATCTCTCTTACCAGCTTCCACCCGCGCCGCCGCCACCGCTCGACCCGCCGCCAAATCCACCGAACCCTCCCCCACCACCGCCCCAACCACCGCCGCCACCCCAACCGCCGCCGGAACCGCCCCAGCCGCCGCGGCCTCGGCCACCCATGCTGCCAAGGATGGCGCCGATCAATAAGCCGGTACCCATTCCTCCGCCGCGCCGTCCTGAACGGGAGCCTCCGCGGCTTGCAAGCACGAAAAAGACGATGACGCCCAGGATGAGCCAGACCCAGATGCCACTGGAGTTATCCTCTTCGTGGCGCACTTGCCGGAGTTGCGGCATTCCGGTCAGCGTCACTCCTTTATCATCGGCAATGTATTTTGCCAACTGCCATGCGGTCGCGGCTATGCCACTGTTGTAGTCGCCTTGCCGGAAATAGGGAACCAGCAGACGTCCGGCATCCCCCGCGCGCGCATCGTTGATCACGGGTTCCAGGCCGTAGCCAACCTCTGTCCAGTACTTCCGATCGTTCGGCGCTACGAGCAGCATCACACCGTTGTCTTGCTTTTTTTGGCCAATGCCAAGCTGTTTGTACAAATCGTTCGCGTAGGTCTGGATGTCATTGCCATCGAGCGACTTCACCGTAACGATGGCCATCTGCGCTCCGGTTTTCTGTTCGAGTTCCGTGCACAGGGCTTCGAGCTGTGATTTCGTTTGTGGATGGATGATGCCGGCAAGGTCGGTCACGTAGCCGGTCGGGCGAATCTGCTTGATATTCTCAGCGCGCGTGACCCCGCCCACAATGAGCAGGAGCCACACCACCAAGCAGATTCCTCTTGCGAAGTGTCTCTTCATCTGCGGGGATTCGCGATACAACTCGTCTTTTCTCCACCGGGTGGTGCCGGGCAGGCTTTTCTGCCCTGCAGTTTCTTCCACCATACGATACTTGGGGCAACGAAAGGAAGCAGCGGTCTCTCGGTGCGAGGAGGGCGAACAGGTGCGGCTCAAGGCTCAGCCACTGGGCGGATTCTCTCATAACTCCAGCCAATAAATCCGCAGCGATTTTTTTTCGCCTCACGGCTGCTTGGGCTTTCTCTCGTCTTTGTAGCGGACACCTTCAGGTGGCCATCTTGGGGTGCTTTGGAGTGCGGGAGCTTGCTCCCGCTTTTGCGATGCCATCCGTTTCTCTCAAACAATCCATATGGCGCCACTGTGTCAACCGCAAAAGCGGCGGCGAGCCGCCGCACTCCAAAATGTCGGCGCACCGACATTCTTTGAGTAAGTACAACAGTAGTAATCACGTGACACATCGAGGAGAGAAAGGCAGTTCACAGTCAGCAGTCGAGAGTTTACAGTCCAAGATTTTTCCTTGTGCCGCCCCGGCAAAGGCCGGGATCTCCAACTCCACGGGAACGGAGTCTCCGGGTTCCAACGTCCGGCACTAGAGACAGGATCGGAGTGGAGAAGATTTATTGCACGAGGGCCCAGAGACTGGCAGCGGGTTTGGACTGAGAGTTGTGGTGTGCTCATGGGGTGTTTCCGTTAGGGGGTCGGAGCTTCAGCTCCGACATTTGGGATTGCTGTGGTCCCGGCTTTCGCGCCTTCTGCGTCCGCCGATTTCTGGCGGAAGCCCCTGAGGAATCGGGTCCAGAGAGTAGCCCGCGCTTGCCTCTCTTTGGCGCCAGGGGATCTCGTCGCCGCCATCCAGAACGCCGTCCAAACATTCAGTTTTGGCGAACAATCCGATGACTTGACGATGGTCATCGCCCGCGCCCGCTAGCCTCCTGCTCGCCCGCCTTTGTAGTGGCCGACCTTCAGGTCGGTTCTTGGGTTCCTCCCGTCCTTGTAGTGGCCAGCCTTCAGGCTGGTTCTTTTCCTTCCAGTATTATTTCTGCTATATATTACTCACAGGTATGCCGTACCATCGTCGCAACACTCGCCTTCCCCCCAACCACTATCTCGGTCCCCAAACCTATTTTGTCACCATCTGCTGTGATCGGCGGAGACCTCATCTCGACTCACCCGGATTTGCCCAGCGGGTCTCCAACCTCCTTCGGGAAGGCGCTTCAAACTACTTTTTCCTTCTCCACGCCTTTTGCATCATGCCAGACCATCTGCACCTTCTGGCAGAGGGCACGCAGCCGCTGTCGAACCTCCGTGAATTCATCCGCCTCTTCAAGCAGCACACCGCCTTCGAATTCAGGAAATCTTTTCCCATGCGGCTCTGGGAGAAAAGTTACTACGACTACGTCCTCCGCCCCTCGGATTCCCTCGAAGCCGTTGCCTGCTACATCTGGTGGAATCCTGTTCGCAAGCACCTCTGCTCACTTCCTCAGGATTTTCCTTTCACCGGCTCACAGACCATTGATTGGATAAAACATTCTGCCCTACACCCCGATTGGACCGCGCCTTGGAAAGGCGCAGCACCAGCCTAAAGGCTGGCCACTACAAATTCCCACCCTCCCCATGTAGTGGCCGACCTTCAGGTCGGTTCTTGCTCTCCTCATGTACTTGCCGGCCCCGCTTTGCGGCGTCGCTTCTTGCTCCGAAGATTCCTCGCCTTTGTACCGGCCGACCTTCCGCGGGGTGTGCGTCCCGGTTCTTCACCGGGGAGGTCGGTTCTTGGGTTCCTCCTTTCTTTAGGAGGTGGGAGCTTCAGCTCGCACGTATACGGTTTGGAATCAATCGGGCTTTCGCCCGCCTCAGGCGGGTCCGTCGATTTCTGGCGCAAGCCCCTGAAATCACAGTCCGACCACCACCGCCGCCGTCCATAAAACGCCGATTATCTTCTTGACACAGAACGCCGCTTCCTATGCCATTTACCCGTGCACACCAAACGCATAAAGAGAATTGCCCTACAGGTCTTGATGGCGATCTTTCTAGTGATTCTCCTCCTATCTCTGCTCGCTCATCGGCTCTTCCACCCACGGTGATTTCCGAAGTCGGGTTCCCACGGGCCGGTATTGCCCTGAGCCTCGAAGGGGCTTTCCACCTGGGTTCTTGGGCCACCATGTAGTGGCCGACCTTCAGGTCGGTTCTTGGGTTTCTCCCCTCCTTAGGGGGTCGGAGCTTCAGTTTATCCTGACTGTCGAAGGGCTCGGACATCTGAAGCTGCTGCAGTCCGGGCTGTGTAGACCCTGGGCTTCAGCCCAGGGCGCGAAGCGCCCCTGAGGAAAAGGAAAAATCAAAAAACCGCACTCTTTATGAACCAAACGCAAAGGGTGCGCCGCTCAAGATCCACCTATCGCCCGCGCCCCACTGCGAAATCACTTGACATAGCAAGAGACCCTATGTAGACTTGCGAGTATGGGTACAAACCAACCGCGAATTACAAGCCAATCCCTTAAGGTTCTGGGCGCATTAATGTCCAGCAAAGATGAACTGTCCGGCGCGGACATCGCCCGCTCAACCCGACTTTCATCCGGCACGCTGTACCCCATCCTGTCGAGACTCGAAAGCGCCAAATGGATTGAGAGTCATTGGGAAAACGGAGACCCGCACAAACTTGGCAGACCCCGGCGACGATTCTATCAAGTCACAGCCCTAGGAGCCCGGAACGCACGGAAGCAATTCACCGAACTGCAGTCTGCAATTGGGAGGCTAGCATGGGAGGTTTCCTAGGTTCATTCCTAGGCAAGCTCTTCGCGGACGAATTCAGGGCTTGGCTGCCCTGGATTCAAGAACGAGCAATGCAAGCTGCCGTCCGGAGACTACGTCCAGATCAACGGGAGCGTTACAACGAAGAGTGGCGCAGTCACCTTAATGAGGTTCCAGGAGAAATTGCCAAGACTTTGGTCGCAATAGGCTTCGTCCGGGCGGCCATGGAAATGTCGTCACGCCGAGAATATGACTTCTCAAGAATCCGTGCTCTCGCACTGTATCTGCTCCTTCTGCCTGTTATCTCGGTGGTTTATGCTGTAGTTAAAATTAATTCGCGGAATCGTTACGTGTTTCCCATGACGACCCCCGCCGGAGATTTCATAGTCCTTTCGAGATATTGCCCTCTCGGACTCATCTTGTATTATTCCCTTCGCCTTGAAAGACATATTAGCCGCCTATATTGGGAGAATTGTCACTATTCTTCTTGGCGCGCTCCTCGACTTGTCATGCTTGAGACTTTTTTTATGGAACAAGGTCTGATTGATCTTTTGAGTCTGGGACATGTGGTGTTGGGTAGGCTTTCATACCAAAGGTGGCTCCAAATCCATCTTTCGAACCTGGAAGTAACCGAGAAGCAGCGGGCTGCCCGGTCCTCGCAATCGCAGGATGGGTCCTGAGGTTCTCCGATGGTGGCCCTGGCCGATGCGTTAACACGAAGTTAGGCGCCCCATACGTCGGCTTTACGTGCGGGCTCTTGGGGTGCTCTTTCTTCCACTCATTCCTCCTCGTACCAGTTTCGAAACTAGTACCTCATCAATACAGATTGACAGTTAGTAAATAATGTGGTACCATTCCTCATGAATACTTGGCACAAGCCCGCCAGCACTCCGCAACTCCCCAGCACATTGACCCTCTGCACCAACAGTGCGCATCCATATCAAAACAAAGAGTTTCTAAGTCCCCTGTTTTCATATTCTTGCGCACTCTCGCGCCCGTATCCCCTTTCTTTTCACATGCTTCACAAAAACACCCGGGGTGGGGTGCACACGTTTTTCCAGTCACGTCTTGCAGATCGCGGGTCACGCTTCACAAGTCACGGTGCAAAGGGGATGGACCTAACCTCGCGGGCAGACAAACGTGATGGTCGCGGGCGGGTGGAGAGTGCTCCAGCGGTGGCGGAGGCTGCGCGGGGCGGCCTCGAGAAGGGCCGCGAGGAGTTGCTGGGCTTGGTCGTAGGGCAGCGAGATGCGGAAGAGGTCGGCACGCCGCGCATGGGAATATCTCTCGTAGCGACCGGTATGACTGGCGGCGTTCTGGAGAAGCACCTGCCACGGCGAACGACTTCCCAGAAATTTCTTTTCCGAAGCCTCCGCACGAAGAATTTCGACTACATGGCATTGCGACCCGCCACCTATCTCCAGGAGCGCCGCTGTTGCTTTGGAGGGCTCGAACGGGCGGGAAGGATCGTCATCGGGAAAGGGAACGAGGAGCGCCGCGATTTCCGAAGCTTCAGCAACAATGCCATCCCACCAGTAGCGGTAGCCGTGGTAGACGGCGGTGCCGCTCCGGAAAATCTGCTGCACACGTGCGGGATCCTTGCCCGCAATGCTGACGATCATGTCCGCCAGCTCGTGCAGGCGGAACACCTGCTTCACGACCGGGCGGACGCTGACGTAGCCTGCGTCTTCTTCGGTGTAACGAACGGGAATTTGTTGCGGCAAGGGCATGGAATTATCGATGACGGCGCGAAGATCGGAGCCCCTTTCAGACAATGGCGCCCGCTCGCCGCGGCGAGCGGCCGCCACAAACGCAAGACGGCGTCAACCTAGTTTGGAGAGACGCTCGCGAACACGATCACTCAACGCTTTGCTGTCAACCGTCTTTCCGGTCAGAATTTCTTTCGCGGCTTTGACCACGGCACCCATTTGCTTGACGGAAGCGGCTTTCGTATCGGCAATGGCCTGGGCGACGGCGGCATCCATTTCGGCTTCGGAGGCGCCGGCGGGAAGATAACTTTCGACGACGGCAAGCTGGCGCGTTTCCCTGTCAACAAGGTCCTGGCGGCCGCCCTTGGCGAACTGTTCGATGGACTCTTTGCGCTGCTTGACGAGCGTCTGGAGCAACTGAATGGATTCCGCGTCGTCCAGCGCGCGCAGCTTCTCCACTTCTTTGAGGTGCAGCGCGGATTTCACCATGCGCAGGACACTCAGCCGCAACTCGTCCTTGGCCTTCATAGCGGTGACGATGTCTTTCTGGATCGTTTCGGAAAGGCTCATGGCAGCTCCCCCCATCCGAACTATAACAGACACCTATACCCGACATTTACAATTCTCCTCGATGCCGCGATTGACACGCGGCGAGTCACACAGTACTTTGATTAGTTTTCTACCCTGGGAGGAGACCGCTGGGGAGTGCGCCGCGGCTCCTACCCGAAATGAGGACTCATGAAAGTCATCGTGGCGGACAAGATCAGCGAACGCGGAGTGGAACTCCTAAAGCAGACCGGCTGGAACATCGTTCTGACGACAAAGGACACGCTTCTGGGCGAACTGGGAGATGCCGATGCTCTGATCGTGCGTAGCGCCACGAAGGTGACACCAGACCTGCTGCAGAAGGCGCCGCATCTTCGCGTAGTGGGGCGCGCGGGAGTCGGTGTGGACAACATTGACCTGGACGAAGCCACCAAGCGCGGTGTGCTGGTGATGAGCACGCCCGGGGGAAGTTCCGTCAGCGTTGCCGAGCACACGTTCGCGTTGCTGCTGGCTCTAGTGCGCCAGGTGCCAAAGTTCGACGCGGCGCTGCGTGAAGGAAGATGGGAGAAATCCTCATCGGGCGCCGAAGTGCGCGGCAAAACTCTGGGTTTGATCGGCTTGGGGCGCATCGGCAGCGAAGTGGCCAGGCGCGCGGCCGCGTTTGACATGCGGATTGTGGCCTACGATCCGTACATCAGCGAGGCTGCGGCCCGGGAACTGTCGGTGGCGCTAATGCCCCTGGAGAAGCTGCTGGCGGAGAGCGATTTCATTTCCCTGCACACTGCGGTCAGCCCGCAGACGCAGAACATGATCAATGCCGCCACGATCGCGCAGATGAAGAAAGGCGTGCGGATTGTGAACGCAGCGCGCGGTGAACTGATCAACGAAGCGGACCTGGCGGCCGCGCTGAAGAGCGGGCATGTGACGGGCGCCGCGCTGGATGTATTCGTCGAAGAGCCGCCCAAGAATTCCCCGCTGATTGGTTTGCCAAACGTGATTTGCACACCGCATGTGGCAGGCTCGACCGCGGAAGCCCAGGAGGAGCTGGGGATACAGGTAGCCGTGCAGGTGCGGGACTACCTGGCGGAAGGCGTGATCCGCAACGCCGTAAATCTGCCGGCACTTTCACCGGAGCAATATCGGCGCATACGGCCGTACCTCGCGCTAGCCGAACGGCTAGGCTCGCTGGTTTCGCAGGCGGCGGCTACGCGGCCAGCCCGGATACGAATTCGCTATGCCGGCGAACTTGCGGAAATTGGGACGCACCTCTTGCGCAGCGCAGTCCTCGCAGGGCTGTTGAACGCCGTTCTCGATGAGAAAGTGAATGTGATAAATGCTCCCGCGGTTGCGGGAGCCCGCGGACTTATCGTCGAAGAAGAAACACGACGGCGGGAACATGGCTTTCCGCATACCCTGGAGGTGGCGGCTGTGCCAGAGAAGGAAGGCGCGGCGGGGTTCAGCGCGGAAGGCACGGTGCTCCATGACGGTTCGCCGCGCGTAATCAACATTGATGGGATCGCGCTGGAAGCCCAATTGGAAGGCACGGTATTGTACCTGCGGAACCACGACGAACCCGGCGTGATCGGCTATATCGGTACGACGCTGGGGAAGCTTGGCGTAAACATTGCCACCTTTGCGCTTGGACGGCGCGAAGCCACCCGGGGGGCCGAAGCCGTCTCCCTGGTGCGGCTGGATGGCGAGGTATCCGCAGCAATTCTGGAGCCGATCCGGGCGCTTTCCGCCATCACACAGGCGCGGCTTTTGCACTTCGGCAAGGCCTGAACGGCTTGCAGGGCGGTCAGGAATCACCGCTCGTGCAGAGCAGCCGCGGCAAATCCTTTGCAACGGGGCGGAGCACCCCCCTGCGGTCCAACTATCTGCAAATCCGTTCCTGAGCATTCACGGAACTCTTCTTGACACCAGACACAATTTGGCAAAGAATTTGGCAAATCCCGAGAATGTCCGTGGTGAAACGAGGTCGCCCGGGCAGATCAGGTTCGTTTGTAGTTCTCTTCTGGCCGGGTGAGTGTCGAGGGATGAGTCTGCGGGGAATCCCGCCTCTTCGAACTTACATCGCGGACTAAAACGGTGCATGCGGCAGGTGCCGGCAGGAGAAGTGTTTCTGCTGTCGGCGCCAGTTCGTGTTTTCGGCCAGTGGCTAGTAGTGTGGGCGTGTAGTGGCGACAGATCATGGGGTAAGGGTTGGTCTGGTCTTCCGGGGGCAGCGAAGTGAAGCGCCTGATCAACATTCTTGGAATCGCGATTGTATTTATATTTTGCTCTTGCGGCGCGGTGGCCCAGGGACAGGAGTGCGAGGGGTCAAGTCGGAGTAATTGAACGACGTATCTCTCGATGAAACAACTGACCGCCAAGGCGGTCGGGAGAAAGGGTGATGTGTTATGAAGCGCGTTAGTTCGTTGTTTTGCCTTAGTTTCTTTCTCTTGTTCTGTCTCACTCCTGGATTCGCGCAAACCGGCACGACGTCTCTGCGCGGAACGGTGACTGACGAGACAGGCGCCGTGATTGTGGGCGCGAACGTAAAGATCAGCAATTCGCAGACCAGCTTTGAGCGCTCGACGACGAGCGGGAGCACCGGGCAGTACGAGTTCCTGGCGTTGCCGCCGAGCGTATACACCTTGACAGTGGATAAGGAAGGCTTCCGAAAGTATGTGCAGACGAATCTGCAATTGCTGGTGAACTCGCCGGCGACGCAGGACGTCTCGCTGCACGTGGGCTCGACGACTCAGATGGTGGAAGTGTCGGCTCAGGCCGTCGCGTTGAACACGACGGACGCCTCCCTTGGCGTTGCTTTCAGTGAAAACCAGGTGAAACAACTTCCTATGGAAGGCCGCAATGTACCTGACCTGCTCAGCTTGCAGCCCGGGGTCTCGTATCTGGGCAATCGAGCGGATGTCAATAGAGACACCGGAGCCACTGCTGACACTCGAAGTGGGGCAGTGAATGGCTCTCGAAGCGACCAGAGCAATGTGACGCTGGACGGCGTACCGGTAAATGATGAAGCCGGTCACGCGTTCACTTCCGTTTTGCCGGTCACACTGGACTCGGTCGAGGAATTCCGGGTGACGACCACCAATGCCACCGCCGACCAAGGTGGCTCGAGCGGAGCTCAGGTCGCGTTGGTGACCAAGAGCGGGACGAATAACCTCCATGGTTCGGCTTACGAATATCATCGAAATACTTACACCAGCGCAAACGATTATTTCGTTAAGAGCGCGGAACTTCAGAATTGCACGCTTCCCAACATTCAGGACTGCAACGTACCCCCCAAACTCATCCGCAATATTTTCGGCGGGTCGCTCGGTGGTCCTATCAAGAAAGATCGCTTGTTTTTCTTCTTGAACTATGAGGGCACGCGCCGGGCGGAAGCAACCAGCGAAACGAACCAGGTGCCAAGCGCTTCCCTACGGGATGGGGTGATCTTCTATCAGTGTGATACGACCGATCCGAACTTGGCTACGGATTGCCCCGGCGGGCCGAAATTTGCTGCGCAAGGAATCAGCGGCAAGACCTATACTCCAGGTCCGGGGTATGTCGCGCTCGGGCAAACGCAGCTTGCGAGTTTCGACCCGCAGGGCCTAGGTACAAACAATGCTGCGCTCGCTTATATGAATTCGTTGCCGCCGGCGAATGTACCTGGTTATGGAGATGGCTACAACTACCAGGGATTCAATTTCCGGGCGCCGATCTCCGATACACAGAATGTGTACATTGCCAAAATGGACTACAACATTACACGAGACGCCAAGCACCGCATTTCAGTATCGGGAGCACTGCGGAATGATAATAATGCCGGGGCGCCGTTCTATCCTGGCGAACCTCCATCCTACTCCACAGTCAATTACAGCAAAGGGATCATCGTCAACTACTCTGGAGTTATCAAGCAATCGTTGGTGAACAGCTTCCGGTACGGCTTCGTCCGCGAGAGCCTCGGTATCATTGGGAACTCCACTGAAACATGGGTGGAATTTCGCGGACTAAACGACCAAACTGGAGCGATTACAAGAAGCAACAGTTTCCAGCGCCCGACGCACGCTTTCGCGGACGACTTGTCCTGGTCTCACGGACGTCACACGTGGCAGTTCGGAGGCCAGATGTCTTATATTCGGGAACCTCGTTCCAGCCTGAACTCTTCCTTTAGTGATGCGACCACGAACGCGGGGTGGTTCGATACGACCGGGTTTGCCGGAAAGTCAGGGTCGCCCCTGAATCCAGCAAATAACACGAATTCTGCAACCGGCAATCCTTATCCGGGCGTCGATTCGACTTTCTATAATTCCTATGACTTCCCGCTTACTGCGCTCATGGGAATGGTTTCCGAGGTTAACGCGCAATACAATTTCGGGCGGGATGGGAACGCGCTGCCGCAGGGAGCACCCTTAACCCGGCATTTTGCAATTAATAGTTACGAAATCTACGCGCAGGATACCTGGAAAATCAAACCAACGTTTACAGTCACACTCGGTTTGCGCTATTCCCTCTTCTCTCCACCCTGGGAGACCAAGGGCCTGGAGGTTTCTCCGACCATGAATATGGGGCAGTGGTTTCAACACCGCGCGTTTGAGGGCGCAAACGGCATTCCGTCCAGTCAGGACCAGCCGGTGGCTTTCAACTGGTCCGGGCCTGCGAATGGCGGCAAGGAAGGTTTCTATGGTTGGGACTACAAGGATTTGGGGCCCCGCGTGGCGTTTGCCTGGGCGCCCAACCGGACGAGCGGGCTGCTGGGCAGCCTATTCGGCGCTGGAAAAACCTCGATTCGCGGAGGTTTTGGCATCGTGTATGACCGTTTTGGACAGGGTCTAGTGGATTACTACGACAGACAGGGGTCCTTCGGACTCGCCACGACACTTACCAATAAGGCTGCCCAAGAGACCGTAGCTATTGTACCGCGCTTGCAAGACATGCACACGATCCCGACTGTCGACAAGAACGGCAATCAAATGTTTCTGCCCGCTCCGACAGCTAACTTCCCTGTGCCTTTTCCGCCGGGCAACTTCACTGTCGGGGCGGGTTTGGACAGTTCCATCAAGACTCCCTACGCCTACACGATTGATCTCTCCGTCGGGCGCGAATTGCGGGGCGGGTTGTCCCTTGAAGTTGGCTACGTGGGCCGGCTGTCGCACCGATTGCTGACCTCGGAAGATCTGGCCATGCCGTTAAACTTCAAGGATAAGAAGTCCGGTGTGGATTACTTCACCGCGGTCGATGCACTCGGGAAACTTTATCGGTCTGGTGTGAAGGATGAGACCTTCTCCAACTCCATGCTGCCAGCCAACGTGGTTCAATACTGGCAGGACATGATCTCACCCTTGAAACCGGGCGGGGCTTACGCGATTGGCGCTGCAGCGTATCCCGACGGGACGAGCATTGCCTTAATGGGAGGATGCGTTAACACCAGCGACCCGACCCCTCCAATATCTACTACGAATCCAGTCTTGGCCGCCTTCGATGGGTTCTGTGGTGGCAAGTTCAATGAGACAACCCCCCTGCAGTTCTTGGATACCAATGGATTTCAGGATATCAGCAACGCCACAACAACCTGCTTCAATGACCCCGGCGACCCGTCTTGTACCTATTACAATCCAACAACGGGCCCATATACGTTTTTTACTCCGCAATACGCTTCCCTGTTCGCATGGCGGTCGATGGGGACGGCGAGCTACCACGCGCTGCAGGCCACTTTGCGGCACAGAATGAGCCATGGCGTGCAATTTGACTTCAACTACACTTATTCCAAGTCGATTGACCTTTCCTCCGATGCGGAACGCGTGGGGACCTATGGTGGAATAGGCGGCAGTTGGGTCATCAATCCATGGTCGCCGAAGCAGCTTCGTGGGGTTTCGGACTTTGATACGACGCATCAGTTCAATGCGAACTGGCTCGTTGATCTGCCATTTGGACGTGGGCGAACCTTCGGCCGCGACACGAATAAGGTGCTCGACGCCGTCATTGGCGGCTGGCAGCTTACCGGCCTCTTCCGGATGACGAGCGGTTTCCCGATCAGCATCTTTAACGGCTTCAACTTTCCAACGAACTGGGAACAGGCCGGCATGGCCGTGCAAGTAGGGGCCGCGCCGAAGACGGGCGCCTATAAAAACCCGGATGGCACGGTGAACTTCTTTGCCGTAGGAGGGGAGAATGCTGCCGCGTTTTTCCGGGAGCCGTTTCCGGGAGAATCAGGGCAACGCAATATACTACGTGGTGACGGATATTTCGGTGTGGACATGGGTCTTTCCAAACGCTGGAAGATGCCCTGGAAGGAATCTCACAGTGTGCAGTTGCGCTGGGAAGTTTTCAACGTCACCAATTCATCGCGCTTCGACGCCCAGACTTCTCTCAACGTGATCGACTCTTATGGCTCCTCTTTCGGCAACTACACACACTTGCTCACTAACCCGCGCGTGATGCAGTTCGCATTGCGCTACGAATTCTAACCACATTTCCACAAGTTCACCTTTGCCGCCGGGAGGCGCGAGCTTCCCGGCGGTTTTTTCATTCGCTTTCGAGGGTGTAGCTCCATGTGGCTATGAACCTGCCCGAGCATTCCTTGACTCATGAATCCAGTCGTCCTGAAACGTCTCCCACGATTCCGGTGGCGCGGGGTACGTGGCGACTGCCCTTTCCTGGCACCTCGCGCACAAGCTGTGCTAACCTACAAGTTCAGCCCGGAATGGTCATGTCAGTCCGGGTTATGTGTCGGGGCGTGGCTCAGCCTGGCTAGAGCGCCTGGTTCGGGACCAGGAGGTCGGTGGTTCAAATCCACTCGCCCCGACCACTTTCACCCCTATAAACCGTCATCAGAGTTCATAGATTGGGTCAGTTCGGATGCCGGGTGCGAAACTCCCCGAGACACTTCCGGGCTGTATCCAGTTCCGAAAACCGGCTGCCTTCCTGTTCCACTAGGTAGAATTCGACTCCGCCCATGCTCTCCGCAGCCGCGAAAATGTTTTTCCAGTCGGCCACGCCCTCGCCGAACAAAACCGCGTATCCCTTCGCCGGGTCCGGTGACCAATCCTTGCAATGCAGCGAACGAATTCTCCCCGGATTTGCACGAATCCAGGCGACGGGGTCCGATCCGGCTTCAACGCAGGTACCCACGTCCAACTGCAGCATGATCGCGGGTTTCGTGTTCTTCGCGATAATCTCGATTGGCCGCGCCTTCATGGGTAGATCCGCGGCCGGAGTGAACTCCAGTTGGTGGTTGTGATAGCCCGCCTTCAATCCCGCTGATTCCAATTGCTCGGCCGCGAAATTCAGCGTCTCGGCCACCGCCTTCCAGCCATCTACGCCGGGCTTCGGTTGCGCCGAAGCCATCACAATATACTTGCTGCCCAGAATCAAATTGAAGTCGCGTGCCTTTGGGAGATTTTCTCTGTTGAAGAAGGAGCTATCGTTGTGCGTCGAAAAGCAGCGAATCCCCAGATCGTCGAGGAGCTTTCTCATCTCCTTTGCCTGGCTCTCGGTCCAATCAAAATACGGCGCGTAGAATTCCACGCCCTGGTAACCCATTGCAGCCACCGCTCGCAGCGTGGCTTGGGGATCGCGCTTAAGTTCCTCGCGAACGGAATAGAGCTCCAGCCCGACAGGAATGGAAGTTGCGGCGCGAGCATTCAATGCCCACGGAAGGATCGCGGAATAAGTCAGAAACCTGCGGCGCGAGAGGGTTGGTAAAGTCATGGCCAAATCCTACCGCAGAATTGGCAGGATTTCACGGCAATTCGAGAAACCTCAGAAAATACGGAAGTTCACGAGCGAGGTTGTAACCGGATGCACCTACTGTGCGTGCCCGATCGCATTTTCCTTGTAGGCTTTCTGCAGGACGTAGAAGACTTTTTTCTTGTGACCATCCTGGGAGATAAGTCCCTTGCGATTGTAGAAATCCTGTATTTCCGGCAGCAGCCGCAGTGGCGAGCGGAAGTCCATCAGCAGCCACGGGCTCATTCCCCGCAATTGCGGTATCTGATTCAGCATGACGAACTGATGTTCGTAGATGTTGGCCTGAAATTCTTCTGTCCACCGGGTGGAGACATCACCGTGCAAGCCGGCCTTGGCCCCGCCGCCGAATTCGCTCATGATGAGCGGCTTTTGGTAGCGAATATCCCATTGGGTGTGATCAGCGTCGGCGGCAGTATGTTCATACCAGCCGATGTACTCGTTAGTCCCAAGCACGTCCAGGACCTCGCCCAGCGGATCGTCGACAATTTTGGTATTGCCCTCCGCGCGCACCAGCAAGGCTGCCGTTACCAGGCGAGTGGGATCCAGTTTGTGCACGTCATGCACCAGCGTAGTGAGGAAGGTTGTGCGCGTGGGAGTGGCAGGCGTTTCATTGGCGACGGACCAGAGAATCACGGAGGCTTTGTCGCGGTCGCGGCGAATCATTTCCGACAATTGTGACTTTGCTTTGCTCAGCACCACCGGGTCCTCGAAGTGACACTCCCAATAGACTGGTATTTCCGACCACACCAGGATGCCCATGCGATCCGCAAGCCGCGTCATGCGCTCGCTGTGCGGATAGTGTGCCAAGCGGACATAGTTTCCTCCCAGTTCATGGACCCATCCGAGCAGAGTTTCGGCGTCCTGTTCACTAAACGCGCGGCCGGTACGATACGGAGCCTCGGCGTGCACGCTGATTCCTTTCAGGAAAATTGGCTGACCGTTCAGAAGTATTTGTGTTCCACGCGTTTCGATGGTGCGGAATCCCATCTCATCTTCCAGCCGGTCTTCTCCCGCCGTCAGGATCACGCGATAGAGCACAGGGTGTTCCGGCGCCCAAAGCTGCAAGTTGGCATCCACGAGATGAATCTGGGCCTTGCCGTCTGCCCCCGTTTTGGCCGTGATTCCAGCGGACCGACCCTCTTTTTCCAGGGTGACCTTGAGTTCTGATCCAGTGGTCGCGCCAACAACATGCACCCAGCCTTCGATTTCATCTGTCGTTCCCCGCTTCAGATGAAGATCGAACTCATCGATATAGCGGTCTGGAACTTCAACGAGCGAGACTTCGCGAGTCAGGCCACCATAATTCCACCAGTCCGTCTTCAGGGTAGGCACGCCATCCGCGAGCCTGGTGCTATCCACGGCGATGACGGCGAAGTTATTTCCGTCTCGAAGGGTTGGCGTGATTTCGCAATCGAACCCGGTAAATCCTCCTTCGTGTTCGCAGATGGCGTGGCCGTTGATCCAGAGGTAGGAGCGATAGTTTGCCGCTCCAATGTGCAGGAAGACGCGCTTTCCCGTGGCTTTGTGGTATTCAAAATCCTTCTCGTACCAGAGCGGCCCTTCGTAGAACATCAGCGACTCGCGTTGTGTGTTCCAGTCTCCGGGAACTTGCAGGGTGGGAGACTTTGCGAAATTGTACTCGATTGGGCCGGCGGAATCGGTTTGTGCCAGATTTCGTGCAAAGCCGGTGCTTCTGGCTTTTCCATTCGAGTCATACAAACCGTTTCCATACGGGTCAACGATCACGTGCCACGCGCCATCCAGACTGACGGTATGCCGGTGATCCACTGCAGCCAGCACGGTGGAGGTTTGCGGTGAGGCTTCGTCCGCGAATAAGGCAGCATTTCGTGAAGTAGGGAAGAGCACGCACAGTGCGAGGACGAGAACAAAGGCGATGTGCACAGCTCGATTATGTAGGTTCCCCAGGCAAAAACCTGGCAACGCTGAATTACGAAACATGGGATTTCTCTCCATAAAATTTCACGCTGTCAGAAAGCTGATGCCAGTTACCAAGCCAGACGCTCACAAGACAACTCATGCTCAAAGCTACTCGCCCTGAGGATTGCTCCTAATACTTCGATTCAAACACGTAGCTGCCGGAGCCGAGCTCCGCGGTAACGGCATCGTCCAATTGCTGCGCCTGGGAAACGCCGGCGCTTGCCTGGAGCGGCGCTCCGTTTTCGGTGACCTGCTCCAGTTTGGCTTTGGGCAGACGCACCGTGGCTGTCGTGTTCGCAGGTATTTCCACGTGAAGCGTGAGTTTGCCGTCTTTGATCTCCCACGCGCTTGCGACCTGGCCATACATGCTGTGCACGGAGGCCTTTACAAACGTTAGCCCGCCGCCGGGGCGCGGTCGAATCAGAATGTGCTTGTAGCCGGGTTGTTGTGGGTCAATATCGATTCCGGCCGAAACGCGATACATCCATTCACCGATGGCGCCGTAGGCATAGTGATTGAAGGAGTTCATGCCTTTGTCCTGGAAGGAGCCGTCGGGCTTGATGCCGTCCCAGCGCTCCCAGATGGTTGTTGCGCCCTTCGTGACGGGATACAGCCATGACGGATAGTCCTTGCGGTTCAGCAGCAGGTAGGCTTCATCAAGATAGCCGTAGTCGCTGAGGACTTGGCAGAGCAGCGGCGTGCCGAGGAATCCCGTGGTGAGATGCCCAAATTTCCTAACGTCTTGCGCCAGGCGGTCCGCAGCGCCTTGCTGTTGGGCTTCGGGCAAAAGATTAAAAGCCAGTGCGAGCGAATAAGCCGTCTGGGTGTTGGAGGAAAGGCGGCCATTCGGCGTGACGAATTCCCTTTGAAATGCCGCTTTGATCTTTTCCAGCAAAGCCGCGTAGGCAGACGCGTCCTCCGTTTTGCCGAGGATTTGCGCAGTTTGTTGAAGCAGAGCCGTGGACCTTGCAAAGTACGCCGTCTGGATCAAGTCCTTGTCCGTGGTAGCGCCCGGATAATCGGAATTGGTGGTGGCGAAAGCCAGCCAATCACCAAAGCTGAAGCCGCTGCTCCAGAGGTAGCGATCGCCCGCTTCGCGCCGCATGTATTCCACCCAGGCTTTCATGCTCGGGTATTGTTCTTCCAGAATGCGGCGATCACCATAAGAGAGATACACCGTCCAGGGCACGACAGTTGAAACGTCAGCCCAGCCAGCCGAAGCGGACTCTCCCTTGCGGGTGCGATGCGACAGCACGTTGGGAATGACATAGGGGACCGCACCGTCATCCTGCTGATCGAGGGCAACATCCTTCAGCCATTTGGTATAAAACGCGGCTGTATCGTGATTGAAGGAAGCGGTGCGGGCGAAGACCTGGGCGTCACCGGTCCAGCCCAGACGCTCATCACGCTGCGGGCAATCCGTGGGAACGTCGAGGAAATTTCCTTTTTGTCCCCAGATGATGTTGTGCTGGAGCTTGTTCAGCAGCTCATTGGAGGTTTCAAAAGTACTGGAGGGCCGGATATCAGAATGGACAACCGCACCCGTGAAGTCATCGAGTGAGGGTTCACCGGGCCAACCGCTCACCGCCACGTAACGGAAGCCTTGAAATGTGAAATGTGGCTCAAAAGTCTCGACGCCCTGACCCTTTGCCGTATAGCGAATGGTCTCTTTTGCGGAACGCAGATTCTCCGTGTAGAAATTGCCGGTGCTGTCGAGCACTTCGGCGTGTCTCAGGGTGATCGTGGTGCCCGCAGGCGCGGTCACATGAAAGCGCACCCAGCCGACCATGTTCTGACCCATGTCAATGACCGTGTCGCCAGCCGGAGTCTTCAGAATCTTTACAGGTTTTAGTTCCTGGATTTCGCGCACGGGCGGGCCTGCGGGAGCAACCAGCTTGGCCTTCGGGGAATCGAGCGGCGTAACGCCCTTCCAATCCTTGTCGTCGTAGCCGGGAGTGCTCCAGCCTGCCCGTTCCAGACGCGCGTCATACGTCTCGCCGTCGTAGATGTCAGAGAGCAAGACGGGGCCGGTCGCTGCCTTCCAGTTTTCATCAGTACTAACGACTTGCTGCTTGCCGTCCTTGTAGGTAATCACGAGTTGCGCCAACAATCCGACCCGCGTGCCGTACGAATTCCGCTTATTGTCCCAAGTCAGATTGCCGCGGAACCACCCGTCCCCCAACAAAGTCCCCAGGCAATTCACACCAGGCTTCAAATCCGACGTGATGTCGTAGGTCTGATATTGATACCGAAAATCGTACGCGGTCCAGCCGGGGGTGAAGTATTGATCGCCGACTCGCTTTCCATTCAACTCGAGTTGGTAGAGTCCCATGGCCGATGCGTACAGACGGGCGCTTACGACGTCTTTCTTCACCTGAAATTCCCGGCGTAGCATCGGCACGGGATTCGATTTCGAGGTGTCTTCCTGAAGATTGGGACTGATCCAGCGCGCTTGCCAGTCCGAATCGTGGAGGAGACCCATTTCCCAAAAGGCGGGAGCGCTCCAATCCGAGGTGCGGCCCAGATTGTCCGTGACGCGGACCTGCCAGTAGTAGCGGCGGCCGGTTTCGAGCGCAGGTCCCTGGTAGACAACATGAATGGAGACATCCGATGCTTGCTTGCCAGAATCCCAGAGCAGTTTGTTTTTGCTCAGGTTCTCTTCGGAAGTTGCCAGGCGGATCTGGTAGGCCGACTGCAGCGTGCCGCGTTCCGAGGAAACCAATTCCCAACTGAGCCGGGGCTGCAAGATATCGATACCGACAGGATTGGACTTGTATTCGCACCGGAGATTGCTGATTGTCAGCGGTGTGGCGGCCAAGGCAAATGAGGCGAGGGGAAGTGTCGCGGCTACAAGGGCAATAAAGATCAAAAGAATTTGCGGACGGCGCATGGAGACCTCTCTGGAGCATTCACTGAGTATCCATCCCCACTCGAAGGTGTTCCGGTAATCATGTTGGAGCGTCGAAAGGCATTCGGGGCAGGGCTGACGCCTTCAATTGATACACGCGGGGCAGGCAGACTGTCAATCCAAACCAGAAACAATTTCAACACACTTCACCGGCGGCAAGGGCAACTTTAGATGAGTCATGCGCTTGCTTGGAATTGGCAAATGGAAATAATTGAGAGGAAATTAAATGAGCGGACAGGCTGTCCCCTATCCCAAAAAACTCGCTCGCGTTACTCAAGAACTCTTTTTGCCTCATTGCGGACTTCGTCCGCCTTGCTCCGTACAATCCGCCCCGCTCAGTTTATTCGCGGTTCGCCGCCATGCGTGGGATCGCTTGCCCCAGGGGAAGGCTGCTTCCGGAAGCCGTGGCGCAAGTGATCGTTGGCAACCCCCACAGCGGGCAATAAAGACTTCACGTCTGGCAGTCGTGATGGGACCTTCTTCATTGGGGATGCCCGAGTACTAATCTCCGCCGCCCGCTGTGAGCGAGCCGAGGAACTCGCGGGCATAGGAAGGGTGCTGCGAGGCTCCCTCCGCAACATCCTGCGCGGATCTGGAGCGGGCGGTCATGTCCTTCAGAGCGCGCCTTCTCCGTGTTCTCCGTTGCGAATGCGAATGGCGTCATCCAGCGTGGATACGAAAATCTTGCCGTCGCCGATCTTTCCGGTCTTCGCGGCCTGTAGGATGGTATTGATGACCTGCGCCGTTTGCGCTTCAGGCAAAGCCAGTTCGAGTTTTACTTTTGGCAAAAGGTCCACGGAGTACTCCCGCCCGCGATACGTCTCTGTGTGGCCCTTTTGCCTGCCGTGTCCCCGTACTTCCGACACCGTGATACCTTCGATTCCAATTTCCCGCAGGGCCTCTTTCACGGATTCAAACCGCGACGGCTGAATGATTGCTTCAATTTTCTTCATGCATTTTCCCTCTCGGCAGAAAAACCCTCATCTTTGGGAGGCGCATGCGCGCCTGGGAGCCGGCAAGCTTAGTGGCTGCGATAATGCACTCACTCGAGCGCCACGCCAATCACAAATTATCGATTTCGACAATAAAAAGTTTGCATTGGCATTCCCAGAGCTTCACCGCTACATTTCTCCGCCAAGCACCGTTCAGTCTGTTTCTCAGGCCCTTAGGTTCGCGTCCTCCAGAAATGGGGGGAAGAAATCTGGACACTAGATGAGCTTCTGCTCGATCGGAGGTTGTGTGCTATTAGCGCCATTAGCAGGTATTTCCGTCCTGGCCCGGCGGTAGCTGGGCGTCTGGTGCTGTTTTGTAGACGCTGGTGTGCTGTTTTGATTTCAAACATAGAGGGAAAACGCAATGGGAGCAAATCCCACACAGGCAGTTGGGGTCACGATCTTTTTGCTCGCGTTTACGGCTCTAGCCGGGGCAATTTACGCAGGAAGTTTTCTTCTCTACCTTGTTGCCGCGGCCTTTCTGGCCGGATCGTTTGCAATATTCCGAAGAATTAAGCCGCTTGAACAAGCGGAGAATTGAGGAAAACGAGCCATGATTCTTCTCGGAATACTCCTGACGCTACTGGGATTTGCGATTAGTGTACTCAGTCTGGGCGTAACTTCCTCAGTCGGAGGACGGCTGGCGATGGTGCTCGTCGGACTGGCGGTGAGCCTGTTCGGGATTATGGGTGTGCTTAACAAGGCCTATCTCAAGAACGCAAACTGGAAGAAGGGGTGAGGGCAAGAATGAAAAACTCGACGAACAGACTGCTCGTGGTGTTGTTCGCGGTGTTGTGTATCGCGCCGCTAGCTTTTGCACAGGCACCCGCTGCCGCCCCGGCAACGGCCCCCGCGGCAACCGCTGCAGTACCACCGCCGCCGGCGCCGAAACCGATTCTGGATGCCGATCTGGCGGGTACGCCCGTGCCGTCGGCAGACGCGCACGCCAAAGGCGATCCGGATGGGTCGCTCACAGGCAATGCAAGCGACGTCACCGTGAGCGACCCCAAGAAGGGCCTGACGATAGGCGATCTGGCAAACCAGGTCGGGCAAAACAAAATTGCCGTCAATTTTGTCTGGACGCTGATTACCGGCTACCTGGTCATGTTTATGCAACTGGGTTTTGCGCTGCTGGAAACGGGTCTGGCCCGCGCCAAAAATGCCAATCACACCATGATGATGAATATGGCCGTGTACGGCATCGGAATGTTTGCCTATTGGCTGATTGGCTTCGCCATTCAGATGGGCGGCGTGGGCGCTGTCGCCAATTTAGGCGGCACCGCGCCGCTCAGCGCGGAATTCACCGCCACGATACTCGGCAAGCCCTTCGGATTGTTCGGACAGCATGGGCTGTTCCTCATGCACAAGGGAACCTACGACGTGGGCGTGATGGTGCTGTTCCTATTCCAGATGGTGTTCATGGACACCGGAGCAACAATACCCACGGGCGCGGCTGTCGAGCGATGGAAGTTCTCCGCTTTTATCGTGACATCGTTCCTCTTCGCGGCCTTCACTTACCCGCTTTTTGCAAACTGGGCTTGGGGCGGCGGTTGGCTCGCGAATCTCGGCACCAACTTTGGCCTCGGCAAGGGGTATTGCGATTTCGCCGGATCAGGGGTGGTGCACGCCGTGGGCGGCCTCAGCGCCTTAGCCATTGCCATGATCCTCGGTCCGCGAATCGGCAAGTTCTCTCGGGAGGGAAGACCACAAGTCATACTGGCGCACGATATCGTGCTGGTCATCACCGGCTGCCTGATCCTGGCCTTCGGCTGGTTCGGCTTCAACCCGGGCTCTACCCTCGGTGCTTCGGGCAGCGGCAACCTGCGCATCGGCTCCATCGCCGTGAACACCATGCTGGCAAGCGCCACCGGCATGATTAGCGCCATGCTGTACATGTGGTTCATGTACAAGAAGCCGGATGCCTCGATGACCGGCAACGGATTCCTGGCCGGGCTGGTGGCGATTACTGCCCCTTCGGGGTTCGTGAATCCAGTAGGCGCGGTAATCATCGGGCTGGTCGCGGGCGTTTTGGTATGTCTCTCCGTCGCCTTTGTCGAGCGGGTTCTACAAGTAGACGACCCGGTAGGTGCGGTCTCCGTGCACGGAACCTGCGGCATCTGGGGTGTTATTTCACTCGGTCTGTTTGCCGATGGCAAAAGCAACTACGGCGGCGCATGGAATGGCGTGAACGGTTCCGTGACCGGGCTGTTCTACGGCGACGCGAGTCAACTTGTGGCGCAATTGGTGGGTGTGGCCACGCTGGTGGGTTTCGTGTTCACACTCAGCTTCATCTTCGCGTTCGTGGTGGACTTGCTGGTTGGGCAACGCACTTCCGCCAAATCAGAGCTGGAAGGCCTCGACCTTCCGGAGATGGGCGCGCTGGCCTATCCGGAATTCGAACTGAAGTCCTAAGCTTGAGGAGCACATGCGAATGGCAACCATGACAACAGCAATTCAAATCAGAGCCGAAGGGCTCGCTCCCCGTCTGCGACCGAGCCGCTTGCCGGCACTTCCCTGGCGGGACCCCCATGCGGTCCCGCCGGAGGAGTTGGCGGAATTCATCGCGTCGCTCACGGAAGCTTGTGCGCTGAATCCGGACAACGCGGACATGCGCACCTGCCTTGGCATTGCACACGCCATGAACTACGACGTTTACCGGTCCATGGACGCGCTCGAGGAGGCACGGCGCATCGCGCCGGAAAATTTCTTCGCCCAGCTCAAGTACTCTGAACTGCTCTTCCACCTGCGGATCATTGACCGAGCGGAGGAGGAAACCGCCAGGGCGCTGGACCTGGCCCGAAACGAGTGGGAACTGGCGCTTGCCCGCCGGCAACTCTCCGAAGTCCGCCGGCTCAGACGCAAGGGCCTGACCCGGCCGCGTTGGACTCAATCGCTGAGGGCACCTGCGATCGCGTTCCTGTTGTTGCTCCTGGGCATCTCTTGGATGTATATGGTTTGGAAATGAAATACAAATGGCAGTTCTTTCTCGCGGCTTGCTTTTTCGCTTCGTATCTTCTGGTCTCTAAGGGTGTGCCGTTGTTTCCAGTGTTGGCGGGCTGTGGTTTCGCCGCCTTGTTGACCTGGCGTCAGATTTGGCGCCAGCGGTCACATCACGGTTGATCCCGGATTCCGATCCCATTCCATTGCCGCTACCATTGGCAATGTTGATCATCTTCGTCTCAGCCAGTGCAAAATTCGTTGCATGTATGTCTTGCTGAAGATGCTTGAGCCGTCACCGTTCCGCTTCGCGGCTTCTTGACCCGCCCCTGTCTCCAGGCGTTTGAGGCGTTTTGCTCAGAGAGGCCTGAAAAAGAGGTACAATCCAGTGTTCCACCGAAACCAAACGATACTGGAGGAGAGTCCTATGAGAGTACGTCTCGCACTTGTGTTGCTTGCCAGTTTGCTGCTGATTGTGTCCGGCATGGCCTATGCCCAGGCCCAGAAGCCGATGGAAGCCGCTCCCGCCAAAGAAGCCGTGCTAAAGGCGGCGGACATTACCCCCAAGATTTTCCCGGAGAAGGTATTCTTCCGCGGACAAACTGCCACCACGCAACTGCGCAACACCGGTGGCGTGCGCTACGCCGATGGATTTTTCGTTCTTGCGAGTCTGGTGGACAGTTCCGGTTACTCCACCGGCTTGCGCGAAAAATATCAGGGCTATCTCATCAACGAAGTCACGGTCGAAATTGGCGGGCAGACGCTGAAGCCGGGCGCCTATGGATTCGGGTTCCTGGAAGGGAACAAGTTCGTGGTCATGGATCTGGGCTCCAACGATCTGTTCCAGGTCGCCTCGACAAAGGACTCAGAGATGAAGCGCCCCGTGCCCCTGGAGGTCCTCTCCACCGCGGATGCCGGCAAATACCGCCTATATAAAGGCAAAGAATTCGTCGAATTTCACCGCGCCAAATAAGAAAGGGGGCTGAGCTTCAGCCCCCTTCTCAAGAGATCCAAGCCGCAAATTCCCGCGAGGATCAGCTCTTGATCTGACCGGAAGCGGCGTCCCACGTCACCGCGCTCTTCCGGAAATACGATTCATTGGACATATGGCAGGCCAGCGCCGCATTGTGTCCGAACACCACATCTTCGGCCACTGGTTTCCGTGTGCGCACCGCCTGGAAGAAATTCCAGAGGTGCGGCCGCAAATCGTCCCACGAATCGCCTTTGTAGTTGAAGCCTTCGGTCAGGGGTTCCTTTCCGGGAGAGGGATCATGCTGCTCGTGCCACTGTTTCATATACGCTTCTCGCAAGTCGTGCGGAAAACTGAAGGCGTAATAACTGGGCGCCGAATCCTCTCCCGTCTGCGGGTAGTGAGTAATGGTGAACTCCGTCACTTCCAGAATTCCCTTCGAGCCTTGGAAGCGGTACACCTCGGGCGTCTCGCATCCCAAATTCAGGCGGAGATATACGGGAATCTTTCCGTACTCATACAACGTGGCTTGCACGTCAGGCATGTTACGTCCATCATTGAAGCGGAGAATTCCACCGATGGACGTGACCCGCATCGGCGGCTCGTTCCACCCGAGCATGTAATTCATACCGCTGACGAGATGTACCAGAAGATCGCCAGCGACGCCGGTGCCATATTCTTTCCAGCAGCGCCAGCGGGCAAAGAGCTTGCCATCGAACGGGCGTTTCGGCACGGTGCCCTGCCAAGTGTCCCAATCCAGGGTTTGCGTCGAGAGGTCTGGCGGGACCGGATACACCCACGCGCCGGTGGGGTCGTTACGCCCCAATGAGGCTTCGACGAGATTCAGGTCGCCGATGATCCCTTGTGATAAAAGTTCCCTGGCCTTGGCGCAGATTACGGAGCTGACGCGCTGCGAACCGATCTGCGTGATGCGCCCGGTGTTCTTCGCAGCGTTCACCATCTCGATTCCGTCGGCGGCGCTGTGCGACATCGGCTTTTCGCAGTAGATGTCCTTGCTGGCGCTGACCGCGTCCACGAAGACCTGCTTGTGCCAGTGATCGGGAACGGCGGCGACGATGCAGTCAATCTCCTTGTTGTCCAACAGCTCTTTGTACCGCCGCGTCGTGGTGATTTTGCTTCCGGCAATCTCCTTCGCGAGGGCATGGCGGCCATCGTAGAGGTCGCTCGCGGCCACGCATTCCACGCCCGGAAGACTTACCGCCGTGGCGAGCAGGCCGCTGCCTTGCATTCCCACGCCAATGATGCCAAAACGTACGCGATCGCTCGGCGGGACCTCCCACGAGGAGGGAATGTGAGCCGGGTCGAGGGCAATGCGGCGGGTGGTCATCAAGGCGCCGGTGGTCACAGCACTGGTTTGCAGGAACTGACGGCGAGAAATCGGATTTTTGCTCATAATTTTCTCCACAAATGACGTGCATTGATTCTCCGGATCGTTGTATCTACGGCAGGGGTTGCAGGCTGACTTCCTTGAAAAAGACGATGTCGTTGTCGCTGTGATTCTGCAGGCCGATGTAGCCTTCATCCGGGCGGCGTCCGTGTTGCGGCTCGAAGTCGAATTTGCGCTCGGGCACGGGCTGGCCCTCCGTATAGTCGGTAACCTTCACGCCGTTAAGTTCGACGATGGTGTGCGGGCCGTCAATGGTGATGAGCATGGTGTTCCACTCGGGGCCGGGCTTGCCGGGTTTGGCGAGTGGCTTGGTCAGGGAGTAGAGCGTGCCGGTGATGTGGTACTCGTCTTCGTTCGAGGTTTCCGGATGATTGTCAATCTGCACCTCGTAGCCGTAATGAACGGGCATCCATTCTTCGCGAGGCTCGAGGGGGATACGGATGAACACGCCGGAATTGTCGTTGGTGTCACGCATCTTGTACACCACCCGAATCCGGGAGTGGCCTACTTTGCCGCCGGTCCAATAGAGGAGGCCCATGCCGCCGTGCGTCTGAATCAAACCGTTTTCGACGGTCATGTTGCCCGGGCCGACGTGTTTCCACCCTGTGAGGTCCTTCCCATTGAACAGAGGTTTCCATGGAGGTTCCGGTGCGCGCGCAGCAATCAGAAACACTGCGGCGAGCACGACAACAAAAGCACTGAATTTACGCATGCTGATCTCCTTTCCGGGAGCTAAGAAGCAAAAACATTTCGGAGCATGAACCACAAATTGGCCGGGCGTTCCGCGAGGCGCCGCACAAACCAGGGATACCAATACGAGCCGTAAGCCACGAGAACGATTGAGCGATAGCCCTCTCGCGCCAGGCGTTCTTGCTCGACGCGTTGGATGCCATAGAGCATTTGCACTTCGAGACTAGATTTCGCATAACCCTGTTGGCTTACGAAATCTGCCAGCCGCCCAATGAGAGCGACATCGTGGGTGCCGAAAGCGGCTCGGGCGCATTCTCCAGCCGATTGCGCGCGCAGCAATTCCCGCGCGAGAACGAAGTAATTCTCGTCTACGTCCGCCTTCCTTGGAAAGGCGATTTCCGGTGGTTCCTTGTAAGCACCCTTGACCAGGCGAATGGCGGGGCGTAGCGGAAGCAGATCGGCCAAGTCCTTTTGTGTCCGGCGGAGATAGGACTGCAGGCAAAGGCCAACATTCGGATGATTCTTCAGGGCGTCCCTGTAAATGCCTAGCGTCGCCTCAACATAATTGCTTGCTTCCATGTCCACCCAGACAGTGGCGGAGGGCGATTCACGCCGAATGATTTGCATGAGATTGTCGCAACAAAACTCGGGAGAAAGATCCAAACCAAGTTGCGTGAGCTTTACGGAAACCTCGGTTGGTAGATTGGACTCGTGAATACGGTCGAGGACTTCCAGATAGTGTCCAGTCACCTTTCGTGCTTCGTCGCGGTCGCTGACGTTTTCGCCTAGATGCGTAAAGATGCTGCCGAGATTCTTCAGACGCAGGGCCTGTGCCGCGGCAAGCGCTGCCTGCAAAGTTTCGCCGGGCATGAAACGCGAAACGCTGCGGCGCACGAACGGGTAATTCACCGCGTGTTCGCGCAGCCACACATTTTGCGAAGCGGCGAGCAGCATCGAACGCATCAACGCCATGGGCCTTTTATACCTCCATGGGGAAACAGGAGCGAGAGGAAACGATCCGCGGCCCCATTCTAGACCAGATTCGTGCACAGCGGCAGACAGGCTGTGCGAAAAACCGAGGATTGCCAAGAAGGGGTCTTGGACATCGAGAGAGTCAGAGCTTCCAATAGGAGTTGTGGAAAACGAGTGCCGCTCCGCTGCCGAGGCGAACGACACTTATCAGCAGCCCCCGCGCATCAGAACTAGTGCCGTTCCAACTATTTCTGCCAAATGACGGTCCAAGCATCGGACATGAGCACGGAGAGAGTATCCTCGAAGGGATTTGCTGGAACAAGTTGGAACGGCACTAGAAGCAGCAAGCTAGTGAAACACTCCGGCGTCGGAGGCGCCGTAATTGGCCGCAACTTCTTTGCCCTGGCCGCGTTTATTCTCTAGCAGCGGCGCGAGGCGGAAATCACGGAGTTTCCAATTGGCGCCAATGAGGATGAAATGATGCAGGTTCAGGAATCCCCGCGGCCCGCGGAATCTGGGAATGAAATGGTGGGAAACATCTTGTAAAAGGGTAGCGTAAGTGCGAGGAGCCCCAGATTAGCAATGAAAAGCCGATGCGGGATTGGTTGCGGGGGATGCCCGTCGTTCGCGGCTGCAACCTGAAATGGCTGACTTTTTTATGGCAGAGTTAGATATGCAAAAAGTGACATTCCTGCATCAAATGACAGAGGTACCAAGTACGGAAAGGAAGGAAAAAGGAGAACGAGTATGAGACACCATAGCACAGCAGGAAAGTTGGGGGTGTTCCTCGGAGCACTCCTATTCATTGCCGTTGGGATCGCCCAAGCGCAAACCAAGGCGGCCGCGTCCGGCGCGGCGACATTTACAGTGACAGCGGTCGGAAAGAAAGAGGGAGCGCCGCCGATCTCCAAGGATGACGTCCAGTTTTTCACCGGCAAGGAACGTAAGCAAATCGCCGACTGGAAAAAGGACGACAACCTATTCCTGGCCATCCTGATCGACGACTCCATCGTTAACGCTGCAGCGGGCCAGTGGAGTGACCTCAAAGAGTTCATTATGGCTCAGCCGGCAACCACTCACGTTGCCGTGGGATTCATTCGCGACAACTCGGCACAAATTGCTCAGGATTTCACCACGGATCATGAACTGGCCGCCAAAGCGCTTCGCATTCCCATTGGCACGGGGGCGATTGGCTCGAGTCCCTACCTGGGAACCATGGACATGCTCAAGCGTTGGCCGCAAACCGGCCCCCGGCGTTCCATCCTCTTGATCTCCTCGGGAATTGATTTTTTCCGTGGACCGTGGTTTGGTACTTTCAGCCCGGATCTCGATAGCGTGATTCAAAGAGCGGAGCGGCAGAACACCAACATCTGGACTATCTACTATCCGAGTGCCGCACACCGTGGCCGCGGTCTCTATTATGTAACGACGGCCCAGAACAACCTAGGCAAGTTGTCTGATGACACCGGAGCGGAACTGTTTTATCTCGGGCCTGGCGCGCCGGTTAGCCTCAAGCCATACTTCGACGAGATCGCAGAACATCTCAACAACCAGTACCTGCTGACGTTCGCAACCGCTGGCGGCGCGAAAGGGAAGTATCAAAGCGTGAAGGTAAAGACAGGACTTCCCGATGTGGAGTTCTTGACCCCTGCGGCTGTCTTCCTACCCCCCGGCGCATGATCAAAGCCAGTTGAAAAACTTCGGGCGCCTCGGCTGAGCCGGGGCGCCTTTTTTATTTGCCCTACCTTGCGCGTCCGGAAAAGCGATCTGAGCGAGGGAAAACCCGAACTCGTAGTGGATGGGTTCAACATGGTGCCGGTGGCGATCCTCTGATTCACGGCTTCGCTTCGCTCAGATCGATTTCGTTGACTCTCGCATCACCAACTCGGGATGGAGCTTCTGGGAGACGACAGACCAGTCGCGGTTTTCGTGGCCGGCCTTGATCGCCTCCATGACGATATTCACAGCAACGTTGCCCATCGTTTCGAGCGGTTGGCGCACCGTGGTGAGAGAGGGCGCGGAAAGCCCGGCAATGGCGACGTCATCAAAACCGATTACGGAGCAATCTTCGGGGACTCGAATCCCGGCCTTGGCCAGGGCGCGGACGGCGCCGAGTGCGGTGAGGTCGTCGAAAGCCAGAATCGCTGTAAATTTTTTCTTGTCGCGCAGCAGTTCTTCCGTCAGGCGGAAGCCGTGCTCGAAACTGGAATTGGGATCGAAGACGTCGGGGAGCTGAAGTTCGAGACCGGAATCGAGTTTAAGCTTCACGGACTGCGCAAATTTCTGAATACCTCGCCAGCGAGGCGCGGAGTCAATCAACCGTTTGGGACCGCGAATGACGGCGATGCGGTGGTGACCCAACTGGTAGAGATGCTCCAGCGCCAGCCGCCCACCCGCCTCGTTATCCACCATCACCGAGCTCAACTGAGTTCCGGGGAGTTCCCAGCCGATGGTGGCAGCGGGTATCTCGCGCTTGTTCAGGTCGGCCAGAACCTTAATGTCGACGAGGAGCCAATTGGCAACAACAATCAGGCCATCCACGTGCCGTTCGAGCAGCATTTCCAGGTAACGCTCAAAACGATCGCGCTGGTTGTGGGCATCGGCAAAAATCGGCAGGTAGCCCACGGGATAGAGCCCATTCTCGATGCCGCGCAAAATCGGAGTGCAAAACGGGTCGGTGACATCAAACAGCACCACGCCAATGCTCTGGCTGCGCTTGCTGCGAAGGAAGCGCGCCATCACGTTGGGGCGATAACCAAGACGCTTGGCGGTTTCTTCAATGCGCTGGCGAGTTGTGGAAGCGATGTAGCGTGCCAAAGGCGCGTTATTGAGGACAATGGAAACGGTGGCGGGAGAAAAGCCCGAAGCTTTGGCAACGTCCCGCATGGTGATGAGCCGGGGTTTCCCGTGGCTGTGTTTCACGGTGGCGGTTCCTCCCTAGTCTGGATCTACCGCGTTACCTGGGATTATTCCTCGGGAGGCACTTCAAAAGAAAGCTGTTCCCGGAAGCCCTTGGTCTTCCAGATGCCGAAGAGGATACCCGCGGCCATCCAGATCGAACCATAGAATTTAGCGGGGCGGCTGAGATTCAGCCACAGCAGGAAGCAAATGATAAACCCGAAAATTGGTGGTATCAGGTTGCCCATTTTCTTCTCTTCCGCGCGCCAATAATACCGAACAAACGCGGCAGCATTGACTCCCATGAAGGCGATGAGTGCGCCAAAATTCAGCATGTTGAGTCCAAGATCATAAGTGAGGAGGAACGACCCAACGAGTGCGATGGCGCCGACAAACAAGACGTTGTTTCGGGGAACGCGATGCTTGGCGTCTATGGCGCCAAAGAACGACTTCGGAAGAGCCTCGCTTCTTCCCATTCCGAAAAGCAATCGGGCGGCGCCGATCTGCGCGCCGAGACCCGAGCCAAAATTAGCAACAAT
>Ga0116124_1000636_pt1 | contig 30859 bp, 20 predicted proteins | sample June2015DPH_13_1_2_FD_89728 | JGI IMG/M metagenome (GOLD analysis project Ga0116124, IMG submission 89728) | Peatland microbial communities from SPRUCE experiment site at the Marcell Experimental Forest, Minnesota, USA - June2015DPH_13_150 | ecosystem: Environmental > Terrestrial > Soil >... | reverse complement strand
GGACGACCTCTACGTCGAGATGACCTTTGCCCGGGTAATGGACAGCATCGGGCTCGAAGCCACCTCGGCGCAATACGGGGACGCCTTCCGCGATTCGAAATACGGTCTCTGGCACGCGAACGCTGCGGCGCGGCGCAATCTGAACCGCGGCATTCGCGCCCCCTGGTCCGGCCATCCGATCTACAACGTCCATGCCAACGACATTGATTTTCAAATCGAATCCGACTTCATCGGCCTCATGTGCCCGGGCCTGCCGCGCGAGGTGGACCGCTTCGGCGACCGCGTTGGCCGCGTCATGAACTACGGCGATGGTCTTTACGGTGGCATGTTCATCGGCGGGATGTACGCCGCGGCGTTCTTCGAGGACGATCCCCGCCAGGTGGTCGCCGCCGGGCTGGCCGGCATTCCGCGGCGCAGTTCCTACGCCGCGTTGATCCGCGACCTGCTCCAATGGTCGGCCGCGTATCCCGATGACTGGCGCCGGGTCTGGCAGATGATCGAGGACAAATGGGACAAGGACGATCCCTGCCCGGACGGTGCGCTGGCTCCGTTCAACATTGATGCCAAGCTCAACGGCGCCTACGTGGCCCTGGGCCTCCTCTTCGGCCACCGCGACTTCGGCAAAACCATCGAAATTGCCACCCGTTGCGGTCAGGACTCCGATTGCAACCCGTCGAGCGCCGGTGGCGTGCTGGGGGTCATGCTCGGTTACACGCAGATCCCCGACCGCTTCAAATCCGGCATCCCCGCGCTCGCCGACCAGAAATTCCAGTTCACCGATTACTCCTTCAACAGCATCTGCGCCTCGACCCTGCGGCGCGCCACCGACGTCATCCGCCGCGCCGGCGGCCGGGTGACCGACACGGAGGTCATCATCCCGTTCCAATCGCCCAAGCCACCGCAGTTCGAACAATGGTCCCCGGGCATCCCCGATCGGAAACTCGGCGTTGCGGAGGCCGCCTGGAACTGGCAGGGAGATTGGACGCGCGGCCAGCAAGGCATGACTGCCCAGGGCCCGGGGGCCGCGGCAACGCTGACTTTCACCGGCGTGGCGGTCGTGCTCGTCGGCCCGCTCAGCCAGAGCGGCGGACGGGCGGATGTCTATCTCGACGGCCGGTTGAGCCAGCTCACCCTCGACGCCTACATCGTCAAGGACACCCACGACAACGCACTCTGGCACACCTACGGTCTCGCCCCGCGGCAGCACACCCTCCGCCTCGTGACCCGTAATAACGCCGACACGCGCTCCACCGGGAAGCAGATCGCCCTCGAACAGGCGGTGATTTATCGGGAGGAATAGCCCGCCCGGGCATCGCCGAAAGGCCAACCCGCCGGGAAGGCGCCCACCAACGCTTGCCGTGAACCCTTCTTTGCCGCGCCGGCGCGAGGATCGTTCGTTATGCTGCTTCACATCCCCATGACTGATGCATAATGATGCTTCACAGCGCCCGGCCATTGGCTATCATACCGACATGGACCCAGCACGGTGTTGCTCGTTGTGGCCGCTGCGTTGGTCGTGGCCGCCTGGTTCGTGGTCAGACGCCTGGCCCTCATCCCGCTCCGCCAGGCACGGGAACTGCTTGCCCGCGGGGCGACGGTGATTGATGTCCGCTCGCCGGCGGAGTTCAATGCCGGCCATGTTCCCCACGCGATCTATCTGCCGCTGGACACACTGACCGAGCGCATTCAGGCCGTGGTCAACGACAAGGACGCGCCCGTCCTGCTGCATTGCCTGAGCGGCGGACGCAGCGCGCTGGCCCAGCGCCGGCTCCAGCGGCTCGGCTATTCGCGGGTTTACAACCTCGGCTCGCTGGAGCGGGCCCGGCGGCTAGTCGAGATGCCGCGTTGACGACGTCGTCGGACACCCGACCCGTTCGGCAAATGACGCGGCGGTTTGCAGTTGCCCGTCGCCGCGACAGGCCCGGGCTCGTCACCCTGAGCGATGTGACCGACAGTGCGGCAAATACTGCCCCCACGGCAAGGATTCCTGGCAGCCCGACTGAACATGTTTCTGCCCTCAACACCCCGTCCGCGTCCCGGTTGACCCGCTTTGTCCACGCCAAACGCGTTCTGCTTCTCCAGAACCCGATCCCAACCGGGCCGTCTGTCGGTCAACCGACGGCCTCTCACGCCAACGGTGGCAACAGTAAGGACTCTTGCACAAGTCTGCGAATCTCTATGAGCCCACATTGCCACGCACCCGATGCCACGAAAACCGCCATCACACAACAACCCAGACACGCCAAGGTGAAGAACCGCCCCCACGTTCTTAGTGTGCTTTTTCTTCACGCTCTTCCGGCCCGACCAGGAGAGCAGATGCGCCAGGCGCGCCTGGGCTCTGACCATCGCTAACGACTTCCTCCCCGCGATCTTCCCGATTCATCACGTCATAAATCGCGCCGGGAAACTCGAGTCTCACCTTGCGGGCCATGACGAAAAAGTGCGCGACAACACCTCACATCTCAATATCAAGAACCGACCCCTTTTCAAGGAGGGCAAATTTGTCGGAAACGACAAGTTTGCAGGTTTTCAAAGGGCGGGAGAAGACTGCCTGCTTCCCAGTATTCTACAACAATCAGAGACGGGTAGTAGTGGAAGACTACGTCACACTGGCGTCGGCGACCAACCACCAGGTCGCTCAACTGACGCCGCTCAACTGGAAGAAGGCTGGCCTCTCGCAGCTCCCACAAGCGGCTTGAATCGTCTTCAGGAACCCGCCAACACGCCATGCTATCACGCCCTTCCCGCCGAAATAGCGTGGTCCTCCTTTACCACTTACATTCTGTCCACTCCAGATGGCTATAAACTCACGGTGCGTCAGATGTTTCTCTGACAACATTACCTCGGAAGGCATCAAGCTTCTCTTCCGAACAACTCGTATAGTGCAGGGGCACAGCCATGCAATTTCAACCAGTCCCTTGTCTCCTTTATGACATCTTGTTGAGCCTGCTTCATACTCGCCGCATCTCTCAACACGTACCGAAAACGCGAGCATTCGGAGACAGTAAACGCAATGTACACAAGTCGCGCCACAACGCCATCCAGTCCGTGTGCTAGATATCCACCATCTATACTGAAGAACCGAGGGAATATTGCATCAACCAGCACATCTTCATCATAATATACAACCACTTGCTCTCGACTTGTGAGACTCCGGTAAAGTTCCATGTCTAGCGCTTTAAGTTGATCCAGCGCCATGCTGACTGCACTTATAAAAGATGGGGCACCTTGAATTCGTAGCTCATTTTGCGCTATAACTGAACCACGTGGTGCTGTCGCAATGAATATCCAAGTTGATGGAAAGAGAAGCATGTACGAGACGAATAACCGTATAGGGCGGAGAATTTGAATGTCCGTTACTCTTTCAACTAGAACACCAACACGACTGTTATATCGTGCCGCCATCAATACTTTACGCAAATGAGAGCTCATCAGTAGAAGCAGGATGGGCAAAGATGATAAAACCAACCTCCAATGTGCTCATGAAGCGAATCCCCACCCCAAGTAATATAGTGACCTGCTAAATATCCCCCCGCGAACCCACCCGCCGCTGCGATCGCCACCCCGCCCGCTATCGTCCCCGCCGACGCTTCGCTAACTGGTCCACCAAGCTCTGTAACCAGCGTGGGCCACAAGCCTGCCTGTGGAGGGACTTCTGGCGGTGGTGTCGTTGTTGGCTGAGGACACCATGGTGGTTCACCTGGCCCAGTTGGGTTGCCCCCGGGGGTTTGTGGCTGGGCGGGTTGAGTAATAGGCGGTGGTGAACCACGCGGACCCAGAGGCGGCGCAGACGGCGCAGACGGACCTGGGTTCCAGATTTGCCAAAGCACTGGCAATAGTCTTATCCAGTCGAATGGATGTGTACCTATGGAATCGTAGTATGTAAGAGGTGAGTTGCTTTCAAAGCCATAGAGATTGGCTCCCCCTAGCTCCTGGATGGGATCCCGACTCAACCACCTCTGTGTAAGGGGATCGTAGAAGCGCAACCCGTAGTAATAGAGCCCAGAGCTGGCGTGGAACTCCTTGCTGCTGAATCGATACACATTTGCGCTGGCCAGCGTGCCATTGGACGAGAGTAGATTCCCGTAGGGATCATACTCGTAGCTGGCCGCCATCGCTTGGTTGGTGTCGAGAATAAAGGTGACGTTCCCGTTCCCGTCAGCGTGGTAGTAGTCGTGCGTGCCCCAGCCGCCGGTCCCTGTGTTGTAGGCGCTGCTGCGCGCAAGTAATCCAGCGATTCCACCCGCTCCTTCCAAGGTGCCCGACAGATCCTTGCCCCGCGTGTAGCTCACCTGTGGTGTGTTGCTCCCGTCCCTCTCCTGTATCACCCGGCGACCGTCGTACACGTAATGTACCTCTTGGGCGACCGCCCAACTCCCGCCAGTCAATCCACTGGCAAACTCCAGATTGAGGGGTCCGAAGGTCCTTCCACTGCCGTTGCTGGCCAACGTGTACGTTGTCGAGCCGTTCGGTGCCGAAATTGCGAGCGCTCCACCCGCTGCGGTGATCGTGATTGGCGTATTGGCGTAATCGTACCATTGATCGCCGCCAGAGCTCTCCTGGCTGACCAGGAAGTACGTCGTATAGGCCGAGAGCGTCACCGGGGCCGGGAGCGGCGCATAGGCGAACTGGCTTGTCGTCATACCCGCCGTCCGGACCGTCGTGCCACCGTTCGATACGTCGGTGCCATCGGCGTTCACGAGCTTGACTGCGTGGGTGCCACTGTTCCCGCTCACCACCCACCTACCAAGGCTAGTCACCGTAATTGGCACGCTCCCCACCTCGAACTGGAACCCCACCCAGCCGCTAAAATCGTTTCGCAGTGAGGAGGTGATTGTGCCTACGCTTGCTAGTGGCGCAATACTGCTCGATGTACCTTTGAAGTTCACCGGCACATAACTCTGCGGCAGGTTGGGGCCGACATAGTAAGTCGTCGAGTTGTTGTAGGCCCAAGCCGCCCCGGTTCCGTTTGCCAGCCCGTTGAACACCATCGTCCCGTTGGGGTAGTTGTACCACTGGTCCCCACCGCTCGCTTCCTGGCTGACGACATAGTAGGTGGTATTGGCGGATAGGGTCACTGGAGCCGCCAGGGACGCATAGACGAACTGTCCGGCCGTCGCACCCGAGGTGTTTACCACGGTTGCGCCGCCGGCAAGATCGGTGCCGTTGGCTTGGACAAGCTTCATCGCGTGGGTCTGGCTGTTGCCACTCACCACCCACCGACCCAGCTCAGTCACTACCAAAGGAGAGGTTGCCACCTGGAAGCGCATCCCCACCCAGCCGCTAAAATCGTTCCGCAAGGGGGAGCCAGGAGTCGCCGCCGTCACGACGGGCGCTGGTGCGACTACTCCACCGGTCGCACTCCATGTGTACTCCCGGCGCACCCGCATGCGGCCCAGGCCGTCGTATCCGAACGTGCTCTGCCAACTGGCGCTGGAACTGACGCTCACCAACTGGTTCTCGTCGTCGTAAACGTAGGCAAGCCCGTCACTGCGGCTGCCGCGGTTGCCGTTTCCATCGTAGCCGTAGGTGTAGGTCCCATCACTTGTCAATTCGTTGAGGTTGTTGACGGTAAATGTTTTGACGACACCACTGTTGGTGCGCAGATTCAAGTTCCAGGCAGCATCGTAGCCGTAGCCCAGGTTCTCGGTGGATGATCCACCATTTCCCAGGGCTTTGATCAGTTCCTGCGCCCCGTTGTAGTTGTAGTTCACCGTACTCCCATCCGTCCGGCCCATCTGCCACCGCTCGTTGGCCTGATTGACCTGGTAACTATGCCGGTTGAGCACCGTGCCGCCGCTTGACCGTAGTGTGGTTTGGGTCAACCTCGCCACCGAGTCAAAGACATTCGTGATGACCGCGGTATTGGGCAGGGCGAGGTTGGTCCACACAGTCCCAGGACCGCGGTAGGTGTAGCTGAAACTGCCCGGCGGCGAGGTTAGGCTGTAGAGTCGGTCGGCTGCGTCGTAGCTGTAGCTCTGCGACCAGGAACCGACGGGCTGTTGCAAGGTCAGTCCCGACCGCAACTGCGCATTGTTGTACGTAAAGCTCACCGTGTCGTTGGCCCAGGGACCATCCTCGCTCCCCAGCCGGTCATAGCTGTAACCGTACACGGTCGTCCCCACTCCATCAACGATTTGCGTCAGGCGGTTGTCGGCGTCGTAGGTGAAGCCGAGTTGCGGGCTGGCCGGGTAGTTGACGTACAGGAGGTTGCCGGCGTTGTCGTACTGGTAGGTGGTGTAGTTCTTGGCTTTGCTCCAGCGGGTGGTCACACGGCTGTTCGCGTCGTACCAGTACCCCAGAATGAGCGTTCCGCTCGCGTCGTACTTGCCGCCCACCCGTCCCTCCACGTCATAGGCCCATGTGGTCACTTGTGCCTTGCTGTCCGTGAGGGTCAAAAGGTCTGATCCTGGGGAGTAGGTGAACCGGTTGGTGTCCACACCCGCGTGAACCTCGTTCGTCTTCCTGCCCGCGGCATCGTACGCCGTCAGCACGATATCACCGACCTGGTTCGTGTAGCCAGCCGGGCTCCGGAAATCATACGCATATCCCAAATACTCGACGCCGCTGTCAGGATACGTCCGAGTCAGGACTCGCCCCAAGCGGTCATAGCCGCTGGTCACGCTTACACCGTTCGCATCCGTGACCGTCTGTGGCCGGTCATAGGCGTCGTATGTAACCGCCTTTTCGGTGCCGTAGCTAGTGGTCACACTGGCCAAAAGTCCCTGGTTGTTGTAAGTGTAGCTCCGGCTCCCGAGCGCGTCGGTGCGCGTGATGACGCGGCCAAGGGCGTCGTACGCGTACTGTTCCCCGTGCCCATCGGGATGGGTGACGCTGATCCGCCAGCCCGCATTGTTGTAACCGTACAGCGTGGCGTTGGTTCCAAGAGCGTCCGTGATACTATCCACGCCACCGCAAGCGCAGTAGTCGTAATGCGTGATGTGGTTAAGGGGGTCGGTGACCGTGACCACGCGTCGCAACCGGTCGCGACCGTAGTAGGTCCAATTGCCCAGACGATCCTTGACCGCTGCGACATCCAGAATACTGATCGCACTGCCGCTGTTGTTGAAACCCTGGCCGCTCGCCAGCGAATAGCTGTATTGCTTCGTACTGTTATCATCGGAGTACTGCACCTGCGTCAGGCGGTTCAGCCCGTCGCGCGTGAAGGTCCGCGTCAACCCGCGTGAGTCAGTCTGTGTCTGCACATAACCTGACGTCCACGTAAAACTGTTTGTCCGCAATGGCGTGCCACTGATCGTATCTACCACATTGGCCAGGTAGTTGTCGCTCCCATAGGAATACGTGGACAGCACCCCCGCTGGCGTCGTGCGGGTGGAGGTTCGGCCTTGGGTGTCATACGTGGTGGTGGTCGTGAACGAGGCGCTGTCATTAGCATAATGCGTCTCGGTCAGTACCTCATGCCGACTGTTGTACGTGTAACTAGCCAGCGTATGGCTCTCTGGCGAAGTGATCGCGATACTTAGCAGGTCAATCCCATTGTTCGAGTCGTAGGCATACGCGTAGCTACGGGTCGCCGCCGGAGAGCCAGTGCCATAAGTGCCTGTCTTGCTGGACGCTAGACCCCAAGCATTCCGCTGGTAGGACTCATACCATGTTGAGCCGTCAGGCAACTTGCGCGCGATCAGAGATGGCATGATTTGGGTACCCCGCGCCTTGTAATCCGTATCCTTCCCGGCATAGTCGTACCAGGTAATTTGCCCCCAGGTGCTCCCGGACGCATCTGGGCTGGGTGCGCGTTCAGTGGAAAGCGCAGAATCAACTCCGGCCGGATAGCCATTGTAATAATCACTGGGGCTCAACCAATGACGCAACCGCGCCAAGTTCAACTCGGTAATCGTCAGCACCGAAGGCGTGATCTGCGTTGGGTCAGAGGACAATCCGAGCGCTTGTGCATCCGCCACTTGGTTCTGGTTCCAAAAAAAGCTGTTTAGATACTCCAGGCTGCTGTCCAGCTTGTTGGACGGCAAGTTACTCGGCAGGTAAGAGCTGGAGTATTGAGTGGGCCAGGACGACCAGATGCTCGTTGCATCCGCCACGAACAAATACATCTGCTGGCCACTGTTAGGCTCGGTGATGTTAATCAGGCGGTACCATCCCAGCCCTTCATGTTGGCTCTCATCCACACCATGGTAGCAGAACGTGGTCGTTCCATAGGGCGTCGTCATTGTCAATGGCCAGCCAGAAGTCGCATCATAAGTGAATGAACTCACCAAACCAGCGGCATCTGTAATCTGCGTCAAGTGTGGATTAGCACTGTTGTAGCTGTCATATCCAAGTGTGACCGATCGGTTAAACCGGTCCACAATTCCCGTCACCACGTCTGAGTACGTCGAGGCAGTATACGATAGCGTGTAAAGCGTGGTGCCAACCTGGTCCGTCACCGTGTTCAAGTGCAGCCTGCTGTTCGGAACATTGTAGGTATAATATGTTGCGAATCCTTCAGTGTCGAGAGAAGCAGTCATATAGATGTGACTGTTGGCTGCGTACACGTAGTTGTAGATATACTCCCGCCCATCCGCCAGGTCCAAGACGCATTGGGTCACTGCTTGGCCGGCGACTGTGATCGTGAGGCGACTGTTCGTGACGTAGTCAAAGGCTGTCGTCTGGCCAGTAGTAAAACCGTAAGTCAACCAGCCACCGCCCGGTAACCGCACGTGCAGGGAACCTGTTGACCAGTCGCTGCAGTCGACGTAAGAGAACCAGTTGCAGTTCCACCCTGCTCCAAAGAAGAAGGCGCTTTGGACGTAGCCCGCATGCTCATCCCGTTGCTTGAATCGAAGCTTCAACGGAACGGACCTGCCGTAGGCAGGTTTAGAGGAAACTGGCTGGTCCACAAGCCACAAGTTGATATTTGGCTCCGACACCCGCCAACGCGGCATGCCCGCCTCTTCTGTGCCCGAGCAACCCGAACAATGGGATGCTAACGGGTCAAGATTGTCCGGGCTGTTCTGATCAGGTGGTCCACCTGCATCTGGCCCTCCGCCATTGGGTCCATTGCCTTGCGAATTGGCACCAGGAGGACATGTTGGACAACTGTCGCAAGAGTCATTGTCCGAATCATCTGGAGCTCCTGGAAAGTACCAACAACGACCAAGGGTCGCGCTCATGTCTGCGGTCGATAGTCCGGACCACCCGACCGGCACCTGATTGGCCGGCACCAGGAACCGCCCGCTCGCTTCCTCATTGAGCGCTGCCGGTTGGAAAAAGCGATAACCGACGACTGGATCGAGCGCGCGCACCAGTCCGTTGGTTTGCCATCCCAGCAGGGCTACAAAGTGGCTCGCCGAGAAATGCATGATGCTGGGCACGGGCAGATTCGTCACCCCCGCCGGCCGCTCCACACCCACCAAACTGACCTGTTGACTCTGAGCCAGTTGCGCCAGGGCCTGCATGGAACAACTGCCAAACAGACTGCTTTCCTGATAGAACGCCTCCAGACTTCCCGGCGGCAAGCCTTGTCCCCACGTGTTGCTCAGCAAACCGTCCACCACCAGCCAGCCGCACCGGTAGGTCAAGGCCGGCCACTGTTGCAGCCAAGCGTACTTTTCCCGGGTCCGGATGAACATCTGTTGCAGGGCTCCGGCGTCCAGGCACCGATTGCCCACCTGTTGAAAAATAACCTGCAGGTCATCCACCCGTCCCAGTTCCACCAGGAGCCGAGTCCACCACGCCAGGGCGTAATCCGCCACATCCTTGCCCGGCCCATCAGTGTAATGCTGGGTCAGTTCCCACACTTGCGCCCAGTGATTCAAGGCGGTGCTGTACATGCCCTCTACGTGCGCATGGTGCCCCAATCCGCATAACAAGGACGGCGTCCAGACCGACTGCGGGTAATCGGCCACGAAGGCCTCCAGGAGCGCCACCGTCGATGTGGCACCACCGCTAGCGGAGGCTTGAATGGCCAGTTGCAACGCCGCCGCTTCGGACTGGAGCGTCGGACTTGGCGCGACCGCCACCAACGGGCGGTCAAAAAACCAGGGGGCAGGCAGGGTGGCCACGGTGGTCCCTTGTCCCCAAGCAACTCCCCCCATCATTACCAGCCACATCACCCGCCAGAACCAGCGCGTTTGCGCAGACCAGTTGAAGCCCCACCGAAAATCGAACGTACCGACCGCGCCCAAGGTTGTTTTCATAAATCAACACCTCTGTTCGCTCTTCTCAGCCGATGATCTCCGCCCTTGTTAGCAGCAACTCCCCGATCCGGCGTGTGAAAACATAACTCAACCTGTTTCTCGAACTTGTCAATGGTTTCAAAGAGGATTGCAATCCCCCTTATGTGGTGCATCAGAGCCACAAACCATTACTTTCTGCGACAGCCGGCAAACGCCGTGGCCAAAAAGCAAATTCATTGCACGGTCTTCAAGTTCCCGTCACCATGAACGTGTTGCTGCCATGAACTTTCCAAGGGTCTGCGGCCAGAGGTTTCATCGCGGGGCGTCTCCCTCGCCCCAACGGAGATCACACTGGGGGCCGCCAGCCAGCTTGTTGCTGGCCAGTGCCCTGTCGCTGGGCGCGTTCGCGGCTTCACCTTCCTGGCTGGCGCCATGCGCTCTCCTTCTCAGCCCGGACGGTCACACCCTCTATGTCGCCGGTGGACGCGCCCCCCGTCTGCTGGCTCTCGCCTTGCCCGAGGGCACACCCCTGTGGAGTCAGAACCTCGCAGACTGCGCGACGGGGCTGGCCTGGGCCAAGGCACCGTCCCGGCTGATCGTGACGTGCTCCGGCGGCTCGAATGTGATTGAGGTCTTCGCTCCCGCCAACGGCCGACGGCTCGCCTCCTGGCCTGCTGGCCATGGGGTTTGCAGTCCAGTGGTCGCTCCTCAGAGCCACCGATTGTTCCTGTGCGATCGCTTCGATCATTCCGTCAGCGTCCGTAATCTGAACACCGGCCGGGAACTGGCGCGGATTCCAGTGCTGCGGGAAGCCGTTGCAGCGGCGCTCACCGCCGATGAGCGGCTCCTGGTGGTGGCCAATCATCTGCCGGAGGGTGCCGCCAACCTGTCCACCGTCGCCGCCGCAGTGACGTTGATTGACACCCGATCGCGCACGGTGCGCGCTCACGTTCGCCTGCCCAACGGAAGTACGAGCCTGGCCGGTGTCGCCATTCATCCTTCCGGCCGATGGGCCGGTGTGGTGCACAACATCGGGCGGTTTCAGGTGCCAACGACCCAGGTTGAGTTCGGCTGGATGAACGTGAGCGCGTTGAGCCTGATTGATTTGGAACAGGGCAGCCTGGCTGCCACCGTTCTGCTTGACGAGCCTCGGCGTGGCGCCGCTAATCCTTGGGCCATCGCCTGGTCGGCCGACGGCGCCACTCTGGGGATCACCCACGCCGGCACCCACGAGTTGAGCCTCATCGACTCTCCGGCCCTGGTGCGGAAACTGGACGGAAAACCGCCAGGCCAGCTTGTCGAGGATCTGGACTTCTTCCGTGGCATCAGGCAGCGGATCGCCCTGACGGGTAACGGCCCCAGGACACTGGTCATGACAGGTCATACTGCCTATGTTGGTGAATTCTTCTCGGACGCCGTGAGCGTGGTGGATTTGTCCCGCCATCAGCAGTCGGGAACCTTCCGGCTGGAGCCCGAAGGCACCGTCAGCCCGGAACGGGAAGGCGAACGGCTCTTCCACGACGCCACTCTCGCCCACCAAAGCTGGCAGAGCTGCGCCACCTGCCATCCCGACGGACGCGCCGATGGTCTCAACTGGGACTTGTTGAATGACGGTCTCGGCAATCCCAAGAACACCAAAAGCCTCCTGCTGTGTTTCCAGACTCCCCCGGCGATGAGTTTGGGGGAACGAACCACCGCCAAGGAAGCGGTCCGTTCGGGTTTGCGCCACATCCTCTTCGCCGTTCCCGCCGAACCGCAGGCACAGGCGATTGACGCCTACCTGCGGTCGTTGCGGCCGGTTCCGAGTCCTTTCCTCGACCGGGGGAGGCTCACGGCTTCAGCCAAAAGAGGCCAGCGGGTCTTTGATAATCCTCGAGTAGGGTGCGCTGTGTGTCATCCCCCACCGCTCTTCACTGACCAGAAGTCCCATCGAGTCGGCATTCACGCCAAGGGAGACAGACCAACGGACAGTTTTGATACCCCGACCCTGATTGAATGCTGGCGCACCGCCCCCTATTTCCACGACGGCTCCGCAGTGATCCTGCGGGAAGTTTTCACCAACAAGAACATCAACGACGAGCATGGCCGCACCGCACTTCTCTCTGCCAAACAGATTGATGATCTGGTCGCCTACGTGTTGTCGCTGTGAGGCGAGCCGCTCGTGCCGGGCCCGGAAACTCATCGAACCGTCACGCTGACGCCAGCATCCTGGCGCCCGGCCGGTCCGGCCAGGGCCAGCGCCGTGGCGGTTTGCAGTTGCCCGCCGCCGCGACAGGCCCTATTCATCGGCCCGCATGGCTGACGCGGCGAATCACAATTACGACGAGAGCAAGATCAAGACCCTGTCCTCGCTGGAACACATCCGGCTGCGCACCGGCATGTACATCGGCCGCATCGGCAACGGGTCGCACGCCGACGACGGCTGCTACATCCTGCTGAAGGAGGTCGTGGACAACGCGATTGACGAGTACATCATGGGCTTCGGCCGCGAAGTCCGGATTGAGATCGAGGGCAACCGCGTCCGGGTGCGCGATTTCGGCCGCGGCATCCCCCTCGGCAAGGTCGTGGACTGCGTCTCCAAGATCAACACCGGCGCGAAATACAGCGACGACGTTTTCCAGTTCAGCGTCGGGCTCAACGGGGTCGGCACCAAGGCGGTCAACGCCCTCTCGAAGAGCTTCGTCGTGCGCAGTCACCGCGACGGCGAATTCGTCGAGGCGTCCTTCAAACAGGGCAAACTCAAAGGCGAAAAGACCGGCCGGAACCGCGAGCCGAACGGCACCTGCATCGAGTTCGAGCCGGACCCGGAGATTTTCACGGACAGCCAGTTCCTGCCCGAACATGTCGAACACCGGCTCCGCCATTACAGTTTCCTGAACACCGGGCTGAAACTGATTTACAACGGCAAGACGTTTCAGTCGCGCCTCGGCCTGCTCGATTTGGTGATGGAGGATTTGCGCGCCGACGGCAGCGAGCCCATCTACCCGCCGTTGCACTACACCTCGAAGACGCTCGAATTCTGCTTCACCCACAGCAATTCACGCTACGGCGAGAGCTTTTACAGCTTCGTCAACGGCCAGTACACCGCCGACGGCGGCACCCACTTGAGCGCGTTCCGCGAGGGCCTGCTCAAGGCCGTCAATGAATACGCCGGCGGCAAATTCGACGGCGACGACGTGCGCGAGGCGATGGTCGGCGCGGTGGCCATCCGGCTGAAAGACCCCGTGTTCGAGTCGCAAACCAAGAACAAGCTGGGCAACACGGAAATCCGCACGGACCTCGTCAACCGCATCCGCGAGGAACTGCTCCACTTCTTCAACCGCAACCGGCAGATTGCCGATCGGATCATCGCCAAGGCCGAGGACACCAAGCAACTGCGGAAGGAACTCCAGGAGGTCAAAAAACTCGCCCGCGAGCGCGCCAAGGCCATCACCCTCCGCATCCCGCAACTCAAGGACTGCAAGCATCACCTCGATCCGAAGCGCGGCAAGGGCGACGACACGATGATCTTCATCTGCGAAGGCCAGTCGGCCGCCGGCTCGATCACCAGTTGCCGCGACGTCAACCGCCAGGCCGTGTTCGTCCTCAAAGGCAAACCGCTCAACGTCTGGGACCTGAAACGCGATGTGGTCTATAAAAACGACGAACTCTACAACCTCATGCAGGCGCTCAACATCGAGGACAACCTCGACAGTCTGCGCTATGGCCGGGTCATCCTGGCCACCGACGCCGACGTGGACGGCCTGCACATCCGCAATCTGCTGATCACGTATTTCTTCAAGTTCTTCGACCAGCTCGTCCACGATGGCCATTTGCACGTGCTCGAGACCCCGCTGTTCCGGGTGCGCAACAAGGAGCGAACGATTTATTGCTACTCCGAAGCCGAGCGGGATGACGCGGCGAAGACACTGGACGGCAAACCGGAGATCACCCGTTTCAAAGGCTTGGGCGAAATTAGTCCCGGGGAGTTCAAGCAGTTCATCGGCGACGCGATGCGGCTCAGCCAGGTCGAATACGCCTCGAAACCCGAAGCAGCCCCGATCCTCACTTTCTACATGGGCAAAAACACCCCGGAGCGCAAGGACTACATCATGGAGCACCTTGTGGTGCCGGTCGAAGAATAGACGCGCAACTGCGCTCGGGAGAGCGTGGTCGAAAACAACCCGCCGGTCCCTTCGCCGAGGCCAAGGCCCGGCGTTCGCCCCATAGACCAGCCGTTTGGAGTTCCGCGTTTACGCGGCTTGGACCGCCTGAAGGCGGAACTCCGAGCCCAACTGCCGACCGACCGACCACGTTCATGGCCGATGAGCAGTTCCGAAAGGAACAAGGGGCTTCTCTCCGACGCGGTCAGACGGGCGCCAGCTCGCGCAGCCGCGCCGCTCCAGATACCTCGTGCCCGGCAACCGCCTTGCCGTTTTCATGCGCCGGTTCGTCACCCAGCAGGCAGGCAATGACCTCCGCCGCGGAGTACTCATCGCGGCCGGGTTTGAGGAACCGCGCGACCTGCGCCACGTCGTCGCCGGCCGTCAACAAGGCCTGTTCCGGTCCACTCTCCGGGCGGGTTTGTTCCAGCCCGACATTGGCCACCAGCCCGTTGCACAGGCATTTCCGGCCGGTCGTGTCCGCGAGCGCCCCGCCCTTCTTCAGATAATCCTCCACCGGTTCGGCCGGACAACGGTAGCCCACCGTCCCGTCGGCTTTGCGGTAAAGATGCCGGAGATAGCCAAGATCGCAAATACGCGTCCGGGCCGCGTATTCTTTGACGGTTGAGAGCGTGCCTTCCATCTGCACGACTTTGAACGGGAATCCCGTGGGCGAGGCCACCGGATCGGTAAAGACGCGGGCGACCCCAGCGCGGCTCATTTGAATCGTCTTCCGCTTCAGTTCCGGCTGCAGGCCCGATTCGTTGCAGAAGGCAAAGGCCGTCCCCACCTGGATGCCGGCGGCGCCCAGGCTGAGGGCTTCCGCGAGCTTGCCCGGCTGCCCGAACGAGCCGGCCATCCAAAACGGCAGCCCGAGATCGAGGATTTTATCCAGCTCCGGCACATCGCGCGGACCATAGATCGGCTCGCCGCTGGCACTGAGTTTCAGCGGACCGCGGGGCGGGGCGTTGTGCCCGCCGGCGGTGTCGCGCTCGACCACGAAACCGTCCACCCGCCCGTTCGATTTCCGGGCCAGGGCGATCGCCAGCGTGGCGGAGGAAACGATCCCCAGGAATTTCGGCCGCTGCACCGCCGGCAGCCGGCCGTCGCCAAACGCCTTCGGATCGAACGTGGACAGGAACTCCTCGCCGGGCTGCGCCTCGCGGACATCCATCCGCAATTCGGCGACCTCGCCGTTGGCCAGGCGATCCAGCGCGCCGGGAATGGCCCGGGGAATCCCCGCCCCCATAAGCACGTAATCCACGCCACCGAGCATGGCCCCATACAGCGAAGGCAGCGTGGGGAGCTGGATCTTCTCCAACAGATTGATGCCGACCAGACCGTTGTGGCCGTCCTTGGCCAGGAACACTTCCACGAAGCTGGCGACGACGGTCAATTCCAGGAATGCCGCCCCGGGCCGCAGTGCGGGCATCGGCGCGGTCCTGAACGGCGTGAGGGGCGATTTTCCGCCGGGTACGTAATAGGCCGCCAGCACGCGCGCCGCCACGTCGGGCATCGGGAATTGGCCTAGCGCGTAGCGCAACTGCCCGGTGGGATCGCCCATCTGCAGGGCGCGGGCCAGGATGATGGCCAGCCCCGTTCCGGACACGACTCCCAACTGCCCCAACCGCGACACGGCGCGCGCCAGAGTCCACCCGGACACTGCCACGCCCATCCCGCCCTGAATGATTCTCGGTTGTGCCATAAAATCGCACTGTGTTCCCCCTGCCCTCGCGGAGGAATCATCGCGACAGGAAAGTCGGGAATCGCCGAAAAAGCGCCCAGTGCACTTGGCGGGATATCCGTCGGAAACCAACGCGCTTGCCAGAAGCTAACAGGATAAGGTCGTTTAGGAAAGCTCGATTATTGATTTTTTTGGCACGCCCTGCCCGCCGCGCCGGCGAGGTTCAGAACCGCTGAATGACGCGTTGCCGCAGGTTCGGATGGCGCAAGAACCGGTTCGGCCCCGGCGCCCCAGGATGCGTTCGTTCGAGATCGAATTGCCGCATGAAGGTCAGGCTGTGCCCGACCAACGCGCTCCGCTGTCAAAGAATGCTTGGCTTTCTCCCGCCGCTCGCCTAGAGGATTCGGCCCGCGTGCAGACGAGCCCGATGTTGCGTCGGCACCCTTGAACCATGGCAGCAAAGCGTAAGAACGATCCCAGCCAGCTCGACCTCCTCGCCAGCCAACCGGCGCCGGTGGGCCCGCCCGCCCAAGCCGGCTCCGCGGCCGCGGCCGTCGCCGGCAAGGCCAGCGACCCCACTTCGGTCCCGCCCGCCGAGCCGTGCCCGGACGGGAACGGTCACAGCGAAATCACCGCCGAGGAAACCGCCGCGCCGGCCACGGCCCCCCGCCCGTTTGTCCCCGGCGCCCTCAACCTGCCGCTCCACCGCCGCGTGGACCGGAGCTTCCTTGATTACGCGTCCTACGTCATCCGCGACCGTGCCATCCCGCATCTCGCCGACGGCCTGAAACCCGTCCAGCGCCGCATTCTCTGGGCGCTGCATCGGCATGACGACGGCCGCTTCACCAAGGTCGCCAATGTCGTCGGCGACACGATGAAGTTCCATCCGCACGGCGACGCCTCGATCGGCGATGCGTTGGTGGTGCTGGCCAACAAGCGCTATCTCATCGAAGGCCAGGGCAATTTCGGGAACCTCTACACCGGCGATCCCGCCGCCGCCCCCCGTTACATCGAAGGCCGCCTCACCGAGCTGGCGCGCACCGAGCTGTTCAACGACGAGATCACCGAATTCGTCCCCAGCTACGACGGCCGCAACCAGGAGCCCGTCACCCTGCCCTGCAAGCTTCCGCTCACGCTCATGCTCGGCACCGAGGGCATCGCGGTCGGTTTGTCAGCGCGCCTCCTGCCGCACAATTTCCCCGAGCTGCTCCAGGCCCAGATCGCCATCCTGAAACAGCAGCCGTTCAAGTGCCTGCCCGACTTCCCGACCGGCGGCCTCATGGATGCCCGCGAGTACCGCGACGGCACCGGCAGCGTGAAGGTCCGCGCCAGAATCAAGGTGCGGGACGAAACCACCGTCGTCATCAGGGAAATCCCGCCCACGACCACCACCGAATCGCTCATCGCCTCCGTCGAAGACGCGGCGCGCAAGGGCAAGCTCAAGGTGAAATCCATCAACGATTTTACCTCCGAGGAGGTCGAGATCGAAATCAAATGCCCGGCCGGCGTGGACGCGGAGCAGATGGTGGACGCGCTCTACGCCTTCACCGACTGCGAGGTCACCATCGCCAGCCGCATCGTCGTCATCCGCGACCACCGGCCCGTCGAGCTGACCGTCAGCCAAGTCTTGCGCGCGAACACGGACCAGCTTGTCGCCCTCCTCAAGCGCGAACTGGAACTGCGCGAGCGGGAACTCCAGGACGAACTCCATTACCGCACCCTGGAACGCCTCTTCATCGAGGAACGCATTTACCAGCGAATCGAGCAGTGCAAAACGAACGAGGCCGTCGTCGCCGCGGTTTACGAAGGCTTCAAGCCCTTGCAGAAGGAACTCGTCCGCGCCCTCACCGACCCCGACGTGGAGCGTTTGCTCACGGTCCGCATTCGCCGGATTTCCCTTTTTGACATCAACCAGCATCGCGAGGAAATGGAGAAGGTGAAGGCGGACCTGGTCGAGACGCGCAAGAACCTCAAGAACCTCGTCAAGTTCGCCATCAGCCATCTCGAGGCGTTGCTGGAGAAGTACGGCCCGCTCTATCCACGGCTCACCAAGTCCAGCCGGCACGACATGATTGACGCGAAGGAAGTCGCGTTCAAGGCGTTCAAGCTCGCCTACGACCGCGAGTCCGGCTACCTCGGCCACAAGGTTAGCGGCGAGGAGTTCAAGACCGAGTGCACGAAGTTCGACAAGATTCTCATGGTCTTCCGCGATGGCCACTACAAGGTCATCGAGCTGCCGGAGAGGCTCTTCGTCGGCCCGGACCTCGAATACTGCGGCATCCCGAATCGCGAGCAGGTGTTCACGATGGTCTATGCCGACCGCGACGCCACCTATCTCAAGCGCTTCACGTTTGGCGGCTTCATTCTCGACAAGGATTACTTCTGCGTTCCAGAAGGCGAAAAATACAAGGTCCTCTTCTTCGAGCCGGGCACGCCGGAGATGCTCTACCTCCGCTACAAACCCGCGCCACACCAGAAGATCAACCAGCAAACCTGCGTCCCGTCGGAAGTCGAAGTGAAAGGCGCCCGGACGCGCGGCCGCCAGCTTACGATCAAGGACGTCGGCGCCGTCGCCATCAAACCGCCGCGCGGCTGGGACCCGGAAGCCACGACGACCAAGGTGCTGTTTGCGTGACCAGGTGCGTAGCGGCGGCTCGGTAGAGCGCCGCCAACTTCCAGGAAAAGGCGCAAGCCGATCGAGAAGAGCGGAAGTTGTGGGCAGAAAGTGGTTTTGTGCGGGAAAGAGAATGGCGGCTTTCTGCCGAAAGCCGCTACGAGTTCATACGCCGAACCTGACCGAGGGTGAGCAAGTCCTGGTCAAGATCAGCCTCGTCGTAGTGTAGCGGTATGTTTCGATCTCGCAGCAGCGCCTGAAACTCGAACAACCCGCTCCCGGCGAGATCGGTGGCTTGGATGATCGTCAGCCGGCGGCCCGCGTAGAGGGCCACGGCCAACTCGCGCTTCACGGCGTGTTCATCCAAGCCCTTCAGCGCCGCAAGATCGTCTGGCAACCTGACTACCATGTCCGGAGCATAGCCCCACGTCCGCCAGGCGACAACCCCGAAGCCACGACCACGAAGGTGCTGTTTGCGTGATCAGGTTCGTAGCGGCGGCTCGGGAGAGCGCCGCCAGTTTTCAGGCGAAGGCGCAAGCCAATCGAGAACAGCGGAAATTGTGGGCGGAAGGTCGTCCTCTCCTTGAAGAAGAACGGCGGCTTTCTGCCGAAAGCCGCTACGCCCGTAGCGGCGCCTCGGTCGAGCCCCGCCTGACTTCATCTCAAACCCGGCCGCTTCGGCGGCGGTACGTAGTTCTTGTGCCAATACAAGGACCACAGCCGGTCCAGCCGGACGAACTCCACATGGCCGTCGTAAAAGGACACGTCAATTCCCCCCGGGAGCGCCGCCTGTGCCGAATAATTCGTTGGCGCCCGGTTAGAGCCCGATCCGTGGCGGGGAATGGTCAACAGGTTCATCCCCGGGAAGAACCCGCCGCCCTGGATCTGACCGGTTTGGAGATTGGCGGCCGGCACGTCCACCGCCAGAGGCCAAACCCACCAGAAAGTGACGCTGTCCGCGAAGACAGGCGTTTGCGAGGGACGGGCGATCTCGCCTTCCATCTGGAACATCCCGGGACCGCGCACGGTTTGGGCATCTTCATACCACCACCAGCCGCCAAGCCAGTTGTTCTGGGCGTAGCTCCCCGCCAAGTGCGCGGGCCGTGTCGGGTACGGCTCCTCACCCCACCACCACCACCACCACCCACCCCACGGGCCGACCGTCTGCCAGGCCGAGTGAACGGTACCAGCGTAAATCGGACCGGGGCCAGCCAACGTCGTCGTGTCGCCTGCCTTCCGGACCACTTCGCGCGCCGCGGGACAAATCCAGCCTTCATTGGTCCTGCCCCAATGGGCGGCAAACCAGGCGTGCGTGGCCGGGGTCGGGTCCACGTAACCATCGAGCGTGGTGGGAGGCTGCCAGTTGCCGGCGAGCCGACCGTTGTCGTCGTCCACCGCCATTTTGAAGGGAATGGTGATCTGTCGCAGGTTGCTCAGACACTGGATGCGCCGGGCCTTCTCCTTGGCGCTGCCGAGGGCCGGCAACAACAATGCCGCCAGGATCGCGATGATCGCGATGACCACCAGGAGTTCGATCAAGGTGAAAGCACGCCCAACGACCGCGATTCGGGCGCGGTTGGGAATGCAGGACGCCGCGTTCATGGCACCACAATGGCTTTGAGCCGAGTAATAATTACATTACGCCTGTGCCGCGCGTTCGGCAAGCCCAGCCCGACACCGACCAACTCGCGCCGGCCGGGAACCGCGTATGGGTCCGGCGTTCGACCATGCTCACGGTGGGTCGCGGACCGCCCGGGCGGCAGCCTGCTATGGGGACCGCGCCCGTCTCGGGCGCAGCCGACGACGTCCTCGCCGTCGGCTTCAGCGAACGATTTTTTCCTCCGCCGGGAAGTACGCCGCGAGGACGCGACGAACAGCGGGCGAGACTCCCGCGCTCCCTCAATTCCCGTCACGAACCACAATGGTGGATCGCGGACCGCCGTCGTCATTTGCATCTGTCATTTGCATCTGGTCGGCCGCGACCGGCAGTGGTAGAACTCCGGTTGATGACGCCCGAACTTTTCGCCCCTATGAAAGAAAAAGGCGACAACCTGTCGTCATGACGGGCATTCATGGGGGCGAATCCAACAACCAAGACAAATCATGAGTGAAACCGAAATCTCCCCCGCTCCGCCCGCCTTCAAGGACCGCCACGCCGGTCTCGTGGCCTTCGGCATTGTCCAGATCGTCCTCGGCGGTTTCACGGCGCTGATGATCCCGCTGCTCCTTTTCAGCCAGCGCGTCATGGCCCAACAGCAACCGGGCTCGGTCTATGGCCCGTCGCTTGCCCTGGCGATGGCGATGTACGGCACGCTGGCGGTGGTGCTGGTGTGCGTCGGCGTCGGTTCCATCAAAGCCCGGCGCTGGGCGCGCGCGCTGACCCTCGTAGGCGCTTGGAGCTTGTTGATCATGGGTATCTTCAACCTGGCGATCCAGGCATTCCTGCTGCCGCGTATGCTGGCCGTTTCCGCGCCCTCGGGCGCCGCCGTCCCCCACACGGCCATGGTCGTGGCCATGGTCGGGGCGTTCCTCATGATCGGCATCGTCTTCATCGCCTTGCCAGCGGCCTTCGCCTGGTTCTACAGCAACCGGCACGTGAAGGCCACGTGCGAAGCCCGCAACCCGGAGCCCAGTTGGACCGATGGCTGCCCGCTGCCGCTCCTGGCCTTATGCCTTTGGACAGCGCTGGGGACGGTTTCCTTCTTCATCATGGCGCTCGCCGGCATGGCCGTGCTGCCGGTATTTGGCCAATTGATCGCGGGACCGGTCGCCACCACCGTATCGGTCCTGCTGGGAGTAGCGTGGGCGTGGGCCGCCTGGGCCATCTATCGCCGGCGTCTCGCGGCGTGGTGGTTCATCGTGGGCATGATGACCGTTTTCGGCGTCTCGTGTGTGATCACGTTTCTGCGCGTGGACCCGTTGGAGCTGTATCGGATGATGCACTACCCCGAGCAACAGATCGAGCAGATCCGACGCCTTGGCCTGATGACCCCTTCCGTGATGGCGTGGGGCATGGCGGGCGGCGCGGTCCTCTGGCTGGGATTTCTGCTCTGGGTGCGGCGCTATTTCAAGCCGGTCCCGCCCCCGCCGACTCCTGCGGCACCGTTGGCCGACGTGCCGCCGGTTCAGTGAAACCTCATTCTTCTTCGGCCGGGAGCGGACGGGACGCGAGGTATTTCTTCCAGAGCTCGAGCTCGACGTAGAGTTCCAGGCCCACGCCGGGACGTTGCGGGAACAGGCCGACCATCAGCCAGCGCTTGTTCGTCTTTTCGTCGAGGTCGGCGTTGAGCGAGGCGCTGGCCACCATGATCGGCGCGCGCTGATCCGATGGCGCCTCCGACCACCAGCCGACGCGCCGGAAGCCGCGGAGGTACCACGGCAACGGCCAGTAGTCGCCCCCGCAGCCGAACACCTGGATGACCGTTTGGTCGGGTTGCGGTTGCGTGGCGGCGATGGCCTTGATCCGTGAGACCAGCTCGAGGAGTTCCGGCGCGGTGTGCGCATAAACCCACGGGTTGCGGGGATCGGCCGGTAGCACGATCGCTGCGCGCCAGGCCTGCCACGCCAGTTGACCCGCTCCCGCGAGCAGGGCCAGCGCCGCCGCCACCGCCAGCCACGGCCGGTGGGCGAACGCCGCAACAACCGTCGCCGCGCCCACGCCCGCCAATAGGATGAAGGCGTGGTGGAAGTCCAGTGCGCACCATGGCGTTTTGTAGCGGAGCACGGTGTAGATGGCCGTCAGGATGACCGCGTAAAAACCGAGGAGGCGAACAAACCGTCGGTTCACACCGGGCACATCACGCTCGCCAAACGCGGCCCAGAGGCCAATCCCGGCCAGCAGCCAGATTAAGGCCTCGGTCCAGAGCGGTCCGGCCGCTGGATGAAACCAGAGCAGCCGGGAGAAGTAGAACCACCACGGGTGCGAATGCGGCGAAGCGCCGCCGGCGCGGTGCAGCCAGGGAAGGTAGGCGCGCAGCGAATCGAGCGGGCCGTGGCGGTTGGTGAAGAACGACGTAAAGAACACGACCGAAATCACGGCGGCCACGGCCAGGGCGGCGACCAGGTGCGCGCGTCGCAGGTGGAGTTCGGGGAACCAGAGTGTCCCGTGGCGCCAGTGATCCCAGGCTCCTGCCAGGATCGCGGCGGCGGCGAATGCGGCGAGGTTGAAGACGAAGGTTTCCTTGGTCGCGTGCATCAGGCCGAGCGCGGCCCCCGCGAGCAGAGCCCACGCCAGCCGGCGGCTTCGCAGATAGCGCCAGCCGGCGGCGAGGAACAGCAGCGTGAAGAAGACCAGCAGCAATTCGTGGATGTAATACCGGCTGTAGAAGACCAGTGCCGGCGAAACCGCCGTCAACAGCCCCGCCCCGAACACCGCGGGGCGGCCGAGGGCGTCGCCCAGCAGTGGCAGCAGCAAAATCAGGCCGAGGCCAAAGGCCAGCGGCACGAGGCGGAGGGTGGTTTCGCGGAGCTCCGCGGCGTTCCGGGCGCCGGAGAGCCATGCCGCCGGCAGCGTCGCGTAATAAAGAATGGGGCCGTGGAACTCGTCGTGGTCATAACGGTAGCCCCGACCTTCCCACAGCCACAGAAACTTGACGGCGTGGTTGGCTTCGTCGGCGTGGAGCGGACGCCGGTCGAGTTGGGGCAGCCGGAGCAACAGTGCGATTGCGACGGCCGCCAACAGGCCCAGCGTCAGCCAGCGATTCATTCCGCCGGCAGCCCCCAGACCTCGACCTCGGTATAACGGTTCAGCGCGCTGTAGGTGCTGCCCTTGCTGTAGCAGCGGACATACCGCCCCTTGACCGCCTTCACCGGCATCAGGCGCCCCTGGTAATCCTCCCAGTATTCCTTGTCCGTCCCGATGCCCAAACCCGAGCTGTTGTCCACGTCATTGTTGTAAACCGTGGTCACGTCCTTGGTGAAATCCGGGTCGTCCGAAATCTGCACCACCACGTCATGGTAAATCTGGTAGGTGTTGTGCGCGTGCCAGACGATGACCGCGTAAACCGCGGCGCTCTTCTCGAGATCAACCTGAATCCACTGCGTTTTCTTGTGGAGCTCGACGAACGAGGAGTCGCTGGCCTCCTTGTCGCCGTCGGTCACCAGGTCGAGCGTGCCGGTGATGGGCGATTTGTCGCTGCTGGTGACCTTCTTCTTGAGCGCGAGGTTGACGCAGCCCTTGGGCGCCAGGAACGGGGCGCGTGGTTTGTCGCTGGGTTTCTCGACTTCCGGCCCGAGCTGGGTGTCCGGCGGGGTGCCCATGAACGCCGGGATGGGCAGCTTGATCGGCAGCGGGGCGAGGTCTTCGGCGCGGAGGTTTTGCGTGGCCAAACCCACGCCCAGGGCGAGCAGCAGCGCCAGCCGCTTCGTGATGTCGGAACTGTGTTTCATGTTCATGCGTTAAACAACCAAACGTTAGATTGCGTCAGCCTGTCGGTATTCACGAAAAAAGGCAACTGTTTGTCGCACGGTGGGCACGGCCTCCCCGCCGCAGGCAAGTCGTCAAGCTTGGCGGAGGCCGGCAGGATGCGGCCGTCCCCGCATGCGCCCGGGCGCGGCCACGGGCGGGCGGAACGGGGCGCAGGAACATTCTTATTGACATTTCGCCATATAACGAAACATAGTGCACCCATGCTGCGCGACTTCATGCACCTGACCAAGGCGCTGGCCGATCCCAGCCGGGTGCGCGTCCTGCTGGCCTTGCAGGCCGGCGAGCTGTGCGTCTGCCAGATCAGCGAACTCCTCGGCCTGGCGCCGTCCACGGTTTCCAAGCACCTCTCGATCCTGCACCACGCCGGCCTGATCGAATCCCGCAAGACCGAACGTTGGGTTTACTGTCGCCTCCCCGGTCCCGCCGCGCGGCCACCCGTGCGCCAGGCCCTTGCCTGGGTCCGATCCTCCCTGGCGCACGCACCGGAGGCCGAAGCCGACCGGCTCCATTTGCACCGCATCCTCCGGATCGAACCAGCCACCCTATGCCAACGTCAACGCCGCGTTTGAGAGTCTTGTTCCTCTGCACCGGGAATTCCTGCCGCAGCCAGATGGCGGAAGGCTGGACGCGCCACCTCAAGGGCGACGTGATCGAGGCCTGGTCCGCCGGCATCGAGAAGCACGGTCTGAATCCGCACGCCGTCAGAGTGATGGCCGAAGCCGGCGTGGACATCTCAACCCAGTATTCCAAGACGCTCACCGACGTTGGACCGGTCGCCTTCGATTATGTCGTCACGGTCTGCGGGCACGCCCACGAACACTGCCCCGTTTTCCCCGGCAAGAACAAGGTCGTGCATGTCGGGTTTGACGACCCGCCCACGTTGACGCGGCGCCTCCCGGATGGCGAAGCGAAGCTGGCCGTGTACCGCCGGGTGCGGGACCAGATCCGCGCGTTTGTGGAAACATTGCCGGTGGCCCTGCTCGCCGCGGCAAAAGCACCATCACCAGTTCCACCTCCAAACCGGAAGGAGACACATGAACGTTCAAACTGAGCGCGCCAGCCAGAAGTTCCTCGCCGGATTCAATTGCGCCCAGGCCGTCCTCCACGCCTTTGCTCCCGAACTGGGCCTGGACAGTGACACCGCCTTGAAACTCGCCGGCGGCTTCGGCGGGGGCATGGCACGACAGGGCGAGGTTTGCGGAGCCGTCACCGGCGGCATCATGGCCATCGGCCTCAAGTTCGGATGCGGCAGCAAAGACGACCGTGCCGCGACCGAGCGCACCTATCGAAACACGCAGGCACTCATGGAACGGTTCGCGCAGCGGCATGGTTCGTGCCTCTGCCGCGAACTGCTCCCGGGCTGCGACCTCCGGACCCTCGAGGGCCAGCAGCGTTTCAAGGAACTGGACCTTCGCCACCGGACCTGCCTGTCCTGCGTCCAGACGGTGGCTGAGGCGCTGGCGGACATCTTGTCGGAACCAGTCCCGGCCTGCCCGGCGCAATCATGAAGGCCGCCGCCACCTCACCGCCGATCCGGGCATCCAGGCGCCTCGCTTTCTTCGAGCGCTACCTGACCCTCTGGGTCTTCCTCTGCATGGTCGCCGGCGTCACGCTCGGCAAGGCGCTGCCCGGCCTGACGACGACACTGAGCAAGTTTGAATTCGGTCAAGGCTCGCAGGTGAACGTCGCCATCGGCGTGCTGTTGTGGCTGATGATCTACCCGATGATGCTCAAGGTGGATTTTGGCGCCCTCGGCGGCATCGCCCGCAAGCCCCGGGGCCTGCTGGTGACGCTGGTCGTCAACTGGCTCATCAAACCCTTCAGCATGGCGCTGCTGGCCTGGGTCTTCATGCAACATGTCTTCGCCGCGTGGATTGACCCGGAGACGGCCCGCAACTACACCGCCGGTCTCATCATCCTCGCCGCCGCGCCCTGCACCGCGATGGTCTTCGTGTGGAGTTACCTGACCGACGGCGATCCCGCCTACACGCTGGTGCAGGTGGCGGTGAACGACCTCATCATGCTGGTGGCTTTCGCGCCCATCGTGATGTTTTTGTGCGGCGTGGCGCACGTCGTGGTGCCCGCCCGGGTGCTCATCACGTCGGTGGTGGTGTTCATCGTCATTCCGTTGGCGGCGGGCTGGCTCACCCGCACCGCGCTGCTGAAATCGCACGGCAAGGAATGGTTCGAGCAAAAGTTCCTGCCGAAGTTTCATCCGGTGATGATCGGCGCGCTGCTGCTGACGCTGGTGCTGATTTTCGCGTTCCAGGCGAAGAACCTGACCAGCCGCTGGCTGGCCGTGCTGCTCCTGGCCGTGCCCATCATCATCCAGGTCTATTTCAACTCCGGCCTCACCTATCTGCTCATGCGTTTCCTCCGCGTGGAGCACGCGGTTGCCGCGCCCGGTTCGCTCATTGGGGCGAGCAATTTCTTTGAACTCGCCGTTGCCGTCGCGATCACCCTGTTCGGCGCGGATTCGCCAGCGGCGCTGGCAACGGTCGTCGGCGTTCTCGTCGAAGTGCCGGTGATGCTGTCCGTCTGCAACCTCTGCAACCGGTCGCGGGCCTGGTACCAACGCCCGGTTTCTCCCGCCGGCCAAAACGGCCAGGTTTCACTCTTATGAAAACAGCCCCGAACCTCGAACAAACTGAAGCCGTGCGCACCACAGTCCGCGAAGGCTATGCCCGGATTGCCACCGCCGGCAACGAACGCCGTTCCTCCAAGCCATCTTGCTGTTGCGGGTCCGCCCCGCCCTCGCCCGAAGAGGTAGCCCGACAAATTGGCTATGACGCCGCGGAACTCGCCGCCCTGCCGGAAGGCGCCAACATGGGCCTTTCCTGCGGAAACCCGGCCGCGCTCGCCGCGCTCCAACCGGGCGAAGTCGTGCTCGACCTTGGCGCCGGCGGCGGTTTCGACGTGTTCATCGCCGGCCGCAAAGTCGGTCCCGCCGGCCGGGCGATCGGGGTGGACATGACGCCTGACATGCTCGCGAAGGCGCGACGTAACATTGCTGCCTACCGCGCCCACGCCGGCCTGGACAACGTCGAGTTCCGGTTGGGAGAAATCGAGCACCTGCCCATGGCCAACGCGAGCGTGGACGTGGTCATCTCCAACTGCGTTCTGAATCTGTCACCGGACAAGCCGCAGGTCTGGCGCGAGATCGCCCGCGTGCTCAAGCCGGGCGGCCGCGTCGCCATTTCCGACCTCGCCCTGCTCCAGCCGTTGCCGGACGGCGTCCGCGACATGGTCGAGGCGCTCGTCGGATGCGTCGCCGGCGCCGTGCTCGCGAGCGAAACCGAGGCGATCGCGCGGGCGGCCGGTTTGACCGACATCGTTTTGCGTCCCAAGGCGGATTACATGAAGGCCATGCAAGCGTTTCAGGATCCGCTCTACCTGAAGATCGTGCAGCAGCTACCGGCGGGTACCAGCCCGGCGGATTTCATCACGAGTCTTGAAGTGACGGCGCGAAAACCGAAAGCCTTCCCCGCGCCGTAAATCGTGGTGCTCTCTGCGTGGCCGGGCGCGGCGACAAGAGGACACCGACGCCTGGCCGGCGGAGTGCCGTTTGAGTTTCGGGCCCGCCTGCGCGAGATTGCGAGGCGGGGTTGTTCCCGATCGAACCGGGCGGGCGGACGCCGGCCGCCGGAGCAACGACCGTCCGCGAAAGACTTACAGATGAACTGGTTTCAACGGCTTCGTATGAGCCATGCGCCGGCGGCAACGATTGTCATCCGGTTGATGGTCGGCGGAGTATTTTTCCTCGAAGGCCTCCTCAAATTCCTGCACCCGGACGAACTGGCGGCCGGGCGCTTCGCGAAGATCGGCCTGCCGTGGCCCGACGTGCTGGGTCCCTTCGTCGGCGGCGTCGAAATCCTCGCCGGCGCCCTGGTCGTGCTGGGGCTCCTGACCCGGTTCTCCGCCGTGCCGCTGCTGGTCATCATCTCCACCGCCATCCTCTCGACCAAGCTGCCGATCCTGTTGGGGCACGGCTTCTGGGGATTCGCGCTGCCGAAACTGCCGCACTACGGACTCCTGAGCATGCTGCACGAGGCCCGCACCGATTTCTGTTTATGGCTGGGCCTGGTGTTCCTGCTGCGCGTGGGCGCGGGACCGTGGTCGGTGGACGCCGCCTGGGCCGGCGGGCAACGGCGAGCCAGCCCGGCGGAAACGTCGTCACGGTGAAGCGGGCCAGGCGCCAACCGTGTGCGACAGCGGCTCAGGCCACGGTGATTTCCTGGCAAAGGTAAACATCCTGGATCGCGTTCAGCAACGCGACGCCCTCCTTCATCGGACGCTGGAACGCCTTCCGTCCCGAGATCAACCCCGTGCCACCGGCGCGCTTGTTGACGACCGCGGTGGCGACGGCCGCCGCCAGATCGCCTGCGCCCTTGGACTCGCCCCCGCTGTTGATGAGGCCCGCCCGTCCCATGTAACAATTGGCCACCTGGTAACGACAGAGGTCAATCGGGTGCGCGCTGCACAGGTCGGTGTAGATGCGCGGGTCGAACTTGCCATAGCTCGATCCGCCCATCTGGAGGGCCGGGTAGCCGCCATTGTTCTCGGGCAGCTTCTGCTTGATGATGTCCGCCTCGAGGGTGACGCCGAGATGGTTGGCCTGGCCGGTCAAATCGGCCGCCACGTGATAATCCGTGGTCTTCCCGTCGGCGCCCTTGACCTTGAACGCGCTGTTCCGCAAATAACACCACAAGACCGTGGCCAGTCCGAAGTCATGCGCCGCGTGAAAGGCCTGGGCCACCTCGACAATCTGCCGGCCGCTCTCGGGCGAACCGAAATAGACCGTCGCCCCCACCGCCGCGCAGCCCATGTCATAAGCCTGCTTGACCGTGCCGAACAGAATCTGGTCGGCCTTGTTCGGGTAGGTCAGGAGTTCGTTGTGGTTGATTTTCACCAGGAACGGAATCTTGTGGGCGTACTGGCGGGCGCACATCCCCAACACGCCGAAGGTCGAGGCCACGGCGTTGCAACCGCCTTCGATCGCCAGCTTGATGATGTTTTCCGGGTCAAAATAATCGGGGTTTTTGGCGAAGCTGGCACCGGCGGAGTGCTCGATGCCCTGGTCCACCGGCAGGATCGAGAGATAGCCGGTGCCGGCGAGCCGGCCGGAGCTAAACAGGCGCTGGAGGTTGACCAACACCCGGTTGTTGCGGTCGGACGACGCAAAAACGCGGTCCACAAAATCCGGTCCGGGCACGTGCAGCCGGTCCCTGGAAATCTTTGGGTTGCTGAAGCCGAGCAGGTAGTCCGCCTTGTCGCCGAGGTGCTGTTGAAGGGTGCTGATCATCGGGGTGCCTTTCGTTGTGTCATGAGATGTTCCATCGGTCGGCAGCCCGCGAGCTGCTTCGCCGCACACCATAACGGCAGGTGACCGTCGGCGCAATTGAGCGGCAGGATTTCTTCGGACCAACCCGGCGGTGTATCCGGAGCCTGCCCCCGGACCGCGGCGGTGTCGCAGACCAGCCGCAGCGCCGTCGCCCTCGTGGTTACCCGAGTACGACTGACATCGTGGGGTTTCTCAAGCTGCTGCGGCTGGCGCATGGCACACAGCCGCGGTCCAACCCCTGGCGGTCAAGAGTAGTGCCGGATGCGGTCCATCCCCGCCAAACCTGCGGGAATTGGTTTGTCGCGCGCGCGACAAAGCGACATCATCGCGCGCTCATGAACACCATCCGTTGCCTTGGTCTTGCGGCCCTGGCCGTGCTCCTGACAGCGGGAGCCCAACTCCGCGGCGCCGCCACCTTCGCCATCGGGACGAACGACTTTCTCCTCGACGGCCAGCCCTTCCTGATCCGCTGCGGCGAGATGCACTTTGCCCGCATTCCGCACGAGTATTGGCAGCACCGTCTGCGCCTGGCGCGCGCCATGGGCCTCAACACCGTTTGCGCCTACCTTTTTTGGAACCTGCACGAGCCGCAGCCGGACCGGTGGAACTGGTCTGGCGACGCCGATGCCGCCGCGTTCTGCCGGCTGGCCCAGGCCGAAGGGCTCAAGGTAATCCTCCGTCCGGGCCCGTATTCCTGCGCCGAATGGGACTTCGGCGGCTTTCCGTCCTGGCTGCTGAAGGTCCCCGACCTCAAAGTGCGCACGCAGGACCCGCGTTATCTCTCGGCGTGCCGCCGTTATGTCGCAGCCGTCGGCCGCCAGCTCGCGCCACTGCAGATCACGCGCGGCGGGCCCATCATCATGGTGCAGGTCGAAAACGAGTACGGTTCCTATGGCAGCGACCGCGAGTACCTCGGCCTCCTGCGGGACGAGATCAAAGCCGCCGGGTTCGAGGTGCCGCTCTTCACCTGCGACGGTCCGTCCCAACTCAAGAACGACACGCGCGACGACCTGTTTTGCGTGGTGAACTTCGGGGGCGACCCCGCGGCCAATTTCAAGGCGCTGCGCGCCATCCGGCCGTCCGGCCCGCTCATGTGCGGCGAATACTATCCCGGCTGGTTCGACAGTTGGGGCAAGTCCCATCACGTCGGTGACCCGGCCCGCATCGTGAAGGAAGTCGGCTGGATGCTCGAGCACAACGCCTCGTTCAGCATCTACATGGTTCACGGCGGCACATCGTTCGGCTTCACCGCGGGGGCCAACTGTCCGCCGTTCGCGCCGCAGGTGACGAGCTACGACTACGACGCGCCCATCAGCGAGGCCGGCTGGGACACGCCGAAACTCCACGCGCTGCGCGAACTGTTCGTCAAGCACCTGTCACGGGGAGAGACGTTGCCGGACGTGCCACCGCGCCAGCCGGTGATCACCATCGCGCCAATCCAGTTTCCCGAAGCCGCGCCACTTTTCGCCAACCTGCCGGCATCGAAGGAATTTGAACATCCGCTGTTCATGGACATG
>Ga0116124_1000634_pt1 | contig 30883 bp, 29 predicted proteins | sample June2015DPH_13_1_2_FD_89728 | JGI IMG/M metagenome (GOLD analysis project Ga0116124, IMG submission 89728) | Peatland microbial communities from SPRUCE experiment site at the Marcell Experimental Forest, Minnesota, USA - June2015DPH_13_150 | ecosystem: Environmental > Terrestrial > Soil >... | reverse complement strand
TCCCCTATCGTTAAAGCGTTAATGGACGAACTCTACGACTACTTCACCAGCATGAAACTCCCAGGCAAATTGAGGGTTTCATTGGCCTGCTGCATCAATATGTGCGGTGCTGTCCACTGCTCAGATTTGGCCATTGTCGGAGTGCATACGAAAGTTCCGAAAGTCAATCATGAAAAGCTGATGGCGATATGCGAGATTCCAACGGTCATGTCCTCCTGTCCAACAGGAGCGATCCGCCGGCATCCTGATAAAGATGTTAAGAGCGTTGTGGTTAAAGAAGACTTGTGTATGTACTGTGGTAACTGCTACACTGTCTGCCCGGCCATGCCTCTTGCCGATGCTGAAGGAGACGGCGTGGCGATTTATGCGGGAGGCAAAGTGTCCAATGCCAGAAAACCGCCCATGTTTTCACGGTTGGTGGTTCCCTATCTTCCAAATCATCCGCCCCGGTGGCCTGAAGTCGTGGGAACGATTAAGAAGATCGTCGAGGTCTACGCAGGCAATGCTCGGAAATACGAAAGAATGGGGGAGTGGATCGAAAGAATAGGTTGGGAGACTTTCTTCCGACTAACGGAGATACCTTTTACCGAGCAGCATATCGATGACTTTACTTATGCGAGAGAAACCTTTAGAACCACTACCCAATTTAAATGGTAAGAAGGAAGGCACACCATGAGTGAAGAAGTGAAAGAGAGCATCCTCAAATACTTGGGGACAGTGAGCCAGGCCAGGAATAAGGAGGTGGCGAGGGCTGTTGGTATGGAAAAACCGTTGGTAGATAAAGCGATTGCGGAATTGGCGAAAGAAGGAAAGATTGAATATCGAAGCTTTGGCGGCATCACCTACGTGGCCCTCCCTGGAAAGAGTGAGACTTGAGCGTAATGGCTATGGGTGGTCGTGTCGGCTCCAGCGATCAACATTTCGGTCGTCTGCTTATTTCCTCGCCCCAGGGTCATTCTGGTAAAACCATTGTTACGGTCGGTTTGTGTGATGTGTTCAAACGGCGGGGCCTTTCGATCCAGCCCTTTAAGAAAGGTCCCGATTATATAGACCCATCGTGGCTCACCGTGGCAGCGGGCCGAAGCTGCCGCAATCTAGACCTCTTTTTAATACCCAAAGACAGATTACTTCCTTCATTTCAGCAGAGCTGTAAAGGAGTGAATTTAGCCATCGTTGAAGGGGCGATGGGACTTTATGATGGTTTGGACTCCCATGGGACAACGGCCGAGATCGCCCGCCTCTTGAATATTCCGATACTCCTCGTGATCAATACAACACGGATGACAAGCAGCATCGCAGCCATGGTGGCAGGGTATCAACATTTTCAGAAAGATACCCCCATCGTGGGCGTCATCCTCAATTATGTCTCTGGCCGCCGCCATGAACGGAAGCTAAGAGATGCTGTTGAACAATATTGCGGGATCCCTGTTGTTGGAAGCATTCCCAAAGATCAGGATCTTCGCATCATTGAAAGGCACCTGGGTCTCATCCCCTCATCGGAATCCGGCGAAGCAGAGTGCTTGGTAGAACGTATCGGCCGTAAGCTCGAGTTACAACTCGACCTGGACAATATATTCAAAATTGCTCGGAGCTTCAAAACCAATTTCAAAACCACATCGGATGACCCCACTGCTTATCCTAATTCTCCCCTTGAGAAGATAAGGGACGAGGTGAAAGTGAGGAGGACCAAAACGGTCCGGATCGGAATCATACGCGACCGCGCTTTTAATTTCTATTACCCGGAAAATCTTGAGGCTTTAGTGAACGAGGGGGCTGAGCTCCTCTTCATTGATTCATTCAAAGATCGTTTACCCAAGGTGGATGGACTTTATATCGGGGGTGGATTCCCCGAATTCTTCCTGAAGGAATTAGAAGGGAACCGCTCATTACGGCACGATATCGCCGAGGCTGTTCAAGAGGGTCTGCCGGTTTATGCTGAATGTGCAGGGGTGATGTATTTATGCCGGAGCATTTCTTGGCAGAATCGATCCTACAAAATGGTGGGAATTATTCCCACGGAGGTACAGCTCTCTGAGAAGCCTGAGGGGCACGGCTATGTTGTCGCGGAAGTCATGATTGAAAATCCGATTTTCCCCGTGGGGCTGACCATTCGTGGCCACGAATTCCATCATTCCAGCCTTGTGAATCTTAACGGTCTTCAGTTTGCTTATCGGATTCTGAGAGGGCAGGGAATGACCGGCAAAAGAGACGGAATCGTATATAAAAATCTCTTTGCCTCTTATATCCATCTGCACGCTTTGGGAACACCCGAGTGGGCTATGGGTTTTGTATCACTGGCATCAAAGGAGAAGAGCGGAAGTCGGAAGAACCCCAATGCAAAGGAGGGGGCTTCTCTCGGGTAATGGTAAACCGAGAACGAACCTTTTACAATAGGGGGTATTCTGAGGATCTCCTTCATGGCCTTGCTGAAAGGGGGCAAACCATAGATCACAGTGCATTCGCCTTTTTTCGATAGAAATGAAGTGCGAATTGGTATTGATTCAAATTCAGGAGGTGGAGAAGATGGCAAAGGCTGTATTGGGTGGAATTGAAATTGAAGTGGATGAGGATGGTTTCATTCAGGAACCAGAAAAATGGAGTCAGGCTTTGGCAGAGGATTTGGCCAAAGGGGAGAATGCTTATCCCATGAACGAGGATCACTGGAAATTGGTCAATTATCTCCGGGATTACTATCTGAAGTTTGGAATTGCTCCGCCGATCCGGATGGTTGTTAAACAGACAGGAATCGATCTCAAAAAAATCTACCAGTTATTCCCGAGCGGTCCGGCCAAAGGAGCCTGTAAGGTAGCAGGGTTGCCCAAGCCGACCGGCTGCGTATGATTTAAATTTTCAAGGGTGATTGTATTCAGGTTTCTGAATCGTTCCCTCTTGTTGTCTATAGAAAGGGCGTAAGGTCAGAGAAGGATCCCTATGGGTGGTTTGATCCTCTTTATTTTTTATGGGAGCATTCTTTTTTTTATTATTGCCGTGGCACTTCGTGTGAGAAAGTGTGTCAACGCCCCTGTCCATTTACATTGGGAACTTTACAAAGGGAGTTCAGTCTACGAATTAACAGAGTGGTGGGGAAAAACTCACAACACCTTTGGTAAAAAACTTTGGTCTATGCTTCTGGATCTTCTCTTTTTAAGAGAATTTTATCATCGAAACAGGAGATTTTGGTACCCTCTATTTGTTTTCCATATCGGGCTCTACTTGCTTATTCTCTGGCATGCTTGGCTTTTCATCCGTTCGGTGGTTGGAGGCATTGAAACCGTTTCTATTTTTGGATGGGTTTGGGGGACCTTCTCCACTCTCCTGACCTTTATCGGAGGGCTTTTCATTTTCATCATGAGAATGAAAGATGAAGAGTTGAAGGTCTATTACCCTTCCATCCATTATCTCAAATGGATTTTCCTCCTCCTCACCTTGGTTGGCGGGGTCATTGCCGTGGATATCCATTTTCATTCAAGTATGCCCGCCCTTTTAAAGTATGTGAGAGAGCAGGTGACCTTTCAAAATTTTGAGCACAAACTTAACCCGGCTTTGGCACCCGCCCTTCATATTCTATTTGCTTCTGTGTGGTTGGTCTACTTGCCCTTCAGTCATGTCTTTCAACTCTTTTTTAGATACTATCACTTTCTTCGATGGGATGATGTCCCAAACGTAAGGGGAAGCGAAATCGGAAGGAGAATCAAGGAACATCTGGAGCGGCCTGTAACCTGGTCTGCTCCCCACATTCAGTCAGGAAAACGATGGAGAGAGGTTGCCTCAGAACTGCAACAAACCCCTGTAACAGGATCCAAATAAATGAGGGCTGAAAGGAAAAAAATTCGATTAAAGGATATCAGCATTCGCACGGATGAGCCCCTCATTACAGTGACGGCGGATGACTTGATGCCACTTCCTCCTCCTTTAGACCAACAGGGGAAGAAAGCTCCTTATTCACCTCTGTCTGAAAATCAGAAGAAGAGTTTCGAATGCTCCCTCGATGGCGTTTCAGCTCTTTCACTTCCCAAACCGAAGAGCAAAGAGGAAGAGGAGAAACTGGTGGGAGGGTTCCTTCGGGGTCTCCAAAAATTGCTCTCACAGGACGATAATTGGCTCTTCTGGCAGCCCTTAATTCAATCCCTCGAAAGCTGTGTTCAATGTCAGACCTGCAGTGATGCTTGTCCTGTCTATGTTTCCAGCGGAAATCAAGAAATATACCGCCCCACCTACAAATCAGAGATCCTCCGGAAGATTATTAACAAATATATCAAAAAACGAGGAAAAATCATTTCCAAATTGACGGGAGACGATATCGAGTTGAACTGGCCGACCGTGGCCCGATTAGCTGAATTGGCCTATCGATGTAGCCTTTGCCGGCGATGCGCCCAACGTTGTCCTCTTGGAAGTGATAATGGCTTGATCGGTAGAGAGCTTAGAAAATTATTCAGCCAGGAGATGGGGATTGCTCCAAAGGAACTCCACGATTCAGGTACTGTTCAACAGCTGAGAGTGGGGGCAAGCACGGGGATTTCGTCTGCGGCTTTCCAGGGTATGGTCGACTTTATGGAGGATGAGATCGAGGAGAAATGGGGCAAGAGGATCAAGATTCCCGTAGATAAGGAAGGGGCAGACATTCTGCTCATTCATAATTCCGGCGAGTTCATGTCGTGGATTGAAAACCCGGTGGCTTTTGCCATCCTCTTTGAGGCGGCAGACCTGAGTTGGACGCTATCAAGTGAAATCTATGGATATGAGGCCACCAATTACGGGACATGGTACGACGATGTCCAATTTGCCAGGATCGCCCTTAAACAGGTGAAAGTTGCGCGAAAATTGAAGGTCAAGAAGATGGTGATGGGAGAATGCGGTCATGCTCACAAGGGTCTCATCGTGATTGCTGACCGGATATTGATGGATGAAATGAATTTTCCCAGGGAAAGTTTTTTGCCTTTATTGGAAGATCTGATCCTCCATGACCGAATCAAACTCGACCCTCAGAAAAATAATTTTCCCGTCACCCTCCATGACCCTTGCAATGTCGTACGACTGATGGGAATCGTGGAGCCTCAAAGGCGCATCCTGAAAAAAATCTGTCCCCAATTCAGAGAAATGGAGCCCCATGGGGTAGAAAACTACTGTTGTGGTGGAGGAAGTGGATTTGCGATCATGAATTCTATGAATTTCAAAGAATGGAGGGAAAATATCTCCAGCCGGATGAAACTGAAGCAGATCCTTGAGACCTTCAACGATGTTCTGGACCCAGCTATCAGAAAATATGTGTGCGCGCCCTGTTCCAATTGCAAAGGTGCCATCCGAGATATCTTGAGCAGTAATGGTTTATGGGAAAAACATAGCATTTATTACGGAGGTCTTGTGGAACTGGTGACGAATGCCATGGTCGATATGAAAAAGCCCTTCATCGAATGGGAATGGCATTGATCGATTTTCGATGGAGAGGGAGAAGACTTCGAACGGACCAAAAAGAAAAGTATTGATCTTGGGATCGGAAAGTATCGGCATTGGGGATGAAACCCTCGGTTTTGAGATTCTGGTCAACCTTTTAGAGACCCTTTCAAAAAGGGACGATGGACCTGCTGCCATCATCTGTTGGAACACAGCAGTTAAACTAATGGCTGAAGGGTCTCCCTTGCTGGTCCATTTGAAACGCCTTGAAGAAAGGGCATAAATATTTTAGCAGGACAATTATGCGTAAGAGAATTAGAGCTAATGAATAAGATCGCTGTAGGAAGATTGGCCACGATGGATGAAATTTTAGATCTCATTTTAAATAACGATGTCCTTGCCCTTTAAAAGTAAACTTATAATGATGCAAGATTTACTCAAAAAAAATAAAGCGGCCATTTTAGAAAGGTGGTTTCATCTTATCTTGGAAACCTATCCTACCAATACAGCAACCATAATGAGAAAAGATAAGAATCAGTTTACGAATCCCGTGGGTTCTACTCTCTCTCGAGAGATAGAAGTTCTCTTTAAAAACCTTTGTGAAGGCAGCCAGGATGAAAAGTGCCGGGCCTCTTTGGATTCGATTCTTAAAATTAGGTCGGTTCAAGATTTCTCTCCTTCGAAAGCGGTGGGATTTATCTTCTTGTTGAAGAGAGCCATTGGAGAGACGCTGAAGAATGAAATTTGTAAAGAGTCGGTCATGGATGAATGGCTGAAATTTCAATCTAAAATCGATGAACTTGCTCTCTTTGCTTTTGACATCTATATGGATTGTCGGGAGAAGATTTGTGAGATCCGGGTTAATCAGGCAAAGACTGAGAAAGAGATGGCCTTTCGGATGATAGCAAGGATGACCCATCCGAAAGAAAAACGATTGAAAGAAGAGGATTGAAGTAAATAAAATCCGAAATCCGAATATCAAAACTCGAAACAAATTTAAAATTCAAAAATTTTTTCTGTTCGTTTCAGTCATTCCTATTTTGAAAATTTGTGCTTGTTTAGAATTTCGGATTTCGTGCTTCAAATTTAAAAAGGATTTTTAAAGTATGGGCCTCTGGTACGCCATTTCAGGGATTGTTTTACTTATCTTTTTTGTCGTTATCGGCATAGAAGGAATAGGTCTATATTCTCTCTTCGCCATTTTCATTCCTTATGTGGCCGTTCTCCTCTTCGTCATCGGTTTTATTTACCGAGTTTTGAAATGGGCGAGTTCACCGGTTCCATTCCATATCCCGACAGTCTGTGGACAGCAGAAGTCGCTTCCATGGATTAAAGCAGACAATATTGATAGCCCCTCTACCACAGGAGGTGTGGTGAAGAGATTAGCTCTTGAAATCCTTCTCTTCCGCTCTTTGCTGAAGAACGAAAAGGTCGAGATTGATGCACCTCACAGACTCCTCTTCAGGACGAGCGTCCTTCTCTGGCTGGGGGCCATGGCTTTTCATTGGTCTTTTCTTATTATCATTCTGAGACACTTGAGATTCTTTCTCGAACCTGTTCCTTCTGTCATAGTGATCCTCCAGAGAGTCGATTCGATCTTTCAGAATCTTTTACCGATCCTCTACATCAGCGATCTCATCATTGTGATCGCCCTGGCCTATCTCTTCTTGAGGCGAGTCATCTACCCGCAGGTTAAGTATATCTCTCTTCCCTCGGACTACTTTGTACTTCTTACGATTGCTGGGATCGCGTTCTCCGGAGTCCTCATGCGGCTCATCTTCAAGGTTGATTTAGTGCAGGTCAAGGAATGGGTCATGGCCATGCTGAGTTTCCGCCTCATGCCTCCGAAGGGAGTAAACCTGCTCTTCTATATCCATCTCTTTTTTGTGAGTCTTTTGATTGCATACTTCCCTCTTAGCAAGCTGATGCATATGCCAGGAATTTTCTTGAGTCCTACTAAAAACTTGAGAAATACTAGTCGAAACGATCGGCATTTCAATCCCTGGGATCATCCTGTTAAGGTCCATACCTACGAAGAGTACGAAGAGGAGTTTCGGGAACCGATGAAAGAGGTTGGATTGCCGGTAGAGAAAGGATAGAGATGGCAGAAGAAGTTTCAAAAGAAAAACCTTTAACGATTGACTATACGCCTCCTATCAAGAGCTGGATGGAGCCAACGGTTGAATTTCGGAAGGGTACCTATTGCTACCCCGCGGCACCCAAACATGAAAAATATCTCGACCTTCCAAATCCCGGAGTATGGCAGCCAACGGATAAGGACTGGAAGCTACCCGAAAACTGGAAGGAAATCATCCTGAGGGGAATGAAAGACCGTCTGGGTCGTTATCGTTCATTTCGTCTCTTCCTCGATATCTGTGTGAGATGCGGGGCCTGTGCGGACAAGTGCCATTTCTTCATCGGTTCGGGGGATCCGAAGAATATGCCTGTCTTGAGGACCGAACTGCTCCGTTCAATCTATCGGAGATACTTCACATTCTCTGGAAAGGTTTTTGGTAAACTGGCTGGAGCCAGGGAGCTTACAGAGGAAGTTCTAAAGGAATGGTTCTATTATTTTTTCCAATGTACCGAATGCCGTCGCTGTTCCGTTTTTTGTCCTTATGGGATCGATACCTGTGAGATAACCATGATGGCCAGGGAGCTGCTTAATCTACTAGGTCTTAACATCAACTGGATTGTCGAGCCGGCCTCCAATAGTTATCGGACCGGAAATCACCTCGGCATCCCTCCCCACGCTTTCAAGTCAACCGTAGACTTTGCGATCGATGAGATCAAGGAGATCACCGGCATTCAGGTAGAGGTTCCCATTAATCGAAAGGGGGCGGAGATTCTCTTTATCGCTCCCTCTGCTGACTATTTTGCCAGCCCCCACTGGTACACCTTCTTGGGTTATCTCCTCCTGTTTCATGAGATCGGACTGGACTACACCTGGAGCACCTATGCTTCTGAGGGTGGAAATTTCGGTCTTTTCCACTCCACAGACTTGGCAAAGAGACTGAACGCCAAGATTTACAGTGAGGCGAAAAGGCTCAGAGTGAAATGGGTTCTGGGAGGAGAATGTGGTCATATGTGGAGGGTCATCCATCAGTATATGGATACTTTCAATGGCCCGGCTGATTTCTTAGATGAGCCTGTCTCTCCCATTACGGGTACTCATTTCGAGAACGCAAGTTCAACCAAGATGGTTCATCTTTGCGAGTTTACTGCTGATCTGATCAAGAACAATAAACTAAAATTAGATTCGAGCCGAAATAATAAATGGAAGGTCACTTATCACGATTCCTGTAATCCTTCCCGAGGGATGGGACTTATTGAGGAGCCTCGTTACATCCTTCTTAATGTGTGCACGGAGTTTTATGAAATGCCGGAAAACACGATTAAAGAACGGACCTTTTGCTGTGGAAGCGGGGCTGGATTGGGTTCAGATGAGAATATGGAGATGCGTCTGAGAGGGGGCTTTCCGAGAGCAAATGCCGTCAAGTATGTGAAGGAGCAGTACGGGGTGAACCTGCTGACCTGTATCTGTGCAATTGATCGGGCGACCCTTCCGCCACTCCTGGAATATTGGGTGCCCGGAGTTGAGGTGGCGGGTGTCCATGAACTCGTTGGAAACGCATTGGTTCTGAAAGGGGAAAAAGAAAGAACGACCAATCTCCGTGGTGAGCCTCTCACGAGCAGAGAGGAAGAAGAACATGTATGATGGAAAGAAAATTATTCCGGGTCTCATCATTTTCCTGGCCTTAATGACTTACCCATTCTGGCATAATGCAGCGAACGGAAAAATGGGTTATGTACCCAAACCCAAAATTGCACCCGACAAGAAGGAGTGTGTTGAGGCCAAGAATTACATTCGAATCAACCACAAGAGTTTGTTGGACGCTTGGAAAGAATCGGTGGTCCGGAAAGGTGGTCGGAACTACATAGCAAGTAACAAAAAGATTTATATTATGAGTCTGAATCGTACCTGTATGAACTGCCACAAAGATAAAGCCGAATTCTGTGATCAGTGCCACCATTACATGGGAGTAACCAATAAATGCTGGGATTGTCACATCTATCCTAAACAGTTGGAAAAAGGATGAGATAAATGGGATTTGATAGAAGAGGGTTCTTAAAGATTGCTGGGCTTACAGCGCTGGGACTGGTGGCAAAGCCGGGATGGGATGTATTTTCAAAAATTGAAACCTCTGAACCCTCGCCGACTCCTGAAACGTTAGCTAAGAAAAAATGGGGCATGGCAATCGACCTCAAGAAGTGCTGGCTCGAGGAAGGATGTAAGGATTGTATCGATGTATGCCATCGCATCCATAATGTCCCTGATTTGGGAACCCTTAAGGAAGAGATCAAGTGGATCTGGACGTTTCCCTATGACAAGGTCTTTCCGGAACACGAGTTTGAATATTCGGGGGAAGAACATCGGCACAAACTTATTCCCCTCCTCTGTAATCATTGCGATGATCCACCTTGTGTGAGGTATTGCCCCACACGGGCGACATGGAAGAGAGAAGATGGAATCGTAATGATGGATTTTCACCGCTGCATTGGATGCCGATACTGTATGGCGGGTTGTCCCTATGGGTCGAGAAGCTTCAATTGGAGAGACCCCCGGCCCTTTATCAAGAAAGTCAATTTAGAGTTTCCAACCAGAACCAAAGGGGTTGTTGAAAAATGCAATTTCTGTGAGGAAAGGCTGAACCGGGGTCTTATTCCTGCTTGTGTAGAAGCATGCAAAGAAAAGGCGCTGGTATTTGGTGACCTGAAAGATCCTGGGTCAGAGGTCAGGAAAGCCCTTCAGAATAGGATGATCTATCAACGGCAGCCTGAACTGGGTACGAAACCTAAAGTTTTTTACATCCTATGAGATAGAAGTCGACAGGCGGGCCCAACAGAAAGAGGAGATGGTAGACAAAAGACAAAAGATCATTGGGGAAGACAGGATTCTCTTTGAACACATCTGGAAGACCGGAAAGGGTTTTTACATTACGGTTTCCATCCTCGGCGCCCTCGTCCTCTTGGGACTGTATGCGTATATCACACAATACCGAAATGGCCTCACGGTGACCGGGCTTTCAAGACAAATCTTCTGGGGAGTCTATATTACCAATTTCGTCTTTTTCATCGGGATCAGCCATGCCGGGACGTTTATCTCCGCCGTCCTCCGAGTTCTCAAGGCAGAATGGCGGAGGCCCATCAGTCGGCTCTCAGAACTCACCACCGTCTTTATCCTGATGTTTGGTGTCGGAAGTGTTCTGATCGATCTGGGTAGACCGGATAGGATGCTCTACGCCATCCGGTACGCTAATTTTCAGTCTCCTCTGCTCTGGGATGTATGTAGTATTTCACTCTACCTTACAGTCAGTTCTATCTGTCTTTATCTTGCTCTGATTCCAGACATTGCTCTCCTCAGAGATTTGGGGGGAAGAAGGGAATGGTTCTACCGGGTTCTGTCTTTAGGGTGGACCGGGACGGAAAGTCAGCACCGAAGGTTGGAGAGGGCGATTAATTCCATGTCTATCCTCGTCATACCCGTCATGATCACTGTCCATACCGTTGTTTCATTTGTCTTTGCCATGACCATCCAGCCGCTCTGGCATAGTGGCATCTTCGGTCCTTATTTCGTGGTGGGCGCTATTTTCTCCGGGGTGGCGAGCGTGATTGTCGTGATGGCTGTGCTCCGAAAGGCCTACCACCTCGAAAGCTACATTAAACCGGTTCACTTTAACAACATCGGTATCTTCCTCATGGCCATGACCCTCTTGTGGTTTTATTTTACCTTCGCTGAGAATATCACAATCGTCTATGGTAATGAGCCAGTTCATATGGCCATCTTCTGGTCCAAACTGACGGGAAAGTTTGCCCCTCTTTTCTGGCTCCACTTTACCTTGTGTTTCGTCATCCCTTTGCCGATCCTGGCTGTAAAAAAATTTCGGACGATCCGGGAGACGGTCGTGGCTTCGATCTCTATCATCATAGGGATGTGGTTGGAGCGGTTTGTCATTATTGTCCCCACATTAACTAAACAGAGAATGCCGGTGGAGGGGGCCTTTTATATCCCAACCTGGGTTGAATGGTCGATCCTGGCAGGCTGCATCTCTTTATTTATGCTCCTCTATACCCTCTTCACAAAAGTCTTTCCAATCGTTCCTATCTGGGAAATAAGAGAAGGCAGGGAGAAAGCGATTACAACGGTTTCACAAAGGATTCAATCCTACCTTCCAGAGCAAGACGCATTGGATAGTAAAATATCATGATCACTCCCCGTAGAATCCGAATGATGATTTAGGTCAGGGAAAATGAAACAGGGAAAAGTTTATTTGGTGGGTGCTGGTCCAGGCGACCCTGGTTTAATGACCGTCAAGGGGTTGGATTGCCTGCGACAGGCTGATGTTGTGATTTATGACCGCCTCGTTGATGAAAACATCCTCAATGAAGCCCGTCCCGAGGCTGAAAAAATATATGTGGGAAAAGCGTCAAGCCATCACACTTTGGAACAGAAAATGATCAATCACCTGCTTATCCAAAATGCTCGGGAAGGTAAGGTGGTCGTCAGGTTAAAAGGGGGCGACCCTTTTGTTTTAGGACGAGGCGGGGAAGAAGCAGAGGCATTGGCTGAAAACCATATTCCCTTCGAAGTCGTGCCAGGGGTGTCGTCAGCTGTGGCAGTACCTGCCTACGCCGGTATCCCAGTCACCCATCGGGGAGTCTCCTCTTCCTTCACCGTCGTCACTGGACACAAGGCTTCTGAAAGTGGAGAACCCCATATTGCGTGGGACAAATTATCTACCGGTACAGATACCCTGGTGATCCTGATGGGAATAGGAAATTTAACCCATGTGGTGGATCAATTGATAAAGAACAACAAACCCCCTTCCACCCCTGTCGCTGTCATTACTCATGGAACCACAAACCGTCAACGATGCGTGACTGGAACACTCCAAGATATCATTTCAAAAGTGAAGTCAGTAAACCTTCAGCCACCATCCGTTGTGGTGGTGGGTGGCGTTGTTCAACTCCGGAAATATTTACGTTGGTTTGATAAATAAAAGAGGAATGATCCCTGTGCTGAAGTAAAGTTTGATAGAATTTCCTGCATGAATAAAAAAAAATCAAAATCTGCCATTTATTATCCGATATTTTTAAATCTCCGAGGCAAAAGATGTGTTGTCATTGGAGGAGGCAACGTTGCCCTTCGTAAGGTCAAGGTGCTTTTAGACTGTGGGGCAAATGTTACAATGATCTGCCCAAAGCCTCATCCTGAGATAGTAAAGTTATCTAAGAAAAGGGCGATTCACTTCATCCAGCGGGATTACGAGAAGGAAGATCTTGGAGGTGCTGCCATTGCCTTTGCGTGTACAGATGTGAAAAAAGTTAATCGCAAACTGGCTGTGGATGCAAAGGAAGCAGGGGTTCTGGTCAATGTGGCAGATGATCCAAGACCATCAGATTTTATCATCCCTTCCTTTTTTAGAAAGGGGAATTTAACAGTTGCCATTTCCACTGCAGGGGTGAGTCCAGCCCTTGCCAGGAAAATCCGGACGAAACTTGAAAAAAGTTTCGGAAAAGAATATGGTCCGTTATTATCCATCATCGGAGAAATCCGCTCAGCGATAAAAAAGAAAGGAATCATTGTAGAACCGAAGATTTGGCAGGAGGCGCTCAATTTAGATTCACTAATTCACCTTCTGCAAGCAGGTCAGCGAGAAAAGGCAAAGACTCTTTTACTTAACAAATTAAAAGCCTATCAAGAGGGGTAATAAAATCCAAGAGTGGTTTTTTGTAATTCAGATGATTAAAGAGCTATTTTGAATTAAGTTACTCCTCTTTACATTTGGGAGATTACGATAAAACCAAGAAGTCCCTTTGTAATCAGTGGGGCGACTCCCTAAATTCTAATATTATCCTTAATCTCTCCAAATTCTTCCTCGTTTGATTAGTCCTCCCCTTCTCCCAATTCACTATCGTCATTTCATTGACACCGACCATCTTGGCCAGATCCCTTTTGAAGAGCCATTATTCCAACCTCCATTTTTTGATGCGTTTTCTTAAAGTTCGGTCAGGGTAAAGGGAAAACCTTAAAGGTAATTAGCAAGGGGTGGAAGTTTTTGTAGTTTGGAACTGCACGGTGGGCCATACGGTCGTCAGGCAACACAAATCGATGTCTTCTTATCAAGGTACATTCAAGCAAATGGCACGAATACCTTTGCCCTATTTCAGACGACCTCGTCACAGCCTGATAACACTGAACTCCGCACACCTCACACCCTGCATCCCTTCTTGGCCTAGTTGCGGCCATTTCAGGTTAATCTTTACCAGAAGTCACATAGACGAAACATGTTCAAAAACTTCCAAAATGTCCTTGGGGGGACTAACGATAAAGGTTCGATATGAGTCCACGAAGGGGAGCCAGTCAATAACAGCTGTGGGAACTCCGTTTCCTACAGCTGTTTTACTTTGCATGGTGGCCAATATGGCAGCCGGCTTTCCCTCAATCCTCACCTGTCCTCCAGTAACCGTGATTCTGTTTATAAACAATTTAAGATAGCGTTTGGTGAAGTCTCTATCCGAGTTCAGGAAAAAATATTTAACGTTACTCTGAAAATTTTCGATGGAACGGTCGGTAAAAACGCTTGGGGGGGCAACGGGCACTTGAGCTTTCTTGAGCTGGTCGTCAATCTGATCCCGTTTTTTCTTAAGCTCCCTTATCCTCTCAGAAACGTCGTATGTACTGACGAGCCCTCTTTCGATAGCGTCGTATTGATGTTGAAGCCGTTTCTCGATATCCTTCCTTTCTTGAGCCAATCTGTTCCTCAGGTTGTCGCTCCCCCGAATGACCGACTTGGATTTAGAAATAACGCCCGCCAGGATTCTCTTAATTCGCTCTTTTGTAAAAAGACGATGAGACATATGATTCAAAACAGCATTCTCCAGCTCTTGAGCGGGAACCCTTTGCCCACGACAGGTAGATTTTCCGGAACGAACATAACCGCTGCAATTATAATAGACATAGTTTCCACCCTTGCCGGTTTCCATCTGCATCCCTCTCCCACAAATGCCACAAAAACAGATTCCTGTAAGGAGGGTCTTGGATCCTGTAATGGCTGGATTTGTTGTGTTAGGTTCCCTTTCCCTTCTTATCACCTGGGCCCTTTCCCAAATCTGGTCGGCCACAATTGGAGCGATATCGATCTTGATCCACTCTTCCTTTGGCTTGGGGGTTCCGGTCTTGTGATCAAATTTGTTAAAGTAAAGAGTGCCTCGGTATGCGGGATCAGAAAGAATATTCAAGACACTGTTTTTAGTCCAAGGCCTGTCCCTGTAGGTTGCTCCCTTCCTGTTTAACATCTCTGCAATTTGCTTAGCGCCCTCTAAAGAGAGATACCGCTCGTAAATCTCTTGCACGGTAGGCGTTTCCGACAGGTTTAAGGCAAGCCTCTTTTTGACATTCCCCCTCTCGTCGGTCGTGGGTTCGCACTGAAATCCGAACTTTGGAGTGGAGCCGTTCCAAAAACCTCTTCTTGCGTTTTCTCTCATCCCACGGAGAGTATGAAAGGCGTTCATTTGAGATTCATGTTGATCGAAAGCTTCAAAAATGTTTTCCACCAGCTCCCCACTGGGGTCTTCGGAGACCGGTTGGTGGATGGCTTTAACCTTGATTCCCCTTTTCTTCAGCTTCCTTTTATAAAACTTGGCCAGATAGGCATCCCTGAAGAAGCGAGAGGTAGTGAGGACCAGAATTACCGAAAACGGACAATCTTTTTGCATTGCCTCGGCGATCATCTCTTGGAAGGCTGACCGTCTATCGTCAGTGGCAGAGGCGCCGTCTTCGACGAACTCCTTATGAATCTCATAACCCTGGCTTTCGCAATATTCTCGAAGCTGCTTCAATTGGTCCGGGATTGAAAGATTTTTTTCAACCTGCTTACCAGTCGAAACTCGGCAATAAAGTACCGCTTTCATTTTCCCCACCTATAATTTTTCTAAAAAATGAACAGTCGGTATTATAGACCCGTAGACTTACCAATTCAATCTCCTCTTTAGGAACTGAGTTTTCTAAATCGGATAAGTCATCGGAAATATTAAATTGCTTCTCAACCAGTTGTCTTCTCTCCAAATACTTCTCATATTTATAGAGGCCCAACAGAGGCCATCCGCATTGATCGCATTTGCCAAAGTGAGCATCAAACCAATCAGCGGCGGTAAAAGACTCCATGGCAGTCTGTCCGAGATTCTCAATGCACCAGGGGCATACCAAAATTCCATCAACCCGGTAGCCAAAGACATGATTTCCACAATCTGATTTCATTTTATGCTTCCTTCATTAATCCTTTCAGAATTTTAAAGACTTTAGTATTTGTTTTTTTTTCTCTTGAATAAAGAGAAGCTGATCTCCTGCAATTTTTTCAGGATCCTGTTTGAGCTCACGAAGTCCATGGAAGCATTTCTCTGGGATTTTGGTAAGGCCGGCTTCAATTCGGTTTAGGGTTGGCAGGCTAATATCAAGCATCAACGCAAAATCCTGCTTTTTCAATCCGAATTTTTCTCGGATTTGAATGAGAGGACTTTCCATGGAATTCCTCCTTTTTTATTTTATTTTGATTTTTATTTTATTTTAATACTACCTGAAGGAAATGTCAAACGATATTTTTTCAAAAAGCTGAGGTGAAACTAATGGAGATCAAGTATATGGAGGTCTGCCGAGATTGTATAATGATTTCGGTTAGTTGATATAATATAGGAATGGTTACGGGGGGAATGGCCTATTCTAACTTAGAATTATTTTAGCGATGTCATGGATTTTTTTAATCTGGTCCCTCTTTTTATTTCTCAACAGGTTCCACAGCTCCAGACATTCCGGTGGGCCTTCGGCCAATGCCTTGAATTCCTTCCCCTTGAAGTTTAGAAGTTCTCCTGGATCGATCCCTAACGCTTCGGCAATCTTTTCCAAAGACTCTAAGGATGGGGCTCTGTCCCCTCTTTCTATTCTGCTTATGGAGTCTATGCTGAGGTTTGATTTCTCAGCCAGTTTGGCTTGTGTCATACCAGCTCCCAGTCTCAACTGAGATATCCTCATCCCAAGTTTCTTTTTGATGCCGGCCATATCGTCTCCTTTTTGAGAGGGAGGATATTTCAACTGGCCGCTATTTAGAAGTGACTCAAAGTCGAGTTTATTAAATACTTGACTTCAAGTCTTATAATCGGTAAATTATGACTCAAAGGTCTATATGATCCTTTTTTTACTTAGCTACGGTCATACAGAGAAAGCCTTCAAATATAAAGACATGTTTGGGAGGATCCAAGAATGAAGTCATATCAAATGGCCCTAAGAAAACACCTGGCGGATTACAAGGCTAACCGCCTTGGAGTTCGAGAAGCAGGGATTTATCGTAAGACTGGCCGCGCTTACCAGCACTTATTACCCTCTACCCTTCGTTACCTCAACCTCCTCGAATCAATTCGTTCAGAGTTCAGAGAATATTTGCGTGATAATCCTACGGTTCGACTGCATCCCGATTTTCACCACCTCAATTCTTCTCAAGCCCTCGCATTCAACCTGTTCTATCCATACCTACGTACTGGTGGAGAAGCCGCGAGATTGATAGCTCAAGTACTCGGCCTGATTGGCAATATCCGGGAGTGGCGCTTTGAGTATGTCCCCGATGCGGAAGAAGGGACCAACGTGGACGTTGCTTGGCAAAATTCTGGTGATACATGGGCATTTTGCGAAGTGAAACTATCGGAGTCTGAGTTCGGTAGTGCCAAACCCGATCAGAGACATGAGAAAAAATTCCATAAGATCTACTCCCCCAGGCTCCATGGACTCGTTGACAAGCGATTGCTTGAATTCAAAGAGTTCTGTCGATACTACCAACTGCTACGTAACATTTCTTTGTTGGCGACACATTCAGATAGTCATGTGGTCTTCCTTGTCCCTGAACAAAACAGTGCCCTGAGCCCGGCATTGCACGCTGTGCTCGGCTCGTTGGCGGCGTCGGTGCGACACCGCATACATGTCGCTTATTTGGAGAAAGTGCTTGTCTCAATCAAAAATCAAAACACCCTCAACCCCGAACTCAAGGTATATGCTGGGCAGTTGGAGGAGAAGTATGTCGTCAAGCATGAAAATTCTACCTAACAAAGAGGATGAGGCGTCATCAGCTTGGTCCCATTTTCCCAGAGAGTTCTGATGGGATCGGAAATTCCCATCCACATTTTGGGCAGATTTGCTTCGACGGCCTTAATAGGAGATAAAAGAACGATAAACCGGTGATAACAAACAGAGGCCAATACAGAAATGAAATAAGGAGCAGAGCCAGCAGAATGATCCAGCTTAAGCAGCCTGTGCCTTTTAGCTTGGCTCGACCCTCATAATTGCAGTTTGAACAGTGAATCTTATTGGGCCACCAGCCGGTGAGCATTTTTCATACCTATCCCCTCGGTGGTTTTCTTGTCTTCAGCTTTGACCTCTTCATCACGGTGGCCAACAAAATGAGGAGTAAGAAGGTTTCCTTTGTCCCATCTTCATCTCCGTCTTGAATCTCTTCCTCGATATGACCGAGGCTGGAATTGATGATCTCCTTCTCCTCTGCGTTTCCATAGGTAACCGCATACTCGTTGGCCATCCTCATCTCCTCCAGGGATTCTTTGAGCCATCCCTTATCTCGATAACATAAACCGAGATCGTGACGGGCCAGGACGTCGGTTGGATCAGATCTCAGGATGGTCTTCAGTTCCGTGATTGCCTCGTCTGTCCACTTCAACGAAGCGTAGGCGCTGGCCAGAAAGAATCTGGCGTCATTGTTGGATGGGTAGATCTGGAGGTATTGGGTATATGCCTTCACAGCCTCCTCATACCAGCCCAGTCTTAGAAAGCAGTAGCCAATGTTGCCGAGAATGGGCGCTTTCTTCACGGTATCGCATTCCATTTGAAGGCACGTTCGGAGTTTAATTGCCGCCTCTTCGTAGTACTCTTGATCTGTCAAGCGGCGAGCCTCTCTCCTTAGTAGGGATATAATTTCAGCATCTTTTCCCATCTCTTCACCTTCACTCATATGCGATTACCTTGTAAACAGATATTTTACCTGATTCCTGCGACAGAATATGTCACATAAGACACAGAATTCCTATCTATAAAGACGATGACTCTTTCTTTCAAGAACACAGCCTGCCCAATTGTCGGCATACGAGAGTAGAAGCGTTAAGGGTTCTTCTCGATGGGCGATTATTCTATTTTCCTCTACATACTGTCCGTCGTGATAGACAATGGCCTGAGCTTCTTCCTCAGAGAGGGGAATGAATTGCGAGATTAGTCGGAGGCTCCTCACTCCCAGCCCAAAGTAAATAAGTTCTGGATTGACGATGTATTTTTTAGACTCGTGTCTAAGATCAGGATTATGAAGGTACATGGGCTTTCCGGGAAGGCCAACTTTCCCCACGTCGTGAAACAGGCCAACGATTACGCAACTCTCATCGTGTATAAATGGGACTAAGATCTCTTTGATCTTAATGAGTGCTTCCGTGACAGAAATGCTATGCGCTAAAAGGCCTTTCTCGAAATTGTTGTGAAAACGGGTGCTGGCTGGGGCTGATAGCCAGGAGGTCTCCTCTGCTAAAAAAGAAATGAATGCTTTCACCTGGTTTTCCCTCATTTTCACGATTTCTACGAGGCTTTTGTACCTTCTCTCAATATCCACTAAGATCATGGAACATCTCCTTCCGATTCTTATTTAGATATATTCTAACTGATTGCTGTGACAGAATAGGTCACAAATGGTATTAGGTTGGAGATGATTTGTGGGGCAGGCTGTCAGTATCAAAGTAGTCGTCCATTACTTCCTTCCTGAAATCCACGAGGGGCTATTTTGGCTAAGCATGCTTGATTGCAATTGGTAATCGATAGGTGGTCATTATCCACTGATTTAAAGATTTGATATTCTTCCATAGCTTCCGGCCCGCGGCTTCGCTCATCTAGATTGTATCCGGAGTGGAGCGGAGCGCAATTCCGGATACAATCTTAACCGATATCCCCACATTCGAATCAGCAAATGATAAGATTGGGAAGGAGTGTTGGAAATATAGAGTCTTTCGAATTTTCCTTCTCAGTCGCTTCATGGATCAAGTATCTGAGGGTTTCCTATAACTTCTTATAGTAATCTTCAATATCAAGAGACAGAGTTCCGGCTGGAGAGCCCTGAAAGAGATTGAGGAATTCTACATGTTGACAAAACAGAAAATGGAGACGACTACAAAATTGCCTCAACCTATAGGTCATTTTGACGTAACCCATTGTTCCTTCAGACGATCTCACCTGGCTCCGGAGAAGTGGCGGAATCCGGGCCGCGATCAGGTGTATGAGGTTTTTGTTCCACCTTGAACAGGCGGGATACGACGACAAAGAGCAACGGGATGTAGAAGAGGTCGATAAATGTTGCGGAGAGCATGCCGCCCGTCACAGCGGTACCGATGGCTTTCATTGCGCCGGCACCCGCGCCTGTTGCGATGGCCAGCGGCAGGACTCCGAAGAAGAAAGCCATCGACGTCATGATGACTGGTCGGAATCTCACCCGTACCGCCCCGAGGGTCGCCTCGATCAGTCTCTCTCCATGCGCTATCCTTTCCTTTGCAAACTGTATAATAAGGATAGCATTTTTTGTCGTCAGACCGAGCGTGGTAAGAAACCCTATTTGGAAGTAAACATCATTGTGCAGACCACGTGCCCAGGTAAAAAGCGTTGCGCCGAATATACCGAGCGGCAGCATGAACAGATTGGCGAGCGGGATTGGCCAGCTCTCATAGAGGGCTGCCACGCACAGGAAGATTACGATAATAGAAAAGGCATACAACAGGGGCGCCTGGGAACTTGCCGTTCGCTCCTGATAGGAAAGCCCGGTCCATTCAAAACCGATCCCCTGCGGTAATTTAGAGACCATGTCTTCCATGGCCTTCATCGCATCACCAGAACTCCTCCCCGGTGCGGGCTCTCCCCATATGTTCATAGACGGAAAACCGTTGAAACGCTCCAGCCTGGGAGAACCCGAGGTCCAATGGTTGGAGGCAAAGGAAGCAAAGGGAACCATCTTCCCTGCGGTATTGCGTACGTAGAGCTTTTCTATGTCCTTGGGCAGCATGCGGTAGGGGGCATCCGCCTGAATATATACCCTTTTGACACGGCCGCCCTGGATGAAGTTGTTGACATAGGCGCTGCCGAAGGCCCAAGAGATGGTGTCATGAATGGAGGTAATCGGAACCCCAAGGGCTCCAGCCTTTTTCCAGTTCACGTCGACCCGGTATTCGGGCACGTCTTCCATGCCGTTTGGCCGGACTTTGGTCAGACGCTTGTCCTTTGAGGCCATGCCGAGGAGCCGGTTGCGGCCCTCCATCAGCTTTTCGTGACCGAGTCCGCCCCGGTCGAGCAACTGGAAGTCAAACCCGGTGGCGTTGCCCAACTCGATTACCGAAGGCGGCGGGAAGGCGAACACCAGGGCATTGCGGATATGAGAAAAGGCTTTCGTGGCCCGTTCTGCAATGGCTTTCACCCTCAGATCCGATCGGTCGCGGAATTTCCAGTCTTTAAGCATGATAAATACCATGCCGTTGGTTTGGACCCTTCCCGAAAAGCCGAAACCGGTAATTGCCATGCAGGATTCCACCGCCTCTTTTTCATCCTCCCGGAAATAACGCTGTACTTCGTACACGATCTTCTGTGTTTGCTCCATGGTGGATCCCGTCGGCAACATGACCTGGGCGAGGAGGATCCCCTGGTCTTCGTCGGGAACGTACGACGTGGGCATACGAAGGAAGAGAATCCCCACGGCCGCCACAATCAAGATATAAATGATAAAGTAGCGGAGTTTCCTCGAGAAGGAACGCTCGACCGTTTTCACATACCGATCTCTGGTGCGGAAAAAGATGCGGTCAAACCACGAAAAAAAAGGGCGCAAGAAAAACACCGCATTTTCTGCGGGTTCATGCCCTGCGGCCACCGGTTTGAGGAGGGAAGCGCAGAGGACCGGTGTCAAGATCAATGCCACAATCACCGACAGGAGCATCGAGGCAATGATCGTCACGGAAAACTGGCGGTAGATGATGCCCGTCGAGCCGCCGAAGAAGGCCATGGGGCCGAATACGGCCGAGAGCACAAGCCCGATGCCGATCAGGGCACTCGTGATCTGTTCCATGCCTTTGCGGGTCGCATCCTTGGGTGAAAGCCCTTCCTCGCTCATGATCCGCTCCACGTTCTCCACCACCACGATGGCGTCGTCCACTAGAAGACCGATGGAAAGCACCATAGCAAACATGGTCAGCATGTTGATGGAAAAGCCGAAAAATCCCAGCACCGCGAAGGTCCCCAGGAGCACCACCGGCACGGCAATGGTCGGGATCAGGGTGGCCCGGATATTTCCCATGAAAAGCCACATGACGAGGAAGACCAGCAGGATGGCCTCAATGAGGGTCTTCACCACCTCACCGATGGCTACCTTGACAAAGGGGGTGGTGTCGTAAGGATAGACGACCTTCATCCCAGGAGGAAAATACCGGCTTATCTCCTTCATCTTCGCTTTGACTGCATCGGCCGTATCCAGGGCATTTGCGCCGGCGGCCTGCCGGATGGCCATGCCGGCCGAGGGTTTGCCGTTGAAAAGAACATCCATGTCGTAGGAGTCTGTTCCCAGTTCCGTTCGCCCCACATCCATGATCTGTACGATGGAGCCGTCCGGATTGACGCGGACGGGAATGGCGGCAAACTGATCAGGGGTCTTCAGCATGCTCTGGACGATGATGGATGCGTTCAAACGTTGACCTTCCACTGCCGGCGCCCCCCCGAACTGGCCGGCTGAGACCTCGACATTGTAAGCCTGAAGCGCGGCGGCGACGTCGTCAACGGTCAAGCCGTAATCGACCAACCTATTGGGGTTCAGCCAGATACGCATGGCATACTGGGTTCCGAATTCTTCCACCTCGCCTACGCCGGGGACCCGCGAGAGGACCTTCTCCAGGTTGGATTGGGCATAGTCCCTCAAGTCGTTGCCGTCCATGCTGCCGTCTTCCGAAATCAGGCCCACGATCATCAGATAGTTTCGGGTGGCCTTGCCGACCGTGACACCCTGTTGCTGGACAACCACGGGCAGGCTCGCCATGGCAAGCTGAAGCTTATTCTGCACCTTGGCCCAGGCGAGGTCCGGGTCGGTCCCCGGGGCAAAGGTCAGCTCAATGCGGGAGGACCCGGACGAATCGCTAGTGGCGGAAAGGTAGATCATCTTATCAAGGCCGGTCATCTTCTGCTCGATGATCTGAGTGATGCTGTTTTCCACGGTCTCCGCCGAGGCCCCAGGATAGAAACTCTGAATGTAGATCGACGGAGGCGCGATGGGGGGATACTGTGATATAGGCAGACTATAGATGGCGAGGACGCCCGTCAGCATAATGATGATAGCGATAACCCAGGCGAATACGGGCCGATCCAGGAAGAATCTCGATAACATCAGGTACCTCCATCCTTCCGACTGCCATTGAATGGGATAGCCTTTACGGAAGTCCCCGGCCGAATTTTCTGGCTCCCCTCGACAATCAAATGGTCACCCGGGCTCAACCCCTCGCTGACAAGCCATTTGTCGCCCATGGCGCGAGCGATTGTGATCATCCGTTGCTCGGCCTTACCCGAGCCGTCTACAATCAGGGCAACGGGATTCCCCTTCGGGTCGCGGGAGACCCCTTGCTGCGGGACGAGAATTGCATGATCAACTACGCCTTCCTGGACAACGGCACTCACATACATTCCTGGCAGGAGAATATAATTAGGGTTTGGAAAGACCATGCGGAGGATAAACGATCCGGTGCTTGGATCAACCGTGACATCGGAAAACTTTAGGGTCCCTTCCTGCGGGTAGGGTGTGCCGTCTTCAAGAAGCAACTTCACCCTTGCCTGGTCGGGACCGGTGCCCTTGATCCGGCCAGCTGCGATGTTCCGTTTAAGCTGCAGCAGGTTGGCGCTCGACTGTGTTGCGTCCACATAAATCGGATCAAGCTGTTGGATCGTGGCGAAAGGGGAACCCTGATACGCTGTGGCGAGAGCCCCTATGGTCACATTGGATTTGCCGATGCGACCGGATATCGGTGCCGTAATGCGCGTGTATGACAAATTAATACGGGCGGATTCAACAGCGGCTTTCGAGTATTCAATATCGGCCTCGGCCTGTTTAAGGGCAGCGTCCGCATTATCGAAATCCTGCTGGCTGATCGCTTTGACGGCAATCAACTCTTTGTAACGCTCGGCTTTCAACCGGATGGGCGGTAGGTTGGCTTCGCTCCTTGCAAGCGCGGCGACGGCATTGTCGTAGGCCGCCTGATAGGGCGCCGGATCAATCCGGTAAAGTACGCTGCCGGCCTTGACGTCAGAACCTTCGTTGAATAGACGTTCTTGGACAATACCATTTACCTGAGGACGGATCTCCGCAACAAAGTAGGCAGAAGTGCGGCCTGGCAATTCGGTGGTTAGCACGACGCGCTCTGAATTGACTGTCACAATAGCAACCTCAGGGATCGCAGGCGGGGGAGCAGCCTGCTGCGATCCGCAACCGCCCAGTATAAGTCCTCCGAACAGTACCATCAAAACGAGAATCATATTAACGCTTTCATTTACCTTATCCTGAAGTTGCATGAGACACCTCTTAAAGATCAATTTTCGTTACATTGAGTCGGCAAAGCCCCACTCCAGATCATGGGTCAACCAGTCCCTTGAAGAGAATATTCAGGATCGTGTCCGGATTTTCTGGGTAAGGATGGCGATTAGGCGCCTCAAGCCAGAGAAAAAGAAAGGCATTGGTGAGGCTGTCAATGGCAACGGCTAAATGGTATGGGTCAGCGATCTTTTTAAACCGTTTCCTTTTAATCCCGCTTTCAAAAATCGAGGCGAGGGTTTGCAGGAATCCGCCATATCGTTCTCGGATTTCGCGATCAAGGCCGGCCATGACGTTGAAGCTCGCTCCCCCAGTCTCAGCAAAATAGAGACGGATGATGGAAACATTGGTACGAAAGACCGATCCCTTGGCCTTGATGTAATTTCGCAGTTTTTCAATCTCGTCATCCGGCTCTTCAATTGCCTTGGTGAGCGCATCATGGAACTTGTCGGCCTGCCCCAGGATAAGGGCCTTGTAGAGGTCCTCCTTGTTCTTAAAGAACTTGTAAAGCGTTCCGATGGCAAACTCGGCCTTCTCGGCGATCTCATGCATAGAGACGTTGTGATATCCCTTCTCCGAGAAAAGTTCGAGTGCAGAGGTAAGTATCTCTTGGCGTAGCCTTAACTTCTCTCTTTCTCGCCTTGGGAGCTTTTTGTTTTGCATCGTTTAACTTCGTGCGGTATCTAAGCTTAGGCTAAATAAATATGAATCTGACGTCACATTATAAAATCTGACGTCTAGTTGTCAATAAAAATCTTAGGAAATTTTCGACAGCGACTTTTCCCCCCGGCGGGCAACTGGATTACGATTTATTCCTGCTGAGGTAAACGGCCTTTTTGAAGATTGGATGAGGACCGTTGAAGATGAAATCCTTGATCTATTGACCAAGGAAAATCTCTCACACCCTCCGGGCTTGCCGCCAAACTCAAGTTTTCTGAAAAGAGTGTCAACTTTTTCATGGATAAAATGAGAAAAGAGGGCAAACTCGAAACGGCTTAGTTCTTGAGTGGAGAGACAGGTACCAGCAGCATTGGCATCGGGCACCAATGCTTATCCTACTCAGGCGGCTGTACCTGAAGTTCCAGCTGACGCATCAAAGAAGTATCTTACCAAGGGAAGAGTGATGGTTATCGGTTCTTTGGCCCCTTGGGGGGACGGGGGAGAATTTCTTTTTTAGAAAGGCTCAAATTCTGCCATGAACCCTCTGTTTCCGACACCTCAAAAAAGGGAGGATTGGATTTCCATATGTTCACCTGGGATACGTGATTTCAACCCGTAATCCGCAACCCAAGATGTCATCGTCGAGCAACGATTTGTAGGTGAAGTCCTCAGTGCAGACTCCTTTCTATAATCTTAATTAGGAAGGTGTTTTCTACGGAAAGGAAATTTCTTGTTTCAAATATTCGATAGAAGGTAGGTCAAATTGTCCAGGATTGTTGTGAAGAAGACATCCTTCACCACATATCCTTCAGGGACTGTAATCTGCGTGGGTGCAAAGTTAAGAATTCCCCTCACCCCTGCCTCCACCAGCATATCGGCTACATTCTGAGCTTCTGAAGGAGGGGTCGTGATGATTCCCATCTCGATCTTCCTCTCCTTAGCTACTTCTTTGAGTCGGCTGATGTGAAGAACCTCCATGGGCTTGCCCACATTTTCTGAAACCCTTCCAATCACCTTCGGAGGATCGATATCGAATACTGCAACAATTTTATAATTCTGCTTTAGAAAATCCTTATACGCCAAAAGGGAAGAACCCAAATTCCCAATGCCGATCACTGCTATTCTCCACTCTTTGTTTAACCCCAATACCCGTTTAATCTCATAGAGCAGGTCTTTCACATCATAACCTACACCACGAGTCCCAAGCTCACCTAAATAGTTCAGATCTTTTCTCACCGTAATGGCATTCACAATGCATTTATTGGCCAGTTGGGCAGAGGAAACTACCTTTCCCCCTTCCTCCTCCATCCGTTCTAAGCATCTAAAATATCGTGATAATCTTCTAATTGTTGCTTCAGATATTTTAGAACCTTTCAATTTTGTAGCTTCTTTCACAAGGTAATTTATTATTAAATCCTTATCGATCTGTCAAGCTTGTTTCAATTGGCTTTTGCCAAGATATTGAAAAGCTAACTCTTTCTTCCTTCATGGAAACGTTTTACATTTAGGATGCAGATTTTAACCCGTAATGGACAATTTTAACGAGATACTTTTGGCCTCCCAAAAAGGAAAATCCTTGACAAAGATTTTTTGTTTAAGTATAAGGTTTAACAAGGTTTTGGGGTAAAAAGGTTTTCAAAAAAACTGAATGGAGGAGGGAGAAAAAAATGAAAAAGTTAAGTTTTACAACGATGATCTTGGCACTGGTAGTTATACTTTCTATTCCTTGCTTAGCCGTAGCACAACCTATTCCCCCACCTCCAATTTTTCCTCTGCCACCCCCTATCGTATTTGCACAACCACCACAGGTAGTAGTCTTACCTGAAACAGAAGTATATGTTGTCCCTGAATGCCCACAAGATATCTTTTTCTACAATGGTTTTTGGTATCGTCCATGGGAAGGTCGTTGGTATCGCTCACAGTATTATGATAGAGGATGGGGTTTCTATCGGGGTGTTCCATCTTGGTATGGAGGAGTATATCCTAGTTGGAGAGATAATTATCGACTCCATACGTGGGGAGGACATCCATGGAGCTATCGCGTAATACCTCATCAGGAATTTCGACAGAACTGGAGAGGATGGCATCAGACTGGATATTGGAGAAATCGTCAACATTGGGGTACTGAAGGTAGATATCGAGGTACAGGAACTAAAGGAGGGACAGGAACAAAGACAGGGACAGGAACAAAGACAGGGACAGGAACAAAAGTAGGAACAGGAACAAAGACAGGGACAGGAACAAAGACAGGGACAGGAACAAAAGTAGGAACAGCTAAAACCTCAGGAGGCGGAGAGCATGGCGCTGGGAAAACAGGTGGTACAGGGTCTAAAGCTACTCATTCCGGAAAGCAGGAGTAATTTTTTTCATTTTAAACAATAGCCGAGAAAACCATTCTGTCCTTGCCCTAATTCAGGGCAAGGACTTTTTTATTGTCCGGAAGATAAAGATGAAAAATATAATCCATTCATGAATGGGTCTTAATTTTCTAAAAGGCGAAATTAAAAAAACTGAGCTATGTTCATTCGGAAGATTTAATAGATTAACCTGTTGACCTGCCCCGAATGTCAAGGGAGGACGGAGATGCAATGTCTCGCCCTTTCATTATGCATATTTCTACCCGAAATCGTTAAACTTGAGGTTTTCTTAAAGTGAGGACTTGTAGGTGAAATATTCAATCAAGACCTCTTCTAACACTCTCTGTCAAATGATATATTGGTCAGGACGGATTAAAAGATCTTGTCAAAATGAAAAATATGTCTTGTCAGAAGAGCGGGATCCTCTCGAATTCATTTCACGGTCCTTGAATCGAAAATTCTTGTCTCGACAGGGTGTTACATTTCAGCATCTCAAATGACAGGGTGTTTGACCGATGCCTCCCAGATGAACCAGGAAAATCATCCTGGACGATGATCACCCATTTCAAACCATTTTTCAGGGCCATGTGAGCGTTCCTTTTTCTGCTAACTCTATTCTGGATAGCCACCTTTAAGGACAACAAAAAAAGAGTGAGCAGGCTTACCTCTTATAATCCCCAGATGACAGGGAGGACAATTTAGAGGGTGCTCACTCCGGTTACTAAAGAATGAACTCTTTCCTGGAATTGTAAATTCTTACTGCCATCTGCTCATCTTCGATATCCCCAAACACACGAAACCTCATTTGACGCTGCCATGTTTTTAGAAAGCTAAGCATGGCGTTGTGAGCGACCCAGAAGTAACCATACCCGATGCCATATTTTTCGTTGGAGTTTTCCTTTACTTTCCCTGAGAGTTCATACATTCTTATGACCGCTTCCTGAATCAAATCTTCCTTGATACTTTGCGCAATAGGGCTCCATCTGAAGTTTTTCCAGTAGACCCTCTTTGCAGTTGAGTAGGAAACGGCAACATCAAAATTTTCAGGGTCAATGATAATCTGTTTCTTAGAGTAGTTTTTTACAAAGAATCCTTGCTTCAAAACTTCTCTCGCTCTTTTTGATGACAAGCCGTATTCATCGCGAATCTGTTTCGTCGTCATTCCTGGTGAAATGAGTATTCTTTCTCGTCGCACCTCTGGGACTGAGTTCATTGAAGCCTCCTTTCTTTTTGGAATGGGAATTCTGTTGGTGAAAAAGGACTTTCTTCAAATCAAATAAGGAACGGTTCTGGATCTTTCAGAGAGGTAGTTCTTTGGGCAGGTTTAAAGATTAGGGGCGGGTTGGAATGAAGTAATGAATCCTGGGTCGCTCTAGATCACAGTAGAAAATTTTCACAGTAGAATTCTAATCCGGGGATACAGTAGAATTTGGTACTGTCAACTGGTGCCTCTCTTTCTTTTGATACTGTGAAAGCTACCGTTGAAATACTGTGAGAGCTGAGAAATGAGTAATCAAGTGAATAAAGGATTCGAAAATTAATATATGTAGAAGTTGAGGGTATCGCTGATCGTTTATCTGAGGGTTATACTGGGGTAGATAGCAGTCGAGCTGCAGAAATACTTACAGACAGCGGATGGAGTCTCAGTGGTCAAATATGACCTTGACGATCTTTCTTTTGATTATTATTTTATTGGTTAAAAAGTTTCATGAGTCGTGTTTGTCTTTACTGATTTAAAAAATATCTTAGGAGGTGTTAGGTGATACTGAAAATGTTAGTGGTGGGACCCATTCAGGCAAATTGTTATATCCTTGGTTGTGAGAGGACGAGGCAGGCGGCTGTGATCGATCCTGGTGGCGATGTGGATAAGATATTAATGTCGCTGGCCGAGGAAAATTTGCGATGTGTCTATATCATCAATACCCATGGTCACCCTGACCATTCCGCGGGGAATAAGCGCCTGAAGAGAGTGACAGGAGCCCAACTCATTATCCATCGTGCCGATGCCCCTATGATCATGCATCAGGAGGTCGATTCTCCTCTTCCAGACCGTTATGTGGAAGAAGGAGACCTCATCACCTTTGGCGACATCTTGTTGAAAGTCCTTCATACCCCTGGCCATTCCCGAGGCGGAATCTCATTAGTAACTGACAAGATGGTATTTGTGGGAGATACTCTTTTTGAGGGATCCATCGGAAGGACCGATTTTCCAGGAGGCGATTATGAGGGCCTTATCCGTCATGTAAAGGGAAAGGTCTTCCCTTTGGGTGATGATGTCGTGATCTATCCAGGTCATGGACCAAAGACCACCGTAGGGAGGGAAAGGCGAACAAATCCATTCTTCCGTTGATCTACCTAACCTCTTACTCTACCTCCACGGCCAGGTCCTGATATATTTTTTCATTGCTGTCCAAATTAGCTAAGAATTCTAAGTTCTCATGTTGATTTTATTGGCCTTTTGGACAAGATTTATTCATTTTTAAAACCAGGTTTCCATTAACATGCTGTCCTAAATAAGAAGAGATTCAGTTTCAACTGCTCTTGCTCATAAAGTACAGGGTCTATTTGCCAAGTATTAACCTCACACCCAAACTCTATCCCTAACCCCAGTCTACCCCGGAGCGTCGAGTCCAGTCATCCGAGTCATCTCCGATCATTTAACTCCTTAGCCTTCTATCTGTGTGGGAAACAGTCTGGGTCTTCATTAAGATATGGAGTGTGGTATTTATCCAGAATCGACGATTTCTCGGATAAATATCTGAATGATTTGAATAGTCTTAAAACCAGAGAGGGAGGGGCGTGGGATCATCTCATTACGTTTCTATGTCCAGCTATCCGGATTTTTACGCTGTATGGAAAGGGATGGGGGGAATCGTTGGTGACTTCTTCCTGAAAGTGTGATTCCTGAAAATCTCCCCACAATGCAACATTTCAAATGATAACCAATAGGTTGCCAGAAAATACATCGTTTTTTGTCTCTAAATACATAATTCACCTTATTGACTTCCAAAATACTCCTGAATGAAAATGTATAATAATTGAATAAATTTTAAAAAGTGTACGGTGACATGCTGAGAGCAATGACCGTTGAAGATAACCTTCCTTTCCGAGAAATGTTCAAAGATCGTTTGTTGTCTGAGTTTCCTTCAATGGAAGTTATCGAAGCGGCAAATGGAGAAGAAGCATTTAAAGGGCTTGCTTCTTATCCCATTGACCTTGTCTTTATGGACATCAGCTTGCCAGGGGAGAGTGGGCTTAAGCTGACCAGGAAAATAAAAGCTAAATATAAAGACGTGACGATTGCCATGCTTACGAATTATGCCTTGGCAGAATATCGGGAAGCCGCCGCTCGATGCGGAGCAGATTGTTTTATTACCAAGGATTCGATCAAATGGGATCAAATTTCAGCAATGGTCAAGTGTTTTCAGAGAGCAAAAGATAGCATTGGATTGAAGCCAAGTTGTGTTCGCCTTGCGAGCGAGGGTTCACCACGATAAATTGTCGACCTTTACTCTTTGTAGGTGGAACCTGCAACTCACTTTTCCACCTCTTCCTTCCTGAAAGAGTGATTTTCAAATCTCTTCCCTCAATGCAATATCAAATAGTAATCAATAACGAGTGGGAAACATTTTTCCCTTTTAATGGAAGTAATTTGGGACTTTTGTGAAAATTCATTCCAACTTTGGCTTTCATTAAAATGAACACAATTTTAGTTGAATTGTCACGAATTACCATCTGCTTACAACAATTGGAACAATTGAATTTTGGCATAAGAATTGCTGT
>Ga0116124_1000590_pt1 | contig 32064 bp, 27 predicted proteins | sample June2015DPH_13_1_2_FD_89728 | JGI IMG/M metagenome (GOLD analysis project Ga0116124, IMG submission 89728) | Peatland microbial communities from SPRUCE experiment site at the Marcell Experimental Forest, Minnesota, USA - June2015DPH_13_150 | ecosystem: Environmental > Terrestrial > Soil >... | reverse complement strand
TGCTCCACAAGGTCGAGCAGCTTGCGCTTGCTCATCAGCGTGTGGGACAGGTTCAGTCGGGCGAACTCGATCTGCTGGGGATGGGGCAGGTCCGGCAGGTGGTCCAGCACCCAGTCGTAGAAGGGGCGGTGGTCCTCGAACTCCAAGGTGCAGATGGAGTGCGTGATGCCCTCGATCGCGTCAGAGACCGGGTGGGCGTAGTCGTACATCGGGTAGATGCACCACGCGTCGCCCGTGCGGTGGTGCGACTCGCGCTTGATACGGTAGAGGACCGGGTCGCGCATGTTCATGTTCGGCGACGCCATGTCGATCTTCGCTCGGAGCACGCAGGTGCCGTCGGGGAACTTCCCCGCGCGCATCGCACGGAACAGTTCCAGGCTCTGCGCCACCGGGCGGTCGCGGGTCGGGCTCGGGCGCCCCGGCTCGGTCAGGGTGCCGCGGTACTCGCCGATCTGCTCCGTCGTCAGGTCGTCAACGTAGGCGTGACCATGCTCGATCAGGTACTCGGCATACCCGTACAGCCGCTCGAAGTAGTCGGACGCGTAGTACAGCCGGTCTTGCCAGTCGAAGCCCAGCCAGCGGACGTCCTCCTGGATCGCATCGACGTACTCGACGTCCTCCGCGGCGGGGTTGGTGTCGTCGAAGCGCAGGTTGCACAGCCCGCCGAATTCGCGGGCCAGGCCGAAGTTGAGGTGAATCGACTTGGCGTGGCCGATGTGCAGGTAGCCGTTGGGTTCCGGCGGGAAGCGGGTGTGCACCCGGCCCCCGTGTTTGCCGGCCACGCGGTCGGCCCTGATGATGTCCCGGATGAAGTCGGTGCCTGGCTTGGCTACGGCGTCAGGCATTGGCACTCCCGACGTGCAGCGTGCAGGTCGGGGATGGAGCGAAGCGAACGCGGATCACAACGGAGAGGGAGGGATTCGAACCCTCGTAACAGGTATTAGCCCGTTAAACGGTTTAGCAAACCGCCGCCTTCAGCCTCTCGGCCACCTCTCCGGAACGGCAGGGAATATCGCTGTGCGGGTGCGCGGCGCCAAGCGCCGGATTGCGCGGCCGCGGCTCGACTAGGCTAGGGGCGGCGCGGCGCTACGGCCGCCGAATTACGGGCGACGAACCCTGGCGGGCGCCGGCGCCTGTCGGGGTGCCGGGAGGATCGCGGCGAGGCCGCCGTTGCCGGCGCAGGCGCTCGCGCTGGGCGACCCGCCGAGGTACGTGCCATCCTTGCAGCGCATGGTGGCGCCGGCCGGCGGCGGAGCGTTGGCCGGGGTCGCGGCGACTGCGGCCGGCACCGGAGCGACAACGCGGCTTGTGGCGGGCGGCGTCGGACGCTGCGGCATCGCCACCTGCAAGCCGCGGTGCGTCGCGCAGGCGCTCGCTGTAGCCGGGGGAACGATGAACGTCCCATCCCTGCATTGTGCCACGGCGTTGGCAGGGGGGGCGGGGACGGAGACGACTTGGGGCCGGTGAATCGAATCCGGTGGCACCGCTGGCGGGACTGGCGCGGGGGGCGGCGCCGAGACTGCCGTCTGCCGAACGGCCGCAGCGGTCACAGGGCCGCCAGCGGGCGGAGGAGACACGGACGGCGGTGGCGGCAGCGGTGCCGGCCGCTGCACCACGGCGGGCTGTGGCGGAGGCGGCGGGCTGGCCGGAGCCTGGCCGAGCGCCGGCGCGACGTGAGCGACCGCGGCGAGCACCAGGGCGATTGCCCCCGCCCGGGCGGCGACCCATGGCCCGCTTCTACCCGGGGCGAGGCGCAAGTCGGTGGGCAGATGGATCGTCATGGCGACACCGTGATCGCTGGAGTGTTGTACGTGACGTAGTTCGTCGCGCTGATTGTCGCCTGCCCCGTGCCCTGGGTGAGGCCCTTCACCCACAGGTAGACATAGGACTGATCCTTCGGGATCACGACGCTCGTGATCGGCCCGGTGCCCCCGTAGGCCGTGAACTGGATGTTCGCGTTCGGGGCCAGCGTGAACGTCGTGCTGTCCTGCACGAGGTGCGTGTTCTGCGTCGAGTCACGCGCGTACAGGTACACCAGCACCGAGTCCGTTCCGCTCAGCGTCAGCGTTGACGGCCAGCTGCCGATCGGGTCCACGTGCCCCTGGCTCACCGCCGTGTACGCCGTGTCCGGGTAGAACGGCGGACTGGACGCCGACGCGACGAGGGTGTCCCAGCCGACGGCGGTTCCCACGACGTGGAAGTACGGCGTGCTGCTGTTGCCGGTCGGGATCGTGTCCACCGTGATCGCGACGCCGTTGACCTTGGTGGTGGTCCGCGCCGTGCCCGCGTGCGACAGGCTCACAGCGATCGGCGCCAGCGCCGAACTCGGCGCGTACGCGTAGTTGGTGTTGTACTGCCCGAGGCCGAGCGTCTGCGTGCCCCAGGTCAAGCCGAGCTTCGGCGTCACCACGGACACGTTAAATGTGCCCTGGGTGTATGCGTAGAACGCCGCGCGCGTGTCGGAGGCGCTGAGCTGGGCCGTGCCGGGTGTCGCCTGGTTCGGGTTCGGGCCCCAGGTGGCGTTCCCGTTGTAGTACTGGCCCTTGGGGATCGTGACCGTGAGCGAATCGATGTTCGCGACGCCCGGCGCCGAGGAGGCGAGCGTCACCACCACGCTGTCCCTTGTGTAGTGCGTCGTGCCGTTGGCGTCCTCGGCGTCCACGTAGATGTGGGACCGCCCTGACGTCGTGTACAGCTGGTTGCTGGTGCTGATGTAGAACTGGGGCCGGGTCACCTGCACCGTCATCGTCGCCGTGCCATAGCCGGTGGCCGTCGCCTGGACCTGGATGGTGCCCAGCGTGTCCATCGCGTTCACCGGGAAGTACGCGTAGTTAGACCCAGTCGAGACGATCACGGAGTCCGGCACCGTCACGACGGACGTAGCCGTGCTCTTGAGGTGCACAACCAGCGGCGTCGTGACGCTGTTCTGCGTGTACACTTCCGCGCCGCTCGAGCCGGTCGTCTGGCGCATCCCGAGCACCGTGGAATTGGGACTCAAGTAGAGCGACGGCCCAGTCACAGTCATCGTGTTCGTCGTATCCGGCAGATACCCGCTGTTCGCCGAGTCGGAGAAGACCACGTACGCCGAGCCCGGGCCGAACACGTGCACCGAGGTCTGCGCATAGTAGGCGTTCTTCGGGATGTGGTAATACGCCGAATCAGGCTTGATCTCGGTCGTGTCGCTCGACACGGCGTGCACTGTGACGGTATCCATCGTGTAGTGCGAGTAGCCGTAAATGCTGTCCGCGGCGTACACGGTGAGGTAGATCGGCGACGTGTACGTCGTCGTGCTCGAGCTGGGCAGACCCGACGCCGTGAACCTCGAGGTCGTCACCGTGATGTAGTTCGTGTTCCCGCTGTTGTACCCGGTGGCGGACGCAGTCAGGGTGTCGGTGCCGTTTGCCAGGCCGAAGACGTCCAGGTAAACGTAGTTGTAGTTCACCGGGATCGTCGGTGTCAGCGTGGACAACGTGTCCACGTTCGCGTGCTTCTGCGCGATCGTCACCGGCACAGCGACGGAGCGGCTATCGGGCGTGTAGACTTGGACCGAGTTCGAGCCCAGGTGCTGGCGCCGGCCCAGCGAAGACGAGTTCACATAGAGCTGGATCGTCGGTGTGTTGACGGTCACCTGCAGTGAGTCCAGCACCAGCTGACCACCGCCCGCCGAGAGCACGATGTACGTGCTGCCGACCCCCACCGGCGTCACATGGCGGCTGCCGGTGTAGTACTGGCCTGCCGGGATTATCGCCGTTGCCGAATCCACCTTGGCGACGGTGGTATCACGCACGCGAACCGAAACCGTATCCGGCAGGATGCGGGTGTGTGCCCAGCGGGTCGTGTCGGCGCTGTAGACGTAGAAGTTCGTCCCGGCGTTGTAGTTGTTGAACGTGTAGCTCGTCGTGTTCAGGATGATCGTCGGCGTCGTCACCGTGATCGTGGCACTGGTCGCGGCCTGGTACCCGGACGCCGTCGCGCCGACCGTCACCGTGCCCGTCGCAAGCCCCTGGATCGTGAAGTAGACGTAGTTAGAGCCGGACGGGATGATGACCGAGTCCGGCATCCCCACCTTGGTGGAGTCGGTGTTCGACAACTTCACCACGAGCGGCGACGTCACGCTGTTCGGTACCGAGACGTACACGTTGTTGATGTCCTGCTCGCCCACGCCGATCGTCCGACTTCCCCAGTCGAGGTACAGCGGCGGGCCGTTCACGGTGTACTGCGCCGAATCCGGAGTGTGCCCGCTGGCAGTGACGACGATATACGCCGTGCCGCCCAGGGCCCCCGGCGTGACCCGCCCGTAGTTGTAGTAGCTACCTGCGCTGATCGTCACGACCGTGTCGATCACCTTCATCACGGTCGTGTCGGACGACCGCAGGCTCACCAGCAGCGAGTTGCTGCGGTAGTGTGAGCCGTAGGTGGAGTCCTCCGAGTACGCATAGACGGACTGGGTGCCGGAGGTGGTGTAGAGCGTCCCGCCGCCGGAGATGCCCACGTGTGGAGTGGTGACGATCACGGTGTCCGCGTTGCCGGCCGTCCAGCCGGGAGCCGACGGGGTGATCACCGCCGGGCCCAACCCGGTTCCCGACACCCTGAAGTAGGCGTAGCTGTAGTTCGCCGGGATCGTCACCGACGGCGTGACGGTCACCTTGGTGCTATCGGAGCTCGTGAGGCTCACCGGCAGGGCGAGATTGGTGCTCGTCGGCAATTGCACGTACGCGTTCGGGTTGTACTGGCCCAGACCCAGCAGCTGCACATAATACGGGTAGACGGTCAGCACGGGCGCGTACGCCGTGAACGTGGACGCCGCACCGTTCACGCCGGTCGCCGTGGGCGTGATCGTGGTCGTGCCCGCCGCGAGGGCGCGGATCTGGATGTCTGCCGCCAGCTGGCCGGCGGGGATGAAGGCCGGGTCCGGCGAGACGGCTGCGATCCCGGCCGTCCCGTACGAATACGTGACGTACGTGCCGCCGGCCGGCGACGGATCCGAGAGCTTGACCTGGGTGGTCACGATGTCCGTGGTGTTGATCGCGTAATAGCTCGATGCCAGGGACATATTCGCCGTGACCTTGGCCACCGCGCTGCCGCTCGCGTACCCCAGGCCGCTGCTGTCGCTCGCCGTCACCGTCGTCGTACCGGCGCTGTCGCCCACGAGAGTCGCGTTGACGGACGTCGCGCCCGACGGGACCGTGACGGTCAGCGTGCTCCAGTGCGCGTAGGCCGCCGGGTTCGCCACCAGCTTGACGATGAGCGGTGATGTCGCCGGCGTGCTCAGCAGGATCGGAATCGAGGTGCTGGAGCCCCGGCCCACCGACACCGTGTCGCGGCCGAACGAGATGGCCGCCGGCACGCTGTTCGATACCGTAATGACCGCCGGGTTCGACGATATCGCCGCCAGCCCCGTTCCACTCGTCGCGATCACCGTGTCGGTGCCGACTGCGATGCCCGTGACCTGGCCCAACACCGAGTCAACCGTGGCAATCGCGGTGTTCTTCGACGTGTAGCTGAACGAGCCGCCCGAGATGTACCGGCTGTTCGCATCCAAGCCCCGCGCCACCAGCCCGACCTTTCCGTTCACACCGATGGTCGCCGCGGCCGGCCTGAGTTGGATGGACGCGAGCACCTGCGCCACGGTGAGCACGGCGCCCGGATTCGACGTGAACCCCTGCGCCGTGGCGTTGACCCTCGTGACGCCGTTGGCTGCCGACGTGGCCGAGATCGTGTCGGACGCGACGTTCGGGACGCCCGCCACGGACGGATTCGTCGAGACCCAGTGGTAGCTGGTGTCGGGGAGCGTCATCAACGTGCTCGTCGTGTCGTACGCGAGGGCCCGGTACCGGCGCGTGATGCCCAGCGAGGGCATGCTGAAGGTGTCGGCCTTGGTCGAGCCCACGGTGTCTACTACGACCACGAGCTTCGTGATCTGCGTGATGATGCTGACGTTCGCCGAGCCGGTGATCGTGCCGGAGGTCGCCTTGATCTGCGCGGTGCCGATCCAGATCCCCGTCACCTTCCCCGTGCTGTCCACGGGCGCGACGGCGGGAGCGGTCGTCGACCAGGTGAGCGTCAGCGCCGTGACCATCGGCTTGCCGAGCCCGTCCACCCCCGTGGCAGTGAACGTGTAGTTCGCGCCGAGATAGATGTTCTTGCTGGTAGGCGACACGAGGATCGAGGCCAGCTTCTGCTGCACGACGACCAGCGCCGAGTCCTTCGTGCCGCCGGCCTCCGTGGCGACCACATATGTCGCGCCGTTGGCCACCGCCGTGACCCTGCCCGCCGTGTCCACCGTCGCAGTCGCGGGCGTCCGGCTCACCCACGTGAACTTGCCCGCGACCACGTTGCCGCTCGCGTCCTTCGCCTGCGCGGCGAGCTGGTACGTGGCCGTGAGCGCCGTCAGCGTGTCGAGGTGCGGCGCGACTGTCGTCGAGGCCACGCCGGAGCCAACGGCGGTCGCTGTGACCGTCAACGGCGAGCCCGTGGCGCCAAGTGCCGTGACGGCCAGGCTCTGCGTGCCGACGGTCGGGCCGAGCGTCCAGCTCGTGCTGGCCTGGCCCGTGGCGTCGGTCAACGCGGCGCTCGGGGAGACGGACCCGCCGCCCGATGCCACCGCGAAGTTCACCAGGAAGCCGCTGACCGGGTTGCTCACCGAATCGGTGACCTTCACGGTGATGGGCTGCGGGAGGACGCTCTGCGCGCTGCCCGTCTGCCCCCCGCCTGACACCAGCGCCAGCGTGCCGTTGAAGCCCGTGACGACCACGACCGTGAGCCCGACGGCGTAGTTGGCGGCGACGGCGACCACGGGCACGACGCCGGTGCCCAGGCCGGTGATGGTCTGGGTGATGTAGGAGGTTCCGGTCCCGGCTGGGACCGTATCCACATAGGTCCCCGCGAGCGGGTTCGTCACGGAGCCCTTGACGAACTTCAACTTGGTACTGTCCAGCGAGATCATGGTGACGATGAGCCCGCCGGCCGGCGCCGGTGTCGAGAGCTTCACCCCGAAGAGCTTCGTCCGGCCGATCCCCACCGAGTCGTACGTCAGGTTGAGGAAGTTCGGCGTCGCCAGGGCCGCCGTCGTGCCCGCGGTGTATCCCGGAGCCGTGGCGTGCAGGACCGTGGCACCGGCCGCGACGCCGGACAGACCGATGCTGCCCACCGTCTGGCCCGCCGCGATGGCGATCGTACCTGGGCTCGCCACCGTCACGTACTGGGTGCTGTCGCTCGTCACCGTCACCGTGAGGCCGCCAGCCGGCGCCGGCGTCGAGAGGGTGACCGCGGCCTGGGCCTGCTGCTGAGCGCCGATGCCGACCAGGTTGCCGGGCACGCTCAGCGTGATCGTCCCCGTCACCGCGGTGCCCGTCGCCGTGAATGTCACCGCTGGCAGGCTCGCCACGGTCGCGGTCAGCGAGTTGCTCCCCGCCGTCGCGCCGAGGGTCCAACTGCCGACGGACGCGAGGCCCGACGAGTTGGTCGTGGTGGTCGCGCCGGTGACGCTGCCGCCGCCGCTCGCGACCGCGAAGGTCACGCTGACCCCGGACACCGCCGTGCCGAACGCGTCCGTGACTTTCACCTGGGGCGCGACGGCCACCGCGGTGCCCGCCGGAGCGCTCTGAGCGTCGCCTGCCACCTTCGCCAGGTTCGCCGGCACGCCCGCCTGCTGCATCGCGGTTGCCGTGAACTGGGTCTGGATCGCCGCGCCGACGTTGGCCGTGATAGTCAGGCTGCCCGCGGTGCTCCCCAGGGTCACGGCCGTCTGCGCGAGGCCGAGCGTGTCGGTCACGGCCGACGCGGGATTCACCGAGCCGCCGCCCGAGGCACTGAACTGCACGGTGACGCCGCCGACCGGGAGGTTGTCGGCAGCCAGCACCCTCACCACCAGCGGCTGCGCGAGCACCGTCCCGACCGCGCCCGTCTGGTTGTTGCCACTGACGATCACGACCTGGTTCGCCACCGGCGAAACCGTGACCCGGGTCGAGTCCCGAATCCCGGTCGGCGTGTGCGCGTAAACCCACACCGTCCCGCGCGTCTTGCCCGCGCGGAACCGGCCGTTGGCGTTGATGGTGTTCCCCGTGCGGGTGGACCAGGCCGCGTAGAACTGCGTTACCGGCTGCGCGGCCGAGTCCACAGCGGTGAGGCGATACTGGAGCGAATCGCCGAACGAGAGGCCCGAGTCACGAGGCGCGATCTGGATCGCGGCGACATTGGTCCCGGGCCCACAGTACTGCAGCACGACCGGCGCCGGGTTCCCGACCGGCACGCCGACGGTTGCCAGCGCGGTATCCACGCCGCAGAACATCTGCGTGCCGCCGGAGAGCAGTTGGATCGTAACCCAGAAGGTCGCCGAGTCGGTGACGGGCACGGAGACGCTGGCAGCGATCTGGGTGGAGTCGGCGGAAAAGTAGAGGCTCTTGGTAGCGACCGTGTCTGCCGGGGGCCGGACCACGATCAGTCGCGCCGAATCCACCGAGAGGCCGCCGAAGGCTCCCAGGGCGATCTTGAGCACCGGCTCGATGGCCAGCGCGACCATGTGACGGGCGGGCCTGGTCGGAGCATCGCACGTGAGCGCCCCCGCCGCCGCTACGACGGGGAGCAACCCGCGAATCAACTTGCGGGCATGTACGCGCAGATGCTCGATGAATCTCACGCTTGGGTGGCGAAATTAACCCGCGGGCAAAGGAAACTGTCAAGCAACACTAGCGACCGGTTAGCGTCCGCACGCCAGCCCCACGCTCGGCCGCAGGCGTGGGTCGGCCGGAAACATACTCAGAAACAGACCTCCGCAATGCCTTGGACTGGCGGCGAGGCCACACGGCCCCCGAATAGACGGTCTAGCTCTCTACTTCCGAGTGGGGCTCCGGACGTCCACATCTGTAACCAACCTGTTCGGGCAGCGATGTGACCTGCATCATCTTCCCGACGGAGGGTTTGGCGGCCTTGCGGTTTCGCGGCGTCGGCGGTGGATTGGTGGTTGCGACCGACCCGGAGGGTGCAACGTGGGTGTGCACAGGCACGACGTGACGCGACGTGAGTTCGTGGTGACCACGGGAGGCGCAATGGGCCTGGCGTTCTGGCCGGCGCTGGCGCCGCCGCCCTCGCACGGCCCGGCCGCCACGGGCTCCGTGATCCTGTTCCAAGGCGACTCGATCACCGACTGCGGGCGCGACCGCGCGGCGACGGAGCCGAACCGCGCCAACGCACTCGCGACCGGCTACCCGCTGCTGATCGCAGCGGAGCTGCTGCGTGCGCGGCCCGAAGCGAATCTCCGGATTTTCAATCGCGGCGTCAGCGGCAATACCGTGCCGGACCTCGACGCGCGGTGGCAGACCGACGCGCTCGACCTCCGGCCTGACATCCTGAGCATCCTGATCGGCGTGAACGACATCTGGCACAAGCTGAACGGGACCTACACCGGGACGGTGGAGCAGTACGAGTCGGGCTACGCCGCGCTCCTCGACCGCACGAAGCAGGCGCTGCCGCTCGTGCGGCTCGTGGTGCTGGAGCCGTTCGTGCTCCGGACCGGCGCGGTGGCCGACGCCTGGTTCCCGGAGTTCGACCTGCGCCGCGCGGCCGCCGCGCGTGTGGCGGAGCGCGCGGGCGCGACCTTCGTGCCGCTCCACGGCCTCTTCGAGCAACTCGCGCGCGAGGCGCCGCCAGCGTACTGGGCGGCGGACGGCGTGCATCCGACGGTGGCCGGCCACGGTGTGATCGCGCGGGCGTGGCTCGACACCGTGCGGCCCTGAGGCGCGCATGAACCCATCCGTCATCTCGGTGAACGTCGGGCTCCCCCGCGAAGTCGAGTGGCGGGGCCAACGGGTCCGCACGGGGATCTGGAAGGAGCCGGTGGCCGGGCCCGTGCGCGTGGGGAAGCTCAACCTCGAAGGAGATGGCCAGGCCGATCCCAAGGTCCACGGCGGTCCGTCCAAGGCGGTGTATGTCTATCCCTCGGAGCACTACGAGTTGTGGCGTGCCGAGCTGGACATGCCCGACCTCGACTGGGGAGGCTTTGGCGAGAACCTCAACACCGTCGGGGTGAGCGAGGCCATCGTGCGGATCGGGGACCGTCTGCGGATCGGGACGGCGGTGTTCCAGGTCACGCGGCCGCGGCTGCCGTGCTACAAGCTCGCCATTCGGATCGATCGGCCCGACATCGAGCGGCGTTTCCTGCAGAGCGGGCGCACCGGGTTCTACCTGTCGGTCGTGCTGGAGGGCCACGTCGCGGCCGGCGACGTGATCGAGTTCGTCGCGTCGAGCGAGAAGGGTCCGACCGTGGCCGAGGTGGTGGCGGAGCGGGCGACGCAGAAGGCCCGCGAAGCGGTCGAGGGCTGAAGGCTCAGCGGGCCCGGTGCACGAAGCGGCGGGGGGAGCGATCCCCCCGCCGCCGTGTTTCGCCCGCCGTCAGCGCGGATGCCCGATCGGCATGATGCCGAGCGGGCGGAGATTCTCCGGCAGGCCGACGAGGCGCGCCATCGTGCTGTCCTGGAACGAGCCGGCGAAGGTCGTGCCGAAGCCGAGCGCGGCGACCTCGAGGTAGAGATTCTGGGCGGCGAAGCCGATCTCCATGGGCACGTAGCGCTCCGCCCGGTCGCGGAAGCGCCCGCTCAGCCGCTGGTAGTCGGCGGCGAAGACCACCGCGACGGCGGCATCGGCCTGCCAGGCCTGGTGCGTGGCGGAGTCCGTTATCGCTTGGAGCCGGTCTCCGGCGGAGACCGCTTCGAGCAGATGCCCGGCCTGGCGGTAGTGATAGACGCCCGCTGGCAGGCCGCGGACGCGCGCCGCCACGACGTAGAGCTCGAGCGCGTAGATCCCGCCCGCCGCGGGAGCGGTCCGGTGTCCGTCGGGACGGTTGATGCCCTGCGTGGCCCAGAGCAGCTGCGCGACGTCGGCCAGGTCCACGGAGTCCCGCGTGAGCGCGCGGGTCGAATGGCGTGCGGCGAGCGCCGCCTCGAGCGACATCGCGCCCTGACGGCGCGGCTCCGGAAGGCGGACGGTTCCGGCCGGCTGCTGGGCGCGGGCGACGGAGCTGGCTGCGACGAGGAGGGCGGCCGCAAGGGCCGGGAGTGAGAGGTGAGGGGCATGAGTGAGCACGACGTCCTCCTGTGAAGGTTCTACTCCCCCTACTGATTGCGGAAAGCGCGGCGCCGGGGCGCAGCTCCGGGCAGGTCGGCTATCCCGGTTCGTCCGGGCCGAGCGAGAAGAGTTGGCACCCCAGGCCCGCGCCGAGCGCGGCCGCAAATCGAGGTCTGCGCCTGAGCCAGTGCTCGGGCCGCGGTTGATGCGGGGAGGCCACGCCTCGGGACCTAGGTCTCCGTGACCGCCAGATCAACCAGGAGTGGGCGCGATGACGGCGTTGCGCCGGGTGAGTGCGCGGGGACGAGCACGCCGGAGAGCCGCGCGGGGGAAGCGCTCGTCAGGACGGCGCGCGGCAAAGTCACCGCGATGCCACCTGGCACGCTGCGGACAGCGGCCACCACCGACCCAGCCCCCGTCGAGAACGGGAAGAATGTCACCCAGGAACCTGTCTCGGGGGCGCCGGGCACGTTCAGAATCACCAGCCGCACGCTGTCACTGGCCGCATCCACATTGACCTGACCGGAGCGAAGACGCACCGGCAGCGCACGCCGCGCCAGAACCAGGTCATTCCACGCGCGTTCGCGCGGGCCGGTCGCGCCTCGGACCGGGATTGAGACCGTCAAGGTGCGCTGCTGCCGCACACACTGCTCGCGGCAGAGGCCCCACGTCACGGTGGCGGACAGGTGCGTGGTGCCGCGGACGTCGCCACCGGCGGTGAACGACGAGAAAAGCACGAGCGTGCCGCGGTAGACGTTCGCGGTCCCGCCTCCGGCGTCTTCCGACTCCGGGTAGGGCCATTCCGTGTCACCCGCGCTCACGCCCGCGCTCACCTGCCATGCTATCGTGGTTGGCAGACCGCCGGCGCCGGGATTGACCCAGTAGATGTGATACCCGCTCGGCACGCGCAGCTGGACCGCCACGCCGAATGCCGTGCCCGCGCGGACGGCGGTGTACTCGGGGCTGGCCACGAGTCCGACTTCCGGCGTCTGGGCGAGGACAGGCGGGGCGGCGAAGAGCAGCGAGAGCGAGATCAGCGCAGCGGGGCGCCTCATGGACGCCCTGCGGACTGCAGAGCGCGCCTGAGTGTCGGCATCAGGTTCTCACCGCGCAGGTCCGCGTCTGCGGCCAGGATGTGCCCGTCGCTGCCGATGAGGATGGCCCGCGGTATGGCGAGGATCTCCAGCTTCTTCACCTGCGGGTTGTCGAAGCCGCCGGCCCAGGCGTGCAGCCAGGGCATCTTCCACTCGCCGCGGCGGAAGGTCCGCGCCGAGTCCGCATTCTCGTCGAGCGACACGCTGAGGATCTCCAGGCCCTGCGAGGCCAGGCTGTCGTGTGCCGCATGCAGCCACTTCATCTCGCCGCGGCAGGGGCCGCACCACGATGCCCAGAAGTCGAGCACGTACATCTTCCCCGCCAGGGACGCCGGGTTGTAGGTGACGGTGGTGTCGTCGAGAGCCGTGAAATGGAAATCGGGCATCGGGATGCCCGGCCGGAGGACGCGATCGGGCGCCAGCTGCGACTTCCACCAGGCCGTCGTTTCGTCGTCCGGAAAGTCCGTCAGTAGCCGGGAGTAATCCGCGTTCATCCGCGCATCGTCGCGCAGTGTGCGTGCGAACCAGATGGCGATGTCAAGCGCCTGCACCTTCACACCCGAATCCGGGTTCGCCGAGGCGATGCGCTCGTACCAGTCGACCACTTTCCGGTTGTACATCGTGTCGGAGGGCTCACCCGGGTCCTTTGCCCGGCTGTACACGAGCTGGAGGGCGTCGTCGACGGAGCCCACCGCGTTCGGAAGCAGCGAGAGCCAGGGTGAGGAGGGAGGGATCTCGGCGATCACGCGCCGCGCGACGCCGGTGTCGTGCGTGGCCGCGGCTGTCGTCGCATCCCAGAGCTGCAGCAGGAGCAGCTGCCGCAGGAGGGGATTCCGCTCGCGAGCGAGCGCCACGGTCCGGCGGTGGAGGGCGGGCTTCCAGTCGAAGTGGACCGAGTCCTTCCGTTCTTTCGCCGCGCTGGAGGAGTCGTCGTAGGCTCCCTGCTCGATATCGCAGGTGTGGATCAGGCCATAGGCCCGGGCCCAGAACGGCGAACCGTCGCCGAAGACGACGCGCAGCCTTCCCGGCACCCGGACCAGGGCGCTCGGATCCAGGACGATGGTCGCGTGACCGTCCTTCACCGGGATGACGGAGTGATAGCCGCCGCCGTTGTCGTAGGCGTAGCGGCCGGTCTGCGGGCCGTTGATACTCCCTGCGCCGCTCTTCTCCAGCCCGACCAGCTGATAAGCCAGCGTGTCCGCGTCCATGGCGACGTCGAGCGTGTACCGGCCATCCGGTTGCCTCACCAGCGCGCGGCCGGTCGAGGACTTGAAGTGGTTCCAATCGCCGATCGCTTTGATCCGTCCCAGGCTGTCGGTGAACTCGTAGCGCTTGAGGCGCACGTCCATCACGATCGTGGCCGGCCGCGCGACCAGCAGAGGCACTGTGGCGGAGTAGTGATCCACGCCGGTGAATTGCACCTTCAGTGTTCCCGCGTACTGCGTGGCGATCGCGTAGCGGCCGTCCGCACCGACCAGGGACCGAGTCGCCCCCGTCGAGCGCGTGCCTTTCCAGATCTGGACGTGGGCGAGTTTCATCGGCGCCCCGTCGGCGCCGAGCAACGTCCCGGTGATCACCGTGGCGGGCGGGGTGCGAGTCTGCGAGATGCCTAGCGACGTGAGAACGCAGAGCGCGGAGCTTAGCAGAGCCGGAACGGTGATTGCCGGTCGCACGAGCCACCTCCTTGCAGCGGGCGTTTCGATGCGCGGTTAGGCCGCAGTGCGCGGGCCGATCATAGCAGTTTCCTGGCTGGGCGTTAGCTCACTGCGCGCCGGCATTCCGGAGGCCAGCGGTCGCAAATCTGCCGCAGGATGGACGAATGGTCGATCGGGCCAGACGAGGCGGGTGGCGGTACGACTGGGTAGCGGAGGGAGGGGGACTCGAACCCCCAAGGGCTTGCGCCCGGCGGTTTTCAAGACCGCTGCCTTACCAGTTAGGTCTATCCCTCCAAGTGTTCGTAACCTATGCCGTGCCTTGCGACTACGCCACCGACCATAAGGCTCGATTCGCCCGCAGGACGCCAACTATCCCTCAACTATCCCCCAACTCCGACCGCGGCGTGGAACTGCGCCAACTTTGCCACGCCTTCGGACAGATCCCGCTCGCTCACGATGTCGTAGCGGTCGAAGATGTCGCGCGTCTTGTGGCCGGTCAGTTTCATGGCGATGTGCTCCGGCACGCCCGCGCGGACCAAGTTGCGGACGGCCGTGCGGCGGAAGTCGTGCGGCACGCGTCCCAAGAGTGCCGGTCGAACCACTTCCTCGAGGTTCCCGCGCTTCACGATCGAGGCGCGGCGGCAGGCGCCGTGCCAGGCCGTGTAGAACTCCTGAATCCTGGCCCCGTCGTGGTGGAAGACCCACGGCACGAGCTGGCCGGTGCGCTTGGCGTACGCGGTCGCGCGCTCGCGTTGGCGCTCGAGGAGCGCGCGGAGCGGCGGCAGGGCAGCGAATGGGAACGTGCGGCCCTCGCCCGTCTTGGTGCTCCCGACGTCGAGCGTGACCACGCCCGCCGCAAAGTCTACGCGGTCCCAGGTCAACGGCAGAACTTCGGAAGGCACGCGCCAGCCGGTAAACGCTGCGAACTCCACCACCGGCCGCACGTAATCAGGGAGTTCGGTGAGGAGCCCCGGGAAGTCGTCGGGCTCGAAGAAACCCGTCCGAATGTTCGCGGCCTTGAGACTCGGGAACTCGGGGACGTTGGCCGCACGCCCCGCCCGCTTGGCCAGCCGGAAAGCGTGCCGGAGGGCATTGAGTTCGTTGCGGATCGTGGCGGGCGCAACACCGGCCTCTTGGCGCTCCCGCACGTAACGGTTCAACCGGTCCGGGCGGATGGCTGCGGCGCGGGTGCCGGCAAAGGCCGCCGTCAGGTGTTTCAACGAGAGCTCCATCCGCTTCGTCGAGCGGCGGTGGTTGACCACGTAGTCATCGCGGATCAGCTGCGCCAAGTCCTCAAACGTCGTGCGCTTCACATCGGGCGCGGTGAACTGCCCGAGTCCGAGTTCCGCCTGACGGCGCGCCAGCAACTTCTCCGCGGCCTTGTAGTTCTCGCTGCCGCTCGATTCCTCGTACGTCTTCCCGCCGACGCGGTAGCGAATCCACCAGAACCGGCTGGCCTTCTGGCGCCGGATCGTGCCGAAGTCGCGGCGCTCCGTCGCGGGCAGCGAGGTGGTCGCTCCCCGCCGTTGCCTTGGGTCCGTCATGGTGCCCTCTTCCGCCGCGCGCGTCATGGCCTCCCCCTTTGTGTGCGGACCGCTCGCCGGATCGCCTTCGCCGCCGCCTGGCATCGTAGGGCTGCAGCACGGCTTTCCTCGCCCCAACGCTCGAGGCCCGCGGCGACTTTCGCCGCGATGGCCGGGGTGACGCCGCGGCTCCCGTCGCGAATCTGCCAGAGGAGCGTTTGACTCACCCCCGCCCGCTTCGCGAGGGAGTTCAACGATCCAGGGAGATGTGCGAGGGCCTTCCGCATGGCGCCGGCGAGCCTGTCACTGTGTGCAATAGACATTATTGCACCTTCAGGAGGAAGTCAATCACTAGGCGGCCGGGCGCTCATCCAGCCAGCGCGCGAGCCGCAACTCGCTACAGCGAACGTGCCGCCCCACGCGCACCACGAACGGAAGCCGGTCGGCCTGAGCATACACATAGCGCGTAGGCAGGGCGAGGCGGGCCGCGGCCTCGGGCACCGTCAAGAGACGGTCCTCCGGCGCCGCGGGGGCAGGCGCCTTCGCGGCCTCCACCAGTTCGAGCAAGTCCTCGCGGACGAGCGTCAGGTTGATCGGCGTCCCGGCGGGGTTGGCCAAGGCGAGCACCTTGAGCGCAGTGCGGAGCTCGTTGGTCACGCCGCCGTCTCCCCGAACGGCGCAAGCCGTCGCGGATGCAACGCCCCCCACGCGAGCCGCCGGCAGCGCGCGCAGCAGTAGCGCCGCCGACTCCCGTGGCGTGGCGTATCAGGTAGGGGCTGTCCACACTCGGGGCGAGCGCACCGAATGGCCTGGAACGCTTTGTAGCGCGTAGGGCGAGCCATTGCGGCGGTCATGGGTGAGTCGCCCTCACCGCCACGACTCCGCGCCGAGCCCGACGCGCCCCTCGAGATCCTTGAGCCGCTCGCCAAAGTCGGCTGCCTCGATGAGCCGCGCCTGCACGCCCGCCAGGACGGCCAACGCATTTGCTCTTCGCGTATCCAGCTCACCAGCGCGTGTGCGCTCGAGCGCCTCCGCGATGAACCCCTTGAGCCCGCCGGCCGTCTCGAGATCGTAGTCGCCCGCCAGCGGAGGCACCTTGCCGCGGGCCTCACGGCCCCGCGCCTGGGCCTCGCGCCACCGCTCCGGGTCGGCGTGCGTGAAGCACCGGGGCCCGTCTGGCGTCTCGATCGTGCCCGGTGCCCGACACCGTTGGCCGTTAGACCGCTTCGAGCTGCACGTCGGGAGCGCGCCCATGGAGCCCTATCCTCCGTTGCCCGCCGGCAGGGCACTAAGGACTAGGAGGCGGTTAGTCACGCGGCAGCCGTGCATCGGACGATGAGGCGCTGGTACTTCTCCACGGCAACACGGTCGCCCCGGGTCCGGGCTTCATCGGCGAGCCGTCGTATGGTCCGGAGATCGAGGCCGCGTTCAAGCTCACGGAGTTGGGCGCTGAACTCGGGAGTTGGAGGATCGCACCCCTCGGGCAACGCATTGTCGTTCGTTCCCGCAGCAGCAGCGCCGCCGTTTGAGGCGGCGCGCTGCCCGGTTCCTTCATCTTGGGAGGATGAAGGGATGGGGGAACGTTCCCTTCCTCCCATCCCCTCTCCAGTACTAGTGCTCACCGTGGGTTGAGGTCCCAAGTCCACCGTGCGGTGAGGTCCCGAATGGGGCCTCGGCTTCGCCGCGAGGTTAGGTCTCGCCGCGAAGTCGGGGAGCGTGGCGAGGTAGGCGTCGAGCTGCGCGGCGCACGCCAGAATCGTCTCGTGCTTGCCGTCCGCCGGGGTGAAGGCTGCGGGCAGGATCGCGTACCAATGAGCCAACTGGCGCCGGCCGTGCGGATGGCGTGACTCGAGCAGGCCAGCCCGGTGGAGTATGGCCCGCTCGTTCATCACCGTGCCCTCAGCGAGCCCCAGGCACGCGGCTAGGTAGTCGGCCGTACCGTACGCGCCCTCACCCGTCTGTGCGTTCTCAAGCCGGTGCTCGAGATCCCAGATCGCCTTCTGGCTGGGATTCAAGCGACGGCTAGCCCAGACGACACGGGGCCGGCGATCGCGGACTGGCGGAGCATTCCGCTCGCCGTCGCGGGCGATGGGGGAGTGGAGTGCCGTCATAGTTCTGCCGGCTCGGGTGGGCTTTCACGAGTGACGAGAATCCACAGTTCCCGCCGCGATCGCGGGCCGGCGGCTGTGTGCTCGGCATCTACGCGCGCTCTAAACGCGGCGCGAGACTCGTCCTCGCCCTGTCTAAAGATTTTGAGGGCTGATTTGGGCTCGAGGCGCCGCGCGATCCGATCAAGGCGCAACCGTCCGTCGCGCATGGGTCAGCTTCCCCCGGTGCCGTCGAACGGAACGGCGGCGCCTGTGTGCCGCCCGATTCTGTTCGCGCGCTGGCGCGCCAGGTGCTCGAGGTCGCGCCGCTGTACCGTCCAGCGGTTCGCAATCTTCCGAGCTGGCAGGGCGCCGGTCAGCACCAGCCGCCATCCTTGGGGCCAGGAGAGGCCCAAGTGCTGGCACACATCCGGCAGGGACATTGTCTCGCTGCGCTCCGTTGCCATGACCGCTGCTCGTTTGGTAGACGGTCGCGAAGGTAGCGAGAGACAGAAACGACCGCGGGGGCTATCTTGTTCACGACTTCCTCATGCCTACTCGGCAAGGATCTCGCGCGATTGGTGGCTGGGACGGCGGGCTCTTCCAAGTGTACCGGCCGGCCGATCTCGCACGCGCCATGACGAATTTGCTGGAGGATCACGCGTACCCTGTGACGTGGACGAGCAAGGGCCCAGTGGCGCTAGTCCGACCCTCCTATCGCTCTCGGCGACTGATCCGACGCTACCTAGAACGAATCCAGAACAAGCAAAGTCTTGCAGCCACTCAAGGTCGGCGTGGCCGGCCGGGCAAGCCTGGAATCATGCAGGTCTACCCGCCCCCGCTCTTCACAGGGGAGACCGCAAGCTCTCGTCGAACCGTTCGCTTGAAGGGGATCCGCGAACTGGCACTCTTGAACCTGGAGATCAAGGAGCTCAAGAGATTTCAAGGGGTGCCAAAATCGACCGCGATCGCCCAAGCCGCTGCGGCCATCGGAGTGAGCCGTTCGACGTTACACCGCCTTCTTCACGCAACCTCGAAGCGGCTCACGTGGGACACAGCTCGCAAAGTCCGAGGATTTGTCACCGAGAAAGAGTGGACAAGACTCCAGAGGCTGATGTTCCCACCGAGAAGCCCATGGACTCCGTCGATGTGACGCCTGCCTAACGCTTCGCGGCTGCCGGCTGCATTGTAGCTGTGGCTGCTGGCCGGATCCCCGGCGCCGTCTCGCCACCGTCGAGATGGGGGACAACACTTAATGCGTGAGTCAGATCCTTCCGCCGGAACCGCAACTAAAACCGCACGCAGCGCCTGGCACCGTGCTTGGGCTGAGCGGGCCTTTCGTGGGTGGGCGGTGCCGGTCGTCGTCGGTCTGGCATTCTCTGTCGTCGTAACCTCTATCCGCATTTCCGGGCACGAGGCACTCAGAGTTGTCGCGCGAGACGCTCTTGTGTGGTTTGTCGTCCCGTTCGTTGCGATTCTGATTGTCCAAGTCGCTGGCACGCTGGCTGACCTTGTGGCCGTCGCTCTGGCTCCTGTTGCGAAGGCACTCGTCGCCCGGATACCGGAACCGGATTGGGCCGGGTGGTCGCGCCGCCACCCGATAACTGCTGCCGCCCTGAAATGGGCGAACGAGGAAGGGGCGCCCTTCTTCGTCATCGGCGTGGGGTTGCTGCTCGCGTTCGCCGGGCCGGAAAGGCGGCTGGTGCTCGCGCCTGCCCCGCAGGCGTTGTGGCTGCCGGCCGGCAGCTTCCAAGTGGGCGGCCTCGCACTCATCGCGTACGGAGCCCTGGCGCTCGGGTTGCGGATCTTCGTTGTCACGAGCCCGGTGGGCGGCGGCTTCACGCGTCCCCTGGGGCAAATGCTCATCGGGACGCTGGTCAATTGGCTGCTCGCCTTCGGCCTTGGGTGGTGCGGGCTGGCAATCGGAGCGGCGCTGAACGCTGGCGATTCCACACGCGCGCCGTGGGACACTCGCGCGCTGACTGTCGCCGGGGTCCTGCTCGTGGCCCAGGGCGTGGCCCTGCCGCTCTACGCCTGGTGGCGGTGGTTTGGCGACCGAGACTTGGACAAGATGATCGCTGGGGTTGTCAGAGCAATGCAGGAGAGCCCGGCTGCTCCACCGCCGCCCGATGCTGCGGGCCCTCCGGTGAACGACTCTGAGCCCGAAGCGCCACCGGGACCACACTTGATGGCTGATTGAGCCTTTGACGCCGCGAGTCTTCCTCCCGTTTTCCGAGCGGCCCCTCGTATGCGCTGCTGGAGGCCCCGCCTCACTTCACGGCCTGGCGCTACCTTCGGCGTCGCGATTGAATAGGCCCAATGAAGGGTCGTGAGTGGTGGGCAGAGTACAAGGCCTACGTGTACGTCGCGCTTGCCGTGTGTGTGCTGTCATGGATGGGAGTCCACGGCCTAAGGGCACTAGGCGTCGTGCTGCTGATCGGCGGAGTCGTTGTTTTGACGGGGTGGGGCAAGTGGAACAAGATGGCGCAGGTGTACCTAACTGGCCCAGGCGAGGTGATGGAACCGAGCGAGCGAGAGGACGCCACCATGCCGAAGCACCGCGCTGACGCCGTGGTGACCTACCCCGGCAAACCGATGGTCGTTGTTTCCGTCGCGACTACTCCATCCAAGATTGTTCTGTCGTTCGGCGACGGCCGCGAGTGGCACGGCACCTACCCGGCAGACGGTCGGTTTCACCTCACGGAGGACGCCTCAAGTTCGCACTCGTTCCTCGAGCCCGGCCCATCCCTCTCGGACATCAGCTATGTCCATGTTGTCTCGGTGCCCGTCCCGATGGACCCGTCGCAACTCGTCAGAGAATTCCGGTCCTCCAGCGGAAACACGCTCCTCATCTCGCCGCCAACTGAACGAGAAGGCCAGGTGGAGGTGGGGATACTCGGTCAGCGGGCCACTCCTGAGATCATGCAGTCCCTCGCGGGACCCGGCTCTGCGGCGTTCTTTCAGGGGCCTCGGTCGGACACCACAATCGTTCTGCGGCACATACCGTAGGCGGTAGATCGGGCGCTGGCGCGTTTGGGTCCGGGCGGCTGTGCCCGTTCTGTGCCCGCAAATACGCCGGCCATCGCCAGACGCGCCGCTAGCAACCTGGAGGCACATTGCTCTTGTGCACACACCGTCTGTTTGCTCTTGTCGCACTTCTTCTCCCTGGAGGCGTCGGAGAGGTTGGTAATGGTCACGACAGGCAGGCCACCCCACCGCCTTCGCTTCGCGGATTCCGGGTGGGACAGACTTGGCAGGCAGTAGGGGCTCCGAGCATGCCGTGTGAGACTGGAGTGCGCTGGTTGCCTGTTCCACAAGCGATCGGACTTCAAGCCGTCGGTAGCTTTTGGCGAGTCTGCGACCCGAGGGATGGCCACACGCAGCTCATCCTTCTCGGAGACACCGTAGTAAAGGTCGGCGCCATTGAGGAAGCGATGAGCGGGAATGAAATCCAGCCGGCTTACCGCCATCGGGACGTCAAAGGAATATGGGACGGCATATGGAAATCTCGCACTGGACAAGTTCTAGGAACGCCCGACTCCATTACCACACACGACGACTACTCCGTCATGCCCGGCAGGCACTTTCTTGAAGCCTTTTTCACCCCTCCTCGCGCACACTGGTGCGCTCTCGTGACGGTGATGAGCGAGGGTGCGGGAACCAATAGATTTGTTGAAGTAACGATCGCGGAGGCTCTCATCCGGCAAAGACCATGCTGGCTCTAGCAGTCGGTCTTGTGTGAGAACGGAGCAGGAGAGTTATTCGGTTGGCGCATTCGTCTCTAACTAATGCGATTCAGAAGGTCTTAGCCCGATGGGTCAACGTGCCGAAAAACACCGGATGAAACTCCGGCCCGGCGCGAACGAGAAACCGCGAAGAAAACCGCCAAGGCGACCCGGGAGGAGACCTGTCAGGGGAACGCTATGGCGAGCGAGAATTGCCGGGGGATAGCGGGGGGATAGGCCCATAGGAACCGTTGCGGTGCCTGGGCTACCGGCGACCGGGAGACGTACCAGACCACTCGGGGTAGCGCGGCGCGGGCACGTTTCCGGTCCGCCCTCACGCCCGCCTAACGCCCTGGCGGTAGCTTGGCTCGTGCAGTTGAATAGGGGGCGCCACGGAGGCCGTTGACGCGATGCGCGATCAAGATTCGTCGGCCTGTCCGGGTTTCCGCCAGCAGGGCGCTTCTTGGCGGCCACAAGCTCTAGGAGGTCAGCGTGCTGGAGACCCTCGCTGCCGGGCTGATCCTCGCGGCCGTGTCTGGCCTTACCTATGTCGCGTACAAACACCCCGCCGGTTACCAGAGGCTCGCGATGGGCATTCTCGGCGTACTTGGCTTAGCCGCCATGGGGATCTTGGCGTACGCCTTCGGCGGGATGTGGTCCATGGCCGGTGGCCTCCATGACAGGCTCTCCGACACCACCGCCACCCTTGCCTCGGAGGCGTTCGCGGTAAAGACCCTCTACTCGGGCACCCGCCTCACCGGCATCGTCCTGATCATCAGCGCGCTTGTCTTCTACTACCTGCTTCTCCTGACACAGTTGCCCGCAATACTCAGGACAGCGGATTCCCAGAAGAAGAAGAAGCCACCCGAGGATCCTGGCGCGGCCACCCCCGACGCCGACCGCGCGGAGTAGGCCGTCCCCTGTCACGTTCGGGTGACGGGCCGGTGACGCCGGCCCGTTTCATTTCGGGCATGGAAGGATCAGATCTACTTATGAATCAGGAAGCACCGCACCTTTCGGAAGATGCGCATGAGCCAAAACAGCTTGCCGTCATGATCGAAGATGCGCGGCGGCGGTGGGTCTTTCCTCTTCTCGTACCAGATGCCACGATGTAACAGATTCACTGGATCGGGCAAGCCACTGGCCCCGATTTCGCCGCTGGGTCGCTCATAGTAATGCACCCGCGTAACCTCGATTCCTGCGGCATCCACCCATGAGCAGTTCTTGGCCTTTGTACCCCGTACCTGCCCAGCCTTGAGAGGTGCATCCCACTGTGCATTCTCGAAGCTCGTAAGTCGGCCTTGCCGTAACTGGTCCCATAGGTGTGCGCGATTGAACTTGCACCGCATCTCCCATTCGCCCATCTTCATGACGGGAGGTGGCGCCATGATTCAAGAGCAGGAAGTGAGGGACAGGCTTGCGGCCTTCCTGCGAAATGACATTTCGCTGGAGGACTTCAAGTCGTGGCTTGCAGCACATAGTTGGAACATGCACCGCGATAGCCCGGCAGCGGCGCGTGAACTTGTTGGCCGCATCGACCTGCTACTAGCGGAGCACCTCAGCGGATATCGAAGCGAGGCGGAGGTGAGGAGTCTCTTCCAGCGGTGGGCTCGTCCCCACGTAATCGCCATAGAACTTACGGCACCGGGAGTCGATCTCATTGGAAGCAACGCTCCTCGCCTGGTGTCAACCACAACCACCGCGACTGCGGCTACGTCTTGTCCGGTATTTGAACTGGGCCTAGCAACACTTTGAAGGGTGTACTCGCCAACACTTCTCCCTTCCAGTAGAGGTCTAGGTAGTACAATCCCTCCTGCGCGGCGATGCCAAGTGTGACCGTGAAGTTTAGGCCACCCTCCGGAGCATCGAACGACGCTTTGAATGTCTTTGGCACTTCGGTAAGTGAACCGTCCGGCTTGCGCAGCGTCACGGTGAATTCCTGTTCGCCCCGAAGATCACCCGGCTTCAGCCCGAAGAAGGCCGTGACTATGATGGACGGCACTATGTTCGGTGGCAGCTCCGGTACGACGGTAATCTTGTAGTTATCAACGACGCGAATAATGGTAGGAACGCCATCTGCTTCTGCGATGACCTTCTCACAGAGCAGGGCGGCGGTGACAAGTGGCTTCGTATTCGGCGTGGCTGGCCCAGGGAGCTTGGTCGGCATAGGGAGCCGATATACCGCCCCGATCGCACCCTTCGCAACCCTATCCCCCGGCTATCCCCTAGACTCACCGAAACTCGGATGTACTCAGATGCAGAACGGCCCCCGCAAGGAGGGCCGTTCGTGCTCAATTCTGCCAGTGAGTGCCGGTGAGTGTCAGTGAGTCTTGGCTTGCAGCGACTTTCAAGACCGCTGCCTTACCAGTTAGGTCTATCCCTCCCGAACAACCTAAGGTACGCGCCCGACAGGCTCCCAGACAACACGGCGCCCGCCGTCAGAGGGACCAGCGGGCGCCGCTCTGCGATCAATGAGTCGACCGGTGCTACTGCCCGCCGTTCCGCCGGTACGCCATCGCCAGCTGGAGCTGCCGGACGGCCGCCCGGCACGCCGCGATCGCCGCCGCCTTGTGCCCACCGAAGTCGTTCGGCGCCTTGTCGAGGAAATCAACGGCGTCGTTGATCGAGGTGATCGCCGCCTGGAGCCTGGGGAACTGCTGCGGCTGCGCGACCAGCTTGGTCGCGTCGAGCCCGCCCACTGCCATCAGCAGGGGGAGGGCACCAAGCCAACGGCTTGCCTCTCTGCGATTCATGGACTGCTCCGGGTTGTGGGAATAGCGGACAGAATAAGTCTCCTGTGCCGGGTCCGCCAGTAGGCTACGGACGCACCGCCCGGCGCACCCAGGTGCAGATCGGCCACTCCCCGCTCACGCGCCGGTTCACCGTCGGAGCCTGGGACGCGACGTGCGCCGTGGCCCGGCTCACCCAGTCGATGGGCACGTTTACGCTGTACGTGCGGGCCCCGCGCCTGACGTTCAGTGCCGCCAGCTCGGCGGGGAGGTGCTGCGCGAAGGTGAGGTAGAGCTGGCGCGTCGGCGTGAGGAGGTCGCCCGCCGAGACGCTGTCGCCGTCGATCGTGAGGACCGTGTCGCCGGCCGCGAGGCCGCGCGCGCGGAACGGGGAATCGTCCGCGAGCCACCCCACGACGGCTCTGTCCCGCGCGACGCCGAGCAGCGCCACGCCGGGGCTCGGCGCGGCGCGGCACGAATCCATCGGCACGGTCTGGAGCGCCGCGGCCAGGTCGCCGGCGAATGCGGACAGCGTCGGGTAGCGCGCGCGGTCCTTCTCGTAGCGCTCCAGCGCATCCTCGAGCCACGGCACCAGCGCCATGTTGAGGCTCAGCGCCTCGGTGCGGGCGGCCCAAGTGAGTGTCGGCCGCGCCTTCAGCAGCGCCCGCACCGTGATCGCGCGCGCCAGCTGCTCCCCCAGTTCGTCGTCCCAGAACACCGGCGGATAGCCCGTGCGCGCCATGTCCCCTTCGACCGTGGCGCGGAGCTTCACCGTGCGCTCGAGCAGTTCCGGATGCTCGGCGAACAGCCGGCGCACCGCGAAGTGCGCCATCTGATGGCCGAGCGTCAGCCAGACGTAGCCGGGCGAGCGGTACGAGCGGTCGGGGAAGGTCGGGTCGGGCGCGAGGAAGACGTGGTTCCCCTGCGGCGGCGACCACCGCGCGACATCCACCGGCGGTTCGAACCGGGGCCAGAAGGTGCGCGCCAGCGTCACGTCGTAGCTCTGGTCGGGGAAGCCGGTGTACGCGGCGATGATGCTATCGAGCGGGCGCCCGGCGGACAGCGCGGTGTAGACGTCGGAGAGGTCGCGGAGCCGCGACGCCGCGCTCAGCCCCTCGAGCGCGATCGGGGCCGCGCGCGGCACGAAGGCCGCCGCCGCGGTGAGGAACACATCGAGCGCGCGCTTCTGCCGGGCGTCGCCGCCGAAGCAGCGCTGCGCGCCCGCGGCGAGCCAGCCGCAGACGGTGTCGGGGGCCGCGGGCGCGGCCCAGGTCGCCAGCACCGGCCCCACCGGGGTCGGGCCGAGCGCCTCGGCCAGTCTGAACGCGGAGTCGCCCAGCTCGGTGCCGAGCGCGAGCTTCCAGTGCGGCAGCGGGCCCACGGTGGGGAAATCGACCGTGTCGGCCAGCCGCAGGACGAGGCCGGTGACGTCGAGCGTGGAATCCGTGCGGACCGTCGTGCGGCCCACGGTGAACGAGGTCGTGCCGGGCGGCAGCGTGGACGTGCAGGCGGCCGTGGCCGCGGCGCAGGCGAGGACGAGGGCGCGGCGCATCAGTGCCGGAACTGCCGCTTGCCGGTCAGGACCATCGCGATGCCGTGCTCGTCGGCGGCCGCAATCACCTCCGCATCGTGGACCGAGCCGCCCGGCTGGATCACGGCTCGGATCCCGGCCTTGGCGGCCTCGTCCACCCCGTCCCGGAAGGGGAAGAACGCGTCGGACGCGAGCACCGCGCCGGCCGTCTCGTGGCCTGCGCTCTTCGCCTTGTGCACGGCGAGCATCGAGCTGTCCACGCGGCTCATCTGGCCCGCGCCGATGCCGAGCGCCTGGCCCGCGCGCGCCAGCAGGATGGCGTTGGACTTGACGCTCATCACCGCCGCCCACGCGAACCGCAGGTCCTCCATCTCCTCGACGGTGGGCGCGCGCCTGGTCGCAACCTTCCAGCCGCCCTCGTCGGGATCGAAATGCATCCGCGTCTCCGCGAGAAGGCCGCCGCGCACGCGCTTGAAGTCGAGGGTGCCGTCGGCGTCAGTCTTCGGCACTTCGACGATCCGCAGGTTCTTCTTCTTGCGCAGCACGTCCAGCGCGTCGGGCTGGAAGCGGGGCGCCACCACCGCCTCGACGAACAGCTCCGACATCGCCGTCGCCGTCTCCGCGTCCACGATCGTGTTGAAGCCGACCACGGAGCCGTACGCCGAGACGGGGTCGGTCGCCAGCGCGCGCCGGTACGCCTCCACCGTGCTCTTGCCGAGGGCGATGCCGCAGGGGGTGGTGTGCTTGATGATCACGCACGCCACGTCGTGCGGCCACGGCTCGAGGGCGAGACAGGCGGCATCGAGGTCCAGCAGGTTGTTGAACGACAGCTCCTTGCCGCCGAACTGGTTGAGGTATGCCAGGCCGCCGGGCTCGCCGGTGACGTAGAAGGCCGCCTGCTGAGTGGGGTTCTCGCCGTAGCGCAGGTGCTGCCGCTGCTCCAGCGCGAGGAAGATGAAGGGCGGCAGGCCGGTCTCGGGGCGCCCCTGCAGCCACTGCGCGATCGCAGCGTCGTAGCTCGCCGTCTCGCGGAACACCTTGATCGCGAGCTCGCGCCGGAGCTCCGCGCCCACGCCCCTGGCCTTGAGCGCCCCGAGCACCCGCGCGTAGTCCGCCGGGTCCACGACCACCGTGACCGACGCGAAGTTCTTCGCGGCCGACCGGAGCATCGAGGGGCCGCCGATGTCGATCTGCTCGATTGCCTCCGCCTCGGTGATGCCGCGGCGCGCCACGGTCTCCCGGAACGGGTAGAGGTTGACGGCGACCAGGTCGATCGGCGTGATCTTGTGGCGCTCGAGCGCGGCCAGGTCGCCGCTCACGCCGCGCCGGGCCAGCAGGCCGCCGTGCACCGCCGGGTGCAGCGTCTTCACGCGGCCGTCCATCATCTCCGGGAACCCCGTCACCTTCTCGATCGGGATGACGGGGATCTTCTCGTCGCTCAGCACCTTGGCGGTGCCGCCGGTCGAGACGATCTCCCAGCCCAGCGACGAGAGGCCCCGCGCGAACTCCACGAGGCCGCGCTTGTCCGACACCGAGATGAGGGCGCGCGGCATTACCATCGCTCCGCAGTGAGTTGGATGACGTCGGCGAGCGACACCAGGTCCCGGAGGTCGATCACCTCGGCCGGCGAATGGGCGTAGCGCAGCGGCCAGCCGAGCCCCACGTCGGGCACGCCGAAGCGCGTGAAGGTCGAGCCGTCGTTCCCGCCGTTGGTCGTGCCCGCGACCAGCGGGATGTGCCGCGCGCGCGCCAGCGCGAGCAGCGAGTCCACCAGCGCCGGCGGCGTCACGGAGCTGTTGTCCACCGCCCGGACCACGGCGCCGCCGCCGAGCGGCGCGTCCGCGAAGGTCTTGATCTCGAGCGGCGCGTCGGCCGAGACGAAAGTATCGATGGCGTACACGCGCGCCGGGTGCTCGGACGTCCCCACGTGCTCGGCCACGAACCGCGCCCCGTCGAGCCCCACCTCCTCGCGGGTGGACCAGACGAACAGCACCGCGTGCCGGAGCCGCCGCGGGTCGAGATGGCGCAGGGCGAGGAGCTGCGCGGTGGCGCCGACCCGGTCGTCGAACGAGCGAGCGGTGGCGCGCGTCCCCGCGAGGCCGGCGTAGGACTTCGGCATCGTCAGCGCGTCGCCGACCCTGATGCCCAGCGCCTCGGTGGCGGCGCGGCTCGCCGTGCCGGGATCGGCGCGCAGGGCGCCGGGGTTCCGCGCCGGCGAGCGGCCCACGCTGTCCCGCGGCATGAAGACCGCGGGCACGATCCCGGCCGCGGTGTGCACGAGCGCCGGCTCCGCCTCGAAGAGCGAGGGGAAGAACCCGCCCGCGGGCCGCAGCTCCAGCTGCCCGTTCTCCCGGATGGCGGCGACGACGAAGCCGATCTCGTCGAGGTGCGCGACGTACACGGTGAGTGGGTCCCCGGCCCCCGCGCGGACCAGGATGTTCCCCGCGGAGTCGATCGTCGGGTTCGCCCAGGCCGGGAGGAGCTTGATCACCGCTTCGCGGACCGGCCCTTCGTGCCCCGAGACGCCGTAGGTCTCGACCAGACGCGACACGATGTCGCGCGCCTCGGCGACGCCGATCGGCGGCTGCTGCGCGTGGCCCGCGCGAGGCGCCACGCACATCGCCAGGAGTGCCGCAACTAGCGGCGCCCCGTGCCTCTGTGCCCCCGTGCCTCCGTGCCTCATTGCCCATGCCCTCCCAGGAACGCCTGCAGCCTGTCGGCGAGGGCCGCGACGTCCCTGAGCGACACCGTCTCGACCGGCGTGCGGGCGTAGCGGGTGGGCAGGCTCCACGCCGTCGCGGCCTGAAAGCCCTGTGCCGCGGGGAGAGAGTCGCGCGCGGTCACGACTGCGCCCGCGCCGAGGGAGTCCGCCGTTGCGGTCTCACCGAGCAGGACGATGTCGGTCGCGGCGGCTCCGTGTGCGCGCGCGATCACCACGAACGAGGCGCCATCCCACCGGAGGTTGCGCCGCCGGGTGAACGCGGCCACCGCGGTGCCGCGGGCGCCGCTCGCGGGGAGCCGCAAGGTCGCCTCGAGCAGGGCGGCGCAGGAGGCGCGGGCCGACACGTCGAGCGCTGCGACGAGATCGGTGCCGTAGCGGTGCGCCCGCTTCGCGCGCGTGACGGGCGCGAGCAAACCCACGCCGAGGGCCTCGACGCCGGCCGCGGAGGTCGCGCCCACGTCCACGTATGCGTTGTCGAGGTTGAATGGCTCGTCGGCCGCGGTTGGGCGCCCGCGCGTGAGGTGGACCGATCGCACGCCCACGACGCCGGGGAGCGGCCCGCGGCTGCCGAACACGGTGACGCGCTGGCCCTCGAGGAACTGGTCGTACAGCGGGCCCATCGCGGCCGCGCCCACGCGCCGCAAGGTCAGGTAGCCCTCCGGCGTGATGGCGCCGACGACGTAGCCGACCTCGTCCATCGGGCAGAGCGCGACCCGGGTCGGGTCGCCGCTGCCGCGAGACACGACCACGTTCCCGGCGGCGTCGGTCACCGCGCCCGGCAGGGCCGCTGCGAGCTCCAAGGCCATCGCGTCCTCGAGGCCGGTGACGGCGCTCATGTTCGCGAGTCGGACGACGAGGGAGTCGAGCGAGGGGCCGGCGGAAGGCGTCTGGGCAGCGGCCGGCGCCGCGACGAGAGCGCAGGCCAGCGCCGCGAGTGCGCTACGCGATCGTGAGCGCATCGGCCAAATCCGGTTGCAGTGAAGGGGCGGGGCCGAGCGCGTCGGCCGCCAGGAAACAGCGGGGCTCGCCGCCGCAGCGCGCGAACGCGCCCACCACGGCGGGGAGGAGCCGGTGCTCGGCCTCGAGCACGCGTGCGGCGAGCGTCTCGGTGGTGTCGCCGGCGTGGACGGGCACCGGCCACTGGGCGACGATCCGGCCGTGGTCGTACTGCTCGTCCACCAGGTGCACGGTGACGCCGGTGATCCGGGCGCCGCTCGCCAGGACCGCCTCGTGGACGCGCCGGCCGTACATCCCCGCGCCGCCGAAGCAGGGCAGGAGCGCCGGGTGCACGTTCAGCATCCGCCCGCGATACGCCGCCACGACCCGGTCCGGGACCCTCTTCAGGTAGCCCGCCAGGACGACGAGCGCGATCTGGTGGCGCGCGAGCAAGGCGAGGAGAGCGTCCGCGTCCTGCCCGTCCTCCGGAATGGTGGCTGTCGCGACCCCCGCGCGCTGCGCGCGGTCGAGGGCGCCGGCGGCGGCCTTGTTGGAGATGACGAGGGCGATCCGCGCGGGGGCGGTCGGCTCCCGAAAAGCGTCGAGGAGGGCCTGGAGGTTCGATCCGTGGCCAGACGCAAGCACCGCGACCTGCAGGGGAGGCATGCCCATTAAACAAAGACGCAAGTTGCCAGACGGCAAGTTGCTAGAACAGTTGCCAGACGGCGAAGGAAGAAGTGGTTACCAGACCCAAGAAGTCAGAGGCCAGACAAGTCGCCCGCCCTGGCAACTGGTCTGGCCCCTGTCGACTGGCAACTGGAAACCACTTCCCCCTTGCCGTCTGGCAACTGCTCTGCCTTCGAGTATCTCCCTCCTGCCAGCTCAGCGCACCGACAGGGTATACGGCCCGTACGACCCCTGCCGATAGGTGTTGGCGATGATGCGGTACGCGCCGGCGGCCGGCACGACGAAGATGATGCGGGCGTTGGTGCCGCCGCCCGAGTCGTCGTCGCGCGCCAGCACCTTGCCCGTCGCGTCCTCGAGGATCGCGTACGCGTCGAATGACGACGACGTCACGTCCACCTGGATCCGCTCGCCTTTGGTGCCGATGTAGGTCCAGGCCTGGTAGACCGAGTTGTCCGAGAGCCGGGAGTCGGTGAGGCTGAGCTGGCCGGAGACCGCTTGCCCCTTCATGACCTGCCCGACCGTGCCCGGCAAGGTGTAGGTGGCGGGGAAGGTGCTCCCCGGCCGCGCCGCACACCCGTTCAACGCCACCCCCAGCACTGCGGCTGCCAACATGGCTCTCATCGCCGTACCCTCTTTCCTCGTTACCACTCGCACCTCGGTGTCTCGCGACTGCTCCGCGAACCGTCCACTGCTCTCCCCTATCTGGGCATGATCGAGACCGTGTAGATGCCCGCGCGGCGCGAGCGACCGGCGTTGTTGACCACGATCTGGTACATCCCCGACGCCGGCAGGGTGAAGATCAGCCGCGAGTTCAGGTTCCCGCCCGAATCGTCGTCCTCGCCGAGCTTGTTGCCGTTCGCGTCGAGCAGCTGCATGTACGTGTCGAACTCCTCCGACCGCACGTCGATCTGCACCGTCTGCCCCGAGCCGCCCTGGAACTGCCAGAGATCGGCGTAGGTGCTGTCCTGCATTATCTGGTCGCCCGTCTCCAGCCGGCCGCGCATCGTCTGCCCGATCGCGATCTGCGCCGTCTGGCCGGGCGCCGCGATCATGTTGGTCGGCTCGACCGGGACCGGCTGCGGGATCGGCTGCGCGATGGGCTGCGGCTGCCCGATCGGCGTGGGCTGGCCGAGCGACGTCGGCGTGCCGAGCGCCTGCACCCTCAACGTGTACAGCCCGGTCGTGGTGGTGGCGGAATAGGTCGTCACGCCCAGCCGGTAAATCGCCGTCTGCGGGCAGGTGAACGTGAGCCGGGCGTTGAGGCCTTCGCCGCTGTCATCGTCGTGGGCGACGTTGTTGCCCATCGGATCGAAGATGATCGCGTAGTTGTCCCACTCCGACAGGACGTCCATCTGGAACGCCTGGCCCGCAGTGCACTGCAGGTTGTACGTGTGGATCGGCTTCCCGTCGTAGGTCGTCCCGCCCGGCACCAGGTTGTTCTGGACCTGCTGGTTGAGGCCGATCGTTCCGATCGGCGCGATGTTCACGCCGGAGACGATCGGCGTCACCACCGGCTGCGACACCGCCGCGGCCGCCTGGAGCCGCAGCGTGAACGCGCCGTACTGGCCCGAGCGCAGTGTGTTCACGAAGATCTGGTACATGCCGGTGTACCCGAGCGTGCGCACGATGCGCGCGTTCAGCCCGCCGCCGCTGTCGTCGTCGTGGGTGATCTCGGTGCCGTTCTGGTCCTTCAGATAGAGGTACGAGTCGAAGTCGGACGACATCAGGTCGATCTGCACCGTCTGCCCTGCCGATGCCATGAAGGTGAAGAGCTTGTAGTGGGACCCGTCCCCCAGGACCGGATCCGACATGCTGAGCGTGCCGGTGACGGAGGACCCGATCGGGATCTGCTGCTGCGCCCTGGTCGGGAGCGCCGTGACGGCCAGGAGTCCGAGGCCCAGCCCCACGACCCGTGCGATGGTGGCTCCGCGACGATGCGACATGCTGCGCTCCTCGTGACGTGTGGACGAGCGACCGCGCCCCACGACGGGGCCGATGCGAGGGTGAGTATACGGCCGCACCTGCAATCCGCAATATTCGCCACAGGCGTGCCGTGCGGTTGTGACGCGAATCACTCTGCGGGCAGTCCGATGAGGGCCGCAGCGGCCTGGAGGTCCGGGGCCACGGCGACGCCGAGATCGCGCGTGCGCTGGGCGTCCGCCGGGGCGGGGATGCCCAGCAGAACCCCGCGGCCCCCGAGCCGGCGCGCGGGCTCGGCGTCCTGCAGCTTGTCGCCCACGAACCACGAGTGCCGGAGGTCGAACCCCAGCTCGCGCGCGGCGCGCTCGAACAACTCGACGCCCGGCTTGCGGCA
>Ga0116124_1000570_pt1 | contig 32667 bp, 38 predicted proteins | sample June2015DPH_13_1_2_FD_89728 | JGI IMG/M metagenome (GOLD analysis project Ga0116124, IMG submission 89728) | Peatland microbial communities from SPRUCE experiment site at the Marcell Experimental Forest, Minnesota, USA - June2015DPH_13_150 | ecosystem: Environmental > Terrestrial > Soil >... | reverse complement strand
TGTTCCCTTCCAGTAAGCTCTCCAATATGGGTCAGAACTAGGATAGGTGAGGCGGACGCGCCCTCGCCTCGTTATAGCTTGCGCTGAACGTTTCTTCGACGTGAACCGGCCGACGATCTGCGACGGTATTCCGGCTAAGTTCAGTTCGCTCAAGACTTTTGCTGTTCTGTTCGGTCGGGAGGCAATTATGAGAGTCCCTTCGCTTAGGGATGTCAGAGGGTCGATTCGAAAGAACTTGCAGATTTCCCGTGTCTCGTCGGAAATCGAAATTTTGTCGACATCGAGTTCTGTTCCGAGGCCTGATGCGTTTGCAAGTTCTAAGACCGCGGCGATGACTCCGCCCTCGGTTGCGTCATGCATGGCTGTTACGCCATCCCGATGAATTCCAACAGAGGCCGCTATGAGAGCGTCTTTGACGGTCGACACCTTGGACAGGTAACGCCAAGCCTTCTCGAACAGTCTGGCCCCTAACACTTTCTTAATCGTTCGCGGGAATGCTCGGGTGAGGATTGCGGTTGTCTCGACTGCAACGCCTTTGGTGAGGATGATATCGTCTCCGCTAGTAGCCATTTCAGATGTTAGGTACCGCTCTTCATCGCAGACGGTGTACATCACGCCGCCCCCAATTATCGAATACCCGCAGCCCTGGTATTTTCCCGTGTGGCCCCCTACGATCGCGATCCCAAGCCTCTTGCACTCAGCATGGAACGCCTTCCAATACTCGGCAAATTGGTGATTGCTCATTTGGGGAGGCAGATTGAAGTCGAAGATACCGTACTGAGGAGCGGAACCACACGTGGTTAGATCGGATGCTAACAGGTTGACGGAGAGCCACGCAGATTCACGTGGCCGCAGGCTTGGTATGAAGGATAGTGGGTCGGTTGTGGCCACAAGTACTCTTCCCGGTGCAACTCTGACGACTGCGTTGTCAACGCCGAATTTTGGGCCAACGATGATTTCTCGGCGTGCGGCGCCGAGCCTAGGATAGATAACTCTATCCAAGTAGTTTCGGTTGACTTTTCCAAGATAACCCGTCAATCTTCTTCACCTCAACATTCTAGGATTGTACACGCAAGAGGGAGAGCGAAAAGAGGAGGTTTGCTTTATTCCGCGTTTCTTTGTGGCGGCTCAGAGATAGAGTTGTAGGATATGCCTTTTTTGCAATATGACCATGAACACAGAGCTTATGATGAGTTCTGGAACAAGATACCATGCGTTGTATATTGCGGAGTAAAGCGCCGGATTCATTCCAACTGGGGCATATGTAGCGAAGAAGACGAGCCCTGAAGTGAAATGGCAAAGAAACCTACCAGCTATTCCGACCGCAACACCGAGTACTGGGGAATTGCGGAAGAAGCCAGCTAGCCCGAGTGCACCGAAAGCTAATGGATAGTCGAGCAGTACCTGAACTGGGTGGTAGATGAAAGGCTCTTCCACGAGCACCACCAAGCCGAAAGCAATGCCCGCCAAGATTCCAATGCGCGCGCCTCTTCTCTGGGCAACGAAAAAGATTGGGACCATTGCGGCAAGGGTCACTCTACCACCTTCAGGCATCTGCAAAGGGAGAAACCCAGAAACGTACTCAAGGACTCCCGCCAAAGCGACCATAGCGATTATTTCCGTCAATATCTTTGTTTGAATTTTCACCGTCCAACTTCACCTCCATGTTTCGAGTGAAGGTTACCGAGGACAGCGACATGGAACGCTCTAGGTGGATTGTAGAAACTAGCTACGCGACTAGAGTTCATTTAGCACACTCCCTACGCCGGCATTATCCGGTTCAGGTTCACGGGGTCGACGGCATCAACCGTCCTCTCAGCCGGGACACCCCAGCTCCCCCGGTACCCTCAGGCAAGCACAGAAGAAACGCAAATTTAGGGTTAACTCTCAGTTAGCGAAGTACGTTTCAAGTTTTGTGAACGAATGCCGCTAGCCACGTGCGTACTTTGTTTCAATCGGAACTCTGTGAACGTACACTCTTGATGGCGCGTACAGGGTGATGAATGGTTCCGGTTTTGAAGTTTCGCCAGCCAGGATTGAACCCGTTGAGCTGCCCAGGTCAGCGAATAGGATGCTGCCGTCTTCTAAGCCGAAGATCGCAGCATGAATTCGTGAAGGGATTATTCGCACGCGGCTGTCATACTGTTCAACTTCGCTCTCCTCATTAGGAGACCAGACGATTAGTTTCGAATCGGGGGGCTCGCGCCTCCCCATGACATAAACGCTGCCCATCTCGATAGTGACCGAGCTGAGGCTACCCGATAGGAGCCGATGTGAGTCTTTGTAGAATAGTGGTGTAGTTCGGCCGAGGATTATTATGACCGGGTCGATAGTGTCGTTGATCTTGAAGGGTTCATAGACTTTCACGGCGCCCGCGCCATATTGCCCTGTGTAGCTGCTAAAGGACTCATCGAACGAGGAATACTTTCTGCGGAACTCATCTACTACGGTTCCGAGTTTAGATTGGAGAGAGGAGAGAGCTTGCATCGGCCTCTAACCAATGGAAGCGCACGCGTAATTAAAGCCTAGGAAATGGGGAGTGATTTCTCAGAGCTGTACGCTGGCGAGCTTGTCGAAGCCGTCGCCTTGGGTTTTCAAATTCGGGTTAGGTATCAGGGTGGATGCGTAGCGCCAGCCTGAAGATCCATATGGGGCACGAAAGGGCGCGAAGATCATCATGCCTAGAATTTTCTCTGAATCATGGTCGAATATTCTACCCGTAAATGAACGAGCGAGGGCAATCTTACTCATTGCTTTCCTACGGTTCGAAGAGATTGATGTGGAGAGCACTACGAGTGAAGCTTCTTTTTTCGGTAGCTGTTTGAGGGAGTGCGCTCTTAGTCGAAGTAATTCTCTCAAGAAGTCCTGACGGTAGGAGAGGCGGCGCCGTCGGTCTGATATGCCGTTCGCCCTGGTTTTGACTTCAATGTAGGTCGAACGGTCACCCAAGGAGACCGCGAGGTCTGCGTGTTTGCCGCCTGGCAACGTGGGCTCGGATTTCACTGCAATACCACGCTGAGCATAGGTCTTGGCTATGTCGGATACCAATGCGCTGTGATCGAAACTGTTGGCGTACCTGAGTGCGGAAACGTATATTCCGTTCTTCACTCTTGCATCTCACGCCTCAAGGCTTTGCTTCGAATGGGTTAGACTTATTGAATTTTTCCTAAATGAACTATGCAATTCCTATTGACTAACGTCCAGTTGGTGCATATCCCAAAGAAGCTGCATTCAAATCTTCAAATAGCATGATCGCCCTTAGCTAAACTAAGTCGCGCCATTAGTCGAGGATTTGGAAGTCAATAGGATTGTTGCCTGATACAGTGAAGAAATTCATCCAAGACCGGTTCGATAAGGAATACAATGGAGCCGTCGGAGTCCTATCCTCATTGAGGAGCGATGGAACACCCAACGCTTCACCAAAACATTTCCGCGTGAGGGATGATGAACACTTAGAGTTCACGGATGTATTTTCGACGACACTAAGCGAGGTACTCAAGAAAACTCCGGACGTTACTGTGGTTTTCTTCGATGCTCAGGCCATCATTGGGTTCAGGATGAGGGGAAAGGCGGTTATGGAGACTTTCGGGCCGCTCTTTCAGCAAGCTGCAAACCACTTGGAAAACTTGGGTTTCAAGCCTAAGGCCGTAGTAAGTATCAAACTGGATGAGGTTCAGTCGTTAGCATTTAGTGCCAATACGGGCAAGAAAGTAGCCTGACTACGTTTCATTCTGGGATCAGGCATGCATGTCTAATGGAGCCGTGCTCAATTCTTCTTCCGAAAACGCTTCGACATGTGCGGTCAGGTAGTGTTCGTTGAGCATACGCCTATCTTTGAACGGCCGCTCGCAGTATAGGCACCGAATCGTCTGCTGCTGCGTTGACGCCGAGGCCCCGACGAAGTACACGCCCATCTCGATAACCAGCAGACCACGCCTGATGACCAAGCGTATTTATCATAGCTTGGAAGAACAGGCATGTTTGGAGAAAATTCTACTTTTCTACCCGAGCACTCCTGCGAATCGCGGCATCGGATTCGAGACTAGTGGTTGGCAATGAAATTCATCGTCTGCATCAAACAGGTTCCGGCGGTTTCGGAACTTAGGTTCGACAACGTGAAGAAGACGCTCATTCGGGAAGGCGTACACAATGAGATTAACCCGTTTGACAGGCGGGCGATCACGTTCGCCACCACAACCAAGGAACAAAACGGAGGAGGAGTGGTTGTAATGACCATGGGGCCTCCCCAAGCCAAAGACGCCTTGACCGAAGCTATGGCGATGGGCGCCGATAGGGCCGTGCACCTCTTGGACAGAGCGTTCGCTGGTTCAGACACCCTCGCCACCTCACGTGCACTGTCCCTAGCGATCGAGAGAGAGAAGCCATTCGACATGATCCTCTGTGGGAAATATAGCGTGGACGCGGAAACCGGGCATGTTGGCCCGGAGGTCGCTGAATTTCTCAGCATCCCCCACATCAGCGGCGCCACAAAAGTGGAATTATCTACATCCCGCAAGCAGGCCGTAGTTGAAACGGAAACGGATTATGGCTTCCAGCGAATAGAGGCTCCTTTGCCACTACTTCTAACGACGGCTGAGCGGTTAATCAAGCCCCACTTCCCGACTCAGGATGAATGGGAAGCTGCCAAATCAAAACCGTACGCGGTGGTTTCCGCATCAGACCTCAGTCAAGACGCCACGCTGTTCGGGTCCAAAGGTTCGCCAACGTCTGTGTCAGAAATCTATTCGATAGAAACTAAGCGGAAATGTGAGCTTATCGAAGGATCGACGGTGGAGGAGAGGGCCAAGAAGCTCGTGGAGAACCTGATGGCTCACGGCTTGTTTTCTGGATGGAAGGACGGTGAGGAGAAACGGGTGAAGCCACCCGCGTCCCGCCCGACGCGTGAGAACAAGTCGTTCTGGGTTGTAGCTGAACTAGTCCAAGGGCGTGTGAGAAACGTGACTTACGAACTGTTAGGACGGGCCTTGGAGCTAGCGACCAAACTGGAATGCGAACTATGCGCTGTCGTCCTAGGCGACGCTACGAAGGAACATTACCAAGACCTCATAGCCCACGGGGCGGACAAAATCTACGTGGCCAAACACGAGCAACTGTCGAATTATTCAAGTGACGCATACGCTGCCGCGTTGGCTCAGAGCATTCAGAAGTATGGGCCTTATGCGGTTGTTGCCGCCGCAACCTCGCTAGGGAGGGATTACATGCCGAGAGTGGCCGCCCGCCTCGGGTTAGGGATGACTAGCGACTGCATTGGGTTAGAGCTGAACGAGAAGGAACAGTTGGTTCAATTGAAACCGGCCTTCGGCGGAAACATTGTCGCACCCATCCTCAGCAGAACCCTGCCACAATTGGCGACGGTTCGGCCGGGAATGCTGGCTGCAGCTGAAGCAAACCCTTCGAGGCAGGGCGCAGTTGTCGAACTGCACCCAACTGGTTTGAAGGCTATGGCCCATCTGATCGAGGAAAGGTTTGAAGCTGACCGCGACGCGTTGAGGTTGGACAATGCGGATGTTATCGTGGCCGCAGGATTCGGAGTCGGCGGCCCTGAGAAGATGAAGAGCATAGCTGATTTAGCTGAAGTCCTCGACGCGCCGATAGCAACAACGAGAAAAGTGGTGGATTCAGGTTGGCTTCCGAGACAACTTCAGATTGGGCTAACGGGCAGGTCTGTGGCCCCTAAACTGTACGTGGCGATTGGTGTGAGGGGCGCCTTCAACCACATGGTGGGCATAGGCAGAGCGAGAATAATAGTGGCCATCAACAAAGACCCGAATGCGCTAATCTTCAAGAATTGTGACTACGGCATAGCGGATGACTATGCAGAGGTTGTTCCAGTATTAACCCAGGTCCTTCGCGAGAGGAAGGCAACCTTGGGGAAGACTTAAAACCGTAAGAACCGCGCAGAATTCTCGGTGGCCTAATGCCAGCGGTTAAGGTTTGCAGCAAATCCGATGTCGCGTCGGGTAGCCTCAAACTCGTGAGTGCCGGCGGGAAGGACCTTGTCGTAGCTAATGTTGATGGTAACTTCTACGTGATGGATAATTGGTGCACACATGAGCAGGGGAACATATCGGAAGGAGAACTGAACAAGAAGGTTCTCACCTGCCCTGAACACGGAGCCCAATTCGACGTAACAACTGGGAAGGTCCTAGGTGGACCGGACGGCGGACCCGCTGACAGCATTTTGCCGGAAACAGCGTACAAAGTCAGAGTTCAAGGAAACGACATAATGGTCGACATGCCCTAGGAGCCGACCTCAGCCGCAGGCACTTCTGAGCTAATGATAGGTTAGTTGTCCGTCCACGATCTTTGCGCATTGAGTGTATTCATGCTCTTGAGCGCACTCCCTGTCGAAAATGTGCGTAACCTCGACCCCATTCGATTTCAGGAAATCGGATATCATACACCTATGGCACCTCCAGTAAAGCGCTTCCGCACACATTATGGCCACCTTCCCTCCCCGCCCTAATTCGATAAGTTCCTCGACGCCTTCTCTGAAAACATGAGTCTCCATATAATCCGCATAATTTCTGAATGACTGGTTCTTCCAACAAACGTTCTTCGACTCCTTTCCCAAACCTTTCCTTCTCCCGCCAAGCTTCTGCATCCAGGCGTAGCGGATGTTACGCTCCTCGAGTTCAACCCCAATCACTTCGGCGTTGAATTGAGGATTCTTGAAGGAACGAGGGAAGCTCCGAACGTCGGCTAGGATATTCACTTCGTAAGCTTGTAGGAGGTTAACGAGCTCGTCGAAGGTTCTGATAGAATGGCCTATTGTGAATATTCGCAATACCGTGCGCCGATTAGGTTGGGAGCCCCAGATTGCAGGCTACATTACTTCTACGTCGTGGGGGTAGCTTTCCTTAAGGCCTGCCTGCGATATTCTGATGAAGTTTCCTTTTCCGCGGAATTGTGAGATTTCTGTTGCACCACAGTAACTCATTCCAGACCGCAAACCGCCGACTAGTTGGCTGATTAATTCGGACGCGTTCCCTTTGTATGCGACGAACGCTTCCACGCCCTCGGGAACATAGTCCAAGAGGTCGACTGCTGCGTCTTCGTCTGCCTGTTCGGACGCTCGCGCACTCCGATCGTAGGAGGCGGCGACTGAAGCCATGCCGCGCACGAGTTTGAATTTTCTGCCCTCCCTCATCACGGTCATGCCTGGGCTTTCCTCCGTCCCGGCAAGGAGGCTTCCAACCATTACAGTTGAGGCGCCGGCGGCGATAGCTTTGGTGATATCTCCAGAGTTACGTATCCCGCCGTCAGCAATTATTGGGACGCCTTTCTGATCGGCGACCTTTGTACATTCGACGATTGCCGTGAGTTGAGGTACGCCTGCTCCCGTTACTATTCTGGTGATGCATATTGAACCGGAACCGATTCCTACCTTCACGGCGTCCGCTCCTGCTGTGATGAGATCCTCCGTTCCTTCTTTGGTTGCGACGTTTCCTGCGACTAGTTCGGCTTTTGGTATCGTCTTCTTGATGTTGCGGATGGCGTCTAGGGTTATGTCGGAGTGGGCGTGGGCGACGTCGAGAACGAGTACGTCTGCGCCAGCCTGATGCAATTCTTTAGCCCTATCCAAGTAACCTGTCTTTACACCAACAGCGGCGCCTACCATCAACTGGCCTTTCTCGTCTTTCGATGCATTGGGATATTGTTCGAGGCTGAGCATGTCGCGGCTTGTTATGAGTCCACGCAGTTTCCCGTCTTTGTCGACCAACGGGAGTTTTTCGAGCTTGTGTTTGTGCAAGATTCGCTCCGCCTCGTCCAGGGTTATCCCGGCCGGAGCTGTGACCATGTCTTTAATCCCGGTCATCATTTCAGCGACTTTCCTCTCTGGATCTCGTTCGAATTGGATGTCCCGAGTCGTTAGGATTCCTTGTAGGCGACCCCGCTCATCAAGAACCAGAAGGCCGGATACTCCCCGCTGGGACATCAGCCGCTTCGCGCCCTTGAGTTTCTGGTCAGCGGTCAGGCTGTAGGGTTGCTCTATGATGATGCTCTCAGACCGTTTCACTTTCAAAACTTCCCCAACCTGTTGATCTACGGTCATGAAACGGTGGATAATTCCAATTCCACCCGCTCGTGCGATCATGGCCGCCATGGAATGTTCAGTAACAGTGTCCATCGGCGCGCTGACAATCGGAACACGTAACTCGATATTTCGTGAGAGCCGCGTCGTAGTGTGAACTTCTCTTCGAGAGCGGACCGTCGACCTCTTCGGGACTAGTAGAACATCGTCGAAGGTTAATCCGTCAACAATCTTGTCTGACAATATTCAATCACCAAATTATCGAACCAAGACAACGCAGCGTCCTGGATGACCGAGTAAGCCTTGGAAAATTCCTGATTCACCGGGCGTCAATAATGTGCCCGTTACTGTGCCGCAGCTTTTCCTTCGAATTTAAACTTTGACGGGGACGTAGCATGTTCATGCAAACCTCTGGGCGTTCTTGGGTGAAGTTAAATATGTCGTATGGCATGGTTTCCTAGCTGCGAAACAAATTGTCAATCTCATACAAGCATCCTGAAGTTCTTGTTGAAACTGAATGGGTCACCCAGCACCTGAAAGATAACACTGTTCGCATCGCCGAAGTCGACTACGACCCCATCGCTAACTATAACCTCGGCCACATTCCAAGCGCAGTTCTGTTCGACTGGAAGAAAGACATGAACGACCCCCTAACCCGAGACATAGTTAGCAAACAACAGCTCGAAGACATACTCTCTCGATTTGGCGTCAGCAAAGACATGACTCTTATTCTGTACGGCGACTTCAACAACTGGTTTGCAGCCTTCGCCTTCTGGATACTGAAGTATTACGGCGTGGAGAAGGTCGTCTTGATGAACGGCGGCCGAAAGAAATGGCTCGCCGAGGATAGAGAAGTAACAAAAGACATACCGACGCCGACCAAAGCCTTGTACAAATCCACTGGCCCGAACGAAGAAATCAGAACCTACTTAGACTCCGTGAAGAAGTCGCTTGGCAGAGGAGACAAGGTGCTCGTCGATGTCCGCAGCCCAGCCGAATTCACCGGCGAAATAACAGCCCCACCTGAATACCCGAACGAGCATGCCCAGCGCGGAGGGCACATCCCCGGCGCCGTGAGCATACCTTGGTCTCAGGCTGTGAAGGAGGATGGTACCTTCAAAGCCGCAGAAGACCTAGCCAACCTTTACCAAAGCAAAGGCGTTACACCAGACAAGGAAATCATAACCTACTGCAGAATCGGCGAGAGGTCGTCCTTCAGCTGGTTCGTTCTGAAATATCTACTTGGCTACCCTAAGGTTAAGAACTACGATGGGTCGTGGACTGAGTGGGGAAACATGGTCCGCAACCCCATCCAGAAACCGTGAGACCTTCGATAACGCCTCTCATTCTTTCACTTTCTTGACGATGAAGTGCGTCAGCTTACCTTCCTTCCTCGATTCGAGTACCACCTGGCCTGTTTCATCAGACCAACGCTCCATCTCAATATCAGCGGTAGGATCGTCGGAGATTACGTGAATTACATCATTCAATGAGCAGCGCTCGATGAGTTCATTCAACCTAACGAGGACGGCGGCGCATTCTACGCCTATCTCCCACATCTCATAATCTGGGAACGCCCTGAAACACCTAACTCGGAGTTGACTGATCTGCGACTTTATGGTTTCTTGGGCGCTCGCCAAATCCCGAAGGGATTTCATTTCTTCTGGTGAAAGCTTGGTTTCAATCTTCACGAACCAACCGTTTTCGTAGGGCGAATCGTTCGCGAGTTTCGGTTGCGTCTTTAGGGCAGCGTTGGTTTCGACCAATGTCCCGGTGAATGGGGTTCGGACAACGCCGAAGTATCTGACGCTTTCTATGGTTGCGACGCTCTGCCCCTTACTGAGGATCGAACCGTCAGGCTTGAAGTTGATTTTGTTGAGTCTTCCGGCCAGAGCAGCGTGGAGGCTTGTGATCCCTAGCGTTGCAAGGTTCTTGGCCCCTAGCCTAACCCACACGTTGTTGTCGAGGTCGTAGAGGGCGTCCTCTGGGAAATCGCAGTAGTCGATCTGCAAGTTACGCTTAGCCCTTAGTCCGCTCGCTGATCGCCGCGAAGAGTTGAGAGAAAGCGCTTCGGCTCGAACTTCACACCGCCGACTATGCGGGGAGTTTCAAGCCGCTCCAAGAGAAGTTCGTTGATCTTCAGCCTACAAGTCTTATCTGTCTCAGGTTCGAAGCCGGTGATTCCGAGAATGGCCTTGGAGTTCACCGTTACGCTTCGTTGCTCGCCGTACGCTTTCTCGACCACATTCACGATTGCGGAAACCTTTGCACCTTGTTTTTCGATTAGTTGTAAGCAGGCGTTGCGGGTTCGACCCGTGAAGCCGACATCGTCGAATATGATCACGCGGTCCTCGGCGGTTATGGAGCCTTCGGGTATGGCGAAGTAGTGTTCGGTCTTCTTCGTAGCGGAAGGAACTTTCACATCCCCCACCACAGTCCCTCGCCAAGTCGCGGGAACCTGCGGCCTTGCTTTATCGTACACTTTCACCGCGCGTACGAAGCTGAGGCCAGCCATACTCGCGTACACGGCCGCCAAAGGCGGCCCGGAGGCTTCTGGGGATAGGACTTTAGTTGAAGTTCTGCCGAGCTTTGGCCTGAGCACGTATCGTACCAAGTCCCCGAAGAATTGCGCATCAAAGTTCTGATTGATGAATGGAACATCCAGCCCGCCGTCGCCTAGCACGGTGAATTGTTGGGGGTCGGTTAGGTGTGCGATGAGCCTGTCTTCGAGTTTGTCGATTCTTTCCTGGAATTTCGAAAGGAGGGATATTTCGTTTGAAGCTACGAGGAGCGAGTCACCAATCTTGGGAAAGAAGACTTGAAGGGCGAAGCCAAGTATCTCAGTCTCGCGGGGCTGTTTAACAAGCTGCTGGTAACGGTCGACCGCAATAATGCCTTCAGAGAGTTGTGTTGGCTCACTCAGAAAACGGTTGATCTTCACAATCGTCCCGATTTCTCCGCGAACCGCTTCCGGTGCAAGGACAGCGTCGTCGTTTACTCTTACTTCATCGTTTTCCTTGAACGCCACAACCCCGGACTCACGCCCTCCGATCTCATACGCCAAATTTCTAACCTGTGCAGAACATTAGGTGATTTCGCTTAAGAAATGTTGCACAGCCCCCACGTGGCCGCCGTCGGTTGACGTTGCAACCTATTTATTGCGCGCCCTCGGGCTACGGGGCGGATTCGGCGATGAGTCTTGGAAGGTATCTTTCGAACGTTCCGAGGGGCAAGTATTTCTGGTTCCTCATGCTCAATGTCGCCGTTACCGGCCTAGCTTCCACGATGCTGGGCCCGTTCCTGCCCGTGTTTCTTTACAAGCAGCTCGGCATCTCTGTGGGCGCCGTCTCATTCATCTACTTCGTAAATGGCCTAGCCGGAACCTTGACCGTGCTACTCATGGGTTGGCTTGTCGATAGGGTGGGGCGGAAGAAAGTTTACGCCTTCGGAACATCGAGCGCGGCGATAATTCCTGCGGCACTGGCCACTGCCACCACGTTCAGCCAAGCCTTGCCGATTTTCACCGTCTCAGGCGTTATGGATTCAGCCGGTCGGGCTTCGCAGACAACCATCATCGCAGACCAAGTGGAGGAGAGCAAGAGGAATACGGCCTACGGGGTGAGCCGAATAGTCGCCAATGTCGCATGGATCTTTGCCCCAATCATAGGGGGAGCCATACTGGCGGGGCAGGGAAACTTTCTGCCCCTCTTCATCGTTTCCGCCTTCATCGGCCTACTTGGCCTCCTAGCCTTCATCGGCCTGGTACCTGAATCACGGAAATCTGGCTTAGAGAGGCCAAGGCTTCCGAAACTCGGAATGTTCCGTGATCGTGATTTGCTAGTCTTGTGTGTGGCTTCATTGTTCACGATGCTATTTTACTCACAATTTTACTCGCTGTTGCCGATTTTCGCAACACAAGTCAAAGGCCTGAACAGCGTCCAACTTGGCGTATTGTTTTCCATATCGGGGGCGACAGTCGTGGCGTTTCAGTTTCCCACTTCGAGTTGGCTGGAGAAAATCCCCAAGCAGACCGGGTACATTCTGGGGGTCGTGATTTTGGCAATTGGTATTACGGGTTTGGCTCTGGCTCCGAGCTTTTACTGGCTTCTCGTGGCGGTGGTCGTGATGACGCTTGGGGAGAACATGTTCTTCCCCATCGCGCAGACGCTGGTGACAGAAATCGCACCCGAAGCCGAGCGTGGGATGTATGTGGGCGCTTTCAGCCTCTTCCTGAACATAGGGGGAAACGTTTCGCCACTACTCGGCGGGGCAATTTGGCAGCTTACCGGAAACCCGAACTTACCCTGGCTGCTCAGCCCCGTCTATGCAGGGATTTCCGTGGGCCTTGCGATTCTGTTCAGGCTGAAACGTCCAAGCAAGTAGGGTACGAACGGTTACGGGATTGGGTAATAAGTAAGATGAGCGTGGCAAGGGGCGAGATTTAACCTATGACGATTACCAAGACGGTTGCCAAGGGACTTGAAGGAGTCATTGTCGGCGATAGCAGCATTTGCCTGATTGATGGGAATGAGGGGCGGCTGATTTACCGTGGGTATGATATTCACGACGTAGCCGCGAACCTAACCTTCGAAGAAGTAGCCTACCTGCTCTGGTACGGCGACCTGCCTACACGAACTCAGCTTTCCGACCTGAAGAAACGTTTGCGCGAAGAACGCCCAATCCCCGGGAACCTAAAGGCCCTGATACGAAGCCTGCCCCTATCCTCAAACACCCTGGATGTCCTACGAACCACCATCTCTGCGCTCGGGACCGGCACGCCTCTCAAGAAACCCGATATTTCAGACGCGATCTCAATCACCGCGAAGATCCCAACAATCAATGCAACATTCGACAGACTTCGCCGGGGGAAGGAGCCTATGGATCCACGCCCGGAGCTGGGGCATGCTGCGAATTACATCTACATGCTTACAGGGAAAGAACCTGACAGCATCAAGACCGACGCCCTGAACAAGTACTTCATCCTCCTCGCGGACCATGGAATGAATTCCTCAACCTTCACGGCTAGAATTGTTGCGTCGACTTGGTCGGACATGTACTCGGCCGTAACGGCTGCCATCGGCGCGTTGAAGGGGCCACTTCACGGCGGCGCCCCAGCGCCTGTTCTGCAAATGTTGAAGGACATTGGAAGCCCCGACCGCGCTGAAGCTTGGATGAGGGATGAGTTGAAGGCGGGCAGAAGATTGATGGGGTTTGGGCATAGACTCTACAGGACAACGGACCCGCGGGCTGAAATTCTTAGAGAAATCGCGAGCACAACAGCCGACAAGAAATTCTTCGAGCTGGCCCGCCAAGTCGAAGAAACGGGTATTCGCGTCTTGCAGGAGGACAAGCCGGACCGGAAATTGTACACAAACGTGGAATTCTACTCAGCCGTCGTTATGGATTCGGTGGGATTGCCAACGGACCTGTTCACAGCGACATTCGCGGCAAGCCGAACCGCGGGATGGTCAGCGAACGTGTTGGAACAAGTAGCCAACAACCGGTTGATTCGTCCGGAAACAGAGTACACGGGCCCACGAGACAGAAAAGTCGTTCCAATAGACAAACGCTAGACGCCCAGTTAAGCAATAGCTTCTAGAAGACCATTCGTAGATGGCGTAATAGCGATAGGTAATCGCCTGAGGCAACGTAAAGAACTGCGATTAAGAGCGGTACGTACTCGATGCTGGGTCGTGTAAACCAGGCCCTGATACCTCTCAGGCCAACCCGCCGGGCCTTGTGATATGCGCCCTTGTCGAACAATTCATTCAAACCATCATAGTCATATTTCAATTCCAGCACCTGTAGCTGTGTAGTACATTTCAACATTATAAGAAGTTAGGTAAATTCTCGATATAGCGAAAGACCATTCATCCGACTTGGCGATGCGTCTACGAGAAAAGCCTGAATTATTGAATAGGGGTTGGAATTTGCCGTCTTTCTACCCGCAATCATCCAAATGCGAGAAATGTGCCGCTGCTTTCAACGATGAAGGGGCAGCGGCCACACATTCAAACCTGTAAAGGAACTGAGGTCATCCTAGAGGTTGAAATGTAGCCTATTGGCGGGCGAGATGATGCCGTTTCGGCTTGCATAATGACTCCATTCCACTCCTGGCTGGGTCAATTGGATGCTCACTAGCCTGCTGATTGAAAACGCCGCTAGTTAGCCGATAATGCGCTGCGAAATAGATTGATGTGGCCTCGTCGTGTTGGACGAGGCTGCGAAGATTGTTTAGATTCCTGGGATAAGCCCCTTCAGTGCCGTGGCGGCGAAACCAAGTCCAATCAATGCGAGCACAAACGTGACTATGATCGCTATGACCACAGCCAGGATCGCGATTACAATTGCCTTCAACCATCCGACCGCGAAGAAGTGCTTGATCAATAGGAGGATTATGATGATTTCTATGATGGTTGTGATCCAGCCCAACCCAGAAAGAAAGTAACTTATGATGTCAGTAAGAATGATTGCGGAAACAACGATCAAAATTCCGTGCCAGTAAGTAGCCGTAGGGGCACCCAGAGCCTTCCCCGCAAGCCAAACGAAAATACCGCCTATGATACCTGCTATGATTAGTTGGATTATCAGGCCGGCAAGGTCCGTGAACAAATTGTACTTGCTCCGCCGTTACCGAAACAGCTTACGTATTATAATTTAACTGTCCGCGGCTCTGTTCGGTTTATGGCTGTTCGGGCATCGGCGGATGTCTACTCAGAGCACTCTGTATCGTGGACGCCAATACAGATAGTTGATTGCTATTGCGAGTGTTGCGGGAACAATGATTGCAAAAACCATTACGGGAACAACATTCCACGTCGCTCCGAACTTCTGTATCAGCAGAATCGCCGTCACCACTGAAATAGATACGGTAACGGCGGCCACGATAAGCAATCTAGTAACGAGACTTACCACATGCCCCTTCGTGTTTACCATTCAACTCACCTTTCATTTCGGCTTTTTCTTTCCAGAATAGTCGGTAGAGCCCTAGTTTCTTCCACTTCACATCTGGCTTCGTGCTCACAAGTTCCATGAGGGCGTGGATTTGAACATAAATGGCTTGTTTGGAAGCTATTAGGGCGTAAGAATATGTTTGGATGTTCGCAGCGTTGTGAGATGAGTACGATTTGAAGATCTTAGTGCTCGGTGGGGCGGGCGCAATGGCCCAGGTCACGATTAGAGACCTCTTAGAGAATAAGACAGTGGAACGGGTGGGGGTCGCGGACCTCCATCTCGAACGGGCTGAAGCTGCGTCGCGAAGTTTGAGGGATGAACGCGTTGTTGCGCTTGCTGCAGATGCCCGCGACACCGCCCAGTTAGCCAAAATCATGCGAGAGTGGGATGTGGTCATCAACTCGACTTGGTACGAGTTGAATTTGCACGTCATGCAGGCCGCCATCTCAGCTGGGATACACTACCTTGACCTTGGAGGGCTTTACCATATGACGAAGCGGCAGTTGGAGTTTGACGACGCCGCGAAGGATGCGGATGTGACGTGCGTTTTGGGGATGGGGAGTACGCCGGGGACAATGAACGTGATGGGCGCTTATGTTGCTGGCAAGATGGATTCGATTGATACGTTGAAGTTGCGTAGTGGCTCGCGGGTTGTTAAGGGAGGGGGAGGGTTCCAAGTCCCCTATGCCATACGAACGCTCCTCGACGAGTTCACCGTCCCCCCGATCATATTCCGCGATGGGAAGATTCAGGAGATCGCTGCGCTTTCAGGTAAGGAGTCCTTCGTTCTCCCCGAACCCATAGGCATAGTGGAGGGGTACTATACGATTCATTCTGAGTTGGCTACAATGCCGTTCACGCTCGGTAAGGGCATTAAGAACATGGACTTCATAGTCGCGTACCCGCCCGAATTCACAAAGTCAATTGCGCTCTTGGCCCAACTCGGTTTGACAAACAAGAAACCCGTCAAGGTGAAAGGTCAGGACATCGTTCCATACGATGTCTTGACTTCGGTTGTTGATTCCGTCCCGAAGCCGAGCAATGTTGAGTTAGATGTTGATTGCCAGAGGGTTGAGGCCTTCGGAAAGCGTGACGGAAAACCGGTCACAATTTGTGTCGACGCGGTCAGCGTACCGAATGAGCGTTGGAATATAGGCGGTGGGACTGTCGGTACGGGGACGCCCCCGTCCATAATTGCGCAGTGGCTTGCTTCAGGGAGAATTACTAAAACAGGCGCCTTGCCGCCCGAGTTGTGCGTTGACCCGGGCCTGTTCTTGAAGGAGTTGACGTCCGGAAACCGTGGGATAAGCGTGACCGAAAATTCAGAGCAAATTCAATACATAAGGTAGGTCGGGATTGTGAAACATTTTCATACGCCCCGACTTCAATAATTACCATGGAACCATATGTACGCGTCTGCTCGAGGAAAGATTTCTCAAACAACCGATACCTCGGGCTAGTTGACGGGAAGTCTGTTGCGATCTTCCAAATCGACAACAACTACTACGCCATATCCAACGTGTGCGCACACATGGGCGGGCCACTGATTGACGGTGCTTTCGATAAGGATGGGAACGTTGTCTGCCCTTGGCATGGATACAGATACGACCCGAAGACTGGTAAAGCCCCGAAAGGCGCACCTGAGCAGGTGGAAAGTTACGCGGTCAAAATCGAAGGCGACGATGTTCTCCTCTCGCGAGAACCAATCTCCACGCGAAAGCCGGCTGAAGAAGAGTCTGAGGTCACGTTAGAAATACCGCAGCAGCAGAGGAATGAAAGTGCTGTTTGGAAATGCTTGATCTGTATGGATGAATATACCGGCAAGCTTCCGCCAAAGATATGCGGCAAGTGCAAAGCGCCTTGGGAATTAATCCAACCCAAAGAGAAAATCACGGCCCACAACCTAACCCACAAACCAACCTACCCGATAGAGGAAGAAGCCGTTGTGGAGTACCTGGCGAAGAGTGTGGGGAAGGGAGAATTCCTGGACCGCCGTATAGAGATGTGGCGGGGCATCGCTGAACAGCCGCCTTTAGACGTACTCATCATTAGTGCGAGCGCCCACCCGCACCATATCGTAAGTGGCTTCATCGCGCCCAAGATTATTGAAAGGCTCAAGGAAGCCCACCCAACGGTAACCTACGACTGGGTAGACTTGGCAAAGCACAAGATCGAACACAACTGGGCTTGCTATTCACTTGAAGACGACTTTTGCAGGTTTCCGTGCAACAATATGCACGACGACATGCGCAAGATATACCCGAAGCTCATCCGAGCGCGCTCGCTGATTGTGGTTACGCCCATCAATTGGGAGGGCATGAATAGCCGCCTCAAAGTCTTCCTGGACCGATTGACCAACCTGCAGGATATCGCACTCAAAATCGAACGGGTAGACTGGGCCGGCCGCCCCGTCGGCATATTCGTGAATGGCCATGAGGATGGGGCCTACAAAGTAGCCTGGGATGTGTTTGTAGTCCTACAGAACCTGGGTTACATCCTCCCGCCCTTCGGCATATGGTATAACCTCTCAAACCTAGCGGAGAACACGAACGAAGACCTGAAGAAACTTAGGAATAACTCCCTAGCCATAAGCCGGTTGAACAAGGTTGTGGATAACGTCGTTAACTTCATGCAGTTGCGCGTGGACAAGCAGCTTGCATGGCGCCCAGAAGGGGAGAAGCTAAGGCACGTTCAGTACGTTGCGATGTAACTTAGCCCAGGATCAAGATGTAGATGCCGACTGCGGCGATTATGAGCCCTGCGATGGCGTCGTTGTATTTTCTCGGGAGTTTTTCTAACGCCTTAGCCAACCCCCTGGAAAACGCAAGCACAAGTACGAGCAGGGTTATGATCGAGCTGACGGCAAAAATCAAGCCCAGTTCTTTTCAAATCGATGTTACGACTATGTAGTTGCCTGGGCAGGCGGCGCCGTTCGGGCCCGTATTGTAGCCACGATACACTATCCCAGTTACCGTCACCCATGATCCAAAGGCTGGATGGGATGAGGGCAAATCCTGCAGCGTGTAAAACTGGTATGATGGCTGCGCAACTGGGCTGCCTATCGGAATTACGAGTTCCACACATCCGTTCTTATCTTGGTACAAGTAGCCGGAGCATTGAGTGCTATTGGAACCTATTGACTGGCAGACGTTAAAGTCGCAGTCATTGCTGTAGCAGTACCCTTGACAATTATTGTAGTAGCATGGCTGCTGACAATTGGAGGGCGGACAATTCTGTTGAGCATACATGTTTCCAACCGGAGCAGCGGCAGTCGTTGTTATCACGTTCGTGAAAGTGTTAGTGCTGACACTGGCTACGGTCGAAGTGCTTGTAATCATGGATGTGTTTGTTGCGTAGGTCGTTGACGTTAACGTGACCGTGTGAGGAGTCACCCCAACGTAGCTGAAGAGGCCTGCACCAAGTGCGACTACAACTAGGACGATAGAAACAAGCCACAGAATCTTCTTGCCACCTGCTTTCCCGTCTGCTTGAGTCCCGCTCGCTTTGGACATTCCTAGTCAATCTCCACTAGCGCCCACATTGCATCGTTGACTGTTAAACGTAGTTCCACCTGGTGGAAATAACAGCGCTCAAGTAGAATTTTGGGACATTGCTCGAAACGCGCGACCTCGCTTGTGAGATTAGAGAGGTTAGTTTCGCTTGTTGCGTTTTCGGAAGAGCACGGCTGCGCAGGCAGCAACCAAGAGGGGGAGAACTACGGATGGAAATTCTGGAATTGTGAAACCTTGCGGAGGTTGGGCCATTCCTATTCTTCCAGCTGCATTAAGCCCCAGCCCGTCATAATAGAGCATCAAGCCATACCCGCTGAAAACCACGTCAGTTTGCTCAACGCCTGAAGAATCCCAGGCTCCCTGCGCACCGGGGCTTAGAATGGGATTGTTAGGGAAACGTGTCCAGGTTGACCCGTCGGGTGAGGTGGCGATTCCAATCTGCGGGTTCAAGAAACTCTGCCCCACCCCGGAATACCAGATCCAAAATATTGTGCCGTTCCATAAAGCTGAGGGCGAATACACGCTGCCGGAATCCCATGCCGTAGGATCTGCCGAAGGCCTGAACACAGGATGCGGCCACTTGACCCAGTTGATTCCGTTGAATGAGGTTGCGAGGAGAATTTCAGTGTATGGACTATTTTTGGAGTAGGTTGCATTTCTCCCAGTATACCACATGCTGTACGTGAGCGTTTTGACCACGTAGGGGCTAGCTATGTATTGCTGATCAATCGCAGTCGCCTTAAGGACTGGGTTGCCAGCGTATTTGGCCCAGGAAACTCCGTCTGTGGATGTCGCTAAACCTACGGCCCCGGTTTGGTAGGTGATGGGGTTCGTTCCCCTATACCACATCATGAAGGTCGTTCCATTCCAGAGGACTGACCCTAGGGCCACTGAGGAACTATCCCAAGTGCCCGCCGAACCGGGCAATAAGACCGGCCCCTGATGCTTACTCCACGAAAGCCCATCTGTAGAAGTCGCGTAACCAATACCATTACTTGCTGACCTACCGCCGCTGTACCACATTCTGAACTCGCCGCCCTCGTAGACTACCCTAGGAGTAGTCGTATAGTCGGCGTCCCAACCGCTCGACGAAGGCCCCAACACCGGGTTGCCCGAGTACTTGACCCACTGCCCCTCACCATAGGTAATCGTGGGTAGTAGAATCAGGACGGAAACCAGTGCTACCACAGCAATCAGAGTTCTTTTCAAGCGTTACGACGACCAGGGTTTCTGAACGGAAAGAGGAATTGCTGGGAATAAAAGACCTTGTGGAAAACGTGAGAATTGCGGATGTGAAGCGTGCTTACGCTCCGCTGGGTAGCTTTGCTGCCTTCTTCAGTAGCCGCGTGAACTCGGCTGGTTGAATGTCATCTAGTTTGCTGATCTTGATGTGCCGCATTCTCTTGTCTGTCCCCTCAAGCTGCTCCGAAGACGAAGCGGTATGGAAGCGGTGTGATTAATTATCAGTCTAACAACCGCACGAGTTCCTCGCGCGTAAGGCCCGCTGCTCCATTATTGAAAGCAAGGTTCCAGTCTTAATCAGATCATGTCTCGGGACTGTAACTTTGCGTTTCCTTTCGTCGTCTGTAAGATAGATATGGCTGCCTCTTTGATGGGTAACGTGGAAACCCTTTCGTCCCAAAACTCTGATAACTTCCCTTCATCCAACGCGAGGGAGCCTTCTAGAGGCTAACCTCTACCACTTCTCTCTTGAGCTTCAGTCTTTCTGTTTCTTCTGGAAACGCTTGGAGATAACCTTGAATTGCTTCCTTGATATTATTCAGAGCGTCCTGTTTCGTGTCCCCTTCGCTTATAGCCCCCGGAAGCTCAAGGCATTGAACAGAGTAGCCGCCCTCCCTTTCCTCGCGAAGTACGACGGTAAAGGTGCGTAGTCCGACCTTGGCTTTGTGCATCATGTCACCGCATCAACTGACTTGAATCCCGGATAATAGCGATTGTCAAGGAGATTGAGGTTTCTTGGTTAGTCAATTTAAAGGACGCAGCCTAGTCCATTTCACGGCCCGTTGATGCTTAATGGTTCATGCGGTTGAGACGGAGGGTTTGACGAAGCGGTATGGGGATTTGCTGGCTGTTGATTCGTTGAACCTGAGCATTGATGAGGGTGAGATCTTTGGGTTGTTGGGCCCTAATGGGGCGGGGAAGACTACGACGCTTTCTATGCTCGCCACCTTGGTGAAGCCTACTTCTGGGACTGCGCGGGTGAACGGGCATGATATCATAACGCACCCGGCTGACGTGCGGCGGTCAATCGGCATTGTCTTCCAGGACCCGAGCAGCGACGACGTCCTAACCGGACGGGAGAACCTGTACTTACATGCCTTAATGTTCGGCGTCCCGAAGGAGGAGCGCCGGAAGCGGATGGACTACGTCCTCAGGTTAGTGGACCTGCAGGACCGGGCGAATGATATTGTGAAGAAGTATTCGGGTGGGATGCGTAGGAGGCTGGAATTGGCACGGGGCTTACTGCATAACCCGCGAATCCTCCTCCTCGACGAGCCCACGCTAGGGCTCGACCCCCAAACCCGGGAACACATATGGGCGTACATTGAGAACCTCGTGAAATCCGAGAAGGTCTCCGTCATCATAACGACGCATTACATGGACGAAGCGGATAGGCTCTGTAACCGGGTAGCCATAATCGACCACGGCCAAGTCTCTGCCTTGGATACTCCGTCGGCGTTGAAGTCGAAGTTGGGTGGGGAGATTATCAAGCTCCGCGTCCGGTCGCCGAACATTGAACGTCTGAAAGGTTTGGATTATGTGCTTAGCATTGATCAGTCGGGGAGTACGCTGCGGTTGACGGTGAAGGATGCGAGCGTGCATTTGCAGGAGATTCTCGGGATGGTTGGCGCGGTGGATTCTGTTGAGGTTCGCACGGCTACGCTGAACGACGTCTTCCTGCATTACACCGGCCGAGAGATTAGAGAGGAGTCAGGTGAAGGCGGCATGTTTGAGCGAATCGCACGGGTAAGGAGTGGGCACTGATGGGTGAGCTGGAAGGATTCTACGCGCTCTGGTACCGGGAGATGAAAGTATTCACGCGGGAAAAGTCGCGCATCGTGGCTTCCCTCATCACACCTCTACTTTGGATTGTGGTCTTCGGTGGCGGGTTAGGCTCCGCGGTTTCCCTTGGGGGTGTAAACTACCAGGTCTTCATCTTCCCCGGCATACTCACCATGTCGATTCTGTTCTCCTCCGTGTTCTTTGGCCTGTACATTGTTTGGGATAGGAAGATTGATTTCTTCAAGGAGGTGCTCGTCGCCCCACTCTCGCGGACGACTATTTTTGCGGGGAAGATGGTTGGTGGAAGCACTGACGCGTTGATTCAGGGTTGTGCGATGCTTGTGTTCGGATTAGTTCTAGGGATAAACTACACGATTCTTACCGTGCTCTTCTCGTTTGTATTCATGTTTGTTCTCGCGTCGGCGCTGGTAAGCCTCGGCCTGATAATCGGGTCGAATATGGAGAGCGTGGAGGGCTTTCAGTTGATCGTCAGCTTTCTGGTCTTTCCAATGTTCTTCTTCAGCGGCGCCCTCTTCCCACTCAAGAACCTGCCACAATACTTGCTAATCTTCACAATCCTCGACCCAGTCACCTACGCCGTCGACGGACTACGAGGCCTAATCCTAGGCTCATCCCAACTCCCCATCGCACTCAACCTCCTAATCCTAACCGGCTTCGCCGCTGTAATGATCGGAATCGGAACATGGAGCTTCAAACGGTTAAAGTAGAAAACGAACAGCACCACTGCCCGCGTGGCTTATGACCTATCGAACCAGACCACAGAGACGCAAAGTGAAATAGGCTAAATGGTTACGCTACTCTCATTGTAGAGAAAGGAATCTTGATGTCTTCGCTGCGCGTTATGATTTTCATGGATGGGTCAAATCTATTCAAAGCCTGTGAAGGATATCGAAAGGAGTACAGGATAGACATTGAAAAGCTTCGAGACAAGTTGGTTAATGGTCGTACACTAATGAGGACTTACTATTATTGCTCAATTAGCAATCCACCTAGACAAGAACAGATTAAGTTTCAGGAGAAGCTCAGATTCCTTCACCTCGAGGTCAATAGCAAGACTTTGAAAATTCGTGGCTCTACCGGGGAAATGATTGAGAAAGGCGTAGATGTTGCACTAGCTACCGATATGCTGAGTCTGGCGTTTCGGAACGCATACGACGTGGCCGTATTGGTGAGTGGCGATAACGATTTTCTCCAAGCTGTTGATGAGGTTAAGCGTGCTGGAAAACGAGTCGAGATTGCTTGTTTTAGCTCTAGTATCGGACACGAACTAAGGATGAAAGCTGACGACTTCATCCCTATTGATCAGATAGCAGATGAAATCGAACTCAAACTGCCACAAAAAAGTGATTGAAGCAAGATCTGGTCAGAACCCAGCCCTACCTTATGCATCAATTCATATGCTAAGACTCTTTGCTTCTTTCTTCTCTAGATACAGGAGTTTCTGGCCATTGAACGGTTGTTGTATCTTATTTCACTATTTCGTTCAAATCAAGACCTGACGGGTCTGGTTCAACAAGATCACAGTATCGTTTTACTCTTAGCTAGGCAGAGTATTGTCAAGCTAGGCGATGTTGTCGTTTCACTTAGAGGAATTGGAAGATGAGAAACTTAAGCTCCAACGGAGATTCCCCTTGACAGGCTATCGCGCTTGCCATGTCCTCGGGCGCGTGATCTGATGCGTCGAGCTAATTAGAGTAATGCGATGACTATCAAGAGAGATGTTGAGATTTTGGGTGGGGCTCCATATGGAGAGGCCCGTCGCCTTGCGTATTTCAGACTCATATGTCAACAGGTGGAAATATTCCAACCATGCGATATTTCATTCCTCGTTGAAAATATCTTCAGTGAAGCTCGCAAAATGGCGGACGCACTTCGTTCATATAAGCGCACTACTGGCAGGATGGGAACCAAAAACGTTTGCGTCAATTATCTTCGGTTTGCAGGTTGGTTGGATTTTCTCAAGATAGAAGGAGCTCTCGTCTCCGGCAACGCTTATACAGTCTTTCTGTCCACCCTCAGGAATTCAAGAGCATTTGATCTATCTGAAAAAGAGAAGCTGGCCTATTTCATACATCTGTGGCCCAGGGTACCAGAGCTACGCAGAATTTTGCAGTTGCTCAGTAGATCGAAGCCGCTGGCGTCCGGTAGATTCCGATCTACGAGTATTTCCGAACACAGCGCAGAGACGTCTTTGGAATGGTTTGTTGATTTGGGTCTGGTCAATCCAACTAAACGTAATTTTGGTGCGTATGTGTTGACACCCATGGGAGATCACGTGAACAAGGAAGGCAATACGGTCGAAAAAGCTTGCTGCGTTTATGCTGGTGATGTATTGGGGAAGGAAATCGACGTAAACAAAACCGTGCCCCCAAAGTATCTTTGGCGCAATATGCTAGATCTGTTGGAGCCGTTATCCTTGCGCATTCGAAGCCCTGTCGATCCAAAGCTGGTATCGGTACTTCCAGTATTGCTCCACCTGCAGATACGTGTCCTAATAGAGAAGGGTATCCTACTAACTCCAAATCGTCTCGTAGACCTCGCAAGAAAAGCCACAGACCGACGTATAGCAACTTTTACGTGGGACCCAGCATATCGAGCTGGGTATCTAAAATTCAGGTAGGTGTAGAGGTCGTCCAAACAGAAGGAAACTGATCAAGATAAGACGTATCAAGATTATGTCTTACATGCATTAGGGATGAAATCCGACCCGTTTCCTATAGTTGCGCCCCATGATGTCGATTATTGGGCGGACAACAAGAAGGTCTTAACTCGCCTTATACAAGCAGAGAGTGATGCTCTCCTGTTCCCGTCAAGCAGGATTCATGTCCTTTTTGGACCACTGGGTGGCGGCAAGTCTTTTGCAATCTCATATCTTGCTCATCCGAAGACAAGATCGGTCCTGATGAAATACCTACCCTCACCAAAGAGCAAAGATTTTCTTGCTATTAGAATAACGGCAAGCTACCCTCACAAAGCGGGCCAGTTAACGGCAAGTGTTTACTCTGGAATATTCAAGAAACTCTTCGCCAAGATAGTTGACGACAAAGGCCTTGTCGTAGACCTTCGCAAATCAGGCAATAAGATTGCGGGTCTAGTAGGTCAGGCACTTAGGAGCATTGGTCATGACGCAGTTCAGGGGCTGGACGGCCACATTAGTTTGCAGAGGCTCGAGGTGACCGAGGGCTACAAGTGCCTGACTCTAGAAAAGTCTAAGATTGGTTCCCTAAAATCGCAAGAGGATTACGTAGCTGCAATTGGAACATTAACTGACACACTGCTAAGGAAGTATCAGAGAATCATCATAGCCATAGATGAGCTAGAAAACCTTAGGAACGTATCAGGGTCGGAGCGCCTGTTTTTCAATGATTTTGTCCGTCACCTTCATCAGGAAATCGAGGTCGGGGTGACCCTCATTCTCGCATTCACATTTAACACGTTCGAGGATGTTGCAGCCGTCTTGCAACCTGCCGTAATTTCCAGGATATCCGAGAGGGTTAATTTCGATTATGTACGCAAGAAATCGGACATTGTGGAATATATAACCGAATGTCTGGAAAAGCGCGGAGGAATTGATCCTTATTCCGTTATTGAACCCAGTGCTATAACCGCCATTGCGGCGGATGTTACAAGAGAGAACCAACCGATTACATTTCGGGACGTCAACAAGGAACTGCATCGGGTCTTTGCGTTCGTTTTTGCAAGAAAGAAGAATAAACCTCTCAAAGTGACGAAAGCCGCCTTTGAAGATATGAAGAAGGCGGTTCCGATCCAGGAAATAATCAAAGACCTTGGAGACACCATCTAGCTTGCCGAATCGTACGGCTTCGACGGTGATTTTTGCCGACAAGACATTCTTCGACCTTTCGATGCGTGTCGACTCAGGCCTGCACATATTGGACATCATTCAATCGTCATTGGCTAAAGTAAGCACTACAACCAAAGTAACTGAAGCTCTTGACCACGAAATTGACCGTCTGTTACGTCCTCCGCTTGACGCAATCTGGAGAAGGAACATGTCCGAGTTGCGTCGAGATTACATGATACTTCTTTCCATCCGTGATGATCCGCTGAAGGCAAGTGACGAAATCCGATCGATCAGCAGCATGATTTCAAAGGCTCTGAATCAATTTAACCGAAGAGTTGATCAAATGGAACTTGAGGTGCTTGCTGCGGCATCTTGGTTGAGAAGGAATTCGGAGACAGAGGTGTTGGTTGTATCCGACGACTCAGACGTCTTGTTAGCATGCCATCTCCTTTCGTCGTTCTTGGGCTTGGTTCCGTCAGTTCTTTCGTCGTTCGAGCTTCTTCGTCTTTCGTCTGGCAATCAATACGTAGGCGAAGTATGTGACTACTTTTCGATGGACGCTCCAGTCTCTCGTTATGATACATCGCTTGCATCTACTAGCCTTAATGAGGTAGATAGAATAGCGCACAAAGGGTTCTTGTCCATACATACGAAGCTGAGACCACACGACTCTGTCCTGAGAATGGCCTGCAGGAGTCGATCTAGAAGCGTCTAACCGTTGCTAAGTTACCGCGCCGCCACGACCTAGGGTAATTTTGTTATCTCAAACTTTCGAATCTGAACCTCGAACCGCGAACATATTCCCGAACAATCTCAAAGGACATCCATCGTCTCCCAAGGGTCTCGGCGACTGCACCGGTCGTGTTGCTTCCGCCAAACGGATCCAGCACCATATCACCCTTTTCTGTCAAGAAGTCGATAAAGAATTTTGGAATTTGCCACGGCCATCGTGCGGGATGCGGTGCGATATGAGCCTCTCTCAATCTCAGCATGTATCGACTTGTGGATTCGGTGTTCGAATAAGATAGCAAATTGGTAAGCAGGTTGGAGGGTATCGCTCCTTCCTGGTCCTTGCTGAACCCCTTGTCGGAAATTGTGTGACCTGAGGGCCTTCGACCAGAGTTATAGCCCTTGCTTAGTAGCGTACGCATGCTCTCACTATACTTGACGAGAACTCTCCGATTGGTTGCCTTCGGATGCGAATCTTTTGAAAACCACCAGATGGGGTCCACAGCATCCTTTACTCTGACTCTCTTGATTGTGACCCATTGAGCTGGAGAAGGAAGTTTAGCCGGATTGTACCAGTAAAATTCCTGTGCTACATTGAAACGAGTAGCAAGGTCCAATAAGAGCTTGAAGTTATACAAAGTTCTTGTGGGCCGGCCTTTATTCCAGCTACCCCCGACATGAACAACCAGACTCCCTTTGGCGGTGAGAATGCGCTCAAATTGCCTCGCGAAATCTGAAAACCACGCTATGTATCGATCGGCTGTCTTGTTACCGTACCGTTTCTTTTTCACCAACGCGAAGGGTGGTGATGTCACGATAAGATTTACAGACTCGTCAGGAAGCTTAGAACACAGTTCATATGCATCGCCCAGGTACGCACAGCCCAATCTCGTTTTGTAGTACGGTTTCACGTCCGAGATTCGCCCAGAGAAAACCGCCAAGTGTTCAGCCCTCCACCTCTCCAATCAAGACTCAGGAATGAAACCTTTGTTGTTCCATGACCTCAATGCAGTCGCACGGGCATGACATTGACTTTCTCAAGTCTTGGAGGTGATTCAAGGCAAAAGCCAAGCGACTCGCTGCGGCAGCGTTTGCGTTCACCACGAGGTGGAAGCCGAAACCGAAAATGAGTTCCCTGCGCATGTATCGGCCTAAATGGCAGAATCTCTGAACAGGGGATTCTGATGACGTGGAATTCGAAATGAAGTCAATCGAACACCTAGTCTATTACCCTCAAGGGATCGATTCTTCACGAGAAATATGAACAACAGGAGCGCATGGACCAATCTTAGGAATTTGATATTTTCGTGCAAAGTGTGTCTACGTCAGTTTCCTCATGCGGCTGTCATGAACATGCGTTTAGATACCTATGCTGATCCCAACTCAATGGCAAAGGTGAAGCACCTTTTCGTTTCAGAAGCACCTCCAGGGGGACGAAACCTAGGTGCCTTCTTTCACATTCCGGGGAAGGAGGACCTGCTGAGACGAAAGCTGTTCGCGGCGCTCTCCCACACGGAGAAACTTCGAGGCATAGACAGATTGCAGAATGAAGAAGCGCTTCAGTTCTTTCTCCGTAGTGAGTTGTATCTTCTTCCGTCATTCAACTTCCCCTGTTCCATGAAGGACAGATAATCAGGTCTCATTCTCAACAAGAACGCTAACCCGAACTTCGACCAACTCACCCATTCTTCGAAACATCTCCGAGATGAGATAATCTTCATTCAGCCGAGTATGATGTTCACGCTCGGAAAGAGCGCGCTGTTTACTGTTCTCCAAGGTTTTGGCAGCACAACAGAAGAGGCAATGAAACTTTCCGGATCAGTTACACCAACCTCGAAGCTAGAGCCCATAGTAGGTTCAAAATTTCAGATCAATCATGGCGGCAGATGTGAAGTGTGGATTGAGAACTGGCCCAGAATTCCCTACATCAAGAACCTTAGATTCAAACGATTAGTACAAGATCTGCGAAAGGTTCTCGACGATGCTCGCGCATAGGCACTCCCAACGAAACCTTCGATCAAGGCTCTCCAACAATGTGCTAAGGCTGGATCGGTGCTCTCCTAGATGACGAGTAACTTCTGTCGAACCAACTGCCTACGCCACCGGTAGCAAATCCATGGCTCGCTTCTCGGATCCTTGGCCCAAGCACGTCCCCCATAACGATTTAGTAAGAGAAGGACTTCCGCATCTCCATGCCTTGAAATCTGCTCAACCACCGTTTTCTCTACGCGCTCAGCCAGATTCTCGCCATTATTCTTTGAAAATTCATTCGCTGAAACGTAAGTAATCAGGACCCGAAGGTCTGCCTGTGTATCCAGAAGTTTGGGAAGTTCCTCGCGAAAAATACCCTTGCAATCGTTTTCATGTTCGACTGCAATGCTCTGGTCTGTCTTATACAGTCTGAAATCAACGCGACCACGCTCGCGCTTGATATCATAGCCCAATTCGTCAGCTACCCTGTTCAGAACTTCTCCCATAGCCTCTGTCCAACGCTCGTCTCCGACTTTCTTTCCCTTCGAGTTGATTCGGTAACACTCTTCGACCTTCTCTGATTCCGCGTAGGCTCTTCTGAAGGCCCGAAGGAAATCATCTGTGAGAGACAAGGAGAACCACAGTAGCTCACGATATTCGGTCTAAAGAGTTTCGTTTCCTTGTGTCTTCCGCGTGTCCGAAACAGACAGCCATTACTCGTCCTGAGTGGCCGCGCGAGGGATGAGGACTGCCGCACGATGCGCTAGAAAGCTTCAAGTCCTATCTCGCATATAGACTCATTGAGCAAACTCATCTGCATTGATCAGCAAAAGGCATCGACTTTGACACTTGTCAGGATGTGGAAAGAGAACAAGGAAGGAATTCAAAACAAGACCCTTGCGCAGATTCTCGCTTTCGCGGGAGAGGGAAAACTCGCAGACGGAAATGAATGCTCCAGCGAATTCCGGGAACTTCTCAGCGTTCTCCCCTTGGAAGCTGTGAGAGAGTACGCGAATCAAGTCGTCACATCGAGGGAGAGTGATTTTCCAGATCGGAGCTTTGCTTTGCAGGACATTGTCAACGAATTGGGAAAACGTCTTGGTTTCGACGTCAATCCTGGGCTATATCGAGGACGTCCGGGCGAGTCTGGCCACGACGGGCTATGGATTGATCCCGATGGTCAACATGCAATTGTCATCGAAACAAAATCGTCTACAAACTATCATATCAGGTTGGATTCGATTGCTCACTACAGGAATGAACTCCAGAAGACCCGCTCATCAAATGAGAATTACCCGGCGCTGACGATCAAAGTGCGAACCGAGTTGTTGGCTAGAGTGTAGTGTAGGGCTTTGATTGCGGCTAGGGTTGTTTTTCCGACTTGGCGGCCGCAGCAGGCGGCGATGAGGGGGGATTCGTCTCGTAGGAATTCTTCTTGGTAGGGGAAGGGTTGGAAGTTTAGGAAGTTTCGTGCGAAGGTTACGGGGTCTCTGAGCGACTCTGCCACGTATTGCGCATATTCTTTGAACAGCTCATTTTGGTCTATTTTTGAGCGCCTCTAGGATAAGCTTCGCCAACTCTTCTTCCCCGGCTTTGCTCGCCTGGGTTGTGATTCTTTCTTTGCGTGTGATGGCGAGTCCTTGGAGGGCGGTTTCTATGATTTTCCTCAGCTTGGCTTGCGAGTCTGTGACGCGGCTGTAGGTTTCATCATTCGCCTGTTCAGAGTCCAGCAGCCTTTCCAAGTTTCTCATGTATATTGTGGCTCGGGCGATGGCGTCGATTTCTAGGTCATCAACTTCGGGCTCGTAGCTTCCCAGTTTCTTCAACTCGCCAATTAAGCCAGCCTTGACGGCTTCGTACTCCTTCGCGTCCTTCACGGTGATCAGGGGCACCTTGTGGACCGCTGGCTTGCGGTCTCGTTGTGTCTCGCGCTTCATTTTCAGGTCCATTCCGTCTTCTCTGCTTGCGCGCTCTGCCAGGGTTTGTTTCGTATGTATTGGAACAGTAGGCCGCGGAGGAGTGCTTGCTGTGTGACTTGGAACATGTGTGCTCTTGATCGGATTTTTTCCCTGAATTCTCTTGAGACGTGTATGTTTACGGTTCGGGTTCGCTTCCTCTGAACCCCATCCATTTCATCGTTCTCCAGCCCCGCTTGAATCGCTTGAAAGACCAGAAGCGATATGTTGGGAAGGTTGGCTTCGCCTAGGGCTCTCCGCAGCTCACCATACTCCTCCTGAGACAGGAAAACTACCAGCGTCTTGCTCCCCCCACCCGTCGTCCGTTTCTCCGACTCCTCCACCCCGTCCCCAATCGCCCCGCTCGGCCGAGTTGACGTCTACAGCCAGCCTCGTTGGTAGGGAGGTAGCTGAAACACTCCCTGCTTCCACAACGCCAAGCATAGGAGCCACCACACTCCTCTACAACCTGGCCTCCTTATCCTAACCATATTACCCACATCCCAGAAAAACAGCAAAACAGGCCCGGCTTGACTCAGAAAACCGAGTCGGACGGAAGCGCCGAGCGAGCGTGGAGTTTGAACACGCCAGGATTCTACAAGAGTTTCAGCAACTGATCTTTCCTTAGCCTAGTTTGATTCAATATATCCATAAGGGTTGATTTGTTAACCTCTTCGTGGAGGGAAACAGCAGCACGCCTCCCGTCTGGATGAAGCATGAAAACGTGACTACCTTTCTGCCTGACCGGAATAAACCCAATTTTCGATAGATTTTTTCGAGCTCATCGGTTCAGATCATTGAGTCGTACGCCAAGAGCCAGCTGAACATAAAGGGCTAGTCAAGGTGGATGTCCACCTGAACAACAAAAGTCAGGGGTGGGATTCGAACCCACAAATCGTGGGACTATTGCGCTTCCTGAGGCGGATTCAAACAGATGATCTCCGCTTACTTTGACCTTATGAAAAGCGTCATCGCCGTAACGAAACTTAGGATCTTTGACAATCCATTAAGCGTGACGAGTACGGGATCGGAGGGATATGAGAAACCAAGCAAAGCCCACACTGCGAAGACAAAGAACATTCCTGCTAGAGAGAACAGCGTGTATTTTGACAGCTTCGTTAATGGTGATAATGTGAGAAACGAGAACGTTGAAATCTCTACGAGAAATAGAGGTAAGAAAAAGAGTAGCCTGTAGAGGCTTGGTGCGGGAGGTATGGGAGGGTAGGTTCTGCTCATGACGATTAGGTCGAATGGAAGTTCAAATATCATCGGCGCTGCCGCAGTGCCAACAAAGGCGCTACCCAGCGCAACCTTCAGCCCGTGACTTCTAGCCAGATACGCGATGATGATGAAGGTTACGAGTCCACAGAGTTCCGTAATCGGAGTAATCGGATTTGTGGGCGTAGCGCTGAGCATATGCTCCTGGTATAGTTGTAAGCCATAAGTTACGACGGCAATAAGAAATGTTGCCAAAGAAAGAGCCCACATCAGAATCATGAAAACACTAACGGCCTTTCCAGGTCTCTTGACTCCAACGGAGCGCTTCAGTCTCATCCCCAGATACACGAAAATGACTCCAACGGCAAGAAGTGTAACACCTAGAAGAACTGCGTCAATACCCGCGTACGGAACCCAAGTACCATATTGAGTCATGACTTGTCTGCCCTCTTGTCCACTTCTTAATTCTAATTATGATAATCATATCTAAAATAGACAAGTGAAAACGAATCGAAAACCAACGAGACCAGAAAATCTGCTTCAATGGTTGTGTGATTTGAACGTGTAGAATGGTGGAGCTGGTGGGATTTGAACCCACAAATCGTGGGACTATTGCCGAACTTCCATGGGGCCTCCTAGCCACCTTCAGCGACCCAGATGGAAACAATTTCTCGCTACTCCAGCCGCCAGCAAAGTAAGCGCAATCATGCGGGATTGCCAGAAGGCGTTTCCTATTTTTTGTGTACTTTGGGCCGAATCCCGCGAGCATCTGCCGGGGTTTTCCCCTTCCGCCCGGCACGATTGTGAGCTATGGCGGCATGGATGAGATTTTTCAGGGCGCGCTCATTGATTCTGTCGCCCTCGTGGAAATCAATCGCTCGCCATCTATTGCCTTCAAGGCCGGCGTTGAAGAGCTTGTCCGGATCTGGAAGGCTTGCGCCCTGAGCAAAGGTCAGTTTTACCTTATCCTTGTGAGCGTTGGCCACCAAGATTAGTCCATCGTGAGACCAACACGGAGTGCCCATCCATTTCCATTCCTCGATTATCTCGGGGTCAGCATCATGAATGATTTTGCGAAGATTGGCGAGCATTTTGCCGCGCCAGTCCGTAAGGTCTGCGATTTGCTTGTCAATAAGTTCGGATGGGTTCATGCCCAAAATACTGAAACTGGTTGGTATAGAGCCTTTCGCCCGGCACAATCGATCGAAATTCTTTGGCGTTACGAGGGGTTGGAACAAACTTCGAGGTCAGACGAAGGAGTGGAGTTGAGAGCGCCGGGGGTGGGATTTGAACCGAGGGGGGCGAATTGAATTCACCCAGCGAACCTAGGGGTGTCTTTTCATCTTTCGAAAAATCTTCTGTCAAAGCTCACACCGAAGCGCTATTGGACGATTCAGAAGTTAAACTTCTGGGTGACCTCAT